>VAOZ01045147.1_pt1 | contig 12845 bp, 11 predicted proteins | sample 3394041 | NCBI WGS metagenome assembly VAOZ01 (sample SAMN08290431, study PRJNA428436) | hydrothermal vent metagenome | isolation source: Deep-sea hydrothermal vent chimney | place: Indian Ocean: Southwest Indian Ridge
CTAATTTTTTAGTCAATTTCTTTTTGCTAAAAAAATATATTAATTTGGGAATATCTTTACGGATACTATCTAAAATAGAATCTCTTTCTTTTTGTAATAATATTTTTCCCTGTTCAGCAGCGGAAAAATCATTTAGTACATTTTCAAAGTTTGATAGAGTATCTTCATTAATCTTAATATCAAAATATTTACAAAGATATTTAAACGGCTGATCAGCTGCATTTTTACAAACGCTTGCAGAACAATTATGCACTTGATTATTTTTTAATATCTTTCCCCATTCTTTTCTTTTAAAATTATAGCTACTCGCATCTTTCATGCTACCTTCTCCATAATCATAAGATTTTACATTTACATACGAACTCTTTAATTCCTCAATATGATGATTGAGTTCATTGCAGTTTTCTGCGTAATCTTTGATACTTTCTTTTATTTTTTTAAAGTTTTCACTATTAAAGTAAAATTTAATGTAAATTTGATAAATTAAATATACCCCGATAGCTAATAATAATATTTCCATAGTTTTCTTGATTAGTGCTTAAAGATTACATTCCTTTTCAAAATTCTTCAACAAAATTCCTTAATTGAGAAAAAAATTATTGAAAAATATATCGCCTAACGTTTAGTATATGCGATGTTTTGCGGAACGTTAGTGAAGTAAAATATGGGAAAGCGAAGTGCAACGAGTGAACCGCATATACTGTGTTAGGCGAGCCGAACGGAGCGATAGCGGAGTGAGAGTGCAACGTGCCTTTAGCGTATTTTTTGAGAAATTACACCTCTTAAACTTTTATTTCTTTTTGTATTCCTTAATAATCTTTGGAAGTTTCATGATATTTTCTTTAGATATAAGATTAAAAACTTTTTTTTCTCCTCTACTCTGCACCATATAATCAATCATCAAATCATCAAAATAATTTGAGCAAATTGAATCTACTAATCCCTCTTTTTCAAGATGCGTTAATTCAAACTTTTTTATAATAGATTCCTCTATGCCGATATGTATGATTTCATGAATAATAACATGATATGGGATTCTGCCAAATTCTCCACTTTCTTTTGTCTTCATTATGACAGCCCCTCTATTAAAATCATATGAACCGCCTGGACCATATGCTGTCAATTTGATTTCATATTTAGGAAAAAGTTTGAATTTCCAATTCTTCCATTTTTGCATTTTTTTGATTGCTTTTTCAACTATTTTAATATCTTTTTTTACAGTTTTCACTCCTTTTTCAAAAAATTGCGAATTATACACTTCTTTATTAAATATATCTCTTGCTTTTTCAAGATCTGTAGATTTTAGTAAATCAAGATTATTTGAAATGTTCAAAAAAAATGGATGGTCTGGAATTGGAATTTTGTAACCATGTTGATTGTAAAAATCCATTTTACCCAAAACCCCCATCAGATAATCAAATTCTTCATCAGCTGTTTGCGCGCGAATTATAATTTTTGTTGATTGATTATTCATAATAGAAAAAAGAAATAAAAGTTTTTAAATTTATTGAGTAATTTCTCAAAAAATATGTCGCCTAACTGGTTATTATGCGAATTAAATGTATAATGTCGACCTTTTGTTGTATATTATATGAACTTAATGTATAATTATAGGTGAAATTGCTAATAATTATTTACTGACTTAAGTTTACTAATTTTTATAAAATCATGCAAGAATATTTAAAACAAATAAGACGGGAATTAAGATTAAGAAACTATAGTCCAAAAACTATAAAAGCTTATCTTGGTTGTTTGGGAGAATATTTTAATTTTAAAGAATTTAATTTAGGAAAAATAGACGAAGACAAGATAAAACAGTTTTTACTAAACAAACAAAGTAAAAATTATTCTCCTCAAACAATTAATCTCTACTTAAATGCAATAAAATTTTTCTATCGCGAAGTATTGAAAATTCCTCAAAAGATAAATCTAAAATTTGCCAAACGAAATAAAAAACTACCGATTGTTTTATCAAGAGAAGAAATTAAAAGTATTATTAATGCAAATAAAAATACAAAACATAAATTAATCATCTCTTTGACCTATGGCGCTGGCTTATTGCTGATAAAAATTTAAACGAATATCTTTTTGAAAGCGAACGAGGAGGAAAATTAACTACAAGGGCAGTACAAAAAATTTTTGAAAATTCTCTAAAAAAAGTTGGAATCAAAAAGGATGCGACATTTCATTCTTTGAGACATAGTTTTGCGACCCATTTACTTGAAAATGGAACAGATATAAGATATGTACAAGAACTTCTAGGGCACTCAAACATACGAACGACACAGATATATACTCATGTAATGAATCCTGCTATTAAAAATATTAAAAGCCCATTAGATAATTTATGAAAATAAAAGAGAAAAATGAAAATTTTATATTCTGGGGTACGCCAGAAATAGCCTCTAAAACTTTAGAGATATTAAAAAACAATGGTTATCTACCATTAATTATTATCACTTCTCCAGATAAACCAGTTGGCAGAGGTCTACACTTAACCCCGAGTGCTACTTCAATTTGGGCAAAACAAAATAATATACTCTGCCTAAAACCTGAGAAAATTGATAGCAATTTTATAGAAAAATTAAAAACTGAATTTTCTATGAAATTTATAAATCTATCTATTGTTGTTGCTTACGGGAAAATTCTTCCACAAGAAATTATAGACCTGCCCAATTTAGGGACTATAAACATACATTATTCTTTATTACCAAAATATAGAGGTGCTTCTCCTTTAGAATCCACATTATTGAATGATGACAAAATAACAGGAATAACCATCCAGCAAATGATTTTTAAACTTGATAGTGGCCCAATTGTAATCAAAAAGGAAATTCAAATAGATGATGAAGAAAGTAAAGAAAACTTAAGAGATATTTTAATAAAATTAGGAGCTTCAACACTTTCTGATATTTTCCCTAAAATTTTTAATGAGGGAATAGAAGTAAAAAATCAAGATGAAGGAGAAGCAACTTATTGTAAAAAAATTAAAAAGGAAGATGGATTGATAGATTTAAACGAAAATGCCAGAGAAAATTACAATAAATATAGAGCTTTTACAGGCTGGCCTGAAACTTATTTTTTAATAGAAAAGAATGAAAAGAAAATACGCATAAAAATTAAAAAAGCTAATTACAAAGATAACTCATTTAATATTGAGAGAGTTATTCCAGAAGGTAAAAAAGAAATAAATTATAAAGATTTTTTAAGAAATACTAATATCTAGAAGTAAATATATTACGTTTAGATATTCCCTTAAGCATTTTTTTCACACTCATTGCTCCCCTTTTGAAAAGAGTTTGTTTTCGGTCTTTTTTTTGAGTTATCATACGAACAATATCTTCTTTAGCCTCATCAATTGCTTTATAAAGGTCCTCTTTTTTAGAAACCGTAAAGAAATGATTCCCGTTGAAAAATATATTAATTTCTGCCTTGAAAATTTCTCCTCTCTTATGGTGATTATTTATTTTACCTACTTCAATATAGCCAGAAATTTCTGAATCTTTTGTAAATTTCTCAATTGAAGAAATTTTATTATAAGTATATCTATTTATTGCATTAGTTAATTTAATATTGGTTGCTCTTATGTTTATCATATATTTTCTTAGGCGAACATTTAAATAAATGTTTTGGCCTAAATTAATTATTTAATTATTAATAATATTTACCTAAAAAATCAAGATTCGTTAATTAATAAAATTTTATTATGCTTTTGATGCCCACTAATTATATAAACAGACTTACGAGAAATTTTAAATAAAGAAGCTATTATCTCGCAAACTCTATTGTTAGCTAAATTTCTTTGAGCTTTCTCCTTAACAGAAATAATATATTGATCTTCTGACTTTTTCTCTATTTTTTCTATTTTTGCAGAAGTTATAACTTTAACTTTTACATACATACACATTCATTATATCAGATTATTATGATAGTTAATAATTGGCATTTGTTTAAAAAAAAGATACAATCAAAGTATGATTTATATTTCATATATTGTTCCTATAATATCCCTTATCGGGTTAGCCTATATTGGATACCGTTATATAAATTTATTCATAAAAATAAATAAATTAGAAAATGAGTTTTCTTTGATTGTCAATCATACCTTTAGAACACCATTAACTAGAATACTATGGTTATCAAAAGAATTAGAAGAAGAATTATCATTAAAAGAAAGAATGACTCATATTCAAAATATAACGAACGCCACTGAAAGAATTCTAGGAATAGTTGATACAGTGGCGGGCATTAAAAAAATAAATGATATTTCTCTTTATTCTTTCAAAAAGATTCCGATAGGAGACATTATAAAAAAATCTATTGAAAAATATCAAGATTTAATTAAGAAAAAAGACATGATTTTTAATATTGCAAATTTCCAAGATGTTCCTGCACTTTTAATTGACTATAAAAAAATCTCATTTGTAATAGATAGTTTAATAGAAAATGCAATTTTTTATACTCCCAATAATGGAAAAATTATAATTGGTTATACTTCAAACAATAAAAATATTACTCTTTTTATTAAGGATAGTGGTATAGGTTTAGATTTTATTGATAAATTAAGGATTTTTTCAAAATTTTATAGAAATAAAAAGGCTGTTTTAATGAATACTGATGGTATGGGGTTATGTCTTTATCTTACTAAAAAAATTGTTAAGAGACATGGAGGAAAGATTTATATTAAATCGAAAGGATTGAATAAGGGTTCAACTTTTTATATTAAACTTCCCCTTTCTAGATAACAATAATTAAAATTACTGCCTATTGAGCCAACTAATCATTCTTCTGAAAGTACCTGGACCAGCTTCCCCATCAGCTGTTATCCTTTCATTTCTTTGAAAATGCTCAACATAAGATTTTGTAGCATTACCATAATCGTTATCTATTCTATGTGAGGTTTTGTTATATATATTTAAAAACTTCTGGACTGTTCCTACTCTAGTGCCAGTAGATCCTTTTTTCATTAAAATATTACTAGATATTAGTTTCTGTAAATCATTTATTAGACTTCGATATTTTGATGAAGTTGTAGTTGTTTTCTGGATGGTTTCTTTTTTTATAGTTGATTGTTGCTCCGTAATAGTCTGATTCTTTTCTTCAATTTGAGCTTGCAATAAATTAATTTGTTTCGTTAGATTTGAAATTTCACTTGTTAAATTCTTATTTAATTTAGTAAGTTTTATTATTTCTTGCCCATTAACGTGAGAGCTCCCAGATTCAATAGTAGAAAAACCCCAATAGCCAATGGAAACTAATATCGCTAACACAACAATTAAAAATAATGTAAATTTAAAATTCTCCATAAATTGAGTATAACAAAAAAATTGATTATAAAAAAATACTACCTGTTTTTCTTTAGATTCTTGTTCTCAAGCATTTTCTTCTTGATTGCGAGTCTTTTTTTTGTTTTATGAGAATGCACTGATTTTTTATGCGCTACAAGCGCAGATGCTCTTTTTGCCATATGAAAGTATTTATATATTACTGATAATATACTATTATACTTCAAATATATTAATAATCCTATTTTATTAGTGAAAAATTTTTAATTTATATCTAAATAACCATTTAGCTGCCTCTACTAAGATAACATTAAAAATTGCCCAAAGAACAACAAGCCATAACCAAGAAAATGGCATCAGAGCTATACCAAAAAGATTACGTAAGAATGGAACATACATTGTTAGCACCAGAAGAATAAAAGCCGTCAAAATAGCAATATTCAATTTTTTATTTGAAAATGGATTATAGGAAAATATAGGTTTATATAAACTTCTAAATGAGAAGGAAACAACCAAAATATAAATTGAAAAACAAACAAAGAAAACAGATCTAGCTATCTCTAGTTTAACGCCAAATTTTAATAAGAAATAATATAGAAGAAAAATTAAAAGAGAACTTATTATACCAAGTCCGAAAGATAAAATTTTCACTTCACCAGTTAATAGTTCTTTTTTTGATAATTTTTTATTTAGACCCTTATCTAAATTTTCATCATAAGCAAAAGCTAGAGCTGGAAGACTTCCAGTAAATAAATTCACCCATATAATCTGGAGGGCTGTAAGAGGTAGGGCTATATTCATAATTAAACTTCCTGCTATTACAAAAACTTCATCAAACGAATTAGAAATTAAATAAATAAAAGTTTTTCTTATATTAGCTAAAATCCTTCTTCCTTCGTCAATAGCCATACTGATAGTTTGGAAATTATCATCAAGTAAAACCAAATCGGCAACACTTTGGGCTACATCACTAGCTGATCCGAGTGAAATACCAATATCCATAGATTTAAGAGCCGGGGAATCATTTACCCCGTCGCCAGTCATTGCAACTATCTCTCCTAAGTCACGATATAAATTTCCTATACGAAGTTTATCTTCTGGAGTTACTCTTGCAAATATTTTAATTCGTTTAATAACTTCTATTAATTGTTGATCAGTCATAAGGTGTAGATCTTCTCCGGTTAAAATTTCATCGTCTGTAACATTCCAACCTAAACTTTTAGCTACTGAAACGGCGGTTCCCTTCAAATCACCTGTTATTATAACTACTCTAACATTATGCATCTCTATATTTTTTATAGCTTGTGGAACTTCTTCTCGGACAGGATCAAAAAACGAAAGTATACCAGTAAAATTAATATTTTCGATAGAATCCACCTCTAATTTCTTCTTTTTATCTAAATTAAAAGTACCAACAGCTATTAATCTTTTTCCATTTGTACTTGCTTCTTTTATCCAAGAAAAAATCTTTAAATAAGTATCCTTATCAACATTAGATTTCTTCAACAAAATATCGGGAGCTCCCATTATAATATAACTATGATCTTCTTCTTCTTCAGAAACAGAGAATTTGTTGGTTGAATTGAATGGAATATATAAAGAATTCTCTCCTGTTATTATTTTTTGTAAAGAGATATTATGAAGAACAGAAGCTCTAACTATATTCACTTCAAAGGGATGCCCAACAAACTTCCAATCTTTTTCTTTATCTTCTGGATTTTGAATGATGACATTTACATTATGTAAGGCTAATTTAAGTATCTCTTTTTGAGAAGCTGAAAGATGAGTAATATTTTCTTCAGAATAATCCCTTAGAGTTAACATATCAAATGTATGAACTCCAACAAGTTGCATATCTGCTTTAGTTAGAGTCCCAGTTTTATCTGTTAAAATTAAGGTTGTAGATCCAAGAGTCTCAGCGGCAGCTAACTTTCGAATAATTCCTTTTTTAGAAGCTATCCTTTCTGCTCCAACTGATAAAATAACAGTTAAAGCTATAGGTAATGATTCAGGAACTGCTCCAACAGCTACAGCAGCAGCTAAAATTAACATTTCTAAAATCGGTTCTCCTCTAAAAACACCTAAGATGACAATAGCTATGACAATGAGGAGGGTTAAAAAGAGAATATACCAAGAAAATTTATTGATACCTTTTTGAATTGGCGTAATTGCTCTATCAGTAGCTGATACAATATCAGCAATTTCTCCTATTTCTGTATTGTTCCCAGTGCCAACAATAACTGCCGTGGCAAAACCTTCAATTACTAAACTTCCAGCATAAACCATATTAGTACGATCAGCCATTAATGAATTTTCAGAAATAATACCTATTTTTTTTGTTTCAGGAACCGATTCCCCCGTTAGAACAGATTCATCAACTTTAAAATTATTTAAAGATAGAATCCGAGCATCTGCTGGAATTCTAGAACCATATGATAATTTGATTATATCTCCAGGAACTAAAAGTGAAGACCAAATCTCTTTTTCGTGACCATTTCTTATAACCCGAGAACGATCTTTTATATATGTCTCTAATTTTTCAAGAGTATTTTCAGCTTGATATTCACGATATAGACCAAGTCCTACATTTATTAAAACAGCAGCTAAAATAACAAATGTATTAACCCATTCTTGTAATATGCCAGTTAAAAAAGAAGCTCCTATCAAAATTAGAATGAGAGGGCTTGTTAATTGCCTTATAGCTAATTTATTGATACTCAGAATCTTTTTTTTACCAAAATTATTTTCTCCAAATAAAACTAATCTTTTTTTAGCCTCTTCTTCGTTTAATCCAGACACTGAAGTATCTAATTTATTTAAAACTTCTTCGTCAGAAAAGAACCAGGGTGTTTGTATCATTGTCTTTCCTTTCATAATTTATATTATACACGAAAAATATATATGTTCTAATTTTTTAACTAAAATATTCATATATAATCTCTTAAATCCATTCGCTTGATAATGGAGTCTTTGGTATACTTATAGTCATGAAAAAGATAAAAACAATTAAGTTAGAAAAAAATTTAAAAGATTTAAAGATGCAAGAGGTTGAGAAAAAATTGAAGTCATCGTCGGATGGACTTACTCAATCAGAAGCCGAAAAAAGACTAATTGAATATGGACCTAATGAACTTGAAGAGAAAAAAGATAACCCATTATTAAAATTCCTGTCTTATTTCTGGGGACCTATTCCTTGGATGATTGAGGCAGCAGTTATATTGTCAGCAGTTGTTCACCATTGGATTGATTTTTTTATTATCATTTTTCTTTTATTTTCAAATGCTCTTGTTGGATTTTGGGAAGAGCACCAAGCAAGTAATGCAATTGACGCTTTGAGAGCTAAATTAGCAATCACAGTTAGAGTAAAACGTGATGGGAAATGGGTGAACCCAGCGGTTAGAACAGTAGTACCTGGTGACATTATTAACTTACGACTTGGCGATATCGTTCCAGCAGATGTTCGCTTGCTTTCTGGTGATCCAATAGAAGTAGATCAATCAACACTCACAGGAGAATCATTGCCGGCTACAAAAAAAGCTGGCGAAGCAGTATTTTCCGGTTCAATTATTCGCCGAGGCGAAATTAATGCAATGGTCTATGGAACAGGTATGAATACTTATTTCGGTAAAACAGCAGAACTAGTTGAGAAAGCACATACTGTCAGCCATTTCCAACGTGCAGTACTAAAAATTGGAAATTACCTAATTATTTTAGCAACAGTTTTAGTTGCAATAATTGTGGTCGTTGCAATTTTCCGTGGTGACCCTATTTTAACAACACTTGAATTTGCTTTAGTGCTTCTTGTAGCTGCAATTCCTGTAGCAATGCCAACTGTATTATCTGTAACAATGGCAGTTGGAGCACAACTTCTAGCTAAAGAAAAAGCTATCGTCACTCGTTTATCAGCTATTGAAGAACTAGCTGGAGTGAATATATTATGCACAGATAAAACAGGTACATTAACTCAAAATAAACTAAAATTAGGAGATCCATTTTGTATTAATAATACCCCTGCTGATCAAGTTATTCTTTACGGAGCACTTGCTTCTCGAAAAGATGATAATGATCCAATAGCTAAAGCAGTAATCGGGGGTGTTAAAAATCCTGACATTTTTAAGAATTATGAATTAGTACATTTCTTACCATTTGATGCAATACTTAAACATACTGAAGCAACTATAAAAACCGCAGATGGAAAACAATTTTATACTGCCTTAGGTGCGCCACAAGTGATTTTAGAAATGTCAGCTAGTAATAAAGAAATAAAAGATCTTGTTGAGAAAACTGTTGATAAATTTGCTGCTCGTGGTTTTCGGTCGTTAGGTGTGGCTAAAGCAGATAAAAAAGGAGTGTGGCAAATTATTGGGATTTTACCTTTATTTGACCCGCCACGAGAACAGGCAAAAGCAACAATTGCTAGTGCTCGTCAGATGAATGTAAAAGTTAAAATGCTTACAGGAGATCATATAGCTATTGCTATTGAAACAGCCAAACAACTCGGAATGGGTACAAACATTATTACTGCTAATGAATTAGATAGTGAAAAACAACATGATACATCTGCCGTAACTAAGTCTATTGAAAAAGCTGATGGTTTTGCAGAAGTATTTCCAGAGCATAAATTCCAAATTATAGATGCTTTACAGAAACATGGAAATATTGTTGGGATGACTGGTGATGGAGCCAATGATGCTCCGGCTTTAAAGAAAGCAGATTGCGGTATCGCAGTTTCAGGAGCAACAGATGCTGCTCGAGCAGCAGCTTCTATCGTTTTCTTAGCTTCTGGTTTGTCAACAATTATTGATGCTATTAAACAAAGTAGAAAAATCTTTCAGAGAATGAATAGTTATGCAATGTATCGTATTGCTGAAACATTACGTGTATTATTCTTTATGACACTTTCCATTCTGATATTTAATTTTTATCCAGTGACTGCGGTAATGATTGTTATGCTGGCCTTGCTAAATGATGGAGCCATTTTATCAATTGCTTATGATAATGTTTTTTCTAATAATAAACCGAAGGCCTGGAGAATGCATCGCGTACTTACAATTTCAACGATTCTCGGTATCGCTGGAGTCATAGCAGCTTTCGGATTATTCTATCTTGGCGAACGTGTATTTAATTTAAGCCAAACACAAATACGAACATTGATGTATCTAAAACTATCAGTAGCTGGACAGTTAACAATATTCCTTACTCGTACGGATAAAGAATTTTGGTCCATTCGTCCTTCGCGAATTTTATTAGTCACTGTTTTTGGAGCACAAACCATTGCAACGTTAGCTGCAGTATATGGCTTGTTTATGACTCCTCTCGGTTGGGGTTGGGCCATCTTCGTATGGGTATATGCAATCTTCTGGTTCCTCATCAACGATCGTATAAAATTGTTCGCTTACAAAATAATGGATTCACGAAATACCAAAAAGCTATTATTGAAAAATGCATAATTGAATTATCTTTCTTTGTGATAAATAACTCGCTGAGGAAAAGGAATTTCAATTCCTTCTTTATCAAAAGCTATTTTAATTCTTAAACGAAGCTCTCCTGTTACTGCCCACTGTTTACCAGGTTGAGTATCTCCAAGAATTTTAATATCAATAGATGAATCACCAAAATTATTAACTCTCAAAAATTGCGGCGCTTTAATTATAGAATCTCTCCAGTCTGGATTTTTAGATAAATCTAATCCAACTTTATTGACAACTTTTATTACTTTTTCTAAATCAGAATCATAACTAACACCGACATTAAGATTAACTCTAGAATAACTTTTTGATAAATTAGTAATAGTTTTTATCTCGCCATGAGGTATATGATGAACATTTCCATCTAAATCTCTTAAAGTTGTCATTCTTAAACTTATATCTTCCACAACTCCACAATCATCACCAGAACATATAATATCACCAACTCTATATTGATTCTCCATAATTATGAAAAGACCAGTAATAATATCACGAATCAGATATTGACCCCCAAAACCTAAGGCTAACCCAGCAACCCCAGCTGTTGCCAAAATAGGTCCAACTGGAATATCTAAACTTTGCAAAATCATTATTCCCGCTATTATAATAATAACAATTTTAATTGCACTATTAAAAATTTCTATAAGAGTATCTTCCCTTTTTTCTTCTGCTTCTTTAGAATGATATCTACTAGGAACAATTAATTTTTTTACTAATTTTTCTATTAATGATCGCAATATTTTATTCAAAATAAAAACCCCAATAATAATAAGTAAAATTTTGAGTCCATTTGAAAAAAACCAAGGTAATATTTGGGTTGATAAAAAGATTTTAAAATTTGAAATATCTAACATACTTTTAGTATGGTAACATGAGAAAATTTAATTATCAATTTTTCATTATTCCAGTTTATGTTTTTTTTGTGCTTTATCTATTTATTTGTTTCTTAGCTTCATTTATAGACCTTTCAATCATAAATTTGACAGCTTCGTTCATATTAACATTTTGAATTTCAATTTCTGGTTTTCTATTCTTAAACACACGATAAATTTCATCAGCAAAAGCTTGTCCAACTGTCGGTACTTTATTATAATCCATTATGATAACTTTAAATTTCTCTAACCCGGATAAGACACGACGAGCTTGAGATCTTGATATATGAATACCTCCCAACATATAAAGTTTCACTCTAATTTCAGTCTTGTCAAACCCATAATCACTTTCTTCTCCAACGTTGGTGTATCGTTTAAATACATCATTCAAATGATACTTATTATTAATATTTATTCTAAAAGTAACTTTAGTTCCCTGTTTTTGACCTTTTACTTTTTTTATAAATACATCTTTTATAATATTATCTCTTATTAATTGATACCCATAGCTATCTAAAATAAATTCATCTCCAATTTTAGATGTAAAGAAAATACCTTCTCCGGAGTGAAGTTTTGGAACTGTAGTTATTTTACCTTTTAGTAAGTCTTGGATGGCTTCAATTTCAGAATTAAGATTCCTTTTTATCATAATATTTCTGAAAACGCCTATACCAAAATCGTCTATAATAAAAGTTAAGATATTCTTATTTAAATTTATGTATACTTTTATTTTTTTTGATTGTGAGTGTTCAATGGCATTATTTAACATTTCCGAAAAGGCATATTCAAAAATACTTTTTATATTTTCTGATATTACAAACATAGGTAAAAACGATTTTGAAATATCACTAAATATTTTGTGTTCCTCCAAATTTTTATTATTTAATGTTTTAGAATAAGAATTAGGTGTCAACTGAGGATTTTTTTGTAAAAACTCTTCTGTAGTATAAAACGTAGAGCGAGTTGAACCAATCTTAATTAATAGATTACTGTTCACTAAATTAGATAAAAATTTAGAAACATATTGTCTAGAAACACCAAAGTTGCTTATAAAATCATTTGATCTTATAATTCCTTTTTTCCTTACTTTTTGCAATATCTTTTCTTTCGTTAGCATAATCATATTGTAAACTTATGCTTTTCAATTGTCAACCAATTGTCAACCAATTGGAATTTTTACTAATTTATTTTTTGGTCAGTAATTGAGTAATTGGGGTCAG
>VAOZ01036602.1_pt1 | contig 12790 bp, 13 predicted proteins | sample 3394041 | NCBI WGS metagenome assembly VAOZ01 (sample SAMN08290431, study PRJNA428436) | hydrothermal vent metagenome | isolation source: Deep-sea hydrothermal vent chimney | place: Indian Ocean: Southwest Indian Ridge
GCATTGCCGGTTGCGACAAACTCAAAGGTCTGGGCAATGGACTCACCGCGCACCAGGCGCGACTGCATCACTTTCCAGATACCTATATGTTCCATAACCTGCTGCGCAGCAAGACCATACGGCGCGGTTTTCGGATTGGCAATGGCGATGTGTCTGAAGGCCGATTTTTGCAGATAGGATTTGCCATCGCCAAAAGCGTCACGCTTCGCACTCCATAATACCAGCTTACCCCTGGCATAGATGAAGCGGCTACCGGGGACGGCCAGACCTTCATTCTCAGCCTTGATGGGGCGTCGGGTATCGGCCGCAAGAAACACATCAAAGGGTGCGCCGTTTTCAATCTGGGTAAAAAGTTTACCTGTGGAACCATAGCTGATCCGGGTGCTATAGCCGGTGGTTTTTTTAAATAGCAACGCGATTTTGCGGCTGACACCGGTAAAGTTGGCCGCCACCGCAATGCGAACCTCCGCAGCGAATAATGGACTACCGCCCAGTAGCGTCGCCAGCAAGCTTGAGAAAGCGAGTATTTTGTATATTTTCATGCTAATGTTCCTTGCCCGTGGTACTAAAGTCTTCGCCAACACCAAAAATGAAGTGAATCTTATACATATTGCCCAGGCCAATAAAAGCGAAACATGAATCGGCAAGAGTGATACCATTATAAACCGATTTAACGATAACAACGTGATACAGCATTTCTCTGCCAGGTGCCTCGTTATGTTCTTTACAAGTGATCGGCACATGTTATGTAATACTCATAAGTGCTATAGTCGGCGCGCCCTGGTTCACAGGCTGTATAAATCGTCATTTTCCTGTCACATTCAGCCGTTAAAATACGTATCGGGAACCTGATGTGATCCCGAATAGAATCGGTCGTGATACGGTCGTTGATGAACACCTGCCCGCCTTATGACAAGCGTTATTTTGTGCCATAGGACGGGTAGATACACAAGAGGAACAAAGCAGATGTCACTGAAAATCTCAACCAGTCTCCTGACGATGATGGTCGTGCTCCTGATCAACATTGGCGGGGCCGTTACACCCGCTCATGCTGGCGTCCAGGCCATCTCCGGCGCAGGCGCAACCTTTCCCTATCCGGTCTATGCCAAATGGGCGGCTGTCTATGCCAAAAAAACCGGTATCAAGATGAACTATCAATCCATCGGTTCAGGCGGCGGGATCAAACAAATCAAGGCGAGGACGGTAGATTTTGGCGCATCCGATGCACCGCTCACAGCAGCTGATCTGGATAAATCCGGTCTCATTCAATTCCCGATGATCATGGGCGGCGTGGTGCCGGTTGTGAATCTGCCGGGTATTGCTTCCGGGCAGCTAAAGATGAGCGGGAAAACGCTGGCCGACATCTACCTCGGTAAAATCAAACGTTGGAACGACCGGCGACTCAAAGCAGAAAATCCGGGCGTAAACTTGCCCTCCAAAGCGATCACCGTCGTTCATCGCGCCGACGGATCAGGCACTACCTGGATTTATACCAACTATCTCTCGAAGGTCAGTCACAACTGGAAGCGCAAAGTTGGCAACGCCAAGGCCGTATCATGGCCGGTCGGCATTGGCGGTAAGGGCAACGAGGGTGTCGCTTCCTACGTCAAGCGTATCAAGGGCGCTATCGGCTATGTCGAATATGCCTACGCACTACAGAACCACATGACACACGTCAAGCTTGGCAACCGCGCGGGAAAATTCCTGGATCCCAATAGTGCCAGCTTCCAGGCCGCCGCAGCAAACGCCGACTGGCATCACGCCAAAGGCTTTTACATGGTGCTGACTAACCAGCCCGGTGCCAAAAGCTGGCCGATTACCGGCGCGAGTTTCATTCTGCTTTACAAGAAGCAGCGCCACCCGGCTCGTGGCCGTGAGGTGCTGAAGTTTTTCGACTGGGCTTATCATAATGGCCAAAAAATGGCAGCCAGGCTTGACTATGTGCCGATGCCCGCATCGGTCGTCAAACTGGTCGAGCAAACCTGGCGTAAAAGTGTAAAGACCCCGCAGGGGACCCCGGTCTGGACCCACTAGAACACCCTGGTTGTAGTTCCCCGGCCCTCCGGTCGGGGGGTGTTTTCGTACCACAGACGCACCTGTAGCAAGAGACTATCTATTCTGGGCAGGACATGTCTGAGCAATTTATAACATCGATACCGAGCGTCTTGCCGCGCAACCGCAACCATGTCACATGGTTTGATTCGCTATTTGCCGGCGCGGCATGGTTCGCAGCCGCCACCGTACTGATCGTGATCGGCGCCATACTGTTTGTTCTCATCCAGGGCGCCCTTCCCGCCCTGTCCAAATTCGGCCCGGGTTTTATAAGCAGCGCCCACTGGAACCCGGTAACCGAAAATTTCGGCGCGCGGGTTCCGATATACGGTACCCTGATCACCTCGATGCTGGCCATGCTGATCGCGATGCCGGTCAGTTTTGGAATTGCGCTCTTCATTACCGAACTCTGTCCCCGCTGGTTGAAGCGCCCCATCGGCATTGCGGTGGAGCTGCTGGCCGCCATTCCCAGTATCATCTACGGTATGTGGGGTCTGTTTGTTTTTGCGCCCCTGTTCGCCGACCACGCGCAACCCTGGATCACGGAACATTTTGGCGATCTGCCGATAGTCGGCGTTCTGTTCACCGGCCCGCCGCTCGGAATTGGCCTGTTCACGGCCTCATTGATTCTGGCCATTATGGTCATCCCTTTTATCAGCGCAATCATGCGCGATGTCTTCGAGGCGACACCCCGGGTACTGAAAGAATCCGCCTATGGTCTTGGCTCTACGACCTGGGAAGTCGTGCGGCATGTGGTCTTGCCGTATACCAAGGTCGGCGTGATCGGTGGCGTCATGGTTGGACTGGGTCGGGCGCTGGGCGAAACCATGGCGGTCACGTTTGTGATCGGCAACGCACATAAATTAAGCAATTCGTTGTTCATGCCGGGCAATACCATCTCTTCCACCCTGGCCAATGAGTTTACCGAAGCCGTGAATCCAATTTATACTTCGTCGCTGATATCGCTGGGATTGATTTTATTTCTAATCAGTTTTATCGTTCTCGCAGTCGCCCGTGTCCTGCTGCTGCGTTTACAGGGTAATGAAGGCTACTCCACCTGAACCATGATTACCGCTACCGATCTTTACCTATATCGCAAACGCCGTCTGGTGAACCTGGCCAGCCTCACGTTGTCGATGTTAGCCACTCTCTTCGGACTGCTGTGGCTGGCGTGGTTGCTGTGGACGCTGGTTACCCATGGCATCCAGTATATCAACTGGGATCTGTTCACCCAAACCACGCCGCCCCCGGGCAGCAGTGGCGGTCTTTCCAATGCCATCGCCGGAAGTCTCATTCTCATCGTACTCGGGGTGATCATCGGTGCGCCTGTCGGAATTTTTGCGGGAACCTACCTGTCTGAGTTTGGGCGCGGCACGCGCTTCGCAGCCATTGTTCGTTTTGTCAGTGATGTGTTGCTCAGTTCACCCTCGATCATTCTTGGCGTTTTTGTTTACGAGGTGGTGGTGATACATATGGGACATTTTTCGGCCTATGCCGGCGGTCTTGCCCTGGCCCTCATCGTCTTGCCGATTGTGCTCCGCACCACCGAGGATATGCTGCGTCTGGTTCCTGACCGTATGCGCGAAGCCGCGGCGGCGCTCGGCGCGCCACGCTGGAAGGTCATCGTCTCCATCGTTTACCGTGCTGCACGCTCGGGGATCCTGACGGGGATCCTGCTCGCCGTTGCGCGGGTCAGCGGCGAGACGGCGCCGCTGCTGTTTACGGCGCTGAATAACCAGTTTTCGAGCACTCAGCTTAACGAACCGATAGCGAATCTTCCGGTGGTAATCTTTCAGTTCGCCATGAGTCCTTATGACGACTGGCAACACCTGGCATGGGCGGGAGCCCTGCTTATTACCTTCGGTATTCTGTTACTCAACATTATTGTGCGCGTGTTCCTGCCGGAACCGGAACGGCAGCGTTAGCGCAAGGTATACGCCTGACTATGAAAGAACCCGTCATCCAAATCAACCTGGACGATCTGGAGCAACCAGATACCGCGCGCTTAAAAGCGCAGGAGCCACAGGTGCCGGCTTCTGACGATACGCAGGAGACCCCCTCCAAGATTATCCTGCGTGGACTGAATTTCCATTACGGAAAATCACAGGCGCTGTTCGATATCAATCTCGCCATTCCCGAGCACCAGGTCACAGCCTTTATCGGCCCCTCGGGCTGTGGCAAGTCAACCTTGCTGCGCTGCTTCAATCGCATATACGCACTCTATCCAAAACACCGGGCAAGCGGCGAGATCATCCTCGACGGCGACAATATTCTCGCTCGCGGCATCGATCTGAACCTGCTGCGTGCGCGTGTCGGGATGGTATTTCAATCGCCGACCCCGTTTCCCATGAGCATCTACGACAACATTGCCTATGGCGTACGCCTCTACGAGCGCCTGTCACGGGCCAGTATGGATCGCCGCGTCACCTGGGCGCTCAAGAAAGCCGCCCTCTGGAATGAGGTCAAAGACAAACTGCACCACTCAGGTACGGCGCTCTCGGGCGGGCAGCAACAGCGCCTGTGCATTGCCCGGGCAATCGCTATCAAACCCGAAGTGTTATTACTTGATGAACCCGCCTCGGCGCTCGATCCCATCTCGACTTTAAAGATTGAAAAGTTAATCGATGAACTCAAGCACGACTACACCATCGTTATCGTGACCCACAATATGCAACAGGCGGCACGTGTTTCCGACTACACCGCCTTCATGTATCTGGGCAAGTTGATCGAGTTCGGCGCCACCCGCCTTCTGTTCACCAATCCAGGCGAAAAACAAACCGAGGATTATATTACCGGTCGCTACGGTTAAATATAGCGATCAAAGCAGCAAGACCCAAAAATGACAGGGAGGTCATAGCATGCCGATTACCGACTGGCCGGAACAGGAACGGCCCCGCGAAAAACTACTGCATCAGGGCGCCGCAGCGCTCTCTGATGCCGAACTACTGGCTATTTTTCTGCGCACCGGTATCCCCGGCAAGACGGCGGTGGATCTGGCGCGGGATTTGTTACAGAAATTTTCCGGCCTGCGCGGTCTGCTCAGCGCCCAGCGGGATCCCTTCTGCCAGCAGCCGGGCCTTGGGCCGGCCAAATACGCCCAACTTCAGGCGGTCCTGGAGATGGGCAAGCGCCACCTGCACGCGACCCTGGTGCGCAATGAGGTGCTGACCGATCCGGCCGCTACGCAGCGTTACCTCAGCGCCCGCCTGCGTGACCATGCTTTTGAAGTCTTCGCCTGCCTGTTTCTGGATAATCGCCACCGCGTGATTCATTTCAAAGAGCTGTTCCGGGGCACCATCAATGGCGCCTCGGTTCACCCGCGCGAGGTGGTGCGTCAAATCCTGGAGCACAATGCCGCCGCCGTGATTTTTGCCCACAATCATCCTTCCGGAGTGGCCGAACCCAGCGAGGCCGACCGCCAGTTGACTCGCCGCCTGCAGGCCGCACTGGAGCTCATCGATGTGCGCGTGCTGGATCATATCGTCATCGGTGATGGAGAGTGTGTCGCCTTTTCGGAACGAGGCTGGATTTGAACGGGATTATGCTTGTATCCTGATGGCGATTTCCGTAAAATGCGCGGTCTTTGATGCCGGAACCCTGAATTCAAATGCTGGGCCGACTATGAATTTTTTTGGAGAATGAGTCATGTCACGAGTTTGTCAAGTTACCGGCAAGCGCCCGATGAGCGGAAACAACGTTTCCCACGCGCACAATAAAACCCGTCGCCGTTTCCTGCCGAATCTGCATAGCCACCGTTTCTGGATTGAATCCGAGCAGCGTTTTGTGCGTCTGCGTCTGAGTTCCAAAGGCATGCGCATCATTGACAAGAAAGGCATCGACGCGGTTCTCGCCGATATGCGTCGTCGTGGCGAAAAGGTTTAAGGAGAAAGATCATGGCAAGCGATAAAATCAAACTGGTCTCAAGCGCCAAAACCGGGCACTTCTACACCACCTGCAAGAACAAACGCAATATGCCTGAAAAAATGGAGATCAAAAAATACGATCCCGTGGTTCGCAAGCATGTGATGTACAAGGAAGCCAAAATCAAATAACCCGGCAATCCGGCTTATTTTGCCTTCATTTACAAGAGGCCACTCTACCTACAATCAGATTCCCGAACACATCGATCTCGCAAACCCAGCCCGGTGCGACATAGGTCGTCGAGACGGTCTCGGTGATCAATAACGGCCCCGTCAGCCGCTGCCCGGTCGCTAACGACAGTCGTGTATAGACCGGCACTGGCACAGCCAGACCCGCCATTTGAATTTTGGTCTGCGCCTTGCCTGGCTGAGCGGCGCCCGGCCTTTCAAGCGGTAACTCCGCCGCCGGGCTTTGCAGGGCGACGCGGATATTTACCAACTCTACCGCCAGCGCCAGCCGGTGGCCGTAGCGCGTTTCATGTTGCTGATGAAAGGCCTGCTTGCTTGCCGCCCGATCCTGCCAGGGGATGTTAAGCGTGTAGGACTGGCCCCGGTAACGCAGATCCAGACTGCGCTGAATCTCAATAGTATTAATCGCCACGCCTTCGTCTATTAACGCAGTCTGCCCCTGCTGGATCAGTCCCTCGAATTCGGCCCGCAATTCCTGCTCATCCATGTCCGCCAGCAAACTGATGCGGGTCTGTGATAGACGCCGTTCACGGGGCGCAACCAGCATGCCCAGGGCAGACAGCACACCGGCATGCACCGGCACCAGAGCCTGTTGCATTCCCAGCGCCTCAGCCAGGGCGCAGACATGCAGACCGCCCGCCCCCCCGAACGACACCAGCGTCAAGCCGCGGGGATCGATACCGCGTTCCACCGACATCACCCGCAGGGCCTGAACCATATGTTCATCGGCCAGACGAATAATTCCGGCCGCCAGATGTTCTGCGCTCATGCCAAGCGGTTCAGCCAGGCGCGCACAGGCCTCTACCGCCGCCTGAACATCCAGGCGCATGCCGCCCCCGAGAAAAGCATCCGCACGCAGGCGACCCAGCACCAGATTAGCGTCGGTGACCGTTGCCTGCTGTCCGCCCTGCCCATAGCAGGCCGGTCCCGGTAGCGCCCCGGCTGATTCAGGGCCTACCTGTAGCAGACCCCCACTATCCAGAGTTGCCACCGATCCCCCTCCGGCGCCGATAGTATGCAGGTCTACCATGGGCACAGCCACCGGCCAACCGGCGATCCGGCCTTCCGTGGTCAGTTGTAGATCACCCTCGATTAAGGCCACATCGGTTGAGGTGCCTCCCATGTCGAAGGTCAGCAGACCCTCGCAACCCGCCTGCTCACCGATAAAACGCGCACCGGCCAGCCCGCCCGCCGGGCCGGACAGGAGCATATGCACGGCCTGTTTAGCCGCCTGCTCAGCGGCAATGGTGCCGCCCGAACTTTGCATCACCGAAATCTGCGCAGGGCGAACCGCCTCATCCAGACGGCGGAGATAACCGTCTACCAGCGGACCCACCGTCGCATTGAGCCAGGTCGCCATCCCCCGCTCATATTCACGAAACTCCGGTAGCACGGCAGAAGAACGGGAAACAAAAACCTCCTTCGGCAGCGCCGCTTCAATCATTTTTTCAAACTGATCATCTAAATAGGAAAACAGCAGGTTAATCGCCACCGCACGCGGTTTCAGCCGACGCACCTGTTGCACCAACGCCTGCACATCAGCATCGGTCAACGTCTCTACCACACACCCATCCGCGTCGAGACGCCCTCCGGTTTCAAGACAATGCGATGGCGGGACAGGAACAGGCGATGATGAAGGTTGCAGCGCATACAGTTGCCGCCGCGTCTGCCGCGCAATCGTCAGCATATCGCCCAGGCCACGGTTGCTGATAAAAACGGTACTCACTCCCCTGGCTTCGAGTACGGCATTGGTTGCTACGGTAGAGCCATGTACGATATAAACTTCCATTTCAGACGCGGGCGTATACAGTTGTAGATCCGCAAGCCCCTGCAAAATAGCCTGCTCGGGCGCGTGAGGCGTGGACAGAACTTTATGGATTTTCAATTGTCCATTGCGGTACAAAACAAAGTCGGTAAAAGTACCGCCGGTATCAATGCCGAGGAGAATACGCATAAAGTTGTTTTAACCGTAGTCAGAACGAGCGGGGGAAACGTGCCTGGAAAGTCAGCGTGAGTGATATTCGCATATATTACCACAGGCCTTTGTTGGCACATTCATCAACAACAAGCAGGACTATAAGGAATTATGTCATCCGATTTACTGATTAGTGTAAGCAACCTCTACCGTCAGTACGGCTCATTACAGGCCGTGCATGATCTCAGTTTTGAACTCCGCCGGGGTGAAGTGCTGGGTTTCCTCGGCCCCAATGGGGCAGGCAAATCCACCACCATGCAAATCATCACCGGCAATCTCGCCCCCAGCAGTGGACAGATTAAGATCTGCGGCATCGACCTGCTTGATAGCCCCGAACAGGCCAAGGCGCGCATCGGCTACCTGCCGGAACGACCCCCTCTGTACCGGGAACTCAGTGTGGATGAATATCTTCTTTTCTGCACCCAGATTAACCGGATACCCAAGGCCCAGCGCCAGGCCGCCCTTAAACGCGCCATGCAACGTTGCGGTCTGGAACAGGTAGGCCGGCGTCTGATCAACAATCTGTCCAAGGGCTACCAGCAACGGGTCGGCATTGCCCAGGCCATTATCCATAGCCCTGACATCGTCGTGCTCGATGAACCCACCATCGGCCTGGATCCTATTCAAATCCGCGAAATCCGCCACCTCATCCGCGAACTGGCTCATGAGCATGCGGTGATTCTTTCCACCCATATTCTGCCCGAAGTACAGATGACCTGCAGCCGGGTGCAGATCATCAATCAGGGACGCCTGGTGTTCAGCGATGACATCGACAGCCTCAACCGCAGCATGCGCGCCCGCAGCCTGATCCTCGGTCTGCAAGAATCGCCGCCGCCGGACGAACTGGAAAACCTGCTGAAAGATATCGATGGCGTCGAATCCATAGCGAGACTGGAAGACGGTCGCTGGCGCATCCACCATGCCGAACAGCAAAGTCCGGCCAGCCGCATCGCTGAGAAGGTGGTGGAGAACCGCTGGGGGCTGATCGAACTCAGTCCGGAGACTCGCAGCCTGGAACAGATCTTTATCGACATTACCGCTACCGAACACCTATTGCCTGAAAGTGATGAACGCCCCGGCAAAGCAACGGAGGGAGAGGCCGCATGATGATTTTTACGCTTGCCGCGCGCGAGCTGCGCAGTCTGTTTCTGTCACCGTTGGCCTGGTCCATTCTCGCCGTGGTGCAGTTTATCATCGCCTGGTTGTTTCTATCGCAGCTCAATGATTTTATTGTGCTTCAGCCACAGTTAAAAATGATGGCCAACGCCCCCGGCGCCACCGAACTGGTGATTGCGCCGATCTATGGCAGCGCCGCCTTTATCATGATGATGGTGACACCCCTGTTAACCATGCGCCTGATCAGCGAGGAGCGCCAGAGCGGCAGTATCGCCCTGCTCATGTCGGCGCCGATCTCCATGACGGAAATCATCCTCGGCAAGTTTCTCGGCGTATTCAGTTTCTCATTACTGATGATCGCTATGATCACGCTCATGCCCCTGTCACTGTTCATCGCCGGCCCCATTGATGCGGGTCTGCTCGGTGCCCTGTTCCTGGCGCTAAGCTTGCTGCTGGCTGCTTTCACCGCACTGGGGCTATACATGTCAACGCTGACCCTGCAACCCACGGTGGCGGCCATCAGCACCTTCGGCGCGCTGTTGCTACTATGGATTCTCGATTGGGCCGGCGACAAGGTGGGCAGTGAAGGCGCCAGCCACCTGCTGAGCGACCTGTCTATCCTGCGCCACTTCGAAGCCCTGGGCAAAGGGATGTTCAACAGCGCCGATATAATTTACTACCTGTTGTTCACCAGCCTGTTTCTGATTCTAAGCATCCGCCGTCTGGACGCGGATCGTCTACAGCATTAGCCCGGAGGCGAGATGAAAATAAATAACAAAATTCGCATCCAGCTACGCTTTCAGAACATCATCTTCCTGCTGCTGTTGCTGACTATCATCGGCCTGCTGGGCTGGCTCTCTCAACGCTACAGCTATGAAGCTGACTGGACCGCCAACCACCGCAATACCCTGTCTGAAGCCAGCAGTAAACTGCTGCAACGCATGCCGGGTCCCATCCACATTACGGCCTTCGCCCGCGACAGCAAACTATTACCCGCGCGCCGCAAAATCCGCGCGCTAATCGCACGTTATCAGCGCCAGAAGCCCGACATCAAGCTGCACTTCGTCGATCCGAATACCGAGCCGGATCGGGTCCGCAGTGAAGGTATTAGCGTCAATGGTGAGCTCATCGTCGAATACCATAAGCGCCGCGAACACATCAAGAATCTGACTGAGGAAACGCTCACTAACACCTTGCAACGACTGTTGCGCAGTGGCGAACAGAAGATCGTCTTCATCACGGGCCACGGTGAGCGTAGACCCCATGGGCGGGCCAACCAGGACTACAACCTGTTTATAAAAGGGCTGGCGAGCAAGGGTATCAAAGCCAGCAGTCTGAGCCTGAACGACACGCCGAAAATTCCAGCAGATACCTCGGTGCTGGTCATCGCTAGCCCCCAGGTCAATTATCTGTCCGGCGAAGTAAAAATTATTCTGAATTATCTCAAGAAGGGCGGCAACCTGCTCTGGCTGCATGATCCCGGTTCGGTGCATGGTCTTGGCGCCCTGGCCAAATCACTGGGCATCAGCTTTGTTCCCGGCACCATTGTTGATCCCACTACCCAGCTGCTGGGCATTTCTGATCCGTCCTTTGCGCTGGTTACCCGCTATGGGCATCACCCGGTGGTTCGGGACTTCACTTATATGACCATCTACCCCCGCGCCGCCGGACTGGAAGATTTTGAAAAAAACAACTGGAAAGCAGCAGTCCTGTTGCAAACCGTTGCCCGCAGTTGGTCGGAGACCTCAAAACTGGAAGGCAGTATCGCCTTTAATAAAGGTGTTGATACCCCTGGTCCGTTAACTATCGCCTTTGCTCTGACCCGCCCGCGCCCGTCAGCCAAAAAGGAGACCAAGGCGGATAAGAAAACAGCGTCCAGGGAAAAAAATCAGCGGGTCATCGTGTTGGGTGACGGGGATTTTATTTCCAACACCTATCTGGGAAATCAGGGTAATCAGGATCTCGGTTATAACATTATCAACTGGTTAAGCCATGACGATAATTTCATTTCCATCCCCTCCACCACCGCCCCTGATACAGAACTGGTGCTGGAAAAACGGACCTGGGGCCTGTTCGGCATGGTGTTTCTAATCGTGCTGCCGGTAATGTTGCTGGTAACCGGGATTGTGATCTGGCTAAGACGGCGGAAACGGTGAGATTATTGCCTTTAACCTTTAATCAATATTATTATGATCACCCTGTTGGGCTTCGTCATAAAGATCATGGCTCAACCCAACCTGCCCCCGCGGTTGAAATTCGGTGTAGCCGCTGAGATTTAATTTTGATAAAAACACACCGAAACAACATTTAACGAATAAAAAATGATTTCACGAACTCTGGTTAATCTTGCCCTCCTGGTTATCGTCCTTATTCTGGTCGCGGTGGTCATATTCGAACCGGGCAAAACGCCCAGGCCGAAACCTGAATTACTGACCAGTATGAAAAGCAGTGACGTCAAGCAGATCAAAATTATTCGTCGGCACAAGGGGACGATTGAACTAAAGAAACAATCGGCTCACTGGCGGATGCTGAAACCCTTCAACCTGCCTGCTAATAACTACAAGGTAGAATCCGTGCTGAACCTGCTGCAAACCGAAAGCATCGCCCGTTATGATCTGACCGATCTGGATCCGGCCCGTTATGATCTGGTGACGCCTGCCGTCAGCATTCTCTTCAATAATTCCCTGAAGATTGATTTCGGCAATATTGCCCCTCTGCAAAAACAACGCTATGTGCGTATCGGCAAGCAGCTACATCTCATCCCTGACTACTACTATTACCAACTGGTCGGTAGTGCGACCGATTACCTCGATCATGCGCTCATCCCCGAGGGCAAAAAAATTGTTCGTCTTGAACTCCCCGATCTGACACTGGCGCTTAAAGGCGGCAAGTGGACGCTCAGCCCCGAAAACAAGGATTACTCCGCTGATGCCTATACCGATCTGCTTAAGCAATGGAAACATGCCATCGCGCTTGAATTGCGCCCCCTGAAAGATAAAAACAAAAAAAATACTGCGCACAAACAGATACATATTTTTCTGCGAGGCAACGATAAGCCGATAAACTACACGCTACTGCACACCAGGGATAAATTTATTCTCATACGCGCCGACAAAAACATCGAATACGTCATGCCCAAAAACAAGGCCGCGACTCTTCTTCATCTGCAAAAGAGTACGCCGGACACCACAACCACACAGAAAAAAATCTCGCCAGGAAAATAGATTCAAACCCTGCCCGAGCCTCCCGAAGCTTAGCTCCCCCCGTTGAGGTTTCTAACTTCATCTACCGGGACAGAACGAAGATCCCTGTTCGCAACCGCCACCTACGATACTGCCGAGTAGCGGCTGACCAAGATCGGCGGTGAGGGGATTTTGTGAGAAAAGTCCGGATTTTTATTCCTCCTATATTTTTCTATTAAATCTTTTATCCTCTACATGGAGTTGCTTAACTTCTATCCAGGGATCGCAAGGCGAACGATCAGCACTGTCCGAAATATTTATTTCAGAACAGGTTAAGGCCACGATATTTTTCTATA
>VAOZ01047265.1_pt1 | contig 12786 bp, 10 predicted proteins | sample 3394041 | NCBI WGS metagenome assembly VAOZ01 (sample SAMN08290431, study PRJNA428436) | hydrothermal vent metagenome | isolation source: Deep-sea hydrothermal vent chimney | place: Indian Ocean: Southwest Indian Ridge
GATGCCTGAGTGGTGGAATTGGTAGACACGTTGGACTTAAAATCCAATGGCCATTGCGGCCGTGCGGGTTCAAGTCCCGCCTCAGGTACGAAAAAGGTGCTGAAAAGCACCTTTTTCTTTTTCAACCCTTTTTTATCATAAATATCACAAAGTTATTATTTGTTTTTAACCTTTCTGTTATCTTTGTTGCTTTAATATCAGGATAAATGATCGCCAAAAATCTCATCACCGATGGCATTATGCCGCTTAAAACCTCTGACACAGGGAAAACCGCCCTAAGCTGGATGGAGGAATACAAAGTTTCTCATTTGCCCATTGTAAACAACCAGGAGTTTCTTGGCCTTATCTCGGAACTTGATATTTACGACCTGAACAGCTTTGACGAGCCTTTGGGTAACCACAAGCTATCGTTAAATAACCCTTATGTTTTTGAAGATCAGCATATTTATGATGTCTTGAAACTGGTAAACGAGCAAAATCTGAGCCTGGTACCTGTGCTGAGCGAAAAGGGCAACTATGAAGGCAGCATCAACCTGCAAAACCTGGTTAAATATTTTGCACGAGCACTGTCAGTGGAAAACCCCGGTAGCATTATTGTGCTCGAAATGACCTACAACGATTACAGTCTCACAGAACTGGCAAAGATTGTGGAAGAAAACGATGCGAAAATCCTCAGTACTTTTATCATCAATCACGAAGACTCTACTCGCTTGGACGTCTTTCTCAAATTAAACACAGTGGAGATTTCTTCTATCCTGAAAACCTTTGAACGCTTCGACTATTTTGTCACAGCTTCTTATGGCGAAGAAGATGATTTGGATGACCTCAAAGAGCACTACAATTCGTTAATGAATTATCTGGATGTCTAACCGGAAGTTTTGTAATGTAATGACTTTTCTCCTTCTTCTAATTGGGGCACAGCAGCTGTATGCCCAGCACACGCCATTCCGGAGCGATACAACATTTGTTATGGATAACATTCACATTTCGGGAAATAAACATACCAAAGACAAAATTATTTTACGCGAAATTGAACTTAAAAAAGGTGATACGGTTTATCTTCATCAACTGCTGAAGAAAATAATAAGAAGCCGGCAAAATCTGATTAATCGCTCCCTTTTCAATACGGTTGAAATAACACCCAAACGGCATGATTACAACCAGGTTGACCTTTATGTTGAGGTGACCGAGCGTTGGTATGTCTGGCCAATCCCCATTTTGACTTATGCCGACCGCAATTTTAACGTGTGGTGGGAGGAAAAAGATTTCTCAAGGGTTAACTATGGTATAAATCTTCAAATCAATAATTTCAGGGGACGTATGGAAACACTGAACGTTGTTCTGCAAGGCGGATATGATAAAACATTAAAATTTGATTGGTCAATTCCATACATCAACAGAAAACAAAAATGGGGAATAGAAGTCTTTGGTGGGGCCACTTTTAATCACGAAACAGATTATAAACTGCAAGGCAACAGACTAGTTTATTATCATGAAGAAAAAAGCTACTCCAAAAAGTGGTACTTAGCCAAACTGAAAGCCACTTTTCGCCCAAAATATTATTTTATTCAGAGTCTGGAATTTAGTTTTAATCACCGGGAATATGCCGACACCCTGCTGAAATTGAATCCTGGTTTTGCCTATTCCCAATCCAAATTTTCCTATCTCTCACTGGAATACAATTTTAAATACGATTTTCGTGATTATGCTCCTTATCCGCTCAAAGGTTTTTATGCTGAGGCTGATGTGAGACAGGATGGGCTGGGCCTTTTTTCCAAAGAGGTAAACCTGTTCAGCATGTATATGATTTTTGACCAGTATATCCCACTGTTCAAAAGATGGTATTTTGCTTATTCGCTTGCTATGCAGATCATTCCCAACAACTATCGGCCCTATTTCATTCAAAACGGCCTAGGCTATAAGCCAATGGGCATCAGAGGATACCAGCTTTATGTGATCAGAGGTAACTGGATTGGACAAATCAGGTCGAATGTAAAGTTTGCTATTATCCCGAAGAAACCGTACATCCTTGACTTCATTAAAACAGAAAAATTTAACCGGTTTTTCTTCGGATTGTATGCGAATATATTTTTTGATGGGGCATACGCTGCCAGTACTATGCCCGAAAAAGACGACAGTACGCTGAACAACAAATTTCTATACGGAACCGGTGCCGGACTTGACTTCGTTACTTTTTATGATGTTGTTATCCGTGCTGAGTTTGTTTTCAACGGAAATCATGAGCATCATTTTTTCCTTAGTTTTGTAGCACCGATTTAGGTCTGTTAATAAGCAATGTACTGATCACTTTTAATATAAAGTTTAACTTTGCACCTGTTGAAAAAAAGGATTCAATATATTATTTTTTTGTCCGGCCTCTGGATATTGCTGTTTCCTGCAACAACAATAGCACAGATAAATTATCAGCATTTTTTGTGGGCCGGTCAGGATGAACTCTCAAAAAGTAATTACACCCAGGCCATTTACGATTTCAATACTGCACTAAGTTCTAAGCCCGATGGTTTTGAAGCTTATTTTCTACGAGGTATTGCCAAATACAGTCTGGGCGATTTCAAAGGCGCCGCTAGTGATTTCAGCCTTACCATCCGCATCCATCCGCTTTACACCCGTGCGTATCAGTATCGCGGTATCAGCTACGACCGGATGAATAACCCGAATCATGCTCTTGCTGATTTTGCCAAGGCACTGGAACTCGACCCTTTCAATCCGGCAATTTATGTTGCTCGTGGCAATACAAAGATGCACATGAGCAACTATCAATCTGCCATTAAAGATTACACCAAAGCCATTCAGCTTGACCCAAAATCAGGCGATGCCTATCTGAACCGCGGTATTGCTTACCATCTGCAAAAAAAAGACAGCCTGGCCATACTGGATGTTAACAAAGCTATTAAACTGGACTATTTTAATGTGGACGCCTGGATAAAACGTGGCATGATCCGCTATGAAATGGACAGCCTGCAAGAGGCACTAAAGAACTTCAACCATGCCGCCACTTTAAAACCCGACTATCCGTATATTTATTTCCAACGGGCACTCACCTATCTGAAACTTGGTGACACAACACGTGTTTTGCAGGATTATGCCAGAGTGTTGAAGCTGGATCCAAACAATGCGCTGACTTATTACAACCGCGCATTGATAAAATCGATGCAGAAAGATTACAAAGGGGCACTCACCGATTACGATAAAGTGATTGAGATAAACCCGCAAAATGTCTATGCTTATTACAATCGTGGCGTTGTAGAATTGCAAATGCACAAACCGAAACAGGCAGTAGCCGATTACACCAAAGCGCTGGATATCTTTCCCGGGTTTGTGGGTGCTTATATCAACCGTTCCTATGCCCGCGGACAATTGGGCGACAAAAAAGGTGCCATGGCCGACCACGATTCGGCCACTCGTATCATTGCTAAAGCGAGGGGCAACAACAGGGTGAGCCGTGCATTGTACAAACAATACGGCGACTCCAGTTACTTTAATAAAATTATGGCCTTCGAGGCCGATTTCCTGAATGGTGAAATGCGAAAAGGAAGAGTTCAGTTCCGGAAAATCAAGATCGAGCCCAAACCTGATATTTATCTCATTTATGCTTTTGATCTGCCCCCTTCCATTTATGACCAATACAATGAAGGTGTTTATCTCGACAAAAGCATTTCGCTTTTCAATGCCAACAACAAAGCGGGAATAAAACTGCTGTTTACCACCGAACGATGGCCGATAAAAAAACAAGATATACAACAAAAGTTACAATTTATTTCCCAGAATGCTGCTCTTTTGGGAAAACCGGCCATCGCAATTTTCATCAAAGGAGTCATAGAAAGTATGATACGGAATTACACCTCGGCATTAACCGATTACGACAGTTCCCTGAAAAGCGATTCTACCATTATCTATGCCTATTTTAACCGTGCAGCTACCCGTGCAGAAAGGGACGAATCAGCTTATTCCGAAAGATTATATTCCGGACAGATCGGCATCAGCCGAAGCAACTTTAGTCAAAATAACCTAAGGAAGATGTTGGCACCACCAAGTTATAAAAAGAGCCTGAGAGACTATGACAAAGTATTGAAAATCAATCCAAAAATGAGTTTTGCCTATTACAACCGTGCCAATTTAAAACTCAGGCTGAAAAAGTATCAGCGTGCCATTGACGACTATTCCATGGCTATACGACTGGAGCCAAAAATGGCCGAAGCCTATTACAATCGCGCATTGATTTTGCTTTATCTGAAAGAGAACAAGCTGGCTTGCAAAGACCTGAGTAAAGCCGGAGAGCTGGGTGTTTCCGATGCCTACAACGTAATTAAAAGATACTGTTCACAATAAAAACGGTATTCGCGACAACCGGCCAATTGACTTACAATTAGAATTTGAAATCCTTAAAAAAAAATTAGCAAAGAGAATTTCTCCGGATACCTCTGTTAAAATTATTATTAATCGTTCTCTTTTGGGACTACAGTCCGATAAAATTCTATACAACTGATTATAAGCCATACATTACACGGGATAAATCAGGACAATTTTATCTATGTAAAAATTTGTAACTCATCGTTCATCTGTGCTTTAACTCTATTGCTCTGGGTTTACTTCCCCTGATAGTTATCGGAGTTGCCGGGGTTGAGTCGTCCGCAAGGTGGATGTTGAAAGCGAATTAAAAGCAGGAGTTTATTTCTGAGCTGTCTTTGCGCTGGTTAGTGCGTAGGTGCAGCGTGAGAATCCCCTATGAATTATCTCGTCTCTTCTTCGATTACCTTAGACTCTCACGCCCACCCCTCTGGCCTGCCTGTGGATGGCTCAGAGCTAAACGTTGGAGGAAGTAACGGGAATTATGAGCGTGTTCGCACCGGATTAAAGATGTTTTAATAAATGTCTAAATTTATCCCGTTTTAAGTATAGATAAAAGTTGGGGGTGGCAAATATAACTTATTATTAATCTAAACTTTGCATCTCTGCTGCTTTCTGTGAACGAGAAATTAACGGAGTATTATTATGAAAAGCAGCAACCAAATTTCACAATTAACTATACTCCGTTATTCGCCCTACCATACAATTACAGGTTTTTCTCCATTAAAACCGGGATTTTTGGTAAGAAAATCATCAAAACGTTTTTGGATGAGTTCGCTGTAGCCGGCATCAATTTCATAGCCCACAAAGTTTCGACGGGTCTGCAAGGCGGCGATGGCTGTAGAGCCTGCGCCCATAAATGGGTCCAGAATCACATCGCCGGGGTTGCTGCTGATTTCAATAAAAGGAATACACACTTTCAGGGGTTTTTGGGTTTTATGGCGGGTACGTTCTTTCCCTATGCAAATGGGATTTTCAATCAGGTTGTCCAGTGTGCCGTCACGAAGGGCATCTTTCATTAGCTCCAGAAGTTGTTCGATTTTATTTTCCCCGTGGTATTTAATAATAAGGCTTTCAATATCGGCAGCGGTAATGGCAGTATTCCGGTAGTTGTGCATTTCGTTCACCGGTTTGTAGTTCCAGGTAGCCGCACTTCCTTTTGAAAAATGAATCAGTAGTTCCATGCTGTTGGCAAACATTTTTCGCGAAGAAATGGCTGGAAAAGGATTGGTCTTATGCCAATGAATCACCTTGCGCACTTTGAAACCTGCAAATTCAATAATCTGGTTCAGATAGGAAACAAAGTCGTCGGCACAAAACAGATAGCCGCTGGCGCCTGATTTGGCTACGCGATACATCTCTTTTAAAATATCTTCAAGAAAAGTCAGGTATTCTTCCTGCGAACGGAATCCATCGAACGCAAACTCGGTAACCACATCTTTATGATTCCTCAACTTTTTTACATTCTGCGCCCTATATTGAAAATAGGGTGGGTCCGTAAATATCATATCCACCGATGCATCGGTAAGTTCCTGCATTTTCGGATGGCATGATCTATTGTAAACAACATTCATGATGTTCATCAAATCAAAACGGTTAAGTTTTAAAACAATCAAAAAACAGATAAGGCGGGCAGTCTGCTATCGTTGTCTTATAGTTCCTGGTCAATCAGTTTAATCTTCTCTTTCAACAGGTTGAAATCTTTTTTAGCCAGCTCAATTTTTTTCTCAAAATCACTTACCAGAGCACTGGCCTGTTTGGAGCTTGAAAAGAAGCCTATATTATTTTCCCACAATGAAATATCTTCTTTTAATTTTTTCATTTTGGCAGACAAAATAGAACGTTCGTGTAACATTCTGTGTTCGCCTTCAGGAGATTTTTTTAACACTTCCAGTTTATTTTTAAAACCTCTGGAACTCAACTCTGCTTGGGAAAGATGCATTTTCTCAAGCAATTTCTCATAAGCCTCGTGATAGCGTTTATAAATTTTATCTTTCAGGTGGAAAGGCACGTGACCGATGGCGAGCCATTGCTGCTGAAATTCCTTCAATGCCATCAGATTATCTTCTTTATCTGCCTTAACACCAAAATCAAGCATGGAAGCTACAAGTTCCTCTTTCTTTATCAGGTTATCTTCTTCCTCTTTGTGATTATTTTTGTAGAACGCTGATTTTCGATTAAAAAACTCATCACAGGCAGCCCTGAAGCGCTTCCAGATTTTATCGGAATATTTGCGTGGTACGGGGCCTATCTCTTTCCACTCTTTCTGTAACCCGATGAGTTCGTTTGTAACTTTTTTCCATTCCGTACTCTCCCTGATGGCCTCAGCCTTCTCACACAGCACCAGTTTTTTGCTGTAATTATCCATCTGGCTCTCTTTCAGCACAGAGAAGAAAGAACGTTTGCTGGAATAAAAAGTATCAAGTGAAGTTTTAAAGCGTTTCCATATCAAATCGTTTTTCACTCTGGGCGCTCTGCCGATACTTTTCCAGCGATTCAGTAAATCATTAAACTTATCCGTTGTTTTTTGCCACTCTTTTACAGAAGATGGCTGCTCTTCGGAAGCCAATTTTTCAGCTTCCAGGCAAAGTGCTTCCTTGGCTTCAAAATTTTTCTCCTGTTCTTCGTGAATATCTTTGTAATGCTCGCGGCGCAATTGATTAATCTTGTCGGTAGCTGCTTTAAAACGCTCCCACACTTCGTCTTTTTGTTCACGCGGCACCGGCCCTATTTCGCGCCAATCGTCATGATACTGTTGCAACTTCTTGAAAGAGTTCAACGCCGACTTTTCCTCTAACAAATCTTCCGCCTTTTTGCACAATACTATTTTCTGTTCCAGATTCTTTTTCAGGTCAAGATCACGCAACTCCTTGTTAATCCTGACTTTATCAAAGAATTTCTCTACCAGAAAGTGATAATTTTGCCACAGGTTGTTCAGCTCCCCGACAGGGACAACACCGGCTTCTTTCCAACTTTGCTGCAGGCGTTTGAATTCATCATAAGTTCTTTTGAGTGTTTCTTCAGAGGCTATCAGTTGTTTCAGCTCCTCAAGAATCTCAAATTTCTTCTTTAGATTCTGCTGCTTTACCTTTTCCAGCTCTTCGGAATATTTAGCTCTGTTGTGACGGTAAATGGAAAAAGCATCATCAAAACGTTTTTCCAACGGGCCGGTAACATGAGCAAAGTCTTCTTCTTTTCCACCCCCGGCCAGAAAAGCCTGTTTTTGATGCTTAATTTCCTCTCTGTTAAGATGATAAAAAGCCACTTTAATCTTTGCTACACGGGCTTTTATCACGGTAATGTCTTTTTCACGAACTACATCTTCCAGCAACTCCACAAGCTCCTGTTTGTTCATTTGATCAAAATCAATCTCCTGTTCCTTAGCTGGCAGACCGTCATTAGCCGCTATTTTCGTATTTGTGTCTCTAATAAGCCCCAGCACAAAAGTCCGTTCTGCTTCTGAAATAACTGCCTCCTTTTTCTCCGTCCGGGATAAAGTCTTTTCAACAACTTTGGCAACGGGTTTACCATCACGCATAAGCTTCAAAATTTTCTGTTTCAAAGTTTTTGTTATCTGTCCTTTAGGCTGTCGGGGGGAAGGTTTTACGATCTCAGGTGCTTTTTCTTCACCCGTTGATCGAATCATTTTAACGATATTATTCTTTTCGTCATCGCTAAGGTTTTTTTGACCTTGTTTTGTTTTTTGGGTCATTTCTTCAACCCGGAGCTTCTCCTCCTGCTGTTTGCCAGTAGGATTTTGATTGATTTGATCTATCTTTTCCATAATACATTTTTTACACATCCGGCTTTTTATCCGGTAGGAGCGTTTCAAGGCATGCAAAAATAGGAATTTATTGAAATATGGCCACTTTTCAAAAAAAATATTAACTAAATAATGCTTTGAGGTCATACAAAAGGTAAGATAAATCCGCTTACTTAAAATTCATGGAAAATGCCATTTAATCCGAATCCACAAAAAGTTGTTGAAATAATTATTGAAATTCTATTGCATAATAATAGCTCAGTAAAAATTCTATTCAACTGATTATCTGACGGATAAAGAATTGGAATGGTAAATATAACTTATTGTTATTCTAAACTTTGTGACTCTGCAGCTTTTAGTGAGCGAAAAAATTAACAGGGTATTACCCTGAAACAACGAAACGAATCACTATTTGGATTAAAAGAATGACCTGAGGGTATGCTTCAAATAAATCCTGGTGAAAGTGAAATTCAGGAGTTAAATTACGAAAGGAATCATTATTTATGTCCGGTGGTACGGAATATTTTTCCCTATATTCCGACATTATTACTATTTTTGATTTCGTGTGAAACAAATGGTGCATAGCGTGCATTCATAAGAGAAAAGTAACTATCTTTGTGAGATGAACATTATTTATGTTAACAATCCGGTTTTTGATGGAAAATTTGACTCTGGGTTTGGATTGCTGACAAATTTGTTTTTACAAAAAATTTAATCCGGATATATTGCTACTTTTTCAGAAGCTGTGCGTCATTGTGCGAAAGAAGCCAAAATGAAAAACATTAAAAAAATTCTGATTCTATTTGTTACAATTTCTCTGTTGAGTTGCAATTCTAATTCAACAAACAGTACAGTTAAAATTAGTAAAAGTAAAATAAAGAAATATGAAACTGTTTTCAAAAACCTGAAAGGATACTTATCTCAAAAGAGTGGTAAACTTTGGCATCATCAGCTATACGGCCCACTTCTTTTCGTAAATAAAGACAACAGAATTATTATTGCTAATAAACCGGACAACAAAGGAATTCTAAAAAAGGACGGCGAAGTATATATAGGAATCCTCCCTGATGGAATTAATATAGCTAACACGGCTTTCGATTGGAATGGAGAAAGATGGTCAATGGTCATATTACCTTTACCTGAAAACTATAATGAAAGACTAAATCTTTTAATACACGAACTATTCCACAGGATACAACCGAAAATTGGATTTGCAAATCTGATGACAAAACAAAGCAATCATTTAGATGATTTAAACGGAAGAATTTTCTTGAAACTTGAATTGGAAGCATTAAAAAAAGCATTAATGTCAGACAATGATACCGTTAGGCAAAAACATATCAGAGATGCGTTACTGTTTAGACATTACAGATATAGACTTTATTCAGGGGCAAAAGAATCAGAAAACACATTAGAGATTAATGAAGGATTAGCAGAATATACAGGCTCCATTTTAAGTGATAGGAGTGATGAAGAACTGAAAGAGCATTATATAACAGCGATTAATAATTTTTATAATGACCCAACATTTGTCAGGTCTTTTGCTTATGTCACTATTCCTGTTTACGGTTATTTGATGAACTTAAAAAATCCAAGCTGGAACAAAGGGATATCAAAAAGCACGAACTTAACCGATTTTATAACAAAATTTTTCAATGTTACCATTCCTGCCAATTTAAAGAATACTATAAAGAGTATTAAAGAAGATTATGACTTTAATGAAATTTCAGCTTTTGAAATAAAAAGAGACAACGAACGTAAGAAATTGTTAGCGAAATATGAAATAACATTTCAAACAAGTCCAACACTGACCATCAGGTTTATAAACATGAATATTAGTTTTGACCCAAGAAATATCATACCTTTTAAAAATTCAGGAACAATCTATCCAAACATTAGAATTACAGATAACTGGGGGAGGTTAAGTGTTGAAAAAGGGGCATTATTAGGCAAGAATTGGCATAAAGTAACCGTCTCTGAGCCAACTGAAATTACAGACACAATAATTAAAGGAGATGGTTGGCAACTAAAATTGAATAAAAATTGGGAATTAAAAAAAATTGGGGAAAATTACACATTGAAAAAGAAATAACGAACGCCCAACACGATGTTTACGTCATGTCGTGCCGCCACTGGTGTAAAGCAGAAAGATACACGAACAAAGTGTGACACATAAGCATAGCCAGACTGTTGACATTCATGAAAAGGAAAATATTAGAGGAAACCGAAAATCTAAAAAAGAGTAGGTATTATTTAAATAAAATCATATTAATATGGGTTATTCAAAGCCAGAATTTAAAGAAAAGTATGGGAATTTCATCAATGGGAAATTTGTTGCGCCTATAGGCGGGGAGTATTTTGATAATACTTCTCCAATTGATAATTCACTAATTGCCAAGTATCCGCGTTCGCAAAAAGAAGATGTGGAGAATGCAGTTGCAGCAGCAAATGCAGCTAAGGAAGCCTGGGGCAACACTTCTGTGGGAGAGAGATCAGCTTTACTCAATAAAGTAGCAGATATTATTGAAGCCAATGCTGAAGAATTTGCTTTGGTAGAAACCTGCGATAATGGAAAACCAATTAGAGAGACACTGGCCGCTGATATTCCTTTAGCAGTAGATCACTGGCGTTACTTTGCTTCGGTTATCAGGGCAGAAGAAGGAACGGCTACCGAGCTGAATGCAACTACTTTATCATTAAATATCAAAGAGCCGTTGGGAGTAGTTGCTCAAATTATTCCCTGGAATTTTCCTTTGTTAATGTTGTCGTGGAAAGCGCCGCCCGCATTAGCAGCCGGTAACTGTGTTGTATTGAAACCGGCAGAACAAACACCTTCATCCGCTACCTTGCTTATGGAGAAAATAGCCGAAGTTTTTCCTCCGGGTGTCTTTAATATTATACATGGATTTGGACCGGAAGCAGGAAAACCGCTGGCTTCAAGTTCAGGTGTTAATAAAGTTGCCTTTACAGGAGAAACTACTACAGGACAATTGATTATGCAATATGCATCTAAAAATCTGAATCCTGTTACTATGGAATTAGGTGGTAAATCACCAAATATTTTCTTTAACTCCGTAATGGATAAAGATGATGCGTTTTTAGACAAAGCTGTTGAGGGAGCGGTTTTATTTGCTTTCAATCAAGGCGAAGTATGTACTTGCCCATCAAGATTGTTGGTGCAAGAGGATATTTATGATGCCTTTATGGAAAAAGTTATTGCACGTACAAAAGCAGCCATCCAGGACAATCCGTATGATATAAATACAATGATTGGAGCACAATGCTCTAACGACCAATACGAAAAAATACTCTCTTATATAGAAATAGGAAAAGAAGAAGGGGCAAAAGTCCTCACAGGTGGCGCCGCCTGTAAATTGGACGGAGCGCTATCCAATGGATTTTACATCCAACCCACTATATTAGAAGGGCAGAATAAAATGAGAGTCTTCCAGGAAGAAATTTTCGGTCCGGTTCTTTGTGTAACTAAATTTAAAAATGAAGCAGAAGCAATAGAAATTGCTAACGATACTTTGTATGGCCTGGGAGCGGGTGTCTGGACAAGAGATGCACATCAATTATATCAAATTCCCAGAGCAATAAAAGCAGGCAGAGTATGGGTAAACTGTTACCATGATTATTCTGCACACGCTCCATTTGGCGGTTATAAAAAATCAGGATTTGGAAGAGAAACGCATTTGATGATGCTGGATCATTATCGTCAAAATAAAAATATGCTAATTTCTTATGACAAGAATAAACTGGGATTCTTTTAGCAGTTGATTTTAATTGAAAACATACAGGCTGACTGGGATATTTGGTCAGCCTGTATCATTTTACACTTTAAATCTAATGATATGAAATATGAAAGAGTAGCAATAACAGAACGAGCCAAAGAAGTTGTAAAACAACTCAAAGCAAAATACGGTGATTTGATATTCCATCAAAGCGGCGGTTGCTGCGACGGCTCAGCGCCAATGATTCTTGAAGAAGGAGATATGTACCTTGATGATAGTGATATTCTGCTTGGTCAAGTGGAAGGTGTCAATTATTATATGAACCAGGACCAATTTGAATATTGGAAACACACGCATTTAACTGTTGACATCATAGAAGGAAGAGGCTCTAGTTTTTCGCTTGAAATTCCACTTGGACTACGATTTATTATTCATTCAAGATTATTTACCGATGAAGAGAATTCCGCTTTGAATAAATCACAAAATGGTCACAGTATAGGATTTAAGGCCGTGCCTATTCCAAAAAGCAGGTGAGGAATTTAAAGAAGATTCTTCACCGGCCTTTTTTTTAACCGGATTGGGAGAGAAACTGAAATAACAGAAAAGAGAGATGTCTGATTTCAACTTATTTATCCACCGGTTAACGCAAAGTCTTGCCCTTCCTCTTCCGGGACAGGCAGCACAGATGGCCATGGCTCCCGTAACCAGACAGGAAGCACTGCGTGCCCTGTATATTGCTGAAAAAGCAAAACCCAGCGCCGTACTTATCCTGTTTTATCCGGGTCAGGACGGGATCAGGTTTGTCCTTATCGAAAGAGCCACCTACAATGGTATTCACAGTGGGCAGATTGCCTTTCCGGGAGGACAGTTTGACCTGACAGACCATAATCTGCGCACCACCGCTTTGCGCGAAGCCAAAGA
>VAOZ01110283.1_pt1 | contig 12763 bp, 13 predicted proteins | sample 3394041 | NCBI WGS metagenome assembly VAOZ01 (sample SAMN08290431, study PRJNA428436) | hydrothermal vent metagenome | isolation source: Deep-sea hydrothermal vent chimney | place: Indian Ocean: Southwest Indian Ridge
GAAAATCACTCATCACCAACGAGGTGAATACATGATTTTTCGAAACGCCATGCAAACCGAATACTTACACCCTGCATCCAATGTCAATGTCGGATCTTGGGCTGGTTATTCTAGGTGCTTTCGTGTCTTTGTGGTGAATAAAGGATCCTAATGATATTCGATGTAAGTAAAATCCGGGCTGAATTCCCCATTCTGCATCAACAGGTGTACGGCCATCCGCTGTCCTATCTGGACAATGCCGCTACAACGCAGAAGCCACAGTGTGTGATTGATGCGTTGTGTCGCTATTACGGACAGGAAAATGCCAATATTCACCGTGGCGTGCATTATCTGAGCGAAAAAGCGACCGCAAAATACGAGGCCACGCGGGGAAAGGTGCGTGCCTTTATCAACGCCCGTTCGGAATGCGAGATTGTCTTCGTGCGTGGCGCTACTGAAGCCATCAACCTGGTGGCTGCGTCATGGGGGCGGGAAAACGTCCATGCGGGTGATGAAATTCTCATCACCGAACTGGAGCATCATTCCAATATTGTACCGTGGCAATTATTATGCGAGCAGGCCGGGGCAAAACTGGTGGTTGCCCCGGTCAATGATCGGGGAGAAGTTATTCCTGATGAATTTGAACGTCTGTTATCACCACGCACAAAACTGGCGGCCATTGCACATCTTTCCAATGCACTTGGAACCCTCAATCCGGTGAAAAAGATGATTGATCTGGCGCACCAGGCGAACGCGAAGGTATTATTGGACGGTGCACAGGCTGCCGCACATCTGAATATAGATGTGCAGGCGCTGGATGTGGATTTCTATGCCATGAGCGCGCACAAAATATATGGCCCCACCGGAACAGGCACCCTGTACGCCAAGGAAGAGATACTGGAATCCATGCCTCCATATCAGAGTGGTGGCGATATGATTTCCATGGTGACATTTGAAAAGACCTGCTACAGCGTTTTACCTTACCGTTTCGAAGCGGGGACTCCAAATATTGCCGGGGTGATCGGCTTTGGCCATGCGATCGACTGGCTGGTATCGGTAGGCGTGGAATCCATTGCAGTCCACGAGCATGCCCTGCTGGATGAAGCCACACGGCAAGCGGAGGCTGTGCCAGGTATGCGACTGATTGGCACCGCGGCGAATAAAGCCAGTATCCTGTCGTTTACACTGGAGGACGTGCATCCGCACGACCTCGGAACAATTCTGGATCGTGAAGGCGTGGCTATCCGGGCGGGCCATCACTGCGCCATGCCGGTGATGGATCATTTCGGTATTCCCGCCACGGCGCGTGCATCCTTTGCTGCCTATAACACGCTGGAAGACGTGGATGCGCTGTTTGCCGCGATTGAAAAAGCGAGGGGAATATTCGCATGACAGCAGGTATGAACTACAGGAGGGTTGCGTGTTTGATTTGAGGGATTTGTATCAGCAGGTCATCGTGGATCACAACAAAAGCCCTCGCAACTGTCATGCGATGCCGGATGCCACCTGCAGGGCTGAAGGCTTCAATCCCCTGTGCGGAGACAAGCTCACGATGTATCTGAAACTGGATGATAACAGCGTGATTCGGGATGCCAGTTTTGAGGGTTCCGGCTGCGCCATTTCCACTGCCTCGGCCTCGCTGATGACCGAGCAGATCAAGGGCAAGACCATGGATGAGGCCGAATTGTTGTTTTCCCGCTTCCACGGCATGGTGACGTCCGATCCGATGGCCCCGGCACAGACCGAAGGGCTGGATAAACTGGCCGTTCTGGGTGGCGTACGTGAATTTCCATCGCGTATCAAATGTGCTACCTTGTGCTGGCATGCATTGAATGCGGCTCTGGCGGGTGATGAATCCGTCACCACGGAATAAATGATGACAGACCACATCGGAGACATGCGGAACGTGCTGCGCGATTGCGATGCGCTGTTGATCCCCGTTGGCACCAAAGTCACCATCCCCGAAGGCAGCCAGGTTATGATTACACAGGCATTGGGCGGTTCTTATACGGTAAATATCAACGGTAACCTGGCACGTATTGCCAGCCACGATGCGGATGCACTGGGCCTTGACGTTGAACAGCAGCCGGAAAGGGGTAAGACCGGGGACAGTTTACTTTCTTCGGAACGAAAAAATGAAACTGTACCCCTTGTACTCCATGATGCCATATGGGTGGCGCTGGGGACGTGTTACGACCCTGAAATTCCCGTCAGCATTGTGGAACTGGGACTCATTTACCACTGTGATGTCCAGCCTCTGGAACAGGGCAATTGTGTTCATGTGGTGATGACATTAACCGCTCCCGGCTGCGGCATGGGCCCGATTTTGGTTGAAGACGTGCGTGCCAAACTGTTGACGGTGGATCATGTCACCGAGGTTAATGTTGATCTGGTATTTGATCCCCCGTGGGATCGATCCATGATGAGTGATGCGGCCAAATTGCAATTGGGAATGTTTTAATCCGCGTGATTTATGAGGATGGCATACGAATGAACAATATATGATGGATGTCAGCATGGTGGATGGCGCATGACGGAATGGGTGGCTGTCGCGTTCGAGCGCGAATTGCGACCGGGAAACCGCAAGGTTATCAGCACGGAGATCGGCCCCATTGCCGTGTTTAATCTCAACGGTGAATTGTTCGCCATTGCGGATATGTGCACGCATGATGGAGGTGAACTGGCCAGCGGTGTTTGTGAGGGCGATCAAATCATCTGTCCACGCCATGGTTCCCGTTTTTGTATCAGGAACGGCAAGGTGCTGACCCCGCCAGCCTATGAGGATGTGGAGACCTTCCCCGTCAGGATCGAAAACGCTACCATCCAGGTGAATATCGATTAGGTGATGGGTACCATCATGGCGTGGTAGGGTACATCCGCCTGAATTGGCATGGCTGCCTGGCCGGGAAGCCATGACTGGAAGCGAATCCGAATCACCAGATGATTGCCGGAAATATCCGGGATCATACCCGCCTCCACCTGATCAGGTGTCAAACCGACAATGATCAGGCCAAAAGGACTGTCGCGGTCGGGTAAAATCTGGTCGGATCCCTCCGTAGCCAGACGCTGCTGCCAATCAACATAATCGTGTAGCATGGTATGCAGGCTCATCACTGCCTCAGACAAACCTTGAATATGTTCCCGTAGCTGCCGTTGTCTTTCCATGGTTCGCCATAGCATTGGAAGTGCCTGGGGAAGGTTCCGCTGATGACCCAGCCAGTCATATTTTTTCAGTGCATTCAACCATGTTTCGATAAGGGCATCCGAGGCTAGCCAGTCTAATGTGTGCTCCCGCCCGTTGTGCAGGGTTTGTACATGCATCCCGAGCGTTCTACAGGAATCCATAATCTTGTCGCGAAACCTTGGATGATCTTCAGCCAGGGTTTCCAGATGTTTGCGCAGGGAGGTCAGCAGACCGATAATTTCGGGCAATGCAGGTTTACGCCCCTGTTCACCGGAAAGTGAAATGCGTATATCCGCGCAGGCCTGGAGCCATGGATAGGCTTGCTGTTCCCGTTCAGCCTTGGCCAGGCAGGATAATCCATCACGTAATTGCAGAAAGGTTTGCATGCGCGGGCTTAACGGGAAGGAGAATCGGATCAGATTGTTCATGTGATCCTGCCAAATCGGGGTGAATGGAGCGGCAACGGGAATCGAACCCGTGTCACAAGCTGGGGTAATACCACTGTAATCATCATACCCGCCCTGGTATTGTTGAAAAAATGGAGCGGACAGCGGGAATCGAACCCGCGTCACGAGCTTGGGAAGCTCGGGTAATAACCATTATACGATGTCCGCAGTCAGGCCCACGTCTCTGTAGTTTCATTGCCCGGGTCAATACTGATGACTTGCAAGCCATCATCAGCACGCTCACTTTCCTGCGTGCAATATACGGGCAGATGGACGGGGGTGCGAACATCCATGCCTGTTCCTCTGCCCGCAACACATCATTACTCGGTCGACCATAGGCCATGATGCTACGATCTCCCTCTCAAGCATCCGTTGCGAACAAAGGCCCGGCCTGTCTGCGCGCAGCACGCACAGGCAGGCGCGTCATGACGGTGATTCATGAATAGTCCAGGCTAACGTTGGCGGCCGGGCGGCAACAACCAGATGGCTTGTCCGCTTTCCGTATGGATACGGCTCAACATCTTCTGATGCGCTTTTACATCACTTTCATCCAGTGGCGGGGTTTCGCGGCGCATCATGTTTGCGGTTTCGGCCTGTTCCGCTCTGCGTCGCGTGCTTTCCGGCAATTGCACGAATGTTCCCGCCGCTTGCGTCACGGGATCCATATTAAGCGAGAATTGCCGACCGCCGGTCATGGCCAGGTAGACTTCAGCGAGCAATTCAGCATCCAGCAGCGCCCCGTGCAGGGCGCGCTTCGACCGGTCAATGCGATAACGGTCGCAGAGTGCATCGAGGCTGTTACGCTGTCCGGAATGCCGCTTGCGGGCAAAGCCCAGTGAATCAATCACCGGTACCTGCGCCATATCCGGAAAGCCTGCAAGGTGTAATTCATTCATCAGGAATCCCAGATCGAAAGATGCGTTGTGGATAACCAGGGTCGCCCCCTTGATGAAGGACAGGAATGATTCAGCGACATCTGCGAATTTGGGTGCATCCTTCACATCCGTATCACTGATACCATGGATACGAACGACTTCTTCGGGTATGGGCCTGCCGGGATTGAGGTAGCAATGGAATACGTCATCCTTCCGTATTTCTCGCCGGAAAACCCTGATGGCACCGATTTCCACCATGCGATCTCCATGCAGGGGCGAAAGCCCCGTCGTTTCGGTATCCAGCATGATCAGTTGCATGGTGAGAGTATATGCGGTTCGCACGTTTTGAGAACCCGCGAGTTGATGTCCACCTCGTTGTATCAGGGCGTGGACTGGTTTAATGGTTTCTCCAGGCCAAACCATTTTCCGGGCAACTGGATCAGGCGTTCGATCAGGCCTGATTCCGGCAAACCCGCATCTTTCGGGCTGACTGACTGGATCTTTGCGTCATACAGGGGGCCATAGGCATGATAAACCCTGCGGAACACGCTTTTGGCCGGCCCCAGAATGAGGTCACGCAGCAACGGGATCATGCGCAGAAAGGCATCCAGATTCTGTAGTGGACGTACGGCCATATATAAATCCATATTTCCATTCGCAAGGTTGATCTTGCCGCGGCCAGCCATATCCAGTGCCGATGCGCGTATGGCAAGCTGGTTGATGTGCGCTGTTTCACCGTTAACGGTGGCTTCCAGTTGCAGGCGCTTGTAAAACATGCCGGTTCCGGAAATGTCCTTACGGTTTCCGGTCAGGAATTTGGGCAGGTCGGTCAGGCTCAGCGCCGCCAGCAGCTTGGTCATGGTGCTGTCTTTCACCAGCAGGCGGCCATCATCGGAACGCAGTCTGAGCCTTCCTTTCATGCCGTTCCACCAGGGGAGTCCGGGATCGAGCAACCCTTCGCCAGTCCACAGTGCATGCACCGTACCGCCTTTGAATAGCCGGGAGGCATCCAGCCGGTGAATCATTTCACTGAAATCGCCGCTGATACTGGCAAACCCCTTCCAGCGCAAGCCACCCCCGGGTTCGGGTGACAGTATTGCCGAAAGTCCCAGTTTTTGTCCGGGTAATATCGCGGAAAGATAACGTATGTCCACCACGCCATTCCCGGGAAGATGGAAGAAGGCGTGTACATGACTGACGGAAAACTGTGCCGCATTCAGTGTATCGGCCTTAAAGGATCCGACGCCCTCTTGCGAGGAAACGAAATGAACGCGGACGCCGCGCATGGATACGCCATTCCATTGAATCCGTCTGAAGAATCCCCGTAGTATCCATGCCTTGGACATCTTGGTGGCTCCTGAAATACCCGTGAGGTTGTTCATGGTGCCCGGAATATGATCCGGTAATGCCGCGTGATCCAGAAATTCAGAGTGGATGTCAATTTCCAGCGGTGCATCGCTGAAGGGATCCATGATGTTGATGCTGCCGGTAAAGGCGGGAGCCTGTATGGTGCGCAAGCGCAGACTTAAACGATCACTGTCGAGTGTTCCGCTACCTTGTATCTTTGGCGTGGCGCCGCTGCTTTCAATCTTCATCGCCTTGATGCCATCGCCCGAAACGTTACTGGAAAAAGTGAGGGAATAAGGTTCTCCTACAACTTTGCTGGAACCCAGCAAGTGCTGCCATGCCGCATCACGGAAATCGAGATTCAAATGCCATGAACGATCAAATGTTAAACGGGCTCTCATCTTGCCTGCGGGCGCGTCCAGTGGAATGTGATCCTGATTCACCAGTTTTGGAAAATCAGCAGCCGTTTGCAGAGACAATCTGACCAGTTGCCATGCATGTTTTTGATCCTCATGCATAGCCATATTCAGTATTCCCGTGAATATCTTGTGTTCGACATGCATGGATTCAAGCTTCAAATTGCCTTTTGCATCCCAGCGCAAGACGCCTTTTGACAGGCGGACATGTCTGCCCATCAAATCGACCTGCCATGACGTATCGGGCATGAGATCCACCGTTCCCTGTTGAGGGATCGCTGCGCGCAGGGGCCAGCGCAACGCAAAGCGGGCCGTGGCTGAAGATGTCCGCCATACCAGGTGCGGCAACACACCGATACTACGCCATGCCTGAAAACGGGCGATATCGATCGTGCCGCCGCCCTGGATATCAAAGGTTATATTCCGCCAGTCGCGGATGATCAGATGACCATGAATATCTCCGACGTTATGTGGGAGAGTCGCATGGCTTACCTGCATCCTGATGCCTTTTTCATTAATGTCGGCCGTGGCCTCCATGTGGCGGAGTTGTTCGTTGGACTTTGTCAGGGGGATGGCACCATCATGAATCCGTACATGCAGGCGAACTCGGCCCTGCTTCCACTGCTCAATGGAGGGGACTTGCCATGGCTCGGACTGAGCAATGTCTATCTCGCCATTCAATTGCCGGATTTCACCCGAATGGATACCTGCGATCCATCTTCGCCAGGCCGCATCGCCCAACGGCTTCAGCCAGGAAACAAGTACCGGCAATCGAATCATGTTTGAACGCAGGTTTATATGTAGCGTTTTATCCTTCCATAGACCCTCCATATGTAGTTTATTGATGCCCGAACGCCAGTTGAACATCTCCCATTCAAGGCTGGTGATGTTTGACAGGCTTTCTTTCGTGTGCAAACGCGCTTTAATGTCGATGGAATTAAAGTGGAGCCATGGTTGCCCCCGTGCCTGCATGATGCGCGCGCCGCCATCGGAGGATAGTGATCCCTGTAAATGCCAGAGGTGTTCCGTTGGCTCACGCTTCAGGACGATATTTCCGGAAAATTTTCCTTGCACGCGCATACGCCATGGTGCAGGAAGCCAGTCCAGATCGTGGAAACGGACGCGTAGACTCATGGGCTCACGGGCGCTATTCCATGTCAGGTTCAGGCTCGATTCGGGGGTTTGCGCAGAAAGCCTGTGATTTGGCCCGTCTATATTCAGGTTGAGATGTTCAAAACGGGTGTTAAACAGTCCATAGGTCAGACGCAACGTTGTATCTTCAATACTGAGTTTTCCAGACAGGGAAATCCATTTTCCCGCATGGGCTCGCGTCGGGATATTCAGGCTGATGACACCCTGGCGTACGCGGATGCTGATGGGCTGCAGATGGCCTGCCAGTATCTCCCATGTGGAGAGACGTACGACCAGATGGGCTCCGGAGACGCGGATTTGTCCCTTCCGCCCGATAAAGCTGACATTATTCGCCCGCAGCCATGTATATCCGGCCCAGCGCCATGACAGATGTCCAAGATGCAGTGCCTGAAGATCCAGACGCTGTTTGAGCATGTTTTCCAGTTCCGGTCGTATCGTATCAAGCGGTAGCGCATGCCAATACAGCCATGCGCCAAGGATGACGAGGCATAAGGTGAGCAATAGAAGGATGCGCCGACATGCGGCGAAAACAGAACCTGATTTACGCAGCATGGACACGATAAGTCAGTCTGAGCTAGCTCTGATCCTGTTTCTTCAATGTTCCGACCTTTTTTTTCAAATCGGAGAGAAAGCCGTTGATCCCTTTCTGGCTGACTGCCTCTCCAAAATCGGAACGAAACGTGCTGACCATACTGATGCCTTCAATCTTGATGTCATACACCATCCATCCCGTTTGTCTGTGCACCAGTCTGTAACGTACCGGCGTTCTTTTTTCAGCGTCGATAATCTCGGAATCGACAATGGCGACGCGCCCCCTGATTCTGACTTTACCGAACGCAACGGTTTGATGATGGTATGTGGACAAACGATTGCCATAGGATTGTTCGAGCAGTTCACGGAAGGTACATACAAAATCGGTGCGTTGTGCCTTATCCATGTTTCTCCATGGCCGACCCAACGAGCGCTTGGCCATTTCCCGAAAGTCAAAATATCCTTTTACAGCCCGACGGATGGCTGCGCGATCCGCGGGCGTAATACGTTTTTGATCCTGGCGGGATTTCAGTACATGAATAACACCGTTTACGACGATTTCGACGACCTCTTCGGGGCTGTTCACCTTGGCAAACGCATGCACGGGAAGGACCATGATCAGAATGAGCGAAAGTAAAAGTTTCCTTAACATGAACAATCTCCGTTATTTTCCCTTGCTGTTAAAAATATATTTGGCTACCAGCCCCTCCAGGCTGATGGCCGATTCCGTTTCGTCAATGGTGCCACCACGCTTCAGATAGGTATTATCGGCCCCCTGTGAGAGGCGAACAAAACGATCCCCGATGATGCCTTTGGTGCGGATCGATGCAATCACATCCGAAGTCAATTTGACGCTATCATGGATGCGCAGGGAAAGCTCCGCCTGATCATCCATGGTCAGGTGCACACCGTCAACACGCCCAACGACGATGCCGGCCAGCATCACATCCGCCCCGGTGCGTATGCCGCCGATATCATCAAAATCAGCTGTGACCACGTATCCCGATGCGCCCAGCCCGCCCACTTCTCCAAGTTTCAAGGCCATGTAGAACATAGCTACAATACCAATGCACACAAACACTCCAACGGCGATCTCTATACGTTTATATTCACTCATGTTTTACTCCAGGGCTATTGGTCACAGAAAAAATGATGTAAGGATGTAATCAAGAACCAGAATGCCGACCGATGAAAGGACGACGGCTTGCGTGGTTGCCTTGCCCACGCCCTCGGTGGTCGGTGTGGCGCGATAGCCGATATAGGTACAGATTACACCGACCAGAAAACCGAAGCACACGGCCTTCACCCAACCGGCATAGATGTCATGCGCCGTAATCTTGGCCTGCATGTCCGCGATGAACGCACCGGGGCTCACACCCAGCAGATCCACACCGACGATATATCCCGCGCCAATGCCGATGAGATCAAAAAGGGCGATAAGCAGGGGCAGGGACAGGGTGGCGGCAATGATACGTGGCATAATAATGCGCGCGCGCGGGTTCACCGCCATCATCTCAAGGGCATCTATCTGTTCGGTGACACGCATGATGCCGATCTCCGCTGTAATGGCTGATCCCGCACGGGCGGTCAGCATCATGGCACCGAGTACAGGCCCCAGTTCGCGGATAATCGCCAGTGCAATGCCCGCGCCCAGCATGGATTCGGAACCAAATTTTGCCAGGGTGTAATAACCCTGGAGCGCCAGCACCATGCCGGTGAAGGCACCGGTCAATGCAATAATCATCAACGATCCGACGCCAATATTAAACATCTGAATGATGATATGCCGTCCTTGCCATGGAGGCGTTGCCAGCAGACCCAGGGATGCGGAGCTCAAGGTGGCGGCATCGCCCAGCCTGAATAGCGTGTGCAGAAACCTTCTCCCCAGCTTGCCGAATGTGGTGATAGCGGTATTCATTGTATGAGTCTGACGGCTTCCGGTTGATGCACCAAATCGTCTACGTAGGACGTGGTGCTGCGCGAAAATGGAATGGGTCCGTCAGGGCGTCCTTCGATGAATTGTCTGACACGTTTATCCGTGCTGTTCCGGATATCATCCGCAGTGCCTTCGGCAATGACACATCCTTGCCAGAGAAGCACCACATGATCGGCAATGGATAATCCCGCCTCTACGTCATGTGTGACCACGACCGATGTATGGTGTGTTTTTTCAGTCAGGTCGTGAATCAGGGATGTGATGACACCGGCGGATATCGGATCCAGCCCGGAGGTCGGTTCATCATAAAATATAATGGTCGGATCCATGGCGATGGCGCGAGCCAGCGCCACACGTTTGGTCATGCCCCCGGACAATTCGGACGGCATCAGATGATCCATGCCGCGCAAGCCCACCTGTTCCAGTTTCATGGTGACAATCGTACGAATTACATGCTCGTCGAGATCCGTATGTTCGTGCAGGGTGAAGGCGACGTTGTTGTAGACATTGAGTGAATTAAGCAACGCCGAGTATTGAAAAACCATGCCCATAGATTCGCGCAGTTCATACAGGCGTTTGCGCGGCATGCGGACGAAATCTTCTTCCTTATACCGGATGTCGCCTGAAGTCGGGGGTTCCAGGCCGGCGATCAGGCGCAACAGCGTCGTCTTGCCGGATCCGGATCCTCCCATAACCACTGTGGTTTCATGCTCTCGTACATGGATGTCCACCCGGTTCAATGCGGATGTGGAGCCATATATTTTGCAAAGCGCTGTACAACGAATCAAATGGTTTACCCTCCTGCGCATTGAAGTCGCAGCCTAGCGAATAACTTGGGTGCGGCAAGGTGTAGTCATGTTACACCTAGATTCTGCAAGTGCTTGCACATGCATAGCACAAGATCTGTGATTCATATGGACTGTTGAAAAAACACTCATCACCAATAGGGTAACTACGTTCTTTTTCAATACACCATGTAAACCAATATCTTGCACTCTACACGCGCAATCACTTGCAGGATCTAGGTTACATGTAAAGTCAGTCTTGTCGATCAGGCTTTGCTGCCTCAGTATGGCAGATCGGTCGCGTGCAATCCGGACAGTTATATGTGATGAACTCTTGAGTAACAAAATCGTAGGTGCTTGATTGTGTTACTCTTGGATTGGGCGCCGCGAAGTGAGTCGCTACTCAGCACCCTTGGATTTTGTACCCTGGCAAGGCGCGAGAAGCGCAGAATCCGTAGCATATGTATCTATATGTGAGGATTCGAGCATCGCAACAACGCCGCCAGGGAGAAAAAGACGGGGGGGGGGGTAGTTACCATATGATGTTGTCACAGTGCTGAACAGCGACCACTCCGGTACGATGGTCGGAGGTTCTGGCTCATGGTCATCGGTTTATATCCTGCTGCCCTTCCAGCGTCCGGATCGACCACCCGGCCGGTTTATAATCAGGAAAGCAAATGGGTGAAAGGAGAGAATAAAGCAATGTCGAATTTTGCTGACCGTGATGGTGTGATCTGGTTTGACGGTGAGATGGTACCGTGGCGTGAAGCCAAAGTGCATGTGCTTACCCATACCCTGCATTATGGCATGGGTGTGTTTGAAGGCGTGCGCGCTTACAAAGCCAAGGGAGGGACGGCCGTCTTTCGCCTGCAAGCCCACACAGATCGTTTATTCCGGTCGGCACACATCATGGAGATGTCCATACCCTTTTCCAGGGATGAAATCAATGCGGCGCAGCTAGCCTCCGTACGCGAAAATGGTCTGCACTCGGCCTATATTCGACCTATGGCATTCTATGGTTCCGAAGGCATGGGCCTGCGCGCCGATAATTTACGGACACATTTGATTGTCGCTGCATGGAACTGGGGGGCTTACCTGGGAGATGATGGCATCAATCATGGCATCCGTATTAAGACATCATCATACACCCGCCATCATGTCAATATCGCCATGTGCAAGGCCAAGGTGAATGGACAGTATATCAATTCCATGCTGGGGCTTTCCGAGGCGAAACGCGACGGCTACGACGAAGCCATGTTCCTGGACACGGAGGGCTTTGTAGCCGAGGGCAGTGGCGAGAATATCTTTATGGTGCGGGATGACGTGATCTACACACCGGACTTAACCAGTGCGCTGGACGGGATCACACGCGCGACAGTGATGCAACTGGCTGAAGAGGCTGGTTTCAAGGTGGTGGTTAAACGTATCACGCGCGATGAAGTCTATGTAGCTGACGAAGCGTTCTTTACCGGAACGGCAGCCGAGGTGACGCCCATTCGCGAGGTGGATGGACGCAGGATTGGTTCGGGCTCACGTGGCCCTGTAACAGAGCAGTTGCAAGCCATGTATTTTGATGTGGTGCATGGTCGCGATCACAAGCACCAGGCATGGCTGTCCACCGTGTGAAAAAATGCCGTTTTTTTCTTTTACGCGCATAGCCTTGTTTGTTCAACCTGAACTGTTCATCCCAAGAACCGACATTGAACCCGAGAACCGGCATTGATCATTGGATGCAGGGTGTAAGTATCTCTCTAACACCTATTGGCGTTACGGCAACCAAAGGCTGGGGCGTTCAGGGGGGATTGACCTACCTGTTCCTGGAGCCGGACAAGGCCGCCGACAGGTAATCAGGGTGTGCCGCCGGAGGCTTGGTATGAACGGGCCGGCATTTGCCGACCCGTTTTATGTATGAAGCCAGCCTGAACTATTCATACGGATATAACCGGCGGAGGGATCGGAGCACCAACATGCGGGATAAAGAGGATCTAAACCGAACTTATTTTAGTTTTCGACCCCAAAAAGCGACTTAACGTATTGATAATAAAGCATTATATGGAGTTATTTCGGTATTTTTCTCCGCACGGTGTTCCCATGTATTGCAGGCATTAATAC
>VAOZ01019341.1_pt1 | contig 12717 bp, 10 predicted proteins | sample 3394041 | NCBI WGS metagenome assembly VAOZ01 (sample SAMN08290431, study PRJNA428436) | hydrothermal vent metagenome | isolation source: Deep-sea hydrothermal vent chimney | place: Indian Ocean: Southwest Indian Ridge
CTTGTCGCCGTTCGTGGTGAGCTTGTCGAACCATGAACGGGAACCATCGTAAAATCATCCGGTTACGTATTGAACCCTTCGACAAGCTCAGGGCGAACGGAGAAATTCATCGGATGTTCTCTGGTTTTCCTCACCACGCGTACCAACTACCCAGCGACTATCCTTTAACAACCACATTCACCAGCTTAGCCGGCACCACGATGATCTTCACTATCGTTTTATCCTGCGTGAAACGCTGAACATTGGCATCGGCAATGGCAATCTGCTCAATCTGCTCCCGCGTGGCATCCGCCGGGACTTCGATGCGGGCGCGCAGCTTACCATTGACCTGAACAATGATCTGGATTTCATCCTTCACCATGGCGGCCTCATCCGCGACCGGCCAGACTTGATCGATCACGCTGTTCTCATGCCCCAGGCTTTGCCAAAGCGCGTGTGTGATATGCGGCGCAATGGGTGATAGCAGGAGGACACAGGCTTCCAGCGCCTCCTGCATCACCGCCCGTCCCTGCTCGCTATTATCTTCAAACTTGTACAGCGCGTTAACCACCTCCATGATCGCGGCAATCGCCGTATTAAAGGTATGCCGACGAGCCATATCATCGGAGATCTTGGCGATGTGGCTGTGTACCTGATGGCGCAGGGCCTTTTGTTCTTTATTCAGTATAGTGACATCCAACGTCGCTACGGCGTCGGCTTCTGTTTCAACATGCTGATAAACCCGATGCCAGAGCCGCTTGAGAAAGCGGTACGCACCGTCCACTCCGGCATCCGACCATTCCAGCGACTGCGTGGGCGGCGCAGCGAACATCATGAACAGGCGCGCGGTATCGGCACCATATTCGTCAATCAGGGCCTGCGGATCCACGGTATTGCCCTTGGACTTGGACATCTTCGAGCCATCCTTGAGCACCATGCCCTGGGTCAGCAGATTCTTAAAGGGCTCATCATTTTTAATCAACCCTTCGTCCCGCAACAGTTTGTTGTAAAAACGGGAATAAAGCAGATGCAGAATGGCGTGTTCGATACCGCCCACATAATGATCCACCGGCAGCCAGTAGTCGGCGCGCTCATCCAGCATGGCCGCATCATTGTCCGGGCAGGTGTAACGGGCGTAATACCAGGAAGATTCCATGAACGTGTCAAAGGTATCGGTTTCCCGCTCGGCCTGGCGACCGCACTTCGGGCAAGGAACCTGATAAAACGCAGGCATTTTTTTCAGCGGCGAACCAATGCCCTCATAGATGAGGTCCTCCGGCAACACGACCGGCAGATCGGCTTCCGGCACGGGCATTTCGCCACAGTCGGAACAGTGAATAATCGGAATCGGCGTACCCCAGTAACGCTGGCGCGAGACGCCCCAGTCACGCAGCCGCCAGGTCGTGCGTTTCTTTCCCCGGCCGCGTTTTTCGAGATATCCGGCAATCTCATCAGCGGCCTGTTGCGAACTCAGACCGTTGAACTCCCCGGAGTTGATTAACTGGCCCCTGCCGGTAAAAGCCGCTTTGCGAATATCGGCTTTATCATCATCCAGCGGCGCAATCACCTGCAACATGGGCAGGCCGTAGTTGCGCGCAAACTCCCAGTCACGCTGATCATGAGCGGGCACCGACATCACCGCGCCTTCACCGTAGCCCATGAGTACGAAATTGGCGATAAACACCGGTAGCCAATCACCCGTGACCGGATGCACGGCCTTGAAACCCGAATCCACGCCCTTTTTCTCCATGGTCTCCAGCACGGCTTCAGCCGTGCCAGTGGCGGCGCACTCCTTCACGAATTCAGCTACATTGGCGTAGCGTGCGGCGGCGTCCTGCGCCAACGGATGTTCCGGCGCCACCGCCACATAGGTCGCGCCCATGAGCGTGTCCGGGCGGGTGGTAAACACTTTGAGCCCCTGCTCACGACCGTCGATGCCGAAAACAATCTCCACCCCTTCAGAACGGCCGATCCAGTTGCGCTGCATGGTCGCCACCTGATCCGGCCAGCCCTCCAGCTTGTCCAGATCCGCCAGCAGTTCCTCGGCATAATTGGTGATTTTCATGAACCACTGGGAAATATCCTTACGCTCGACCTCGGTATCACAGCGCCAGCAGCGGCCGTCGATGACCTGTTCGTTGGCCAGTACCGTGACATCGTTGGGACACCAATTCACCGGCGCGGTTTTCTTGTACACCAGTCCCTTGTCGAACAGCCGCAGGAACAGCCATTGCTCCCAGCGATAATAATCCGGATCACAGGTAGCCAGCTCCCGATCCCAGTCATAAGCCAACCCCAGACGCTTGAGCTGACCACGCATGTAATTGATGTTGTCGCGGGTCCAGGCAGCTGGCGCCACTTTATTTTTCATCGCCGCATTTTCAGCCGGCAGGCCGAAGGCATCCCAGCCCATCGGTTGCAGCACATTCTTGCCCAGCATGCGCTGGTAACGACTGATCACATCGCCGATGGTATAATTACGCACATGGCCCATGTGCAGGCGGCCGCTGGGATAGGGAAACATGGACAGGCAGTAGAATTTTTCTTTTTTCGGATCTTCCACCGCCTTGAAGGAATGTTGCTTTTCCCAGAAATCCTGGGCCTGCTGTTCAATATGGTCTGGCTGGTAACGGGCTTCCATCGTACAGATTGTCTCGCTTTAATTTTTCAGTTTCCAGGGCATGAATTCCCCCGAAAATTGCTGCGGGATAGTTCATTTAAATGAAGGTTATTCGTAAGTATCTATTCAGTAAAACAAGTTATTCCTGAGGATATGTTGATGGGTTTCGCTTCTCGCTCTACCCATCCTACCCACTTTTGGCTATCCATAGGATGGGTAGAGCGAAGCAAAACCCATCAACTGAAAATCCGCACAGGGCAGATTTTTTAACGTCGCTTTGGGCGACAAAAAGATCTGCCTGGGGTGGTTCGCTCTCCTCAGTGCCAATTGGCATACAACACCCTTCGGCAAGGGTGCTGAATAGATACATTCATAATTCTTACCGGTCTGCGCAAGGATAACGCAGGCGATGAACTCCCCACAACAAAGTCCGAAACAAAGCTTGCGAAATAACGAATTTGGCTTGAAAATCTCAGTATTCGGTCTGATAGTGAGACCATACAGCAAACTAACCGGAGACCGTCGCCATGACCGAGAATAACCAGGAAAAACTCATTCATGCCTATAACACTATGCTGGGCCGGGTGAAAGACGGTCTGAAAGATGTGGAGGAACACGCGCTTCCGCCCATCAAGGAGTTACTGAACAAAGCCGCCGAAACCGCCTCGGAGCTGGAAGAACTCACCCGAGAGGAAGCCGAAAAAATCAGCGACTATCTCAAGCGCGATCTGAACGAAGCGGGTGAATTCCTGTCAGAAAATGGTCGGCAATTGAAAGAATGGCTAAAATTCGATCTGGAATTTGCTGAAGCACAACTGGCCGAACTGTTTGCCAGTGTTGCCGATCGTACCCGCGTCGAACTCGATGCCCTGGCCGAACATGCTCGCCGGGTGGGTATCTGGCACACCGGTGAAATCACCGGTATCGGGATTTTGATCTGCACTGAATGTGGCGAAAAGCTGCATTTCGAGAAAACCGCCCGCATTCCGCCTTGCCCCAAGTGCCATAGCACACGTTTTAAGAAGGCTTTCAGCGACACGGACAACGAATAGAGTCGATAACCGCCACTACTTTTTGTCCGCCAGGTTGAGCTGAAGGGTGTTGATGGAGCGCCACGGACGCTTTCTTCCAGGGCCTATAGCCGTCCGGCCAGCGCGATTTACAACAGCGCGAAGTCCGGAGGGAAACCTATCAACCCATTTTGACAAGCTGCGCAAATAATTATGGATCGACGCCGTTTTCTTTTCAGGATGAGCGCGAGTATCGCGGCTACCAGCGCCATCCCCTTTACTATTTTTGGCGCGATGCAAAGTGTCCAGGCAGCGGTTATCCAGAAACCGCCGGCCATCGCCGGTCTGACACTGGCGCAATGGGATGTCATTGCCCTGATTCAGGAGCATCTGCTGCCTTCAGAATCCCGTTCACCCGGTGCAAAGGAGATTAACGCCCTGAGTTACTTCCAGTCTGTCTTAACCGATCCCCGGCATGATCCCGCTGATAACCAGTTTCTTTTACGGGGACTGAACGTGATCGAAGCACAGGCACTCAAAAAATGGCACCGTCACTTTTCAGCTCTTGACCAGGATCAGCGTGAACACGATCTGCGAAACTATGAAAAAACCCGTTATGGCAGCAGTTGGCTAAACATGGTGCTGGATTATCTTATGGAAGCCCTGCTCACCGATCCCGTTTATGGCGGCAACCCAAAAAGCATTGGCTGGAAGTGGCTGCATCATACGCCCGGCTTTCCACGCCCGCCCCACAAACAGTACCCGGTGTTTGCATGAGCCGGGATTTTGATGCCTGTGTTATTGGCAGCGGCGCGGGGGCCGGACCCATCATCTGGAGCCTGGCCAAAGCGGGTTACTCGGTGGTGGTGCTGGAAAAAGGCCCCTATCTGCAGACGAAGGATTTTTTCAAAGATGAACGCAACTGCTGTCTGCGCGGTAACTACAAACCGGATTTGCGCGACGAACCCCAGATCGTTGTAGAAAAAGGCGACGATGGCCACTGGCATGCACGCAACACCTATCGATCCGGTATTGATTTCTGGAACGGTAATATAGTCGGTGGCTCCAGTAATTTCATGAGTGGCTTTTTCCATCGCCTGAAACCCGTGGACTTTCATTTGCTCTCGACTTTCGGCCCCGTCGAAGGCGCTAACGTGGCAGACTGGCCCATCCGCTATGAGGATCTAGAACCTTACTATACCAAGGTCGAACGTATCATTGGCGTCTCCGGGCGTATTATCAAGCACCCGTACCAGGAACCGCGCAGCACGCCCGATTTTCCCTACCCACCGACCCGCGAACACCCCGTTTCTGAACTCATCGACAAGGCCGGTCAAGCGCTGGGCTACCATCCTATGCCCACGCCACGCGCCATTTTGCCCTACAACGCGCTGGGCCGGGATGCTTGCAGTTACAGCGGCTATTGTGGCGCCTACGGCTGCGCCACTGGTGCCAAGGGCAGCTCGCGCGCCGCACTGATTGATCAGGCGGTCGCCACCGGTCGCGTCCAGGTTCGTCCCTATTCGATGGTCAAGCGGATCAAAACCAATGGCAGCGGGAATATTACGGCGGTTGAATATTTGACGAAAGAAGGACAAACCAAACAGGTCGATGCTCGCATCTACGTGGTGGCCTGTCAGGCGGTCGAAACATCGCGTCTGCTATTGAATTCCACCGGGCCGAAACACGAAAACGGCCTGGCTAACCGCAATGGGCAGGTGGGGAAAAACCTGCTGTTTGCGGGTGGCGGTGGCGGATCCGGGCGGCTGGTCTATTCAAAAATGAGCAAGGAAAAAGCCAAACGGCTAAAAATATTCGGCCCCTTTATAAACCGCGCTCTGCAGGACTGGTATGTCATTGATGATCCCGACTTCGGCCCCCCGCAAAAAGGCGGGACCATCGACTTCGTTCACATGCACCCCAATCCCGTGGTGCGCGCCACGCGCCAAATTTATGGCGAAAACGGACTGATCTGGGGCAAGCCGCTCAAACGCAAGCTGGAGCGCGATTTCATCGATAGCCGGTACATTAAAATTGAAGCTTTCTGTGACTGGATGCCCATCGACGACTGCAATATCACGCTCGATACGAAAACGAGAGACAAATGGAACCTGCCCGTGTCAAAGGTACGCATCGGTTATCACATGCAAAACGTGCAAGTCGGCTGGTACCTGGCCTCTCGGGGAGCGAAAGTATTGAAAAAAATGGGAGCGGAAAACGTGGTCTCTTTTGCCTCATCCAACCCCCCCACCAACCTCATGGCAGGCGGCTGCCGCTTCGGTCATGATCCTGAAACCTCGGTGCTGGATACCGACTGCCGCAGTCATGAAATCGAGAACCTGTTCGTCAGTGACGGTAGCTTCATGCCCACCGGCGGGAGTGTTCCCTACACCTGGACTATCTATGCCAACTCCTTTCGTGTGGCAGACAAGATCCTTGCTCAGCTTGGCGGGGAAAAGCAACGTTCATCCCGGCATCAGAACAGCTAGCCCCCCGGCTTACTGATGCCAGACAACGGCCCGATTTCTATTCCCGGTTAAAACCGTCGCGGGCGTATCCAGAACCAGCTGGCACCGACTACAGCGCCGAATGCCGTATAACACACAACAAAGGCCCATACGGGTGCGTGATAGTACAATACGTTTTCCAGCCAGTGTGATATGAAAGAACCGGAATAGACGGTATCGCCAGCCCGTGAACGTAATGCCATTTCAAGGGTAGTAAGTGGGCAGGTGACATCGAACCACGACTGAACGACGACCACACCAATAGCGACAAGATGCGTCAACCGAAACCAGGGATCGCGAATCCAGGACCATGCGCGAATCTTACCGGCAAATATAAGCACCAGGCCCATCACTACGAAAGTGACGAACAGCACATGTAGAACCAGAATGGCATCTGCAGCAAGCAGGAAGACCGTCGATGAATCCATTTTCGCCACCTGGCATTTTAAACCTGAGGTATTTCCACAAAATTTTACCGCTGTCCCGCTAAAATGACAGTGATATTTGGCAAGTTTCTGATTTTATGGGCATTCGGTTAATTGAAGTCGTTGAGTAACTATTCAGCCCAGTAGGGTAGGCACGATTTTTGTGCCCACGGGCACTTCCTCCGGTCGCCCACGCGGAACACCATGCTGTTCGATTGTCTTTTAACCGAGACATTTTTTATATTCTGTCCCATAAGCCGAATACCATTGATTCGGTGGGCACTTACACCGTGCCCACCCTACGTTATTAGACCATATTGAAAATTATGCTGAATAGTTACGTTATTGAAGGCGTGAAGTTAGCGCCGTCTAAAATCGGAGTCACCCTTTCTCCCACGGGGGAAGAAGGCCATGATGGGGGGGCACTATTTTTCCGGTTTTTCTTCCCCGGCAGATTCAGTTTCATCCATACTCGTTTCGGCACCATCAGCTTCAACATCCACCTTGGTTTCCAGTACCTGACGCAATTTGAACATCTCGTTTTTCATCCTTTGCTCACCATCTTTCTGTCCACCCTCATACATCGAGGCATATTCCGACATCATAGATTCCATCGTTTGCATCGCCGCATCGAGATCTTTTTTTAACCTGGCATTTGTTTCACGCAGAGTGGTATTTTCTTCCCGCACAAGGACCAGTTTTGAATCCTTTGGGGATGCCTTTTCCCCGTCATTTTCGTTCCCGCCATTATTGAAACCCTGATAGGATTCGATCAATTCGTTAATACAGCCATCAAATTCGGATATTTTTTCACGTTCTTTCTTTAGGAAAATTTTTAACAAGTTACCATAAAGTGTTTTTTCACAATCAATAAGGGCATCTGTTTTTGCCTCGGCCTTTTCGTCATCATAACCATATACGTCTTTTAATAGCGATAACAATTTTTCACGTTTTGACGACTCTGCATTTTTTATTTTATCCACTAATATCATGGCCAGCGTTTTATCCTGCATACTTCTTTTTCTTACCATATACAGAATGCTGAAGAGGATCAGAAGCAAAATCACCCCGACCTCACTCACCAGCAGAAACAAGCTTGAATTAATGTCCGTCACAAAGCCACATCCTTGTCATCCTCAGCCTCCTGGCTCACTTTTTTCTTTTTCCAGAGTTTGAATATCAAGACCCCTATTATAGCAAGAACAATATTAACTACCAGAATTATCCAACTCACCAAAAACCAGTTTGTCTTTCCATGTTTCTCTTTTTTTGTATCTTTTTTCTGAATGTTTTCTTTATCATGCGCACTCTTTTCTTTCGCGTGACTATCATTTTTTCCCTCAACAGCGGGAGATGCGCCATGCTCTTTCTTTACAACCTTTTCAAGGACCAGTTTCTTCTTGATTTCCGCCTGTACTTTTCCTCCTGTATGCCTTTTAGCATCCACAATAATAGTAACGAATTTACCCTCATTTTTTTTATCAATTTCCGCCACCCAAAGACCGCCTGGCTCCTGATGCGCAACCGGAAATTCACCCCCTTCCAATTTAAGTTTTATGTGCAAGCTTTCCGGGTCGATTATTTCAATGTGAGGAATAATAGAAAGATAGAAATGTTTAGCACTTTTATCTTCCGTCAACTTTACATCGACAATACTAAGAAAACTTCCCAGCGTATAACGGAACTCCCGTTCAAATGTCGCACCCTTTGCCCGTATAATAAGTAACTGGTCTCCACCTCCAAGCTTACCTGTCAAATCAACACTGTAACGGCCATCCCCCTTTTTACTATCTGCACCCTCCCCTGTATCCAGCATTGAATAACGGGCCTTACCGTTTACCTCGACCTGAAAACTAACCAGGCTTAAAAATGATTCACGGGTTATTATCTTCCCTTTGTTCAGTAATTCAGCTTCAACTGAAACCTTGTCTCCGGCGAGAATGCTGGGAGGCAACTCACTTGTCTCCAGCTTTAGATTGGTCACTATCATGACCCGGTTATCGGGATCTTTTGATCCTTTTATAATCCATTCACCCGCCATCGGTTTTTTGACCGTGACCAGTTCATAAGACTGTTCCTGATTCCAGCTAAAATTTCGAGGGTGTTTCCGATAATCAAAGGCTTTGCCCTGTGGGTTAAGCAACACCACCGGTTCAGCCTCTTTTCTAAAAACCAGCACGGTCATATCATGCACGCTGGTGTCCACCTTGAAACGGTTGCCCCTAATAGCCAGGCTATCGACGGGTGCCGCTTTTTCAAATAATTTCAAAAAGGCGCGTTCGAGTGAGCGGGCATTATCAACCTGGATATAATCACCGCCGGTTACCGCGCTGAGCTGTTTAAGCAGCGCTTTGTCTGCGCCAGCAGACAACGCAATAGTGTGCAGACGCACACCGGCTTTCTTCAGGCGCGGTAATATGTTTTTCAGAATACGTTGGCGTGAAGCTGCATTTTTTTTCGCGTCACGCGAGATATCCACCATGCCATCTGTCAACAGGATAAGGCTACGGCGTGTATTTTTATCCGGTTTCGTCCAGCCGAAAGATGCACGCTTGAGAACCTCTTCGATATTGGTATGAAGCCCACGTGAATGGATCTTTTTCGACTCGGCCCGTGCCAGCTTTTTCCAACGCCTGTCCACGCGCCCGAGCTTAACCGGCATATTCACATACTGCCCGAAGGTCCAGACTCCTGCCGTAGAACCTTCCGGCAATAACCCCACCAGGAGTCGAAGCGCAGGCGCGCGCAGCTTGTGCGGATCATTGTGCTTCATACTCCCTGAAACATCGATCAATACACGTACGTCATTTTTCCTGGCTGCATGCGCAGAGCTCAGCAGACACAGTAACCCCAATGTCAGCAATAGTATGCGCCAGCCGGCCATCATGTTTTGGCTGCCCTGTTCTGATATACCACCTGGACCTTTTAACAACGTTTGTCCCCTTAAATAATCAGGCAATGAAAAAATCTCTAAAAAGCAGACACTTAGGCTTTCCATTCATATCGGCTGTTCACTGGAAAGTATTAGGCCGCAAACGGCCTGTCTCGGCATGCATGCGTTTTCACCCTGTCTGCCCGTCTCGCTGCATTCATGCTATTCTTGTAATTCAACAATGCGAGCAACCTTAGTATGCTTCCCACATACACACCTAAAAGCCTCCGAATATAACCGACATGCAGTTCGAAATTTCAGAAAATGAGAAAAAACAGGCTCGTCACCCCCACGAGATATTTCTGACCAACCTGATCACCAACCATATCCTGATCTTCATTGCCCTGCTTGGCATGGCCAGAACCTTCCCCTTGCTGATGCTGGTGACACCTTCTATTTCCCTCTGTCTGCTACTCTATATTCTCTTCCGCGCCCGCCGTTCGCTGACACGAGACCCCTGGTTTGTGAAATGCCACTGGCAAATTAGCGCCCGCCGCAGCCGTCTGTTCATTGTCCTGCTGGCTGTTATGGGGCTGGTCGTTTTGGGTGTACTACTGATCTCAGGGGGCGATCTAAAGCCCCAGCATTATGCCTTTGGCGGAGTCGGCGCACTGCCCGTCATGCTCACCACTCTCGCACTCATCATGATGGAATCCGACGCCATGCATCAGGCTCGCCTGGGAAAACTTCCCAACCGAATTGTCCAGAAGTTTCCTAATCCAGATGCCATACGGGTTGATGAGGAATGAAGCAAGGGAACATTTTTCTGGGCGTTCTTGGCACCAGTCTCCTGCTGCTGGTTATTTCTCTTTTCTTTTCATCCAGACAGAAAGAGACTCCCGTCCAGCCCCAGAGTCTGCCCTGGCAGATTGAAATAACCGCCGATGGAAGTATCCGCGTTTTTGGTCTGCTACTGGGACACAGCACAGTGGAAGACGCCATTCAGCGTTTCAATGAAAATGCCGTAGTCAGTCTGTTTGTTTCACCTGAAAATAAACGTGTCGTCGAAGTTTATTTTAACAATGCCCGTCTTGCCGGACTGAATGCAAAAATCGTGCTTTCTGTGGCCATCAACAAAGCAGAAACAGAGAGGATATACAACCATGGAACCCGCATTAGCACGCTGGGTGATGGCAGCCACAAGGTCACGCTGAGCCATGATGATTTGCTGCGGGTAAAACAATCCCCCATCGCGGCGATAACGTATCTGCCAAAGACAAAACTGAGTAGTGCTTTACTCCTGGCACGCTTTGGCGAACCGGCCCGGCGCATTCGTGAAACAAAAACCGGAACTCAGCACTGGCTGTATCCGTCACGGGGACTGGATATCGCACAGGACAAAGATGGCCAGACCGTACTCCAGTATCTAGCTCCGAAAGCGTTTGAAAAAGTCATGGGGCCGCTACTGGAACAGGGGAAGGAAAAATTCTGATTGGCCTGAACAGGCGCCCGAATATTCCTAAATCTAATAACTGGTCGGCTACCGGCTAACAGGTATACTGTCCCCGGAATTAACGACCGATATGCGAACAAATATAAAGATCATCACCATCAGCTTGCTGGGATTGGCCGTGGTGCTGTTCTTCGCCTGGCGGATGGTACGGCCGCTGCATGTTTTTACCGTCGCCAGGCATTTCGAATATCCCCTGGAAAGCAGGGAAATCCCGCCACCCCTGACCAGTCTCAGCGCGGCCACGTGCGGCGCTTGCCACCGTGCTATCTACCGCGAATGGACGACCAGCATGCATAGCCGCGCCTGGACCGATCCTTATTTCCGCACGGATCGTCGCCTTGAGGGTAACGAGCAAATCTGCCTGAACTGTCACACCCCGCTTGACCGGCAGCAAAAATTCAGGGTGCTGGGGTTCCATGATGCTGACAAATTTGATCCGATCCTCGCCCCCAACCCTGACTTCAGTCCTGCATTGCGGCGTCAGGGGGTCACCTGTGCCGCCTGCCATGTCCGTCATGGCGTCATTTACGGCCCCTTCTTGCAAAAAGCCCTGCACGGTGCCCCGCACCCGACAGGGCAATGGAAAAATGATAATGAGGCCTGCGCCCGCTGCCATATCGCACCCGATAAAAGTTGGGGCATATTCCTCAGGATACCCCCCTGCGGCACCGTGCCTGAAATCCAACTGGCCCAAAAAGAGGACTCCCGAACTAAAATAAATGGGCGCCCACGACTGAAGATCCCGCCGCCAATACCTCGAACCGGCGCGCGGGCCTGGGTACCGAAAGCCGGCACCCCTTCCCCGGCCGGATCGGTGGATACTTATCTGGGGCGGCCGATACCGCCGGGAATCGCCACCGCGAACTGCGTTGAATGTCACATGCCACGGGTGGAGCGACCACTGATGACCGGGTATCCTTCCCGGACGGGACGCCACCACTTCTGGCGCGGCGGGCATGATCCACAGATGGTTCGTCAGGCGTTGAGCATCCGTTTTCGCGCTGAAAAACCGCGCCACGGCAGCGTACCCTATACTTTGACGATGACCAATACCGGGGCCGGGCACTATGTTCCAACCGGGGTGCCCGACCGGTTTATCAGTGTCGATCTTCGTCTGCTCGGATCGGACGGGCATACGCTGGAACACGAATCTTACAAGCTGACGCGATCCATCCTGTGGCGACCGGTCGTCATTCAGTTCCGGGATACACGCCTGCGACCGAGGGTCCCGCAACAGTTTGTCATGAAAGTGGATCTTCGGGCGCATCCCACCGCTGTCGCCGTAGAGGCCGTGGTTCGCTATCATTTACTGCCATTGGCACATCGCCGCAAGGACAAGTTGCCGATGAAAGTCGCGCCTTCCCTCACCGTGTTTCGCCAACGGATTATGATCCACACCCCCGAATCCAGGTAAAACTTAATATTAATGGTCCGTAGGTTGGGCAAAGAAGCGATAGCGACGTGCCCAACGGGATGTTCGGGAATGTTGGGCACGCTGCGCTTTGCCCAACCTACCTGGCTGATCTCAAAACATATGGTGCTACAATTGGCGTAGCTATTATTACTATTTCAGCACTCTTTGTGCATAAACGCATTGAGCATTTAATTTCAACATTAAAAGAGCTATAAAATGGATATATTATCTACTGTAGTTTTGCTTATCGTTATTGGCGTCTTTGCGTTCATCGCATACGATGCAACCCATCAAAAATAAGCACCATCACCGCTAACAATACGCGCCACTTTCGCCTGCCGTTATAAGCTCGGTCGTTAGCATCGTTAGCCACTAAA
>VAOZ01003396.1_pt1 | contig 12679 bp, 9 predicted proteins | sample 3394041 | NCBI WGS metagenome assembly VAOZ01 (sample SAMN08290431, study PRJNA428436) | hydrothermal vent metagenome | isolation source: Deep-sea hydrothermal vent chimney | place: Indian Ocean: Southwest Indian Ridge
ATGATTCCACCTGAACTCTTTTGGCGAAACCTAACACTGAACGTACGCGTTTGCCGGATGAACCCTGTTTTTTGGCTTAAGCTGACAAAGATGGGATAAGTCCGACAGGATTCTGGCATGGCTATCCCATGGATATATAATATCACGTAGTCGTAAAACATCTTTTCGCTTCTGGTTGCCGCTGGCGTCTGGCTGGGGCATTATGCGCTTTCTCGGGAGCCTGCCGGGCTTATGGGGAATCTACTGCGCGTCAAGGAAGCGGCCCAAAATAGCATGATTTATCGTTGCATAGTTACCGCTATGGGCCTCAAGGCCATGCTATTTTAGCCTCGCTTCCCCACCTGCCCGCTACGATCTCCATAAGTCCGGCAGGGTCTTGGAATGGTCGCGTTAAATGAGGCGTCCAGGCTAAAGTCTGACACAGGGGAGTCCATGTCCGTCAAGCAGAGAAATACTGACCAGCCCGGTCATGGTATCGTCCAGGAAGGCCGTGAATACAGCGCCGAGACCCTGCATTCCATGCACGATTCAATGCTGTTTATAAGGCGTTTCGAGGAAAAAGCGGGGCAACTGTATGGGCTGAAAAAGATAGGTGGCTTCTGCCACCTGTGTAACGGGCAGGAGGCGGTGTGTGTTGGCGCACAGCGCGCGGCTGAGGCTTCTGATTATTTTCTAACCGGTTATCGTGATCACGGCCATGTTTTGGCGCGTGGTGCAGATCCGGCTGCAGTTATGGCCGAATTGCTGGGTCGGGCTGGTGGTATCGTCAAGGGCAAAGGCGGCTCCATGCATATGTTCGATAGCGCGAATAACTTTGCCGGTGGCAATGGCATTGTTGGTGAACAGGTACCGGTGGGTCTCGGGTTCGGTTTCTCATCGTGGTACCGAAGGGACAAGCGCGTCACCCTGTGTTTCCTTGGCGATGGTGCCATGAACCAGGGTGCGGTCTATGAATCGTTCAATATGGCATCGCTGTGGGGCTTACCCGTTGTTTTCGTGGTGGAAAATAACCAGTACGCCATGGGTACGGCGCTGGGCCGTGCTTCGGCGGAAACACATTTGTTCAAACGCGGTATCAGTTTCAAGGTTCCGGGCATGCAACTGGACGGTATGGATGTTCTCGAAGTAGAACGTAAGATGAGCGAAGCCATTGCTCACGCTCGCACAGGCAACGGGCCCATTATAGTAGAGGCCATTACCTACCGCTACCGAGGGCATTCGATGTCTGACCCGGCCACCTACCGTACGCGTGCGGAGGTGGATGAATGGCGTACTGGCCGCGACCCGATTGCGCGTTTACAAGCTCAGATGGTCGAAGCAGGACTTGCCAGCGAGGAGTCCTTCAAGGAGAAAGACAAGGTTATCAAGAAGAAAATCAATGCCATCGCCAAGGCCGTGGAAACACAACCACAACCCGATGCCTCGCAATTGTGGACCGATGTGTATGCCGACCCGATTGAAGGCGCATACCCCTATCCGGGCAAGGTGGGTTGACCATGAGTAAAATTACCTATCGCGAAGCATTGAATCAGGCGATGTGCGAGGAAATGGAGCGCGATGAATCCGTATTTCTGATGGGTGAAGAAGTCGCTGAATATAATGGCGCCTACAAGGTTAGTCAGGGTATGCTGGATAAATTCGGCCCTCGACGCGTGATCGACACACCCATCACCGAGCTGGGTTTTACAGGTCTCGGCGTGGGCGCCGCGATGGCAGGGCTTCGGCCCATCATTGAGTTTATGACGTGGAATTTTGCGATTCTGGCGCTGGATCAGATCGTTAACGCAGCGGCTAAAATGAATTACATGTCGGCTGGCCAGTATGGCGTACCCATGGTTTTGCGCGGTGCAGGCGGGGCGGCGGCGCGCGTGGGCGCGCAGCATTCCCAGAGTCTGGAGAACTGGATGGTCAATGTGCCGGGATTGAAAGTGGTGATGCCGTCCAACCCAGTCGATGCCAAGGGGCTTCTCAAGTCCGCAATCCGCGATAACGATCCCGTTATTTTTATGGAAAATGAAATCAATTATGGCGATATCGATAATGTTCCGGATGAAGAGTATCTCATTCCGCTGGGTAAGGCCGACATCAAGCGTCAGGGTGATGATGTATCCCTTATCGCTCATTCGCGTATGACGGGCTATGCGCTGATCGCCGCCGAAGAACTGGCCAAACAGGGTATCAACGCCGAAGTCGTCGACCCGCGTACCATCAAACCGCTGGATGAAAACACCATTCTTGCTTCGGTGGCTAAAACGAACAGGGCGGTTGTCATTGAGGAAGGCTGGCGTTTTGCCGGTATCGGTGCGGAAATTTCTGCCCGCATCATGGAGAAAAGATTTGATGATCTGGATGCGCCTGTGGTACGCGTCACAGGCAAAGATGTACCCATGCCTTACGCCGCCAACCTGGAGACTTTGGCGCTGCCCAGTGTGGCTGAGATTGTCGAAGCCGCGCGTGTGGTCTGCAATCGCGCATGAGAAAGGATTCCTCTTACCATACAGAGTTTTGCAAGAGGATCCAGAGAGGCACGAAGGGGAATTCGTATGGCCCATCTTCATCCTTTTGTGCTTAACATTAAATGAGGTGAAGCATGCCGATTGATGTATTCATGACCCAACTCTCGCCCACGATGACTGAGGGCAAGGTTGTCCGCTGGCTGAAAAAGAAAGGGGATGAGCTGGTTTCCGGCGAGGTGATGGTTGAAATTGAAACGGACAAGGCGACCATGGAAATGGAAGTCGTGGACGAAGGTATTTTACACAAAATTTTGCAGGTAGAGGGGGCGGTGGTACCTGTTGGTACGCCGATTGCAATCATCGCCGAAGACGGCGAGGACGTACCCGGCGACTACATGCCGGAATCCGACGAAGTATCTACCACGGAGCAGGTCCAGCCTGCGCCTGAAATTCACACCACTGCAGCTCGGCCTGCGGTTGAGGCCGTCGTCCAAACCAGCCGTGTCAAGGTCAGCCCGCTGGCGCGGCGTCTAGCCAAACAGCAGGGGCTGAATCTGGCAGCGATAGCGGGTACCGGCCCAAATGGACGTATCATCAAGGCCGATATTGAGAAAGCTGTTCACCAGGGTATCAACCTCGGTGCAAGCACGAATACGATAACAGCACTCCCGGCTCGGCCGTTGCCACAAGGGCCGTTACCTTATCATGAGGATGAATTTGAGCGCATTGAAAATTCAATGATGCGCAAGGCTATTGCCCGGCGTCTTGTTGAATCCAAACAACAGGTTCCGCATTTCTACCTGACCATTGATGTAGCCATGGACAGGTTAATGGACCTGCGCGCGCAATTAAATGATGCAGCCGATGGTGCGTTCAGACTTTCCGTGAACGATTTCATCATCAAGGCCGTAGCCAAGGCACTGGTGGATGTGCCGACGGCCAATGCCAGCTGGACCGATACGCACACGTTGCAACATAAACATGCACATATCTCGGTCGCGGTCGCCATTGAGGGCGGTCTGATTACGCCGGTTATTCGTTTTTCCGAGCAAAAGGGTGTGGTCGAAATTTCCAGTGAAGTGAAGGCACTGGCGGCGCGCGCCCGGGCAGGTGAATTAAAACCGGAGGAGTACAGCGGTGGCACGTTCTCGATCTCAAACCTGGGTATGTATGGCATTCAGCAGTTTGCCGCCATCGTCAACCCGCCTGAAGGCGCGATCCTGGCCGTAGGCGCAACAGGGGAGCGCGCCATCGTGGAAGATAATGAGGTGCAAGTGAAGAAAGTAATGACCCTGACGTTATCCTGCGACCATCGCGTGGTCGATGGCACCGTGGGTGCTGAATTCCTCGCTGCGCTGAAGAAACACCTGGAAACACCCGCAAGCGTTCTTGTTTGATTAACCTTTCGCCATAGAGACACAAATACGGAGAGGGGCTCCACATATCTGCGTCTTTGTATCTCTGTGGCCAACCTTTAATGAGGTGAAGCATGCCGATTGATGTATTTATGACCCAACTCTCGCCCACGATGACCGAGGGCAAGATTATTCGCTGGCTGAAAAAAGAAGGTGATGAACTGGCGTCCGGCGAGGTGATGGCCGAAATCGAAACGGACAAGGCAACCATGGAGATGGAGGTCGTGGATGAGGGCGTTCTGCACAGAATTTTACAAGCAGAAGGCTCGGTGGTGCCGGTTGGTTCACCCATTGCCGTGATTGGCGAGGAGGATGAGAAAGTGCCGGAGGATTATATGCCGGAGGGTCTAGACGAAGATTCTTTGACCGATAGTGCGGCCAACGCAGCAGCTCCTGCGGCGATCGGTACACCCGGACAGGTTCTTGAAACGCTGACTGCTGTCCAGCGTAGTACTACCGAAGAAGAAGGTGACAGGTCCGAACTGCAACTCAAGCCAGCCGGAGTGTTCAATGCCGAAGGTGAATACGACGTCGTGGTCATTGGTGCGGGTCCGGGGGGTTATGTGGCGGCGATCCGCGCTGCCCAGCTGGGCCTGACGACGGCATGTATCGAATCTACGCATCTGGGTGGTATCTGCCTGAACTGGGGCTGTATTCCGACCAAAGCGTTGTTGCGCACAGCCGAGTTGATTAACGTGATTCAGCACAGCGGCGATGAATTGGGTTTGGGCATCAGCAAGGCAAAGCCTGATCTGAAAAAGGCGGTGGCGCGTTCGCGTAAGGTTTCCTCCAGGTTAAATAGCGGTATCGGTTTTCTGTTCAAAAAAAATAATATTGAGCATATTGATGGATATGCATCCTTTGAAGCCGGTAACAGACTGATGGTCAAAGATAGTGATGGCAACAGCAAACAGGTTACCGCCAAACATGTGATTATCGCCACCGGCGCGCGAGCGAGAGCTTTCCCCGGCATGGATGTTGATCATGAAATTATCATCACCTACAAACAAGCATTGGCTCCAGTATCGTTGCCGAAAGAGTTGGTGGTTATTGGATCCGGTGCCATCGGTATGGAGTTCGCGTATTTTTACAACGCGATGGGTTCAAATGTCACGATCATTGAAGCCGCGTCGCAGATCTTGCCGCTGGAGGATGCCGAAATTGCCAGGGTGGTAGACCGTGCGTTCAAAAAGGATGGCATCAGGATCGTTACCGATGCGATGGTATCCTCAGCCAAGAACGTGGATGGGAAAGCCGTGGTTGCATATATGGTGAAAGACAAAGAGCAAACGATCACAGGTGATATTTGCCTGGTGGCCGTAGGTGTTGTTGGCAACACCGATAGTATCGGCGCTGAAAATACATCCATGAAAATTGGGCGGAATATCATTAATGTGGATCATTATTACCGCACCGATCATCCTGGCATATATGCCGTCGGAGATGTGATCGGTGCGCCAGCTCTGGCGCATGTGGCCAGCCATGAGGGTATTGTCTGCGTGGAGGCTATTGCAGGTAAAGCACCGCATGCGGTGGATTATGGCAATGTTCCTGGTTGTACCTACTGTCAGCCGCAAGTGGGATCTTGTGGAAAAACAGAGAAACAATGTAAAGATGAAGGTATTGAAGTAAAGATTGGCCGCATGTCCTACGCCACCAACGGCAAGGCGCTGGGGCTGGCTGAGACCGAAGGTATGGTTAAAACTATCTTTGATGCGGCAACGGGCGAACTTCTGGGCGCCCATATTGTTGGTGCAGAAGCCACTGAACTTATTGTATCCCTGCAACTGGCACGCACGCTTGAGACAACGGAAGAGGAGTTGATTCACCATATGTTCCCGCATCCGACGCTATCTGAAATGATCCACGAGTCGGTACTGGATTCGGAAGGTCGGGCAATCCATATTTGATCGGCCCGGGGTCTGACGAGCATGTGGGGGAGCGAGGTCAAAATAGCATAATGACGAGCCTCTTGTGAGAGGCTCGTGATACACATGGTGGTCACTATAGAGCCTCTTGCAAAAGTCTGAGTGGCAAAAGTCTGAGTGGGGAAGCAGATCGCCGCTCACGAGTTTTGCAAGAGGCTCTATAAGCATGCCTTGCTTGTGTTCGCTCACCTTGATGGGGGAAAAGTGTGGTTAATCCGGGACAATTCAACACAGAATTCGGCATAAGCGGGCAGGTAAAATTTGCCACGGGTAGGGGGGGTATGCCCGTGGTACGGATTAGCAACGAGCGGGGTGAAGCATCCATCGCGTTGCAGGGCGCGCATGTGCTTGGGTTTCGGGCCAGAGGCGAAGTGCCGTTGATTTGGATGTCCGAGGGGGCGATATACGCACCAGCCAAATCACTGCGCGGCGGAGTGCCTGTTTGTTGGCCATGGTTTGGTTCGCATGCCACTGATTCCAACCTGCCGAGGCACGGGCTCGCGCGCACCGCAGGTTGGAAGCCGATCTCATCCGAGACATTGCCCGATGGCAGGACCAGGGTCGGCCTTGAATTAACCGAAGCCAGTAAAATAAGGGAGATGTGCTCGCATCCATTATGCGTACAACTGCATGTGACTGTCGGTAGCGACCTCTTTATTGAGATAGAGACAGCGAATCCCGGCCATTCAACGTTTGTACTGGGGGAGGCGTTACATGCCTATTTCTTGGTCGACGATGTGCGATCGGCACATATCGAAGGCCTGGATGGCTGCGAATATATAGACAAAATGGATGGTGATTCCCGGAAAATCCAGATTGGACCGGTTACCATACACGAAGAAACCGACCGAATTTATCTTGGTACTGGCAACCGTACTGAAATCGTTGACCCAAACATGGGCCGGAAGATCATTATTCGGAGTGGAGGTAGCACTTCCACTGTTGTCTGGAATCCGTGGTTTGAATCGGCGGAGAAGATGGACGATTTTAGTCCAGACGGTTATTTGAAGATGTTGTGTGTGGAAACGGCCAATGCAGCGGATGATGTGGTGCAACTTGCGGCAGGTGCAACGCACCGCATGGTAGCGAGCTATTCGAGCGAACCGCTGTAGAATAGTCGAGGGTTTACCTCAAACGCCTCCCCACCCGCAGTGTGATCGCCGGATAGTTCCATAGCCGCACTCACTTGTTGACAACCGCAGGTCGCCACGCAGGCTGAGGTCCTGAGAAAATTAAAACTCCACCCTGACTTTTCTAGTCTAGGCGTCTGTCGGACTTATGGGGGTCGTAGCTGCGCATACGACCGACCGACGAAGGATTCGTTGCGGACAAAGGATCCAGCAAGGGCGCGGCAGCATTTATGCTGGTGCGCCCGAAACAGAAGATTATCAAGGGTACGTTATTTTGGAGATTGACCATGTCCATCTGTAAATCGAAAATTACTCGTGCGTTAATCAGCGTGTCCGATAAGCGTGGCGTAAACGAATTCGCCCGGTCACTTGCTGAGGGAGGTACCGAAATTCTGTCTACGGGTGGTACGGCAAAAGTGTTGCGCGAGTCCGGTATCCCCGTTCTCGATGTTTCGGATTACACCGGTTTCCCGGAAATGATGGATGGCCGCGTCAAGACGCTGAACCCGAAGGTGTACGGAGGTATCCTGGCGCGCCGCGATAACGAGAGTGATTTGGCCTCCATGGCGAAGTACGGCATTGGGCCGGTCGATCTGGTCTGTGTGAACCTCTACCCCTTCCGCGAGACTGTTGCCAAAGAAGGTTGCACCATCGACGATGCGATCGAAAATATCGACATTGGCGGACCGTGCATGATCCGTGCAGCAGCCAAAAACCACCGTTTCGTGACGGTAATCGTTGACCCTGAAGATTATACAATGGTTCTTGAATTCATTCGTAACGATACGCTGGATGAAGACAAACGCAGGGCGCTGGCAGTCAAGGCGTTTGCTCGCACTGCCGCTTATGACGGTGCCATCACCAATTATTTCTCGGCGCTCAACCCCGATGGCGGCAAACGAAAATTTCCTGATATTCTTAGTCTCCAGTTTATCAAGACTGCTCATACACTGCGTTACGGTGAAAACCCACATCAGACTGGCGCTTTCTATGCCGACCCCGAGGACGAGGGTATATCGCTGGCCGATTGTCAGGTGCTACAGGGCAAAGCTGTTTCCTACAATAATATCAGCGATTCGGATGCCGCCTTCGCGCTGGTACGCGATTTCGAGGACGACGCTGTTGTCATCGTCAAGCATGCCAACCCGTGCGGTGTTGCAAGCGGGCGGAATCAGGCCGAAACGTATAAGCGGGCGCGGGCTGCTGATTCCGTATCGGCCTTTGGTGGCATTGCTGCTTTTAACCGCGAACTGACTGGGGCGACCGCAAAGCTGATTGCTGAGACCTTTATGGAGGTAGTCATTGCCCCCGCCTTTTCCGATGATGCCCGCACTACGCTGGCCGAGCGGAAAAACCTGCGCTTGATACTTGCACCTTCTGTCGGAGCAGTAAGTGGAGGCCTTGAATTCAAGCGAGTCAATGGTGGCCTGCTGGTACAGGAGCGAGATACGCATATTCTGAGCCGTGATGCCTGCAAGGTCGTCACCAAACGTACGCCAACGGAAAAAGAATGGGACGATCTGCTCTTCGCCTGGACTGTGGCCAAGCATGTAAAATCGAATGCGATTGTTTTTGCCAGGGATGGCACGACACTGGGCATCGGTGCGGGCCAGATGAACAGGGTCAATTCGACAAGAATCGCCGCCCATCATGGTGGTCAAGATATCAGGGGATCGGCTGTCGCTTCCGATGCCTTTTTCCCGTTTCGCGACGGTGTGGACGCATTGGTCGAGGCTGGCGCGACAGTTGTTATCCAGCCGGGTGGCTCGATTCGTGATGAGGAAGTCATTGCTGCTGCTGATGAAGGGGACATCGCCATGGTCTTCACGGGAATTCGCCACTTCCGGCATTGACAGGCTGGCTACGATAGCCACGTTTCGCAGACGCTTTTCTCTGCTGCGAAACCTGTTTGCCCAGGGGCGTTCCTGACCCGATTGGGAGCCGCTATTCGATAATAACCACGGTCTTGCCATATCCCTGCCGTTGCAGTGACAGGATGGTTTTTTCAATAGTCCGTAGCTCGGAAAAAGGCCCGATACGTACTCTATAAAGAGTTTGCATGGCATGCTTGAAGGCTTGAACCCGAATCGACGGATATTGTGCCGATAATGATGAACTGAGTTTTATGGCATTACCGTATTGGGTAAACGCGCCGATCTGAACGTACAGACCGGCAGTTGATGGACGTACTCGTTTGACAGGGGCGTGTTTATTCGCGGATGGCGAGGAAGGTATGTGTTCGGGAAACGCTTGTGCGAAATGGAGAGAAGTATCGGAGAAGGTTGTATCCAGGGCTTGCACACGCACGCGGGTGGTACCCTGCCTGGCATAACCGAGGGCATTTGCGGCGGCCCGGGAGAGGTCGATCAATCGCCCTTTGGCAAAGGGGCCACGATCGTTTACACGTACCACAATCGACCGACCATTTTCCAGGTTGGTAACGCGTACAAGAGAGGGTAAGGGTAGTGTTTTGTGTGCGGCAGACAAGGCGCGCATGTCATAGCGCTCGCCGTTAGCGGTAGTTTTACCGTGAAAATCGCGCCCATACCATGAAGCGATGCCGGTTTCATCATAGCCCCTGGCCGTAGACAAGGGATAATAGGTATGACCACCTACTCGGTAAGGCCTTCCCGTTTTGTAATAGCCACCGCTACCACTTGCAAGTGACGCATGTCCTCCCGGGGGCAGGGATGTTGATGAGGAAGTGCGCATGCCAAGAAACGGTGAGTCACTGAGGCGGGTCGTGCTACAGGATGCCAGCAGCATGAGACAGATCAGGCAAAAATGGAGCGGGTAAAAGGGAGATGGTTTTCCTTCCTCCCGTGGAAAAAGTCGGGCGGTTTTTTTATTATCGGTCATTCGCCTGGTTTGCAGCGTTCACACCCCATCATACCTGCCAGCTCGGTAATGGCCATGGCGTAATTGTACGAGCGGTTCCAGCGCGTAATGACATAGAAGTTATAGTGGATCAATGCCGTCCGCCGCCCTGTTTTTGTATCCATTTCAATCAGGGTGACGCGGTCGCTGTTTTTCCAGGCGGGGGGTAAGGCAGGTAAATCCTTGCGTATTTCCCCGAGCTTCTTCCAGTCCCGCATGCCGGACTTTCTGAGGTGCTCCAGTGCGGCTGTTTGAGGAAGGTGCGGCATCCATCGTGCGACGGGGCCGCTTGCATCCCAACCGTGCAGGTGAAAATAATTACCGACGCTGTTGATAATGTCCGCAGCGGAATTCCATACATCACGTTTGCCATCGCCATTGGCATCAACCGCGTAGGCGCGGTAGGAAGAAGGGATAAACTGGGTTGTTCCAAACGCACCGGCGTATGATCCCATGACTTTATCCGGCTGTAGATGCTCCTCTTTGCACAAAAGGATGAAATTTCCCAGTTGTTTACGGAAGAATGCCGCGCGTTTCGGATAACCCGTTGAAAGTGTATATAGCGCATCAAGCACCCTATCCCGTCCTCGATTCCTTCCGTAACGGGTTTCCATGCCAAGAACAGCGGCGATAATTTCCGCTTGTACACCATATCGTTTCATGGCTTGCGCAAAAATGACCGAGTGTTTGGAGATGTACATACGACCCATACTGGAAAGCCTGCTGTTCACGAACAGCGGGCGGTATCGTGCATAAGTTTTTGCTTCGTAGGGAAGCCGCATGCGTTCGATGATGCTGGGCGAGAATTTTGCTTCGTTCAGGATCGGGCCAGTGACCGCCTCGGGCAGGTTGAATTCGGCCTTGAGCTGTACAGCCAGCTCCGCTTTTGAAATTTTCGGGGTGATGGGCGAAGGGGAAGAAACCATGGACATGCCTATTCGTGGAAAAGCCAACACAGCCGCGCCAAGCAGGCCTCCTTGCAATAGGAGCCGTCGTTTCATATCCGTTTCAGGCGGGTCTCCGAATGGGGTATTTTCAGATACGGTTACATGCGCAGTCTTGCGGTGGAAATATTTCACAAGAGAGCCTCTTGCAAAACTCTGGGTGGATGAGCGACAATCCCACTTTGAGTCCATTTTCGGAATGAAATGAGGTGCATGGTGGTTCCATGGACCGAAACTCCAGCGCAGAAATGGGCCAAAGTGGGGAAGTCGACCGCCGCTCGCGGGTTTTGCAAGGGGCTCAAGAGGCTCAGAATACAAATTTTCGCTTCTCCGGCAGGCCTTCCATGCTTTGCAACAGGGTTTCGATTAAAGCATCGCTGTGCCATCCGCCGGACGGCGCAGGTTTCATGGAGATTAGCTCAACCACCGGATTTGTGCCTGTGAACGCAATAAGTTGCCCGTTTTCTTTTAGACTTTCACTGAAATACCCGGGGATGGCTTCCAGCGAAGCCCCCAGAACAATGACATCGAACTTACCGACATTCCGCAGAGTGTTTTCTTCCATACCATTGGCGCAGGTTACGGTGGCGTTAGTGATACCATGTGTATCCAGGTTTTTCTTTGCCAGAGCGGCTAGGGGTGCATGCAGTTCAAAGGCGATGACCTCATTAGCATGCATGGCCAGTAACGTGGTGAGAAAACCTGTGCCGGCACCGATTTCCAGCACCCGCTCATCGCCATGCAAATTCAGTGTTTGCATGATATATCCCTCCTGCAGAGGACTTAGCATTTCCTGTCCGCAGGGTAGTGGAACACGCCCTTCCATATAGGCCAGACTTTTTATGTCATCAGGAAGAAAATCCTCGCGAGGTATGGTCTCAAAGGTGTCCAGCAGAATCGAATCAAGGATTTTACAGCAGCGTATTTGGCTTTCCACCATATTATGACGAGCGGTTTCAAAATCGATCACGGTCATATGCTAACTTCCCCTTGATGAATTGGCGCGTACCCCAGACTGGTCCCTAGGCTGCTATAGAGCGGCATCGTTGACAAGTTAACGGGTTGTACGTTTCTGATTCAAGTGTTTCGGGACTACAGGAAGGGATATGGCGTCGGGAGCCTGTCTGAAGTGGTCCGGCAATTGTGGACACTTCGCAAAGGGTGAATTATTCTCTGAGAGAAGAGCAGCAAATGGAACAAGCACTGAGACGAAAATACAGGGCCTCTTGAAAACTCTGGGTGGATGAGCGGCAATCTCACTTTGAGCCCATTTTCGGGATGGAATGAGGTGCATGGTGGTTCCATGGAGCGAAATTTCAGCACGGAAATGAGCCAAAATAGGGAAGCCGATCGCCGCTCACGCGTTTTGCAAGAGGCTCGATAGTATGGTTTCCAATGGTCATGGCACAGGACACCGGAAAAGTGAGGCAATACGCCCATGGCATCTTTGCCTCGTTTTGCATGCGGGTAGTAGTAAGTCAGCAAATGGTTGCTGTTACAGTGCAGCCAATGCCGTGTGCCATTCACATTGATACCTCTCTCATCTTTCAATACTTCAGCCCTGTATTCGGTAACAACGCGCCGAATATCAATATCCACAACCTGCCGCCGTTCAAAACCTGCATGGGTAAATGTCTTGCCCGGCAATGTGCTTCTATCGACAAGTATCTCTTTGATCTCATCGGCATCTTCCACCTGTTTCAAGGTGGTGCCGACATGACCTGGCTGACCGCACCGCTTCAAGCCACGGCTCTTGCTGATCCGCTTGCGATTCGGGTCGGATGAAGGCGGCTTGCTGGGTTTGCTGGGTAATGCGCCAAGATAATGATGCTTTTGCATAAGCGCCTTGAAATCAGCGCATTCACTCTGCTCTACCCGACGAACAGTTATCCCTTGTGCGCCAACGTGTTCCACTGTTTCTGCTCTTTG
>VAOZ01011785.1_pt1 | contig 12674 bp, 11 predicted proteins | sample 3394041 | NCBI WGS metagenome assembly VAOZ01 (sample SAMN08290431, study PRJNA428436) | hydrothermal vent metagenome | isolation source: Deep-sea hydrothermal vent chimney | place: Indian Ocean: Southwest Indian Ridge
GCGAGGCTTTTTAACGAAGTTAGCGGGCAAAAGAATGAGTATAAACGGAGTAGTTATTTTGTTACAATCCCTAAGTAGGGAAAATGTTCAAATAAAGAATAAAAAGCTACCTTTCCATTTCAGCGGATAAAGATTTTTCCGGTTTTTCTTTCCCAAACATGAGCAGGGAAGAAAAAAAGGCAAACAAGGTCATGCCGCTGTGCGTTTGGAGCGTATCATCGGAAAACATGGAAAGAAGCATAATAGCGTAGAAGACAGCAAAGAAATAGTCGTTAAAACCGGCAGTTTTCAGTGGAGGGTAAATCAAAGCAAAAAGAAAATAGAGAAATCCGAAAACGCCGAATGCCACAAAAATGTCTAAATATTGGTTATGGGCAATAAAACCATAATATATTCCGATACCCGAATGCATTAAACGATATTGCTCTCCGAGGGCCTCTATCAGGTCGCCCGTTCCCACGCCGGTCCAGAAGTTTCGCCTGACGAGAATCAATGCAGCCCGTAGAAATTCGTAACGTTGCAGGACGGAGTTGCCCCCGGCATCTCCGGTTTTTTGGTAAACCTGCCATCCCTTTATTAATGTGAGAAGCCGGCTATGCAACCCGGGCTGTTCCACATAATGATAGTTGGCTATCCCATTTTGAATGTATTCAATATCCTTGGCAGTCAGCAGGCTAACTCCCGCCGCATCTTTATGCAAACCTCTGGAGGTCATGTAACGTATCAGTGTGTATTCAATCGGATTCCCCTTTTTGTCCTTTGCATCGAAATGCAGACTACTGCGTTTGTTCCAGGCTTTTTTTAGTTCAGGAATATACAAATAGGCTCCCACATAGCGACCATCTTCAATACCAAAATGTATGCTATCGAAAATATATTTATGTCCAAGCGCAGTGTACCGGTCAGGATTTCTTAAAACCGTAGCTGGCACATGGGTCATGCGTGTGATTTCTTTTTTCAGATAAAGGTAGCTTCCGGAAGGAATTAGAACAACTATGAGAACCAGTGTTGTTTTCAACAAAAGTTTTTTAGTCCGAAACCCTGTATAAATAAGGACTCCTAACCCAATCAACAACAGCAGGCTAAGCGAAGTAAGTGATTCCATTTTCATTAGGAACCAGACAAACCACAATATCATAACACTCATAAAAAATTTCTGTGTGCCGTTGAAACTAACATCTTTCACCACAAAATAGCCCAGTGTAAGGATACCAAAACTAATGTTCAGACCGAAGCGGATGGGAGAGATAAAAGGAGAAAATTCACGAACATTAAGGTAATCTCCGGATATCATTTTAAAAGCGCCAATCAGCGTTCCTGCCAGCAGGGCAGTAATATAAAACAGCATTAACTTGCGGAAACTGCGGTTATCAATTTTTTTTGTACTGGAAAAAACCAGCGGAAATAACAACATGGGTAGTTTAATGCGCAGGTCACTTGTAGCATAGTCGAAATTGGCGGTGAACATCAGACCTGCCACATCCAACAGAAAAATACCGGCAAAGACAAGAGCCGCCTTGTTTTGCAGAAAAATCTTTGTTTTTTCCACACTGCTCTCCTTCGCCAGTGTCCACAGATAATTCACAAAAATAAAAAAGCCCCTGAAGAAACCTTTTTGTTTAAAGAAACGAACTGCCACACTGGATTGGAAATCTGACCAAAGCCACAAAGCCAGTAGTAAAAAAGAGCCTGCACTCATAAAATATATGGAAAGCGGCAGGCTGATGGCTATAAGAATCAGTACCCAAAGGTATAGTTGCCCAAAAACATCTTTTGTACCGCCTGTCATGAAACTCATGTTTAATCAAACGGTGCAAGATAAGTATTATTTCTTTTTCGGCCGGTAAGGTTTTCCGGTTAAAATAGATTTGTACAAACTCTTGTTGTTCAATACACTGACAGCCTTACTCACTTCATAATCATTGATCAAAGAAGAGGCGGTTTTCCCTTTTTGGTAATAATATCGGGTCGCAATCTCCACGCGGAGCATCTCATCTATCTGCTTCTTATGCTTGTCAAGGTCCTGTTTCTTTTCTTCTTTGAGGTTCTTTGCAAGGCTGTCTATCACAGGTTTCAGCGCTTTGAAATAGTTTTCTCTTTTAGCACTCTGTTGCAGTCGTTTAATCAGCGAGCCGGTTTCGGTTTTGTAACTAAATCCTTTGTTGAGTACAAATTTCTTAAACTGGTTGAACGTGGAATCGCTGATACGGAAATGGGTGGCGGGGGCAATGGATTTGTGATGCAGGCTAAACTCATTGGCAAAATCAAAAATGTAGTTCTGTGCATATAAATCAGCTGAAACCTGGCTAAAAATAACGGGTTTCATAACAATGTCGGGCTTTATTCCGCCGCCATCCCGAACGACACGTCCATCGGCTGTTTTAAATGCATGTGTTAGCGAGTCAGGTACTCTTTCCGGACGACCGTTTTTGGCCCTGTGAAAATAATCAATAGCCTGGATACAGCGACCACTAGGAATATAATATTTTGCAATGGTAATTTTAATTTTACCCCCATAAGGCAAAGCTATCGTATTTTGTACCAGCCCTTTTCCAAATGTCTGCTGGCCGATGATAACTCCCCTGTCAAGATCCTGCATAGAGCCCGAAACAATTTCCGAAGCGGAAGCAGTATTTCCATTTACCAGAATAGCGAGGGGAATCCTACGATCAATGGCCGGTCCGGGTGTTTTATAAACCATATTATTAGACAAAAGCTTACCTTTTGTGGTAACAATGGTCAGCCCTTTTCTGACAAAAATATTGGCAATTTTGACCGCTTCGTTCAACAAACCACCACCGTTGTTACGCAAATCAAGAATAACACCCTTAATGTCATGGTTTTCTTTCATATTGACGAAGGCATTACGCACATCGTTGGCAGCATTCGGGCTAAACTGAGTGAGCCTGATATAGCCGATATCGCCACCTACCAAACCGTAATAAGGCACATTGGGAATCTTAATCTGTTCGCGGGTAAGGATCAGGGTCGTATCTTTAGCCGAACCAAAATGCCGGACAGTAAGTTGAAAATGTGACCCCGGATCACCTTTAAGCAGTTTACTAACCGCCAACGAGGACATGTCCTTAGCTGATTTCCCGTTGATAGCAATAATTTTATCTCCGGCTTTTAATCCGGCTTTTTGAGCCGGGAAACCTTCATAAGGTTCTGTAATAACCACATAATCACCCTGATTCTGAATCATGGAGCCAATGCCACCATAAATGCCGCTAAGCATTAAATTAAAACTGGACATATCTTTTTCGGGAACATAAACCGTGTAGGGGTCCATTCCCCTCAACATATCCTTAATAGCTGTTTGGGTGAGCTTCACCGGATGAATTGTATCCACATAATTAAGGTTGAGTTGGTTAAGCACCCCGGAGAAAATCTCTATACTTTTTGCAACTTTAAAATTATTGTTCTCCTGAGCCTTTAGCCCAACCATGGCTATCAGCAAAAGGCCGGTAATTAAAATATGTTTTTTTATCATAATCAAAAATGTTTTAGGGAACAGGGTCGTATCCGCTTCCTCCCCATGGATTACACGAAAGAATTCTTTTCATTGCCATCCTGCCGCCTTTAAAAGGCCCGTATTTTTTGATGGCTTCCACACTGTAAACGGAACAGGTAGGCGTATATCGACACGAGCGGCCAATGTAAGGCGATAGGGTGTATTGATAAACCCTAATTAGCAAAATAAAAAACTTACTCAGTAACCTGCTCATTTTTTTCAAGTAATTGCTGCAAAATTAGGATTATTTTCTTTTCTATCTCTACATATTCCATCCGGACTTTTGCAGTGTATATCAACCCGATAGTGAGCTGATGCTGCCAACCTTCTTCGTGCCCTGAAAGAACAGATTTGTTTCGCCGGTACGCTTCACGCATCAACCTTTTGATCCGATTCCGATCAACGGCTCTTTTAAAGTTTCTTTTAGGAACAGAGAGCAGAACTTTCGGAAGAAAATGTCCTTCCGTTGCAAGCGCCATATAAAACACCTTAAACGGGAAGACAAAAAATGACTTTCCCTCTTTAAAGAGCTGATCAATCAACTTCTTCTCGTACAGTCGCTCCTCTTTGGCAAAAGTCTGTTTCAATTTTATAAAATTTTCCACGTGCAAAAATACGTGGATTTCTCCAACGCTTTTTCGCCCGGGTTTAATTCGGGCACGATTTTAAAATTATTTAACGGAATAAGGCTTTCTGATGGAAGGTTTTGACCGAAGAGTTTGTCATTGCGCAAATTTTTAGTAAATTAGCGGACATACAGATTTTGCAATGAAATTGTGTTGTAACTTTGTGCGGTAACCTAAAGTTTGTGAACTATGAAAACATTACTTGTAGCTTTCGACTTTTCAAAAAATGCTATTCATGCCTTGGACTACGCTTTGGTTTATGCCAGAAAGATGCATGCCACGGTTGATCTCGCCTGGATAGATAACTCCAGACCTTCCGACAGCCTTATCCACACCATTGATGAAGAATTGCGCATTGAAAAAAAAAATTATCTGAATCATATTATTAATGATTACACGGCCCGTTATCCGGATATCTCATTTGATCTCTGTTTGGGAAAAGGGAAAATCTATCAGGAAATTGCCAAAATTGCCCGTCGCCTGAAAGCAGAGCTTATCTTTACCGGCACCCACGGCGTTACCGGGTTTGAAGAGTTTTGGATTGGTAGTAACGCTTATCGCATCACCACCACAGCACCGTGTCCGGTAGTTACCGTGAACAATAATTATCAAATTACAGATGCCGTTTCACAAATTCTTTTGCCGCTTGACAGTTCTCTGGAAACTAATGAGAAACTGCCATTTGCAGCAAATATTGCGGAGGTTTTCGGAGCTACAATTCAATTACTCAAAATATACAACACACCGTTGAACGTTATCCGTAAGCGCATTGATGGGTTTGCCAAAGAAGCCATTGACTTTCTGGAAAACCGGATGGTGAATTTTGAAATTGGGGAAACGGAAACCACTAATGTTGTCTCGGGAATTTTATCTTATGCAAAGAAAAAAGACATTGATATTATTACCATTATGACAGAGCAGGGAAATATTACGGCTAACCGTTTCCTGGGTCCTTATGCGCAACAGCTTATCAACACAGCAAAAATCCCCGTTATGAGTTTGCGCTGTATGGATTATGATAATGATGACGAAGATGAATAGTTAAATTGTTTGATGAAAATAAATATGAGAAAAAGAAAAGAGATTTTTGTTGTGATGCTGTTTTTATTGATGGCAGGGAGCCTTTTTGGCCAGGACAGTTTGCCAACCACACACGATGATTTTATCGGAGATGCGCGCATCGATACGCTTTTACAGTTGCATGAATTGCAAAACAAAAAGTTTCCCGTTATTCCGGGTTATCGGATTCAGATTTACAAAGAATCCGGCAACACTGCCCTAAATAAAGCACTGACAATTCGTGATAAATTTGAAAAAAGGTTTGGCCTGCCTGCCTACATCACCTTTAATGAGCCTTACTACAGGGTGCGGGTGGGCGATTTCAGAACACGGCTGGAGGCTATCCGATTTCTGGAAAAAATAAGAAGAGTTTATCCACTGGCATGGGAAATAAAAGATGATATTCAAATTCCAAAATAACTCACTTTAAAACCAGGTATCATGAGTAAAAAAATTGTTGTTGGTGTCGATTTTTCTGATTGCTCAATGAATGCACTTGAACACGCTGTTATCATTGCCCGAAAAGCAAAGGCCGGCATTACCATGGTCTGGGCTAACCATTTGGACTATTCCAAAGAAATATTCTCGGTAGAACCTGACCATATCCGTGCCGAAGTTCAGGAGCGCTTTGTCGAACTTGTTAAAAAGTACAGTCCCCAACTTGCTGCAGGCACCGAGATTGATTACCGCATGGAAAAGGGCAAAGTATATAAAGTGATTTGCCATGTGGCCAAAGAGGTGGACGCATTCCTTCTTGTTGTCGGAACTCATGGTTCATCAGGTTTTGAAGAGTTTTGGATTGGCAGTAATGCCAACCGTATTGTTTCTGCCAGCAAACTGCCCATCATCACCATCAGAGCCGGGGTGGACTCAAACAAAAACCTCAAAACCATTGTCATGCCGCTGGACAGCACTAAAATTACCCGTCAAAAACTCCCCATAACCGCCCTGCTCGCTAAATATTTTGATGCAGAAATCCACATTCTTGGCGTTTATACTTCCACCGTGGATAATATTCGCTACCGTATTAAGAATTATGTAACACAATCAGAAACTTACTTAAAGGAAAACGGTATTCGGTATCGCACTGTTTATCTTGATGCCAGTAACATCACCGACACCGTGCTGGACTATGCCAAAAAAGTGAATGCCAACCTGATTTCCATTATGACGGAGCAGGAAACTACTACGGCAAATCTTTGGATTGGCCCATATGCGGCACAAATGGTCAATCATTCTTCTATCCCCGTTTTAAGTGTACACATAGAGAGTGTCGGATATCTGGTATAAACAGAAACAGTCCCCAATAAAAAAAACCGGTCAGAAACCGGTTTTTTTTACAAATCCTTTTAATGTGTCAACTCATTACCATTCTTGTCGAAAAAATGAAATTCGAGCATGTGGTAATTTTTCATTTCCTTAAGCTTAACCCACTGTTTATATTCCAAAAGCCACTTGAGCCGTTTTGAGATGAGGCCGTGGGTAAGGTAGGTATAAATATAGGAATGTACGCCGAGAGTCAAGCCCTTTTCATTTTGGTCAAGGCGCAAATACTCCAGGTTATTTTCGATATCATCAATCACGCTGATGCTTGATTTAATCTGACCAGTACCATTACAAACAGGACATTTCTCCGCCACGGAAACAGACATTTCGGGGCGCACACGTTGCCGTGTTATCTGAATAAGTCCGAATTTTGAAGGAGGTAAAATCGTATGCTTGGCTCTGTCCTTGGCCATCTCTGTTTTAAGACGTTCAAAAAGAGTATTTCTGTTTTTGGATTCGTGCATGTCGATAAAATCGACAACAATAATGCCGCCCATATCACGCAGGCGTAGCTGGCGGGCTATTTCGGTAGCTGCCTCCAGATTGGTTGCCACTGCATTTTGTTCCTGGGAATTATTTTTGTTTACACGATGTCCGCTGTTTACGTCAATAACATGCAGTGCTTCGGTGTGTTCGATGATGAGATAAACGCCACTTTTGATGGTTACATTTTTACCAAATGAATTTCTTATTTGTTTATCGACATGAAAATGTTCGAATATCGGTTCGCGTCCCTTGTAAAGCTTAACAATCTCTTTTTTGTCTGGGGCAATCCGTTGAATGTACGTTTTTATTTCATCATACAATACGGGGTCGTTGATATAAATGTTGTTGAACGATTCATTAAGGAGATCCCTTAAAATAGTAGAAGTACGACCCAGTTCTTTTAGAACTTTCTGCGGTGCTTTGAGGTTGGGTAATTTGGCGGATATCTTTTCCCATTTCTCAACCAGATTGCGAAGGTCAGTATCCAGTTCGGCCACTTTTTTGTTTTCGGCCACTGTCCGGATAATTACGCCGTAATTATCCGGTTTTATACTAAGTATCAAGCGTTTAAGCCTTCCTCTCTCTTCCTTACTTCTGATTTTTTGTGAAATGGATATTTTATTTGAAAAGGGTAGCAGCACCAAAAACCTTCCGGGAAAGGAAATCTCCGTGGAAATCCGTGGTCCTTTGGTAGAAATAGGTTCTTTGGCTATCTGAACCAGAATTTCCTGTCCCGGGCTGAGGATTTTAGTGATTTTACCGCTTTTTTCAATATCCGGTTCCGGTTTAAACTTCCCATAAGAAATTTTGTCTCCTTTTCCCTGCTGTAACAGGCGGGTGTAATTGTTCAGGGTGCGAACCTGCGGTCCCAAATCGAGATAATGCAAAAAAGCATCTTTCTCGTAGCCAACTTTTACAAAAGCAGCATTAAGACCAGGCATAATTTTATGCACCTTTCCCAGAAACACATCACCTACAGAGAAATTGTTGTTGTTCCGTTCCTTATGTAGTTCAACGAGATGTTTGTCCTCAAGTAGCGCAATATTAACTTCTGTAACATTTGAATCGATAATTAATTCCTTGTTCACTTTATAATATTGATTTACTTATAATTAAAAATAGTACTCACGCCTTAAATTCCGGAGGGATAAATAATAAATTTAAGCCGGGCGTACGGTGTGGAATAAAAAAAACTAAAGCCGGCTTTATGCCCTGCACAAAGCCGGCTGTTTTACATTAAAGAGCACTTATTTCTTCTTATGCCTGTTTTTCCGCAAACGCTTTTTCCGCTTGTGGGTCGCCATCTTATGTCTCTTCCTCTTTTTTCCGTTTGGCATAGTTATAAATTTTTAAATAAATTATTTTACGTTGTTTTTAACTTCGTTCACAAACGTCTTTGCAGGTTTGAAGGCGGGGATTTTGTGTGCGGGGATAACAATTGTGGTGTTTTTTGAGATGTTACGACCGGTTTTTTCTGCTCTTTCTTTGATGATAAAACTGCCAAAGCCTCTTAAATACACGTTTTCACCATTTACCATGGTTTCTTTCAAGCTATCCATGAAAGATTCGACTACAGCCTGTACGGCTACTTTCTCAATTCCTGTTTTGTTAGCAATGTCTGCTACAATTTCTGCTTTTGTCATATCTGTATGTTTTTTAAAATGTTTAAAATTAGTTTACTAATTTGGGCGACAAAAGTAAGAAGAATTTGGTTCAAAAGTATTAAAAAATCAAAAAATTTTATTCTAATGAGTTCTTTTTTAACACATTTCGGCCTATGAACAGTAATTTTGGTAAAAAAATAACCACATGGTATGTACAAAACCAGCGACATTTACCCTGGCGAAACACGCATGACCCATATAAAATATGGCTGTCTGAAATAATTTTACAACAAACCCGCGTAAATCAGGGTATTACCTATTACCACCGTTTTGCTGAGGATTATCCCAACATATTTCTGCTTGCTGAAGCACCAGCCGATGAAATCTTTAAACTTTGGCAGGGATTGGGATATTACAACCGTGCCGATAACTTGATGAAAACGGCAAAAATTGTTGCCGGTAAGTTCAATGGACGATTTCCCCAAGATTTCGTTACGCTGAAAACGCTTCCCGGAATTGGCGACTATACCGCAGCGGCTATTGCTTCCATGGCTTTTGGTCAGAAAAATCCGGTGGTGGATGGGAATGTGTACCGTGTGCTGTCCCGAATATTCGGAATAGAAACGCCCATCAACACAGGAAAAGGAAAAAAAGAGTTTACAGCCTTAGCCTTACGCCTGATGGCTAACCATGTGCCGGCAGATTTCAACCAGGCACTGATGGAGTTCGGCGCACTGCATTGTGTTCCACGCCATCCCCACTGTGAAACCTGTATTTTCAAAGATTCCTGTTTTGCACAGTCTGTCAAACGTCAGGAGCATTTTCCTGTAATAAACCGTAAAGCTATGAGAGCTGAACGGTATTATTACTATTTTGTCATTCGGGTAATACGCGTAGGGGAAACATGGCTCTACCTTAATAAAAGAAAAGAGCGCGACATCTGGCGAAACCTCTATGATTTCCCTGCCTTAGAAACGGCTACTGCCCTGAAAGATCCACTCGACATACTTGCTGAAGCTCAAAAAATTAAGTTATTCGGGGGACTGTCCTACTCTGTCGGAGTACCTTCACCTCTTTATCGGCAGCAACTCACTCATCTGAAAATTTCCGCCTGCTTCATTCCTGTTTTTTTACACGGGTCGTTAAACAATGAGACAAAAAATTCACTATCTTTGGTTCAACAAAAACAAATCATAAACTTTCCTGTTCCACGGCTTATTGCCCGCTACTTACAGGAGCAAAAAATCATAAAATAAAACAAATCATGGCTGGATTAAACAAAGTAATGCTCATCGGACGCATTGGAAAAGACCCCGACACTTACATTTTTGACAGCGGAAACAAAAAAATCAGTTTCACACTGGCTACTTCCGAAAGATACCGGGATAAGGACAAAAGCGATTGGATTGAACAAACTGAATGGCACAACATAGCCGGATACGGCTATCTTGCCGAAAAAACTTTTGCCAAAGGCGATATGGTATATGTGGAAGGAAAAATAAAAACCAGGAAATATACCGACAAGGAACAGAATGTACGCTATTTTACCGAAATTGTAGCGGATAAAATTAATATTCTGTTGCGTAAATCTGCTGATAGTGGTTCTTACGGAAGCGGGAACACGCCACCGCAGTCGGTACAGCAACAGCAGCAGCAGCCATCTCAGGATGCACCAGACGTTGCCAGCACCCCGGAAGACGACCTGCCGTTTTAGCTTTAAGAGAGTAGTTGTGGAAAAACGGGTTCGTTTCACGACAATGCCAATATTGTCAATACCGATTTCGACTTTTCGACAGGATTAGGCGTCAATTTTCCATCACAAAAGCATTTTTTCCTGTTTAAACCGATTACAAAGTGGGAATGAGAGTCTTATCCTGTGGTTTGCCGCTATCCATAATCGGTATTTCCGATTTAATAGTATTTCAACTGTAAATTATAGAGCTGCCGTGAAGAAACTTTCCTGCACTTCGTTGAGAAATCTATGGTATAGTAATTCTTTTTACTTTTGCAACCTATTGTTGAACGAAATTCATTGTTTTGGAAGAGATTGCTTTAGATCCTGACCCTCACCTTTTGTCAGTAATGATTAGTAACTTTTATAAGGGCTTCCCGCCCGAGGCATTCATCACCATTGTCATTCTTCTTGTCATGCTTATCACGTCCGGGCTGATTTCAGGTTCGGAGACAGCCTTCTTTTCATTTCAGCCGGCCGACCTGAATAAGCTGAAGAAAGATCACGGCAAAAGAGGTAAAAAAGTTATCTCATTGCGCAATAAGCCCAAAGAACTATTGGCTACCATATTGATTTCCAATAACTTTATTAATGTGGGTATTGTGGTAATCTCCACCTACCTTACGACGTTAATGTTTAATCTGAAGAGTCATCCCGCACTTACATTTGTGGTTCAAATTGTCATTGTAACCTCATTTTTGTTGATTTTCGGGGAGATCCTCCCCAAGATTTATGCAAACAAAAAACCAGTAGTCTTTTCGCTTTTTATGATTGATGTCATTGCCGTTTTGATGTGGGTTTTCAAACCGCTGAGTATGATTCTTGTCAAATCCACTGCTGTTATAGACAAACGGCTGGTGGCGAAGAAAGTTCCGTTAAGTATGAGCGAGCTTTCCGATGCCATCGACATGACGGTGGATGATTCCACCCCGGAAGAAGAGAAAAAAATTCTGAAAGGGATCGCCACCTTTGGTGAAAAAGAGGCTAGTGAAGTGATGCGCTCGCGGGTGGACGTTACAGCTATTGACATAGAAACACCTTTTTCCGAAGTTATTCGGGTTGTAACCGAATCGGGCTACTCACGTATTCCTGTTTACAAAGAAAATCTGGACCATGTCGAAGGATTATTGTATATCAAAGACTTGCTGCCACTGATAGATACGCAGGTAGAACAGGATTGGAAACCGCTGGTACGTCCCGCCTTTTTTGTACCGGAAAACAAAAAAATAAACGACCTGATGCAGGAGTTCCGTAATAAAAAAATCCACATGGCCATTGTTGTGGATGAGTATGGTGGCACCTCCGGAATCATTACGCTGGAAGATATTCTCGAAGAGATTGTGGGTGAGATCAGTGACGAATTTGATGTGGAAGATAACGCTTTTCATTATAAGAAACTGAATGATACTACCTATCTGTTTGACGCGAAAACTCCACTGAATGACTTGTGCAAGATACTGGAAATTGACGACGACATTTTTGACAACGACAGGGGTGAATCAGATTCGCTGGGAGGGCTGATTCTGGAGCTGCAAGGTAAAATTCCCGGAGAAGGAGAGAAAATAAAATACCGTCAGTTTACGTTTGAGATTATGGATGCCGATGTGCGAAAAATTAATAAGATAACAATCACGCTCAACCCGGAGGAAATAAATGAATAAAAAGACTTTATGGACTTTAGTGCTACTGCCACTGCTTTTTTCTGTCTCCTCCTGTAACAATCATTACACACCAAAACCCCGCGGCTATTTCCGTATCGACCTGCCACAACACCAATACCGCCAGTTCGACAGTGCTTTTCCCTACCGTTTCGATTATCCCACGTATGCCCGTATCACCGATGACCGCAACTCTCCTCAACAAAAATACTGGATAGACATTCGTTATCCTCAATTTAAAGCCGCCCTGCACATCAGCTATAAAGTCGTCAACCATAACCTTATGAAATATCTTGAAGATTCTCGCAAAATGGTCATAAAACATATTCCGAAAGCTAATGCTATCAACGACAGTCTTATCATCGACCCGCAGCGGAATCTCTATGGCATGACTTATGACATCGAAGGAAGCGGAGTAGCTTCACCGTATCAGTTTATCCTTACTGACAGCAGCCGTAACTTTTTGCGTGGCTCACTCTATTTCTATGTGGTCCCCAACAACGACTCGCTGGAACCGGTCATCCAATTCATAAAAGATGATATTCGTCATCTTATCAAAACTTTTCACTGGAAAAAGATGGAAAACAAGTAATAGGTTTTTGAATCAATATTTCAAGCGTAGACGTTTAAAACTTCAAGCGTGGACGCTCTAAAACTTCAAACGTGGAC
>VAOZ01169254.1_pt1 | contig 12673 bp, 12 predicted proteins | sample 3394041 | NCBI WGS metagenome assembly VAOZ01 (sample SAMN08290431, study PRJNA428436) | hydrothermal vent metagenome | isolation source: Deep-sea hydrothermal vent chimney | place: Indian Ocean: Southwest Indian Ridge
CCCGAGGTGTACACCAGATATACGCAGGCTGCGCATGAAGGTTGGCATGCCCTCGCGCAGGCGAGACCTATAGGCTACGTCCAGCTCGAGCAGCCTGAACGCTTCGAGAGCCGCCCTTTGTCTGTCTTGCGGCAGTGTGGGCATCGAAGTGATTACAGTTTGGTCCGCGGGTAGGCCCCAATCACGTTTGAACCTGGCCAACGGCGAGTGAGGCCAGGGAGCCAGCAGGGTATCATCCATGTCCATGAAAACAGCCTTGAAGCGCATCTTGACATGGTACAATTTGCTGTAGCGTAAGGGAAAGAGCTGAGCAGCGCTGCGGAGGTGAATAAAGATAGGTCGGGTTCATGGCAAGACTAACGGGCTCAAACCCAGTGTACTAAAACGGCTTTCCAACCTGTATCGCCGCCGGATATCGCGCGGCCACTTGCTGACTGCTGAGCTAGCGCGCACGTTGTCGATTTTGAGTACAGATATCAGGAGTCCCATCAGTCTGCTGTTCGACCGCGGTGGACATGTACTCTCGGTCACTGTGGGTGATGCCGAGGTAGTAACTATAGGGCCTTCAGCCTACTTGGAGACTCGCCTTTCAGGATATACTATCCTGCACACTCATTTAGGTCCCAGGGAGCTTTCTCCGGCCGATCTTTCCACCCTTTTTCTAAATCGCCTCGACGGTGTGCTGGCTCTGGAAGTAATTGATGGACAGCCGGGTAAGGCATATTTGGCCATGCTTGTACCACCGCGATCTGAGGAGGAGGATTGGCGTTTGTTCCCTCCACGGCCTTACTTCGGCTACCTTAACTTCGAGTACGGCGCAGTGGTGCGCGCCTTAGAAGAGGAGTTGTCCAGGAAAAATCGGGCGCGGGAACTTCTGGATGGGTCGGGTGAACGGGTGGTACTGGTGGGGCTGGATCAAGGCGAGGGGCCCCAAGCTGAAGAGGATCTTGCCGAGCTGGCTGAGCTGGTTCGTACTGCGGGCGGAGTAACGGTCGGGCAGATGTTGACCTATCGCGCTAAGCTCAACCCGAAATTCGCGGTGGGTCGTGGGAAGCTGAGCGAGCTCATCAGCTTGGCTTACCATGAGAACGCCGGTACTCTGATATTTGGTGTGGACCTCACCCCCGCGCAGGCGCGAAGTTTGGAGGAGGTCGCCAAGCTCAAGGTGCTTGACCGGACCCAGTTGATTCTGGACATTTTTGCTGCCCATGCTCGTACTGATCAGGCCAAGGCCCAGGTTGAGCTGGCGCAGTTGCGATATTTGTTACCTCGCTTGGTAGGTAAGGGTCACGCCCTCTCCCGACTGGGCGGTGGTATTGGTACCCGGGGACCAGGGGAAACCCAGCTCGAGCTGGACCGGCGCAAGATCCAGGAGCGAATTGATCATATGAGCGGGGTGATCCGGAATTTCACCCGTAGACAGCGTACCTCGCGCAACAGCCGTAGGAAGTCCAAGATGGGTGTGGTGGGTATCGTCGGCTATACCAACGCCGGGAAGACTACCTTGCTTAGAGCTTTGTGCGGCGGCCAAGGTGAAGACGGGGAGGATAAACTCTTCTCCACCCTGGGGCTGCTGACCCGTAAGAGCTACGTACCCGGCATCGGGCAGGTACTTCTTACCGATACGGTGGGTTTCATTCGACATATGCCGGACGAACTCATGGTTGCCTTTCGGGCCACTTTAGAGGAATTGACCGAGGCTGATGTGCTGATTCACATGCTGGATGCTTCCAGAGAGGGTGCGCTGGAGCGTCACCAAGTAGTGCAGAGCGTGCTGGCTGAGTTAGAGGTATCTGCGCCCAGCCTATTGGTCTTGAATAAGATTGATCTGGCCGATCAAGGGGAGCTGGATTTCTTACAGGGTGCGCTTGGCGGGGTGCTGTTCTCGGCACTTAGGCGCCAAGGTATCGAAAAGCTCCGTGATCAGCTCGCTGGGTTGCTCGAGCAAGCGGGTGTGGAAACTCAAGCCTGGGCCAGGTCGTGGGCCTGACTCGGTCCTCGCCAAGCGGTGTTTGCTAGCCCGGTAGACCTGGCGGTTCTGGTTTTCGTTGTGGTCTTCATCCGAGGTGGCAGTGGATGAAGACCAGTGTCTTGATTTGGCTTCAATGATCCGGTTTCATCTGTACTACTTATAGATACTTGGAGTATCAACGACGGTGTGTTCTTCCCGCCGGGCCGCCCGGCTATCCGGGTCATAGCGCGGCATAAAGGGATGACCGACCTCGATGCTCAAGATGCAGCCCTACAGCACGATGAATTCCCCTGTTGCCAGCGCAAAGGCAGGCACGCTGTTGGCCTAGGGTTTATTGAGGTGGTACCCGCCCACCAGGGAGGAGGCTAGATCCTCCGCCAAGTATGGCCGTCCTCGGGCAGCCGGTTTTGCGTATCCGGCCCCTGGCTGCCCGCGACATATAGCCCGGGGTTGCCCGACTCCCAGGCCGAGATCACCGGATCGAGGATCCGCCAGGCCCACTCCACCTCGTCGCTGCGCAGAAAGTGTGAGCGATCGCCCTCGAAAGCATCAAGTAGTAGCTGCTCGTAGGCACTGAACTCGACATCGCCGGCCAGTCTATAAGGCGTACTCAATACCACCTTGCGAGTCTTGACCTCCAGACCGGGCTCCTTGGCCCAAGCCACCAGATCTATGCATTCGTCGGGCTTCATTCTAAACACCAGCCAGTTGGCGGGAATGGGCTCGATCGACGCTGTTTCAAACAGCCGCGCGGGTACCTCCTTGAAGCCGATGGCAATCTCCCAGTAGTCTGCGGCTAGGCGCTTTCCGCTCCGCAGGTAGAAGGGAACCCCGCGCCAGCGCCAATTATCCACGTAGAGCTTCAAGGCGGCGAAGGTCTCGGTGATTGAGTTACTGGGAATACCCTCTTCCTCCAGGTAGCCGGGTACTTTCTGCCCTGCATCCTGTCCCGCTACGTACTGTCCGCGGACGGCATACCTGTTCACCTGGCCCGCTTCGATCGGGCGAACCGAGCGCAGCACCTCGACCTTGTGGTCCCTGAGCACTTCGCCGTCCCAAACCGAGGGCGGCTCCATGGCGGTAAGGGTGAACAACTGCATCAGATGGTTCTGCAACATGTCGCGCAGAGCACCGGCGTTGTCGTAGTAGCGGAAGCGGCCTTCGAGACCCAAGGTCTCGGCGGCGGTGATTTGCACCTGGGCGATGTGGTCACTGTTCCACACCGGCTCCAGGAAGCGGTTGGCAAAGCGGAAGACCATAAGGTTTTGTACGGTCTCCTTACCTAGGAAGTGGTCGATACGCAGAATTTGTGACTCCTGCCAAGTGGTGTGAAGAGATTGACGCAGAGCCTCGGCGGAGGCTAAGTTCCATCCGAAGGGTTTCTCCACCACCAGCCGTCGCCAACCTTGTCCTTCATCGGCCAGGCCGGCTTCGCCCAAGCCTTGTGCAGCCTGGGCGAAGAGCTGCGGCGGCAGCGCCAGATAGAAGAGCGCCGGCCCCTTTACCTGATCCTTCAGCTGGGTCAGCTGAGCCGCGGTGATATCACCTTTGGTATAGCTGAGATGAGTGGCGAAGCCGGGCCAGTCGTCTTCCCTGAAGTCCTTTGCGAAGGCCTTTAAGCTCTCGTGGATATGATCCCTGAAGTGTTCACTGCTCCAGTCCTCCACCGCGTAGCCATGGATGGCCAGGTTGGGCAGCTTGCCGATAGTGTGTAGGCGGTAGAGTGCCGGTGCCAGGAGGCGGCGGGTGAGATCGCCGGTGGCACCTAGGATAACCATAGTGATCTGTTTAGCGTCTTTATTCATATCCCCATCCTTCTCGTAAAAGCTGAAGTTTTGGTTAGTATGTGGTTCCAGAAACTGTGCATATAACCTCCGGGCGGGCATTCCGGCTACCGCATAGCCCAGGTCGGGCGTACCACCCGACATATGGAGTGTATAAGGATCAAGATGGGGCCCCAAATCGCATATTCTCAGGAATCTCCACCGCAACTACCCGGCCGCGTACGCAGACCTTGTCACCAGCGTATAACTCAGTCTCGACCACCACTTTCCGACCCTTCACCTCGACCTCCCGCCCGATCAAACGCAACGGCTCCAACGGGGTGGGCCGTTCAAACTCCACCTGCAGAGAGGCGGTGACAAATCGCGGAGTGACTCCGGTTAGTCCTCGCCTCTTACCGGCAAAGATTGCTGCACTTCCGGTAGAGTGGCAGTCAATCAGCGAAGCCAATAATCCTCCGTAGGCGAAGCCGGGTACGGCGGTATGATAGGGCCTAGGCGTGAATTCAGTTAGCGTGTGGTCGCTCGCGAGATAGGTTTTAATCTGGTGGCCATCGGGGTTGAGCCGGCCGCAACCGTAGCAGTAGCTGAGCTCATCGGGGTAGGTGTCCTGAACGGCGATGTGGTTCATATCTCAGCCTACTCTGGGTGGCGGCGGATTCGCAGGAGGCCCGGCGATATTCTGTAGACTGGATAGAAGGCAGCGCATGTATATTATATTGCAGGAGATTCTGGATGAACGCTATTGACCTACAAGGTGTGGAAAAACGTTACGGCACGTTTATAGCTTTGCAGGAATTGAGCCTGGTGGTCCAGCCGGGGGAGGTAGTGGCCATGTTGGGACCGAACGGTGCCGGCAAGACCACGGCCATTAGTATCATGCTGGGCCTGAAACGGCCCAGTAAGGGTCGTGTCCGTCTTTTTGGTCAGGAGCCGGAAAGCCGCCAAGTCCGCGGACGGGTCGGGGTAATGCTGCAGGAATCGGGGGTACCCGAGCATCTGAGTGCCGAGGAGCTGGTGCGCCTGTTTACCCGCTACTACCCGTTCAACCTGCCGGTGGAGGAGGTGCTTAGGCGTGCCGAGCTGCTGGAAAAGCGACGGGCGCTGGTGCGGCAGCTCTCCGGTGGACAGAAACAGCGTTTGTACTTTGCTTTAGCTTTGGCTGGGGACCCCGACCTAATTTTTTTGGATGAGCCTACCGTGGGTATGGACGTAGAGGCCCGACGTGAGTTTTGGCGCCAGGTACAGGGGTTTGCTGATTTAGGTAAGACTATCCTTTTCTGTACCCATTATTTGGAGGAGGCCGATGCAGTGGCCCATCGCGTGGTAGTGATCCACCAAGGGCGGGTCTTGGCCGACGGTAGTCCGCAGGAGATCAAACGGTTGGTGGCGGCCAAGACGGTGCGTATGCAAAGTACGTTGAGCGTGGAAGAGGCTGTTCACTATACTGGTGTGGAGCGTGCTGAAATTGACCAGGGCTACCTAAAGATCTACACCAATCAACCCGAGGTATTCTTACGGCAGGTCTTCCAGGAGAATCTCACGGTAAATGACCTAACGGTCAACGATACCGACTTGGAAACCGCCTTTGTAGGTCTGACCCACCAAAGCGACGAAGGAAGAGGCAGGGAAGCAGGGCCCCTTGGATAACCTGCAGAGTGAATCAGGGCGGCGCCTAAGCTTGACTGCTAGACCCGGCGGGGGGCTGTGGCCAATGTTGTTTGAGCAGATCCGCACCGAGTTTATACAGAACATGCGTATTCCTGAGTTTGTAATAGGCGTGGTGGTCATTCCAGTCATGCTCTACTTGATGTTTGGTGCTTCGAACGCGGGGAATACCCTTCCCGAGGGCACTAGCTCAGGCACTCTGCTGATGATCTCTTTCAGCGCCTATGGCTTAGTCAGCTTAGCGATCTTCACCTTTGGCTCAGATATCGCAGAGGAGCGCGCGCGCGGTTGGCTCAAACTGATCAAGGCTACCCCAGCGCCATCCTGGGTCTACTTTGCGGGCAAGCTGGCCATGAGCCTACTCTTTGATATCCTGATTCTTTTGGCCATATTTGTGGTGGCTTACCTGTTTGGCGGCGTACGATTGCCGCTTGGTCGCTGGTTGATCATCTTCTTTACCCTATTGTTGGGGGCCCTTTCCTTCAGTACCTTCGGTTTCGCCCTGGGATTCTGGGCGCGTCCTCGGGCGGCTACCACCATCGCCAACCTGATCTTCCTACCCTTGTCCTTTGCCTCAGGCTTTTTCTTTCCCCTGAGCGGGCTGCCAGTCTTTTTGCAGAAGCTGGCACCCTACCTGCCTACCTATCATTACGGCGAACTCGCTTGGGGTGCGGTGGGTCGGCCCGGTGACGTAGCTCTCTTCTTGGGCCAGCGTCCGGGTCCTGTTTGGGTGCAGGTATTGTGGCTTCTGGGTAGCTTCGTGCTGTTTGGGGTACTCGCGGCTGTGGGCTACCGAAGAGACCGCAATGAGTAGCCTGGCCGAGAGCCGCGCTGGTAGCGGTAGCGAGCGGAATAGGAGGGGGTTTAGCTATCTACCGCTCGGCTTCGATGTGCCCGGAGATATATCTGGGTATGGACTGGACCATCCTTTTCAGCCCTAAGCGCTGGTGGAGCGATGCTTAGGGTAGCTGCCACGTAAAGTTTCCCTCATCACGTTCATCAAGGTTTCACGGCAAGACCCTACGCGCCCTATAAGGCATATTGTAGGAGTGTCACTAGTTCATGTAGATAAGCCGCTCGCAAGGCTACCGGAGATGAGATGTATGCATGTTTATACACCATGTGCCGCCAGATTGATTTAGTATTCCCGGTTTCCTGATCTTGGGACCGAGTCGAAGCGGGTGTGCATATGTAGGGTTCGATCTCGCGGCTCGACACCGGCCCGCAGTCTGGGTAGGCTCTTGGTATGAAGAGTCCATTTACGCCGAAGAGTATAGCTTCCTCCCTGGTATTGCAGGACGTGCAACGAGCCTACGGCGAGGTGGTTTGGCTGGAGCGCCGCGGGGGACGGGGTACGTTAGTCCGCTGGACACAGGCTGCCAAGGATCTGACCGGGGATCATGATGTGCGCGCGCGGGTTGGCTACGGTGGGGGGGAGTTCGCCCTGGGCCGGGGATTTGTAGTTTATGTAGCTGAGGGCCGGCTGTGGCATCTTGAACTGGATGCCGGCTTACCCACGCCGCTCACTCCAGCCTTCGGTCAACCGGCTTCCCCGGCGATTTCTCAGGACGGCTCGAGTGTTGCGTATGTGCATAGCGACGAGGGTATCGACCGGATCCTTTTGGTCCCGACGACCGGACGCGACTTGCCCAGAGTGCTGGCCGAGGGGGCGGACTTTTATATGCAGCCCACTTGGAGCCCCGATGGTAGGAGGCTTTCCTGGGTGGAATGGGACTTTCCCAATATGCCCTGGGACGGAGGCAGATTAATCCTGGCCGACTACGTGGACGGTTCGCTGCAGGCTTTACGGGTTGTGGCTGGAAACGAGCACACGCCGGTCTTTCAGCCCTTGTTCAGTCTGGACGCAAGATACCTGTTCTTCCTGCAGAATCCAGCTGAGTTTGACCAACTAATTCGCTTTGACCTAGCTAGTGGCGAGACTCGTATTTTATGGGAAGGCGTTTTGCTCGAGCCGTCCTGGAGGCAAGGGCAACGCTGCCTGGCCTTCGGACCCAGTGGTCTCTACCTGAAAGTTCGGCGGGACGGGGGCGAGTCCTTGCTGCGGCTGGATCCCGAGAGCGGTAAGGAGCAAGAGGTCGCTGCCGGTCCGTACCAGGCTTTCGCCCAGCTCCACGGGGACCAGGAGGGGCTGGTGTTTCTGCCCAGTAGCCCCCTTACTCCGCCCAGGGTGGTGGCTTACGACGGCGAGGAATTCCGGGTTTTGCGCTACGCCGAAGCCGAGCGTGCGGTAAAAGAGGCGCTTTCCCATCCGTATGAGGTACACTTCCCAGGTCCTGAGGGCAAGGTTTTCGGTATCTACTACCCACCGCTAGGAGACCATGCGAAGGGGGCGGTGATCAACGTTCACGGTGGTCCGACTAGTCATCAGGGCCTGTCATACAATCCGCAAGCTCAGTTTTTAGCTACCCGGGGCTATGCCTACCTGGAGCTTAACTATCGTGGTTCGACGGGTTACGGCCGCGCTTACCGGGAGGCGCTCTACGGACGGTGGGGGATAGCTGATGTCGAAGACGCAGTGGCCGCGGCTGAGTGGATGAAGCGCCGCAGCGGCCAAGATCGCGTCGCCATCATGGGCGGTAGCGCCGGGGGGTACACCACCTTGATGGCCTTGGCCACTCACCCCGGGGCCTTCCACGCCGGAATTTCCCTTTTCGGCGTGACCGACCTCTTCTTGTTGGCTCGGGATACACATAAGTTCGAGACCCGCTACACCGACCACTTAGTGGGGCCGCTGCCCGAATCCGCCGCAACCTACCGGGCGCGATCACCTTTGGGCCTGGCCAAAGGGATACGGGATCCGCTCTATATTTTTCAAGGAGAAGAAGACCGAGTGGTACCTAAAAACCAGGCCGAAGAGTTAGTGCGCATCTTGAAGGAAGCCGGGACACCTTACCGTTACAAGCTTTATCCCGGTGAGGGTCATGGCTGGCGACGTCCTGAGACGATCGAGGACTTCTATCAAGAGCTCGAGCGCTTCCTGGAGGCCGAACTGGTATTTAGCTGAGGGGACCATTCGTGGGAACCATTACACAATGAGGTAGAGAATCTACGTCCGCGACCTACTATCTACCGGAAAGTAAGTGGATGACAAATAGGTCGGTTGGAGCTGTCAGGACCATTTCGGCCGGGATATCTACCAGAACCGACGGAGGAAGCCGCCCGGCTCATGGTGTCCAGGTGCTCGGTCCCACTGGAGACCGGCATAGTGCCGATCTTAGCGAACTAGGCGGGGCTATACTGCTATACCAGTCGAAAGCGTATCTGCTGGCCCATGGTGAGCTGCGCTGCTCTTGCAAGATCGCTGGGATGCAGTACGGCCGGTTTTCTGTAGCCCCCGAGCGTTCCCCGATCAGCGAGAAGTATGATGGGCTCGCCTGATGGCGGCACCTGCAGCGCACCAAGAGGTACGGCTTCGGAAAGAATCTCTCCGCCGGGGATCTTTGGCCCCGTGAGCCGAAGGGCGGTGCGGTCGGCTGCGCTTACGGTGAAAGAACCGGCTGTGATGGCCTCAAGAACATCGCGGTCGGCCTGGGGCCCGGGTAAGATTCGCAACCGAACTTCTTTAGTGGGTAGGAAGGGGGGACGGATACTGTACCCGGCTCGAGCGGCGCGATACCTATACACCCCCAGGGTATCACCTGCCCATAAGGGTCTACCAATCCTGGCGCGCAGGTCAATGGAGGCACTTCCCATGAACTTCAGGCTTTCGATGCCGCCGGCCAGAGCTAGATAACCCCTAGCGCCGGGAGGCGCAGAGGAGAAACGTAAGTAATCGCCGGTTTGAAGAGCGAAGCTGGTCCAGGAGCTTAACGGTGTTTTGTTTAGGAGGGGCTGAAGACCAAAACCCGCGAAGGCGGCGACCACAGGTCTGAGCACCTGGAAAACCGGCCCGGTAAGGTTGATTTCGAGTAGAGGAGCGTTGGGGCCGTTACCAACCAGCGCGTTGGCTGAGCGTGCGGAGAGTGCGTCGAGGGGGCCGCCGCACGCCAAACCGAACCGGCCTGCGAGCAAGCGGCCCTGGTCGACGATCAGGTCCAGTAGGCCGGCTTCGATAGTGCGCAGAACCGGAAAGCGCGGTTGTTTTGGCAGCAGCTCCAGCGGCTCCGGTTCGCCCGGGCATTCACCCTCCGTTGGTACGAAGCGAATCGTATCACCCGCGTTGACCAGAAAAGGCTCGCTCTGATGGGGGTCGTAGATTCGGGCCAAGGCCCGGCCAATCAGCCGCCATCCTCCGGGCGAGGATAAGGTATAAATACCGGTCTGATCCCCGGCGATAGCGACGCTGTTGGCGGGCACCTGCTTGCGAGGTGAGGAGCGGCGGGGCACGTGAATGGCTTGGTTGAGCCCGCGCATAAAGGGGAATCCGGGGAGAAAGCCCAAGGCGTGGACTCGGTATGGTCGTTCGGCGTGCAACCTGATGATCTCAGAAACCGTGAGGCCGGTAGTTCTGGACACATATGGGAGGTCCGCCCCATTGTAGATGACCGGGATCCCAACCTCCCGGCCGATGGAACTCGTGCTGAGGGTTCCCATAACAGCGATCCAGCTACGAATCCGCCGCTCGCTGGTTTTCCTGGGATCGTATTCCAAGTAAAGATTGATATACCCGGGAATCAGGTCCGTGAGACCGGGGGCTGGGTCTTCCGCCAGGCGACGGGCCAGCGCCCCGGCCTCGCCGATGGAACCAGTGACGATTTGGAGGTAGAATCCTCGGCGCACGACTATTTAACCTCAATCAAGTGAAGATGAAGAATGCTCGGAAACCGTGGTCAGTATGCGCGGACGTTGATGTTCTCTAAGGTAAGTGCTTCTCTCACCGCCTGGGCATTTTCCAACGCAGCAGGGTTGTCCCCATGTAGACAGAGGGTTTCGGCATTGATTTTGATGTCCTGACCTTGCAGAGTCTTGACTTGTCCTTCGGTACACATACGTACGGCCCGTTGGGCTACGATCGTAGAGTTGCTTATCACTGCACCGGGCATATGCCTTGGAGCCAGGCGGCCGTCGTCCAAGTAGGCCCGGTCAGGGAAGGCCTCTCTCACGAAGCGAGTTCCTATCATTACGGCGGCTTCTTCCATGGCGGTACCAGGAAGCAATACTAAGGGCAGGGTTGGTTCGTAATTATATACGGCCCGTGCTACCGCTTCGGCAAAGGCCATATCGTGGGTTGCCTGGTTATAGAGAGCCCCGTGAGGTTTAACGTGATGGAGTTCCATCCCTTGGACTTTTAGGAAAGCCGCCAGCGCACCAATCTGGTAGATGATATCGCTTTCGATCTCCTCGGGCTTCATAGCGATTTTGCGCCTGCCGAACCCCAGGCGATCGAAAAAGCCCGGATGGGCACCAACGGCTACCGATGTCTCTTGGGCTAATTCTACTGACCGCTTCATTGTCTGCGGATCACCGGCGTGGAACCCACAGGCCAGGTTGACCGAGGTCAGGTAGGGAAAGAGTTGGTCGTCGCGGCCCATCCCCCATGGCCCGAACGACTCACCGGCGTCAGCGTTCAGATCTATACTCATAGTACCTCCAAGCCTACAATTTCCTCTTTGGTGTCGGTCACAAACATATGACCGGGAGCGTGAGTTACTGCTAAGGGAATTTTAGCCTGTTGAAGGGCCAACTGGGGTGTAACACCGCAGCCCCAGAAAACCGGGACCTCACCATCTTTGATGGTGACCGCTTGGCCGAAGTCTGGATGGTCGAGACTGCGAATCCCCAGCGCGGCGGGATCTCCGATTTGCAAAGGCGCACCATGTGCGCGGGGGTACCTAGCGGTGACGGCGGTTACTCGGACCAGCTCTTCCGCGGGGATTGGACGCATGCTTACTACCAGCGGGCCTGAGAACAGGCCTGCGGCCTCGGTGGCACGGTTGGTGATGTACATGGGTACGTTCTTGGCTTCTTCGACGTGGCGTACGGGGATGTCGGCACGCTCCAATGCTGCCTCAAAGGTAAAGCTGCAACCTATCAGGAAGGTGATGAAGTCCTCGCACCAGGCCTCGCGAGCGTCGAGTACCTCGCCGGTGGGGTGGCCATCCATGAAGATTCGGTAGCGGGGAAGATCGGAGCGCACGTCCGATCCGGGTGCGTAACGCGACTCGTACCGCCCGGCTTCCAGGACCTCTACCATGGGCATGGGTTTTGGATTTCGCTGCGCGAAGAGTAGGAAGTCAAAAGCATACCGCTTAGGAAGTGCAACTAGATTCAGCTGCAGCATTCCTGGGGCATGTCCAGCCGTAGGTCCGGTGAACAAGGCGGACCTGGCCTCGCGCCTGATCGTTTCGGAATCCATAAAGTACCTTGACCTCCTAAACCTATGGGTCATCCTTAAAGCCCCAGGTACGCCTGGCGGATCTCATCCATACCGGCGAGCTTTTCGGCAGCGCCTTCCAGCGCGATTCGCCCGGTTCGTAAAATGTAAGCATAGTCGGCCAGCTGAAGGGCGAGGCCCACATTCTGCTCAACTAAGAGTAGTGTCGTTCCGTGTTCGCGGAGTCGTGACAGCATCTCAAAAACAGAATCGATAATTACAGGTGCCAGACCCAGACTGGGTTCATCCACCAAGAGGATTGAGGGCTTGCTCATCATGGCCCGGCCGATAGCCAACATCTGACGTTCACCACCCGAGAGTGTACCCCCGAGTTGCCCCCGGCGCTCGGCGAGCCGGGGAAACAGAGCGTATACTTCCTCTAGACGCGATAGGTACTCATCGTTTGAGCGGAGGAGGTACGCGCCCAGCTTAAGGTTGTTCTCCACCGTCAATCGGCGAAAGATACGTCCGCCCTCCGGAATCAAGGCCAACCCATCCGCGAGGAGCTTGTATGAGGGCCACCCGGTGATGCTCCGACCGCGGAGTGCAATGTGGCCTGCGGATGGTGTGACCACGCCAGCGATAGCCAGTAGCGTGCTTGACTTCCCCGCACCGTTAGCACCGATAATGGCGGTGATGCTGCCCTGCTTGACTTGGAGGTCGATGCCCTGGACAGCACGAACGCCGCCGTACTGCACTTGGAGATCCTCTATCTTAAGCACTATGGCGCCTTCCCAGATAGGCCTCGATGACATGCTCATCTTGGACGACCTCCGTTGGCGTACCGCGTGCGATAAGCTGACCGTAATCCATCACCACGACCTTCTGAGCCAACTGCATGACGACCTCGAGTACATGCTCGACCAGGATCAGTGTGATACCGTCCGCATGAATGTTGGCCAAGATACCGACCAACTC
>VAOZ01030892.1_pt1 | contig 12658 bp, 13 predicted proteins | sample 3394041 | NCBI WGS metagenome assembly VAOZ01 (sample SAMN08290431, study PRJNA428436) | hydrothermal vent metagenome | isolation source: Deep-sea hydrothermal vent chimney | place: Indian Ocean: Southwest Indian Ridge
CTAAAGTCGTGGGCTTTCTGCCTAAAATATCGTAAGTTCCTGTCAGGTAATTGGTTCAGCAAGTGTTTATGTTCTTAACACAAGCATAACAAACGGCAGTGTCGCCGGCTGTATAAATATTACTGCCAGCGATGTGATACTGGATGGTGCTGGTTTTATGATTAATGGAAGCGGAACGAGTACATATGGGGTATGTGCTTTTAACTACACAATCACTGGAAATCATGCATATGGAATAGGAATTTTCTACTCCGACTATAGCACAATTAAAAGCAACATTGTGAAAAACAATAGATATGTCGGCATAAAACTAGATTAATCACATCACAGTACTGTGGAGAATAACTACCTTTAAAACAACTATAATTATGGGATAAAACACCATGTTATCACTATAGCGTCAATCCTCTTTTGGATTTTTTCCGTTATTTCAGAGAACAATCATTCATGTAGTCCTTTCATTTCCGGGACTGAACGACTTCTGATTCCTCAAATTTCTGTAGTGTAGAAACCTTTTTGTATGTGATGTACATGCACACTACGGTATAAAGCTTTTCTACACTAGGCTGACATCCATAAATCAAAACCCCTTTGGTACCGGTAAGGGTGATAAAGGATAGCATGACTTGAGGCCAAGGGAAAGTTCAAAAATCCAAAAGAGGATTGACGCTATAGTGTTATCACTCTTAGAATAGCAGTGAACGAAAGGTTTATAGTGTAAAAATAAAACAGGTAAAATATGATAAAAGACGACAGAACTTTTCTTAAGTTATCTATAATTTCAGTTTTTCTGTTGCTTTTATTGAATATAATAAGATATAAGGCTCCTGTAGGTGCTATATTTGGAGGAAGCACATGGCTTCACCTCAGCATGATAATGAGTATGCTGAACGGCAACTTTCCCTGGCAGGACCCACACTATCTGGGAGAACTCAGCTATTATCCATGGCTTCAGCATTTCATAATAGCTCTGGTCCACAGGCTCACAGGAATCTCACTTGTCTATGTTTTCAACGGGTGGACAATTGTTCAGACAATAGGATTGATGCTCGGTTACTATCTTCTCGGAAAGACATTGAAAAATGAAAAACTCGGTGTTATACTGGCAATTCTCATACTCCTCCCAAGGTCGACTCTGAGAGTTGAGCTTTTACCCTGGCCTCTCTACACATCCTATATCTTGATTCCCATATTTCTGATGTTTATGTACAGAAGTTTTAGAGAAAATAAACCCAGATACTCTGTATATGCAGGTATTATCCTCGGGCTATCGCTCCTTTTCCATGTTTTTACATTTCTAATGCTTTCTTTATTTTCTCTGGTTTATTTCCTAGTGACATATATTATAGATAGAAGGGCGAGTATAAAGAAGGTAAGTGTAAAGAATTATACAATATTAATAATCACAGCTCTTCTCATTTCAAGCATCTTTTGGGCTCCCCTACTAGTAAAATATCATGGAAATACCCCTAACCCTGTTCAGGATCAGGGATATAGGTTTTCTGTATATAAATCATCATATCCTTTTATACATAGTAAACATAATCCGCTGATGCTCATCGAAGACCTGATATTAAACAAGATAGTAAGCAAGGTCGAGGGTGGAGAATTTGTTGGAGGTCTAAACAATATAATCCTATTTACCCTTGCAATCTCATCACTTCTGTTTGTGAAGATAGAAAGGGAAAAGCGCATACTGATATTTTCATTTATAGCATCTGCCTTAATAATGAGGTTTAATGGATATCTACAACTACCTATAAAGTTCCAGCCCATAAGGTTCACAGATTTCATTGCCCCTGGTCTGGTAATACTTGCAGGCTTTGCAATATATTCACATAAATCATACCGCAAGATACTGGCAGTGATTCTCATATTCGCTCTGCTTGTTTCTGCTGCAAATTTTTACTATAACCCCAACTCAAGAAGTGCTATCAACCCAGAATTCGGAACTATAAGTCAGAAATATCTGCTGAAGCCTAACAATGGCAGCTATGCTTTTATGACTGAAACTGCAAACGATTTAGTGAATGCAAGGTCAAAATATGGTAAGGGTGTCGTGCTTGCAAATCCAATAACATCTCTCTATTTAGCAGGTATGACAGGATATAAGTTTGTTGCTTTACCGCCCGGATTTTCAAATGTTTTCGTGAATGTCAATTCGAGAGTTCGAAATGCAAAAGATATTTTGGAATGTAAAAATGGAATAAACTACAGCCTTCTTTTTAAGTACAGAGTAAAGTATATCGTAACAGACCCTCTCATAAACAGTTCCTGTCTTGATAACAATAAAAATCTAAAGCTTATATACCTGATAAGAAATGTTACATATCCAAATCCCTGGAAGAAAGCTCATGGAGAAGTCAAAATATATCTCTTCAACACGAATAAATATACAATTGTAGAAGAGGGTGGGATACCTCTAACCTACTATGGAAAGAAATTAGGGTTAAGGCTTGCGTACCATAATGTTGATTTAAAGGCAAGGGAATATTTCTATAGATATTTAAAAACGGGGGATGTATCATACAAAAAAAAGGGACTTTTTTTAACAGATTTTTTAATCTCGAGAGCAGAAACTATAAATGGAGCAGTAATATGGAAGAATCCTTTTCCATGGAAAGTCTATGGAATGAAAGAGAACTGGAGCGGGTCTCTCATGCAGGCAGGGATTATGAAAACCATGCTTCTGGCATACGAAGTTACTGGTAATAAAACTTACCTTGATTATGGAAATAAAGCTTTGAATGCCTTTAATATAGATGTTTCTAATGGTGGCCTGAAAGTTTACAGGAAAGGAAGAGTATGGTATCCAGAGTATACCAAGAAAAACCCTCCCTATGTTTTAAATGGATTTATAACATCACTCTTATGGCTGAGAGGATACTATCTTGAGACAAATAATACACTGGCTGAAAACCTATATGAGAACGGAATGCAGAGCCTAAAGTATTTTCTCCCGGAATACAATGCTAAAAACTGGAGTTATTATGACGCACTCGGTAATCTGGCCAGTAGAAAATATATGACACTTCAAGTCGAGCAGATGATGTGGTTGTATAGAATAACAGGTGATAATCTATTTTATAAATATTATAGGAAATGGAAGGCAGATATTATGGCTGTAAATTAAATCATGTCTTCATTATAAAAGTTATTCCGATGACTATAAGAAATGCACCCATGTAATTCCAGTAGGAAATTTTCTCTTTTAGGAAAATATGACTTAAAAAGAGAACAAAAACATAGCTCATAGCTATAGTTGAGTAGAGTATTGAGACCTTAATGTTTCTCAAAGCATAAATGTACAATATAAAGGCAATGCCATATATGATAAAGCCGATTATCAGATATCCGTTCAAAAAACTTTGCAGATAGGAAAAGTTAATATTGGGAGTTGAAAATTTAAACAGAATCTGTGCAACAGACCCTAGAAGTGCACATATAAACCCTATTAGTAGAACATTCATAAAATAAAGTAAACAGGACGATATATAATGTTTTCTATAGTTATACCTGCTCACAATGAAGCCACAAGGATAGGCAAAACTCTGAGAGAGTATACAAAAATAAAGGATGCCGAGATAATAGTTGTTCTCAACGGCTGTACAGATAACACGGAAAAGGTCGTTGTAAATTTTGATGTGAAAATTCTGGAATTCAGAAAAAAACTTGGAAAGGGTAGAGCTATAATCGAAGGTTTTAAAGTAGCAAAAGGTGAAATCGTAGTATTTGCAGACACAGACGGTTCTGTTCCACCAGAAGAACTTCTTAAAGTAGTAAATTATGCAAAAAAATATGATGTGACGATATGTTCAAGGTGGCTTAAAGAATCCATAATTCCTGTGAAACAACCTCTTCTAAGGAGGATAGCAAGCAGGGTTTTTAATGCTGCTGTCAGGATTATCCTAGGATTGAAATTCCATGATACCCAGTGTGGATGTAAGGCATTTAGAAGAGATGTTGTTTATGCAATTAATGATATTAAAACAGGAGGTTATGCATTTGATGTCGACCTGCTTTATAATCTGAAAAAAAAAGGATATAGTATCCATGAAGTTCCAATAACATGGATTGACAGAAAAGGGTCAAAGCTGAAGCTAATCGATGTTTTTGAAATGTTTATATCGCTGTTCAAAATAAGGTTTAGTTAAACAAATATACACCACCAGCACTATTGAAGAATCTAAAACAGATAGATGTTTAGCATTTATTTTATTATTATGGGTCTCTTAGATATTGCAAATAAATACAGTTCTCTATTTGTGATAGTTGCAGCAATTACAACAATAGCTACTGGATTTTATAAAGTTAGAAAAAATATGCCTAATGGAACGTTCAGGTTAAGAAAAGAGCATACAAATACTTTAAAAAATAACCCCAACCACAACCTCTTCCCCTCAAATCTGTTCTACCTGTCATTTTACCTTCTTTAACTCCAACTATATCCGACTTTAACAAATCAGGAGGTAAACCAATACCAAGAAGCGTATTATCCATCAAAAATTAATTAGCATGGAACGAACCTGTTCAGCTTCATGGTTGAGAACAGGTTTGCCTGTTCCATGCTCATCTGTTCAACCAAAATCTTGGCCTTCCAAGATTTAATCCGATTTTGAGAATATTTCCATTTTTTTTGTATTCTTTGAGGACCGTCTGAATCTTCTAGGAGTTATCCCAAGGTATTTTGCAGCCCATTTCTGCGTTATTTCCCCTGTACAGTAGTTGTTTATGCACCATTTGAGCTTCTTCAGGTTATGGACTTTTACTATGTAGATGGCATGACCAAGGAAGAGGAAATTTTTTCGGGAAAAGATAGATTATCATATTTCTCAAGAAGTACAAGAAGATTTTTCTCGTGCCTTTCTTGATAGGTATGTCTGGTTATTTGAAATTAAAAAAATCTTGGTAATAGAAGACGAGAATATAAAGGAGACATACTTTATAGTGGTACAAATGAAAGAATCTTGGGATTTAACTTTCCAGATTTAAATATCTATGGGTTTATAGACGAAAACAATGAGTTTCAGACGAAGGAATATCCATAATTTAAATTTTTTATAATTATTTGCTCTATTTTTATCACAAATAAATTAATAATAAAAAAATTAAATTTCAGCCAGGTGGGTATTTAAAGTATAATTCCTTTCTGGTAGCTACCAGAAACAAAAGATGTATAATAAAACCCCTGAATACAGTTAAACCGAAAAGGGTATAAACCTTTGATAAGAAGAAAGAAGTATAGGCTGGAACCCAATGATTTATAATCCAAATTGACGGAGGTCAAATAGCAAAATGAAAACAAAAATCATCATCACTGGCGAAAAAGTTCATGAGGTGGGATACCGCCCTTTTCTCTTTGGCATAGCCGAATCTTTAGAGCTAGAAAGATTCTTTTCCGATAACACTTTTGAAGACGGTAAAGAGGCTATCTATGTGCTACTAGACTGCTCTGAAGAAAAAATAAAGACTTTCAAGGAAATTGTCAGGTCTAAGCTCCCGGAGAACGCTGCTGTCAATCAGATACTCGAAGAGGAGTATACAGGCACAGTAACGAAGACCGAGAACTACTACCGCTACCTATCAGCAGTGCTACTCTCCAAGGTAGCGTTCTACTGGGGAAAAATGACTGGAGAAATAGGATAGAGCTGACAGGTTATAAGAGAGGAATCCCACAAAATTTTACCCTGTTACAATAAGCTCCATAGCGCCTTCGGGAAACTCAGAAAGCCTGACTTTAAGCTCTCCTGAGATAATAGCTATATCCTTATAGAGCACCTCATAATCTGTTATCTCCCTATTAATTCCCTCTATCCTTAGAAGCAGAATCAGAAGGCGAAGGAAGTAGTTCAACCTTCTGGGTTCATCCTTCTCCTTCAGCGACTCTTCAATAAGCTTTTCAGCCAGAGCAAGAGTCTGGTCTATAAGAATAACCTTCTCCAGGTCTTCAGCTTCAAGAATCACATCAGAAAGACTCTTCCTCACAGAGGTTATAATGCCTTCATTCTTCTGCATCTGGATTTTAATAATCTTCTCCTGTTCCCGGTGAGTAAGCACACTATTTATTTCCTCAAGCAGTTCGGCAGCATCTCCCAGATGAGTGAAAAAAACCTCAATAATCTTATCGTATGACTCAGAATATGTAATCACCGAAGCTCTTTCTGGCAGACAATCCAGAAAATCTGGAATCAGCTTCTCTTTCTCACTCTCAGACAAATTCTTGAACTCAATAAACTTTTTGTATTTATATGCCATCTGTTTCTTCCTTAAAAATTTATCTGACGATACCAGTGGCTTCTGAAAAGAGAGAATAGCATTAAAGATGTCATCAAAATAAAAATCCATGACTTCTCTATAGCTGTATCCACCCTGAACATTCATATCACTCAGATTAATCAACCATCAATAATTTTTAGGTTATGTAATATAATAGTTCATACTAAAATATCATTTAAATATTTTCCATGTTTCTTTCTTGTGACGTTCTCCCATTGCTGAAGCACGTAGGCTTCGTTTCTGGTTCATCGAGTAGACTTGCCATGATATTACTGCCAAAGCAAGAACATTTTAGACATCACAGGATACAGAAATAAGGGAACTATATAAAGGGAGTACTGTTTTCTTTCTGGTAGGTACCAGAATAAAAAGAAGTTTTATCACAAATCTTTTAGAGCTTTGATTATTTTTTTGATTTTAGGTTTAGTAAATATCTTCTAATTGATAGGGTCTCAAATATATATATTAAGAAGTTATTTGCAATTGTTTTATCACTTGTTTGAGAAAATTTATTGTTGGTATTGTTGATACTGTTGGTATTGCTGATACTGTTGGTATAGTGATTCTTATGACAATCAATAGAATAAATCCAATTAAAACCAATTTGGGATACTGTTTAGAAAACCCTTTCAAAGTAGATATTAATCAATTTTTTCAAGAATTGGGGGAATTAGGATATAAAAAGAGACAACAAGTGTTAGGTATAGATAATGATGGGAAACCTGCTAGACTTGAAACAGTATCTAGAAATACAACTACTGTTGAATATAATGATGATAAAGGTATGATTGTGCTAAGAAATCCTAAAGTTATTGAAAAAGATGTTGATGAAATAGAGAATGTGTTATTTGACAAATTAGTAGTCGTGAAAGATGATTTTAAGTTTTTAGAATTGTTTAAAGTAGATTTAATATTGACTGATAAGATGGCTTTAAAAGAAATTGGAAAATACAATGATAAAAATATAATAAATAAATTGAATTCAATTTTCTCTCAGAATTTTCAAAGTGGAAATATAAGAATCATTTCAACAAATGACACATTTGATAAAGAGATAGGATTGAATGCAATGAAAGATTATTTTGAGGTTAATATTTCGCCATATGTTTCAAGGCCAGAATATTATCTGTTTCAAATTGTATTAAGAGGAGAATATGATTCTGTAAAAGAGAATATACCATTAATTGATGATAAAATTAAAGATACAATAATGTATATTGAGAGGTGAGGCTAATTGGCTATATCAGCGTCAAGTTTTCAACTCAGTTTACCTAATATTGATTATAATAGGAGATCTGGCTCTCAAAATTTAAGATTCGTACTTAAAGGGAAGTCAGATATTCCAAGGGTCCCAACTTCAATAGCATCTCCTTTACCAGTTTATCCTCTCACCCCTGAAATTTCATATGAATTACTAAAAGAAGGAGCAGTATATGAAAATATAGATTTAATCGAGAATTTACCTTCAGAAGACTTAGAAGAGGAAGTGGAGATATCTGAAGACTTGAAAGAGATTAAAAATGATATGTTAAAAGAGAATATAATATTAAATGAAGAAGAAAGTGAATTATTTCTACAAGAATTAAACAGTTTACATTACAGTGATAAGACTCTGGAATTTTATAAGAGTTCTACCCAAATTTTTAAAAAGATTAAAAATGGGGAGTTTATTATTGACATCTAAAATAGTTAAATTTGTTACTTTAAATAACAATAATGTCGGATTTACAAATACCTTTGAAGCTTTAAAAGAAGACTTTACAGATTTTCTTAGAAATGATGCATTGAATATGAGAAAAGAGGGTTACTGTATCACTTATTTAATGCTGGCTGATAAAACACTAATTGGATATTTTACTTTATCATCATATAGTATTGATTTAAGAAGTAGTGGAGTTAAAGAAATTAGACAATCTCGTGGAGTTCAAAAAATCCCATCTATTTTATTAGGTCAAATAGCAATTCATAAAGAATTTGTACATAAAGGATTAGGAAAAACTTTGCTTCTATTTGCCATTGAAACAATTAAAGAGCTTATGAAAAAAGTAGGGATTAGATTTATCATTGTGAATGCATATGATATGAAATCACAAGATTGGTGGGAAAAAAAAGAATTTCGATTATTTCCAGGTAAAATAAATAAAACCAGAGAAAAACCTTTTTTATACTTTGATTTAAAAAAAGCAGAAGAGCAGATTAATATTTATTAACAAAATAAGTCAAATAATTTATAATCTGATGTACTGTTATTCCTGCTTTTCTTTCCTCTAAAACAAAGCCAATTTCTTCATTAATATATTCCAAAGCGACGTGTGTTTCCTATAATTTCCATTTTGTCAGTTTTTTTGGGGTTATAACTCTAAGATTTCTAAGATTTCATTAGCGATAAACAATCTTGCCCCTTTTTGTCTCTCAACTTCACTAATTATTTCAGCTGATAATAAAATTTCTACATTATATTTTGCCTTAGAATAATGGCATTTTAATCTTTCTTTGACTTCAGGGATTGTTAAAAAGGGATTTTCAAATAAATAATCTAAGATATGATGAACAGTTGTACTTTGAGAAATGTCCAACAATTTTTGCCTGTATTTTTCTCTGAGTTCTTCCATTTGCTCAACTCTTAATACTGCATCATCAGCTTGTTTTTTTACTCCTGTGAGAAAAAATTTCAACCATCCTTCTACATCCCCTGCTGTACTTACTCTTTTAAGCCTAGCATCGTAATCTTCTCTAAATTTTACAAAAAAGGCACTAATATAAAATAGGGGTTGACTAATTATTTTTTCTTGACAAAGATACAGAATAATTAGAAGTCTCCCTAATCTACCATTTCCATCTCTAAATGGATGGATTGTTTCAAATTGGTAATGAGATATGCCAATTTTTATAAGGTTTGTTTCATTATGATTATTTAAATATTCAATTAGATTTATCATCAATCTTTCAACAGATTCTGGACTACAAGGTATGAATTTTGCTTCCATGATGTCATAAGAAGTTCCAATCCAATTTATTTCAGTCTTAAATTTTCCAGGGTCTTTATCCTCTCCTCTTACACCAGTTAATAAGATTTTATGAAGGTCTTTAATCATCTGAACAGAAAGTTTTTCAGTATTAATCCTTGATAGACCATCTTGTATTGCTTTTACATAATTCATAACTTCTTGCAGATCATCATCTTTTGTTCTTTTCTTTTTTTCTGCTTCATGCATAAATACATCTGAAAGAGTGGTTTTTGTTCCTTCGATTTTGGAACTTAAAACTGCTTCTTTCTTCAAATAGGGCATTATTAAAAGATGAGGATTCCGTAATTTTCTGCCAGCTTCTGATAGATTACCTAAACTCAAAGAAGCTTCAGAAATAAGTTTAACAATTTCAGGCGTATATTTAACTTCAAATGGCAGTTCATTTGGTTCAAAGTAGTGAAAAATAGTATTAGGGATGCTCTTAAGTTTACCCGCTCTTTCACTTTTAAATTCAGATGGTTCCATCTTATTAAGAAATACAATACAAGTATATATATCTTCCTATTTGCAGTACTATTTTTGTTTGAAATTAGTACTATCTGGCAAATTTACTACAAATGTTAATACCAACATCTTATAATAATACTGATTTTCTCTAAAATTAGTACGTGCCTGTTGCTATCCTTTGCATATGAGAACTCTCACGGAGATTTTTCTGCCAACTCCTGTAACTCTTTTCCACCCAGGTTAGCCCAACCCTCATGCTGCCTGATGGTCCTGATTGCTTTCTTTATCCACTTTTTCCTCTCGAGGTCTGTTAAGGTGATAATCTTTGTTTTACACTCCTCAAAATCTTCTTTTGGTAATATCTGCTCGGCCAGAGCAACTATATAGTCTCCATATTGCTCATGCCTCGGCCCTGGCTTTTTCTTCTTTCACCTTCTCCACAACCGCCACAAGCTCTTTTATATTGCCAAGTGTTGCCATTTCTACTTCAAGCTTCTTAATTCTCTCTTCCATGCCTGTAATGATATAGTCTCGTTTTTCAATCTCTTTGTTAAACTTCTCCTCCAGGTCTGTAACAGTCTTCGGAGTCTGGCTCATGCTCAGGGCTTCCTCGTACTCCCTGTACTTATCCAGTAGCTTCCTTGGGCTTGGCTTCCTGTATGCTCCACCATGAGATAAGCTATGCCCCTGCATGTAATCAATATAAGGTGGAGCGTAAGGCATAATAGCCAGCAGGGTTTATATCGCATCTGTCAAGTCTTTCCTTCATAATACCCCTTTCCCTTCTTATAGTTAATAAATTAAGAGCCTTCGGCAATCCTTTGATTTCACACCAAAATTCAGAAATTGCTGTGTTATCCCCCTCTTATAAAAAAAGTAATCTTTTCATAGCCTTTTAAATGCAGTAGGGCACCTTGCCATGTCCATTCTTCTGAAACTTACTGCTGCCATCTCTGTCATTAGAGAAACGAGTTCACCCATTAGTGACCAGAATCTTGCCCTTTCCAGTGTCCTTGATGGTATTCTTGCCTGAGAATACTTTTCCTCTCTTGAAAATAGCCTTTCGCAAGCAGGTCTGAGCCTTGCAAGTGCATTCAGAACATCTTTATATTTTAAACATCTATTAAAATCTTATTAGTGGATTATCATCCTAAAAAAAATTAGGAATGATTACTTTTCGAATATAAAATAATATAAACAGAGTTATTGGAATTTTAATTCTAAATTGGGTGAATGCCGAAGGCTCTTAATATCAAAGGTAATAATGTTAAAGGAAGTAATTTGTAATTTCACATTAACCAATATATCGCTGTACACTTTCCTTCATTCCCTTTCTCTCCTCTTCAGATACACCTTCGCCTTTCTTATAGATTTCGCTCACTAAACCGCAAATATACTTCGAATCCTTCTCAAAAATCGCCAGTAATGTATTCCACTCTTGTCCCTCTGGTATAGCATCCCTCAGCATTCTTTCTAATCCAAATGACAATACGAGGTTTACATAATTGTCGAAGTCAATCTCCTTCTCCACGACAGCTTCAAAAACATTTTTAAAGTTTTTAAGGTCCATGTAAAGCTTATCTTCTAATTCAACCGTCTTGTCCATCTTTACGTCTTCCGCTTTCGTTGCCATTTTATTTTTCCTCCTCAGATAAATACTCTAATATCTTTGCACCTACGAAAGTAAGGACACCTATCTCTGCAAGAGTTTTGAAAGCTTCCCATATTTCTTTTTTAATTGAAAGTTCACCAGTTTTCGCATCAATACTAATCCCCAATGGTCTGAGTATATCCATACTAATTCTGGACTCTTTTTCAAGATCACTAATTGCCACCAAAAAAGACCCTCCTTTATCTTCCAAGTCTGGGAAAAAGATTTTTATTTCCACTAGTGTGAGTTTTTTTGATTGCCCATAAACACCGGTTACAGTCCTACACTGACCTGTACGTCCAACTCCAACAGACCTTGCTAATTTAATTGGTATCAAAGAAATATTTGCTCATGTATCAATATGAGTTTTTAGTAGTTTCTCCTCTAGCACCTCTGAACGTTATGGATTTATGTATCCTATTCGTTTTAACACATTCATGTTTGCATTTTATCACTTATATAACCTCCTTTTTCAGAGGTCAAAAGATGAGTCAATTTTTATATAGTAGTATATAAAGACATGCCATGATATAAGTTTTACCATGCCTTGCAAGCTTTCGAATGGTGCAGGCCAGCAGGAAGGAAGAGGAACAGAAATTAAAGTATCTGTGGCTGGAAAGAATAGCCTACTGTTAAAGGTAGCCAGATAAAACTATTTCCCGGGAAATAATTATTTCCTGGTGTTCTGCCTGGTGTTATAGTAATGTAAAACCCTGTGGCTTCTCAGGGCTTCATGAGAGTCTCTCTGTGAGTCTTTCTTAGAGTGGAATGTTAACCTATTTGCTTTTTCTGGTAGGAAAGCACCTAAGATATTTTTTCTGTTGATTGAATGTTACAATACACTCAACAGGATTAATATTGTGCTATGATAGGCATATTCTTCAACACGTCATAATTGTCAACCTAACTCTTCCACAGGAAAATCCCCTTCTGAAAGGGAGGAGTAAATCACAGTTTACTTCAGTTTACCTATATCATATACAACAACAAAAGTTTCTGTGTGTGATAGATTCTCCCTGAAATTGAGTGGAAGAGCTGTATATCCACTGCTATCAAATTTAGCTGGTCCTCCAACAAGCACGTCATCGCTCTGAAGAGATGTGGTTGTATCACCTGATTTATCCCAGTAGAGAGATACATTTACAATTGTGTATGGATAGTTTCCAGTCTTTTTTAATTTAATTGAAGAGAGAGTTATATTCTCTCCAAGTGCAGATATATTGAATTTCAGCATTGTGGTGTTGAAAGAAGGTGC
>VAOZ01174547.1_pt1 | contig 12633 bp, 14 predicted proteins | sample 3394041 | NCBI WGS metagenome assembly VAOZ01 (sample SAMN08290431, study PRJNA428436) | hydrothermal vent metagenome | isolation source: Deep-sea hydrothermal vent chimney | place: Indian Ocean: Southwest Indian Ridge
CGACAATGGCATCGGCGGCAAAACGCGGTGGTACGAAGATGACGCTCGCTTCTGCCCCCTCTTCCCTCACCGCATCAACAACCGAATCGAACACGGGTCGGTCCAGATGGGTTTCCCCCCCTTTGCCTGGCGTCACACCACCGGCAAAGTTTGTACCATAGGCGATCATCTGTTCGGAATGAAATGTCCCCTGCCTGCCGGTAAAGCCCTGACATATAACCCGGGTATTCTTATCCAGCAGTACGCTCATGTTGCGCCTCCATTTTTCGTAAATCGCTGTATCCAGCGGATATCCTGCGCTATCATCCTTTCCCGTGAAATACACGGTCCACGAGATCGGCACCTGGCTTCCAGGCTCACCCGTCGGGCAATACAACAGGAGATCACCCATGGAAGCAAACGAACAAACATTTGACCGGAGTCGTGCAGCCGCCAGGATAGGTCGCGCTATGCGCGGCCTATCTCTCGCGATCTATCCTTGTTCGTTTGATGTCGCGGAAGTCATCTTTGTTGGGCCAGATCCTGATGCCGCACAAGGGGAAAAGAGTTCGTGATACGACGCCTAATCTGTGCGGTCTAGCCTAAGTCCCGAAGATTAAAAAAACGTTATAAAACCGCTTGCATCAAAAGTGCAAACGCGCAATACTGCGCCCCGTGTTCGACTATCAAGGGGGTAGATGAGAATGGAGAATTTTGTTGAGGCATCCGTAAACTTCCAGTCAGGGACCATTTGGGCGTTCTATTTCTGGATCTTTGTGTTCTTTCTCGGCTGGGCTCTGCTGATGCTGCGTAGTGGAATGAACAGGGGAAAGCAGTACGACGATTAAACGATGGTTTTTGTCTGATCTGTGTGCGGAATAGCTTAAAATAAGATGATTTTTCTGGATTTTGTGGATTAAAAAAAGCTTCGTATGATTTGGGTGATATGCGGTTCTTTTTGATATGGTTCGGGCGTTTCCCGATTAAGTTATGGTAAATTTTATCTAATTACTGGAGTAAGGGAGGGTTATTCATGCGATATTTGATGTCAGCGGTTGGTGCTGTGGCGGTGGTTGCCATGGTGCTGCTCGTTTCGGTTCCGGTTCATGCGGAAGGTGGTTTCTTGAGGCAGAATGGTAATCTTGATAATGGGCGCAAGATTTATATGCAAGGCAAGGGTGATTCCGTTCCGGCGTGTCAGAGTTGCCATGGCGTGAATGGTATGGGCAGTGACGATATGGGTACGCCAAGGCTGGCTCATCAGGTGTTTATCTACGAGCTGAAAGAACTTACGGATTTTGCGACCGACAAACGCATAGATAACACCCTGAATGCCATGAACGATATAGCCAAGGCATTGACGCCGCAGGAGCGCGTGGATGTGGCAAAATATGTAGATTCTTTGAAGGCGCCCTTTTTAGGGTCTGATCTTCGGGAATTGAAGGCCGCCGGGGATGTTAAAGTAGGTGATCGTACGCGCGGAGAAATGATCGTGCGTTATGGCCTGGACGGGCTTATTTCCTGTAAGAGTTGTCATGGTTTTGACGGGCGTGGTGCCGGACGTATTTTCCCGATGCTGACCGGGCAACGCTATGTTTATTTACTGAATCAGCTGCATAACTGGAAGAATGGCACTGTAGCCAATGGTCGAGCCAACGATCCGGGTGGCATGATGCGCGCCGTGGCCAAGACTTTGAGCAAGAAAGATATGCGCGATGCTGCAGCATTCCTGACAGGTGCATTGCCCTATTCAGAGGGTAACCCGATGATGGCTCCGCGAGGTAATCAGTAACTGATTGTTCTTGTTATGTTCTTGTGCTGGCATGTCGCTTCGCCTGGCTTGCATCAGGCTGACATGATCTGAAAGGAAGTTGGGAAGAAAAAAGGCAGGACGTAAAAAGGGCAGGGATATTTCCCCGCCCTTTTTATTGCACTACGGGAACACCTTCGATTCTTTGGGCTGTTTCAGAATATCATGACTTACAGGAAGACACCATATGAAGACTGATATCTGGGGACGTATGATACGACGTTATGCCATCGGCAGCGGCGTGGGGCTTGTTACCTGCATCATTCTTTTTTGGCGGCTGGAATCTATTCCTGCGGGACAGGTGGTTCCGGTATGGATGGTGGACGGTGCAGCGCTGGGCGGCGTATTGCTGCTTGGCGGATTGTTTGGTGTTGCGGTGTCGTTCTTTTTTAGTATGTGGAGTGAGGAGCGTCGATGAATGTACGAATTCCGGGGTGGGCCCGGTCCGTTCGACCCCGGCATTTTGCACTTGTGGCTCTGTGCGGCCTGTCTCTGGTATATATGCTTTCTTTTCGTTACGATTTATATGGTATAAATGAAGGTGGGGCTCGATCCCTGCTGCTGGATTGGTCACTTGGATCGAACCTTCTGAACCCCGTCGCCGTGCTGGGTTTTCCTGACATGCGGGCATTGTTGTTTGCACCACTGAATTTCCATTGGATCGGTGATTTGACCGCAGCCAAGGTTTTACTCATGTTTTTGACCCTGGCGACGGGGTTGATGCTATACCGCTGGGCGGAGGAGAAGCTGGGCGATGAGACCGCACTATTTGCCACGGGATTATGGTTCATCGCACCATTGACTATTTCTCAGGTCGATCGCCTGGGTGCCGGGAATGTCTTGGTTTTGGCATGTATACTGTGCTATTGGTCAGCGGGTTTTTATCGTACTTCCGTCCATGCCATGCCGGGGAATTATTTTATCCTTCTGCTATTGATCGCATTGGCTTCCAGTATGCATCCAGCGGGGCTTGGCATGGCGGCGGGATTGCTATGGCATGAAGCCTGGGTTCGCCGGCCGGAACGGCGTAAACGTATCGCCCTGTTAACGGGGCTCGGGTTGATGCTATCCTTCATTTTGGCCAGCCGTACAGGGTGGCCGTCCCTTACGTTATTTGTTAACCCCATGCCTGCATTGGCCAGGGTACTGGAAGGCGATCTGGCGGGGGTTCCTTCATTCGATCTTGGTTTACTGGTGCTGGGGCTAATGTTACTGGCACTAGTGGCAGGCGTGCGCCGCATGCGCGAGGATTTATTTTCCTGCATGCTGCTGGGAGGCATCCTGACTGGCGCGGTATGTTCGGATATGGCCTGGGCGGAGCTGGTACTGACTTATATTTTGTTTGAAGGGCTTCACGGCCTTGTCACATTGAACAACCGTTTGGGTGGCCGCGGTTTGGCGCGGCGGAGAGGCATTGCCGCTATATGTGTTCTGGCGCTGAGCCTGGTTTTTATGATCGGGGACAAGCAGCGTATTCTGTTTAACCGCGCAGAGGCGATGCATCGAACGGATGCTCTTATCGCTAAACTTGGAGAGTTGACTGCGGGGATGAAGGGTCAAACTATGGTGGCCAGCCAGTGGCCCGGACGAACCATGCTAGCGACCCGGCACGCAGCTCTGCCGTTACCGCCTGTGCGCGCGGGGGATGCCGATAGGTTCCTTCGCCAGATGCGTGGTGTAACCTTTATGATCTATAATCAGCATGATCCCGGAATGAAGGCTATGAATCGACAAGTTGCCGAGTTAAGCGATCGCATCAAGACGGAGTCCATCCTTCCGGGCGGCGTTATCCTGAAGCTCCCCGACCAATAGTTAAATGGTACCCGTATCAATGAAGGAAGGTAACGAGAGCATGGATTGTCTGGCAATCCTGGATGTGTTGCGCGAGGCGATTGGCCGACAGGTGACGGGTCAGGACGCATTGATCGACCGCCTGCTGATCGGCTTGCTTGCTGGCGGCCATTTGTTGCTGGAGGGTGTGCCCGGATTGGCCAAGACGACACTGGCCAAGGCGGTGGCGGATTGTATAGACGTAGATTTTCACCGCATTCAGTTTACGCCGGATCTACTTCCTGGCGATTTGATTGGAACGGATATCTTCCGGCCCGAGAACGCGAGTTTCGAGTTTATGCGCGGCCCGATGTTCCATTCCATCCTGTTGGCCGACGAAATCAACCGCTCACCGGCGAAGGTGCAATCGGCATTACTGGAGGCCATGGAGGAGCGACAGGTTACAGTCGGCAATACGACCTATGCGCTGCCCGATTTGTTCTGGGTGATTGCTACACAGAATCCGGTGGAGCAGGAAGGGACATTTCCCTTACCCGAAGCCCAGCTTGATCGTTTCCTGATGATGTTGCTGCTGGATTACCCAGGGCGGGACGACGAAATTAAAATTTTACATATGCATGAGACGAAAAGTGAGAAAACACAGATTTCGCCGGTTGTGCACGCCGATGACGTGTTCGTGTTGCGGCGCCATGTACAGCATATTCACCTGGCACCCGAGCTGAATGGTTATATCGTGGATATGGTGTCGGCTACGCGCCGTCCTGAAGGGCTGGATGTCGAGTTGAAAGGCATGTTGACGCTGGGAGCGTCTCCGCGCGCGAGCCTCGCACTGAGTATCTGTGCCAGGGCACGCGCAGCGATACATGGGCGAGACTATGTCAGTCCGCACGACATTCAGCGTATGGCGCCGGATGTCCTCCGCCACCGTATTATCCCCAGCTTTGATGCTCTTGCATCCGGCTGGGACCGCGAGCGGTTGATCCAGCGATTGATCGAACTGACGCCCGTCCCCTGAGAACCGTTATCGTATAAGCTATCATAAATGTTGCCGTACCCAAGCTTCCACCCCATAAAATCCGCTATGCGTTTCTTGCGGAGAGTCCTCCTGTCCCTTTGTTCGCACCGAACTCCTCGCCAGTCATTTGTACGCATGGCTACGGCTCCCTTCCATATGATTCGTTGTGAACAAAGGGACAGGCACAATCACCACGGCGATTTATGAGCAGTGTAGGCCAGGAGGCTGGTTGAGTGCGTTCCAGGCATGAATGGGCGCGCATAAATGGACCGAAGCGGGGAAGAAGACCATCTGCTTGTGCATTTTGCAATTGGCTCTTATGAGTCCTACAATGGGCCTCTTGGTTAACATACAATGAACTCATTGCTGATGATGCATCGGAGTTTTCTTCCGGACCGGAACGAGCTGGCGGTGCTCGCCGGACAGGCAGCACGCTTGCGCATATCTTCTGGTCAGGTGAGCCACGAGAGTTCGACCCAGGATTCCGCGTCGCGTTTCTTTGGGCGTGGCCTGGAATTCGAGGAATTGCGCGCTTACCAGCCTGGTGACGATATCCGTACCATCGATTGGCGTGCGACGGCGCGGACGGGCAAGCCGCATGTCAAAAAATATCGTGAAGAGCGCCAGCGGGTGCTGATGTTAATGCTGGAAATGCGCGACAGCATGCTGTTCGGTACGGAGGAGACGACCAAGTGCGCGCAGGCAGTGCGCATCGCCGCCCTGTTAGCCTTTGCCATGCATCGCGGGCATGATCGTACGGGGGCTCTGGTGTGGGGCGATTTTGGTTGTCTCGTGATTCCACCATCCACAGCCGGCAACACCATGAATCGTTTGCTGGACGCGTTGTCCGGAAAGCTTCCCGACACGGGTGATGCTGACTGGAATCGGCATCTGGATATGATGCCGCGAGGACGCAGGCTGGCATTCATATCGGATTATATGCACTGGAGCGCCGATGACTGGCGTTTGATGGGCAGAATCCGCAGGCGACACGAGGTATGCGCCGTTCATGTCCGCGATCCGCGCGAGGAAACCATGCCGGATATTGGATTGGCGCGTATCACCGATGTGCGGGGTAAGGATCTGGTGCTGGTCGATACCGGCAACAAGGTTTCTCGTGATGCCTATGCGGCCTGCTGGAAAGCCCACATGGACATGCTGAAGCAACAGTTCTCCTGTATCGCTGTACCTGTGCGATACGTCTCCACGAAGGATACCGTGAGCTCTCTGACCAGTCATATGGCAGGGTTAATTTCCTGATGATGCTATTTTCACTTCCGGTGATCGCTGGTGCAGATGCTCCTGTACTGCCTGGCTGGTGGCCCATCCCGCCGGGTTGGTGGCTGCTCGGACTGGCAATGTTTCTGGGTCTGCTCTGGGGAGCTTATTTGTTTTTACGTCGATTCCTGCTTGCCGTTAAAGCGAGGCGTAGACGAGTATTACCTGTTCGCATCCAGGCCCTGGCGGCTCTGGATGAGCTGGCGCATCGACGGCCACTCGGCGCACGCGAGGCGGCGTATCGTTTGAATGAGATATTACGCGCGGCCTTGCCTGACGCAGGGGCCTGTGCGGTACAATGGCCACTCTCGGTACAGGATGGCGTGGTTGAGGATCAGGAGGCATGGGAACATTTCTGGCGGGAGTTGGAGATACGTTATCAACCCGCCATGCGGGCAGAAGAGGCGGATATTGAACGCTGGCTGGTGCTGGCGAATGGCTGGGTTACGCATTTACCGGTCGATGATGTGGATATGGTGATGGAGTCGTAGATGGATGTTCTCGGGCATTTGCGTCTGCTACATCCCTGGTGGGGGTTGGCCGTTCTGGTGGTGTTGCCCTGGCTGTTGTGGAACAGGCGCCCCGCACACTTGCAACCACGCGCACTGGCGCATCCTTCGCTGGTATGGCTACGTCACTCCTTTCCTGCTCACCGTATAGTCAGTTTGCGTATATTGCGTATCCTGGCGGTTCTGGTCTGGGTGCTGTGGTGTCTGGCGCTGACCGACCCGGAATGGGTGGGTGGAGAAATATCCGTCAGCCGCGAAGGCCGCGATATTATGCTACTGGTGGATTTATCCGGCAGCATGGTGATACGGGATTTTTCACTGTCGGGGGAGCCGATGGGCCGCCTTCAAAGTATTCGGCATGTGTTCAATAATTTCGCACAACGGAATTCGGCATTGGAGTCCGGTAATACCCTGAATCGACTTCAGGCTATCCAGCATGTGCTTGCGCCCTTCATCATGGAGCGTGGATCAGATCGTTTGGGTCTGGTGGTGTTTGGCGACGAGGCTTATATACAAACACCTCTCACCTACGACCATGGGTTGGTGCGGCAATTGCTTTTACTGGAACGTATTGGAAGGGTGGGAGAGAAAACGGCGATTGGTACGGCCATTACCCTGGCCGTCAAGCACCTTGAACAGGCCGCTCGCGTGCGCAAGATGGGGGGCGGTCAGGTGATTGTCCTGCTCACCGACGGACGTAACAATGCGGGCGTTATTTCACCCTTGCATGCAGCCAGACTGGCAAAATTACTGGGTATCCGCATTTATACGGTGGGTGTTGGGTCGCGTCTGAAAATGGCTGGCGGCGGTCGGGCTGCCTCGCTTGATGAAAAGACATTAAAGGCTATTGCCAGCCTGACATCCGGCAGCTATTTCCGTGCTACCGATACGGGCGCGTTGGTGCGCATTGCTGGCCGGATTAACAGCTTGGAAAAAGTGGAGGATGAGCATACCGATTACATTTCATCATTGGCCCTATATCCGGCGCTGTTGCTGGCAGGACTTGTCGCGGGATGTCTGATGATTTTTCTGGCACGGGGGAGGACAGCCGTCCCATGATAAATCAAACAGGTTTTCGGAAATAAAGATCGTGTCCCATCATTCATCATGGATGTTGTTTGCCACGCAGTTTAACTGGCGCTCGCCGGGATGGTTACTCCTTATTCCCGTTGTGGTGCTGGCCGCGATCCTCTGGCAATACCACGTCAAGCCGGCACGCGACGTGCTGGCGCGCGTGCGTCGGTATGCCGATATGAGCGTATGGTCCATGGTTGTCCGGGGAGCAAAATTGGAGGATATGCCGCGCATGTCCCGTATGCTCAGGGATTTGGCGGCATGGTTCGGGCTAATTCTAATGCTGCTGGCGCTGGCTGGGCCACGCTGGCGGCACGAAACTGAAACTGTGTTCAGAGAGGGCGCTGATATCGCCGTGGTCATGGATATTTCCCGCTCCATGCGTGTCCGGGATGTGGTGCCAGACAGGCTGGCGCGGGAAAAGCAGGAGTTGCATGATTTCTTGTCACGGCTGAAAGGTGATCGGGTAGCGCTTGTTGCGTTTGCCGGACGCGCGTTCCTGATGTCGCCGTTGACCCCCGATTATGGCGTGGTGATGCGCCTTGCCCGACAATTAACCCCGCGAATGATTACGGATCAGGGGAGTAATCTTGTGGCGGGGTTGCATCGGGCTATGGAAGCACTCAAATCGGCGCGCGGCCATGGCCGCGCGGTTGTGTTGCTAACAGATGGAGAGAATGTCGATCAGAACGCCCTGAAACAGATGGCGATGAGGCTGGCTAAGGCACATATTCCTGTGTTTGTTCTCGGTGTTGGCACGCTGAAAGGAGGATTGGTTCCGGCGGGTGATGGGCGTTTTTTGCATGGTGCGCGTGGTCGGGTGGCGGAGAGCCGGCTACATGAGCAGCGATTGATGTCGTTGGCCAGAGCGACAGGGGGCGTATATGCCCGCATGCAGCCGGGTGATGGCGATTGGCATGCTTTGTATGATGAAGGTCTTGCACGGATGATTACGCATACGCGCACTGCTTCGGAGGAGAGGGTGCGCTGGCATGAGGCGTTTGCATGGGTGTTATTGCCGGGGATGCTGATGTTGGGTATGTGGTGGAAGTCGCGTGTTCGCATGTGGCGGGCGTGAAATATGCGTATGACGATACAGCGGGAGCATGAACGGGTTGATGGATACTGGCGTGGGGGGCTATGGTCTGTTGTGTTGATCGTGATTTTGACCGCCATGTTGCTATGCCACGTTTCTGTGGCCAGGGCGGGATGGTTTGTGCCGGAGAACAGGATTGCATGGGAGGCGTGGCGGGATGGTGATGATGCCGTGTCCCTGAAACACTGGGACCATAGTAGCAAAGGAATATTTGGCCGCGCCACGGTGCTGATGCGCACGGGCCACTTGCGCGAAGCGGTACGAGGGTTCCGTCGGGCGCTGGCTGGTGCCGTGGGAGCTAAGCCAGCGTATATCGCCAGCATTTGGTATAACCTTGGCAATGGCCTGTATGCCGAAGGCGCGTTGAGGCAAGCGCAGCAAGCCTGGCATGAGGCTCTTCGATATAACCCCGGACATACGAAAGCCGCGCATAACCTTGCCATCGTCAGGGATCTCCTGAAGGGAAAGCGTGAGAAGCTAAAAAGAGCGGGGGTGGCATCCCGCATGGTGCAAGGTAGGAAGAGGAGAAGGTTGGCCCATAACGGTAAAAATCAGGGAGGGAGCGGATTGCCGGTTTCCGGGAAGGAAGCCGAACAGCGCAAGGAGGAGAAGACCGGAGATGGAGGAAATGTTAAAAGTGTCAGCCAGGCGAAACGGGAAGTGAATGCCGTTCATGACAGTATGGGGGTGTTCCTTCGCCACCGCATGTCGGAGAAATCCGTACGTACGGTGCCTTCCCGCCGGGGACCGCCATGGTGAGGGTGGGCATCAGTGCTTTTGTGGGAGAAATATTGGAGGACGACCGGAAATGATGATGAGGCACATGGTCTCATGGCTCGTTGGATTGTTCTTTTTACCTGCGGTGGCTATGGGAGCCACTTTCTCGATGACTGTGAATCATACAACGATAGGTCTCGACCATACGTTCCTGCTTACCGCCCGGCTACAGGGATCGAGTGAGACCTTTACGCTGGATGTTACGCCGCTTGCGAAGGATTTTTATGTCACATCTTTGCCGGATATGCAGCGGGCCGGGTCGTGGCATGAGAAACGCTACCGCCTTGGTGCCAAACGGACGGGCCTTCTTAAGGTTCCCGCACTTTTCATGATGTTTCACGGGAAAAAACTGGTCAGCCAGCCTTTTTCGGTCAAAATGTTGAATACCAAGGGCATGGTTGATGATGTACGTCTATGGGTTGAGGATAGTGTAGGCCACAATCATGTCTGGTTGCATCAGCAGCTGGTCTGGCATATGACCATACTTGGCACCTATCCGTTTACCAGTGTACCGGACGTTCATCTCCCGTCATTTGATGGTTTCGATGTTCTGAAGGTGAATGCGGCCATACCTGGGGAGAGGGCGATGAACGGGCGTAGACTGTTCACCATGTCCTGGCATGTTCTGCTATTTCCCCGGCATGTAGGGGATCTGCTTATCGCGCAACCCTCAGTGTCCACCCATTTATTGCAGATGGTCAAAATCCGGCGCTTTGCGGCCGGGAATCCCAATTTTGATGCCGGTGAAAAGCGTGTATATGCAAGGAAGGCTGTGGGGAGCAGACAGCGTATTCTGGTGCAGGCGCTGCCTTTGGCGGCAGCGAACCTTCCGGTCGGGCATCTCGTGCTTTCTTCGAATGTTTCGGATACCCATGTTTATGCCGGAGAGCCATTGACATGGAGTATCCATTTGAGAGGCAATGGGGTGCAGGAGCACGACTTACCGGATTTGTATAAACAGATACCTCTGAACGGTTCGTCTACGGTTATTCGCGAGAAGCCGCTTGTGTCCGTGCGTGAGAGCGGGGGGCATATGAGCACGGATGTTCTCTACCGTATTGAATTGACGCCTTCCATACGAGGGGAGTTGCAGCTTCCTGCCGTCGAGGTCCCCTTTTTCGATCCCGGTCACGGGCGGGTTGAGCATACATCGCTTGCTTCCCGTTCGCTACGGGTCTTGCCACCGCACAAGACATCGAGTGATGAAGGGTTCGATATTTCTTCCGTCAGCACGCACCGTGGGCACAGTCAGGGGCGGCGTACGGTCATGTGGTGGAAAGGCGCGGCGATTACGCTGTTGGCACTCTGGCTGGCGACGCTTGCAGCGTGGTTTTTTTCCAGCCGTATTCCGGCGGTGGCGTGGCGCTTGCGGTACCGACGACATCGGGTGCATGGGTCTTCATTGCGCAAGGCACTGGCTGCCCACGACGCCGCTGCGCAGTTTTCGGGTATCAAGGATGTATTGGACATGCCTGAACGTATCACACCGCTCGGGTTGCTTGAGCATTTTCCTGGTCTGCGTGACGTCGAGGCAGCCGCATGGCTGGAAGCACTGGAACGTGGGCGCTGGTATTGCGATGCCATGCCGCCACGTTTGCATGGAGAACATATCCGCGACATGGTACGCATTATCCAATCTGCACTTCATGCGGAGGATGGTCTTTCATCGGCGCCATTCAATCCCGCTGATTTTGGGCGTGCCGGAACGTAGCCCGGGCCGGGAGCCTGTCGGACGAGCCAATTGTAAAATTCCGGGTGGATGAGTGGCAATCCCGCGTTGAGTCCATTGCCGGGATGGAATGAGATGCATGGTGGTTCCATGGATCGAAATTCCAGATCGGACATGGGTCAGCGTGGGGAAGCCGCTCGCTGCTCGCGAGTTTTACACTTGGCTCTAAAGATCACCCGCGCGTGTTATCAAGGGAAAGATTTGAATCGAGCAAACCTTTGATGTCATTTCCCTTACCGAGTACATCAGCCAGCGTATAGCCATCAAGAACGCTCATGAAGGCCGTCCTTGCCTGGTATAAGGCGCGTTTGAGTGTGCAAGCGGCAGAGATAGGGCATGTATTGGTATCAGCATCAAAGCATTCAAGGATGTTCATGTGCGGTTCAGTGATGCGGACAATCTGGCCTATGTTGATATCTCCGGGTTGTATGGCCAGTTGCATGCCTCCTGATTTTCCGCGTACCGTGTGAACATAATTCGTTTTTCCAAGGCTGTGGGTGATCTTGACCAGGTGGTTGCGCGATATGCCGTAGGCATTGGCGATTTCACTGATGGTGCATAATCTATCCGGGTGCAGGCCAAGATAAACGAGGGTTCGTAATGAATAATCCGTGTACAGGGTCAATTGCATGCCACAAAGATATATCCTATTGACATCTTTCCGCAAGCTTTTAGAGTTGCCTCCGGAATGAGGCATGTATTCAGCGTGTGTCATTACCATATATTGAGGAGACATACGAATGAGTACAGTCTATGAGCAATTGGGCGGCGAAGCCGCCATTGATGCAGCAGTGGATAATTTTTACCGTCGTGTATTGAATGATCCTTACGTTGTCCGTTTCTTTGAAGGTGTAGACATGGAGAAGCAGGCAGCCAAGCAGAAAGGGTTCCTGACCATGGTTACGGGCGGACCGAATAATTATAAGGGTGTGGACATGCGCGCAGGACATAAGCATCTGGTAGAGATGGGTATGGATGATACGCATGTTGACCACATCCTTTGTCATTTACGTTCCACGCTGGCCGATCTCGGTGTCAAGAAAGACCTGATCAAGACCGTGATTGATGTCGCCGAGTCTGTGCGCGATGACGTTCTGAACCGCTAAGAGGTATCAATATGGGATTCTTTACTATTGTACTGCCATTAATTTTACTTGTGGCGATCTTGATCGGATTCATACGTTTGCGTTCCCAGCCTATTGCCAAGCCTTCTTCGCCGCATAGCGCGGGTCGTGGGGTAGCGGATGCCTACAGCAAGGACGAGACGGTATTTTCGCAGTTGGGTGGTGCCGCAGCAGTGGACGCGGCGGTGGATATTTTTTATCGCCGTGTATTGAATGACCCTTATGTAGCACCCTTCTTTGAGGGTGTGGATATGGTGAAGCAAGCTGGCAAGCAGAAAGCATTTTTGACGATGGCTTTCGGTGGGCCGCATAACTACACGGGTAAGGATATGCGTGATGGCCATAGGTATTTGGTCAAGATGGGCCTGGACGATACCCATTTCGACCATATCCTGATGCATATTCGTTCCACGCTGGCAGAGCTGGGCGTGAACAATGGGTTGATCGCACA
>VAOZ01010783.1_pt1 | contig 12629 bp, 9 predicted proteins | sample 3394041 | NCBI WGS metagenome assembly VAOZ01 (sample SAMN08290431, study PRJNA428436) | hydrothermal vent metagenome | isolation source: Deep-sea hydrothermal vent chimney | place: Indian Ocean: Southwest Indian Ridge
TCCAACGAAAAGACGGCCATGGAAACAGCTATCGGCATGTCGTATGCCGGCAAACGGGCTTTGGTTTGCATGAAGCATGTGGGGCTTAATGTGGCTGCTGATGCTTTTATCAACTCTGCCATCACTGGCGCCCATGGTGGCCTGGTGGTTGTCTCCGCCGATGATCCATCCATGCATTCGTCGCAAAACGAACAGGATTCCCGGTTTTACGGTAAGTTTGCTCAAATTCCCACGCTGGAGCCTTCAAGCCAGCAGGAAGCTTATGACATGACGCGCTATGCTTTCGACCTTTCCGAACGTTTGGCCACGCCGGTTCTGTTTCGTATTACCACTCGTCTTTCACATTCCCGCTCTGGTGTACAGCGCAGAGAAGTACTCCCACAGCGGGAGCTGAGTTTACCATCCGATTTGAAACAGTTTATTCTTTTGCCTTCCATTGCACGGAAACAATACAATACCTTGCTTGGAAAACAGATGGCTTTTCAGGAGGAGAGTGAAAAATCCGGTTATAACAAACTTTACGAAGGCAAAGACAAAAGTATGGGTATTGTGGCCTGTGGCATTGCCTACAACTATCTTTTAGAAAACTATCAGGGTGACGAGCTCCCATACCCCCTCCTGAAAATCGGGCAGTATCCGGTTTCGCGAAAGCTAATGCGTGAACTTTACGAACAGGTCGATTCCCTGCTCGTTCTCGAAGAAGGCTATCCTATCCTTGAAGAACTGATTCGTGGAATACTCGATGATGGGAAATTAATAAAAGGCCGTATGGATGGAACGCTTCCCAGAGCAGGGGAGCTAAATCCGAATATTGTGAGAAAAGCCCTTGGGATGGAAGTTCCTGAAGGTTATGCCACTCCCAAAGTCCTGAAAGGCCGTCCGCCTTTGCTTTGTGACGGATGTTCCCATTGGGATTCTTTCGAAGCACTAAATGAGGCCATGAAAGATTATTCGCCGGGTCGTGTGTTGGCCGATATCGGTTGTTATACGCTCAGCGCTTTGCCTCCGCTGGAGTCTATCAACAGTTGTGTGGATATGGGCGCCTCTATCACCATGGCTGTGGGAGCTGCCGAAGCCGGACTGGTCCCTGCTGTGGCTGCCATTGGCGATTCCACCTTTACCCACTCAGGCATGACCGGCCTCCTGGACGCTGTCAACCGTAAAGTTCCCATCACAGTGGTGTTGCTTGACAACAGTACCACAGGCATGACAGGTGGGCAGGACTCTGCCGGTTTCGGAAAGCTGGAAGATATTGTCAAAGGTATCGGCGTGGAAGAGGAGCATATTCGCATAATCAAACCATTGCATCGCCTGCACAAGGAAAATGTGAAAATCTTCAAAGAGGAATTAGCATATCAGGGCGTTTCAGTCATTATTCCCCGTCGTGAGTGTGTGCAGACGTTGGCCAGACGTATGAAACTGAAACACGCCCAAAAAAGAACAGTCAGTGAAAATCCCGCTCAATAATAATGTAACAACCATGAAAAAAGATATCATATTAGGTGGTGTAGGCGGTCAGGGTATTCTGACCATTGCCACCACCATTGGATTGGCCGCACTATCGGAAGGACTGCAACTGAAACAGTCGGAAGTACACGGCATGAGCCAGCGTGGCGGCGATGTGCAGTCGCACCTGCGTCTGTCTTCCGGCGCCATTGCCTCCGACCTCATTCCCGAAGGTAAAGCGGACATGATTATCTCCGTGGAGCCACTGGAATCGTTGCGCTATTTCAATATGCTTAACCGCAAAAATGGTTGGCTTATCAGCAGCATGAATCCATTCAAAAATATTACGGATTATCCGGAGCTTGAAAAAGTGCTGGCGGAAATCCGGAGCCTTCCGCGTTATATCACCCTTGACGCAGACAAAATTGCCCAGGCACAGGGTTCGATAAAAGCCGCCAATATTGTGGTTCTGGGTGCTGCTTCCCCATTTCTCGGACTGAAATATTCCTCGCTCGAAAGCGCTATTCGTCAGATTTTTAGTAAGAAAAGTGACCATCTCGTACAACTTAACCTGAAAGCTCTGAAAGCCGGAAAAGATTTTGCCGAAAAGAATAGTTGACTTTGGGCAACCTGTTGAATGCTGAATGAAGATGGCCGGAGACAGGTGAGTTACGGAGATTGTTTCTTCGCCCCACCCGCAGGCTGACCCGCTGCTCACTGCAAAGACGCAGCTCAATTACAAATCCGGAAGAGCTACGGCTTTAAATATATAACCCCGTTTTTGCGAACACGCCATCCCGGAAATGGCTATTTATTGAAAGGCCATTTTGGCGTGTGAAACAATCTCTGTAGCATAAGGCCGGGCATTCAGGCAAAGAGATGGGCAGGGTAACCACGAAGAACACATCCTCTTTTTTGTTAAAAAAACAGAAATCTATTTTGTAAATCACAGTTTCTATTGCGATAAAATCCTAAATAATTCTACTTTTGTACCTCTTTGCAGATGCGATAAATATGAGCAGGATAAACAATAAATATATTTCTCTTTTCCTTTTAATTATTTCACTTTCTTTCTTCTCCTGTAGCCACAGCCACAGTGAAAAGCAACCTGAAAGCCAGCCGGAGATAAAAGCCAAAGTTCTTTCCAAAATTCTATACGGTATCAATGTGGACAGCCTGCAAGTGATACAGGGCAAGGTGAATCGTAACCAGTTTTTGTCGGATATTTTGCTGAAGTATGGCGTGAAATACGCCACCATCGATTATCTGGCACGTCACACAAAGAAAATTTTTGATGTGCGAAGAATCAGGCATGGAAATAAATACACGCTTATTCGTAAAAAAGATTCGTTGGAAACACCTGTCTGGTTTGCTTATCAAATTTCACCTGCCAACTATGTGCTTTATCACCTGACCGATTCTGTTTACGCCATGCTCGGAAAAAAGCCGATCATTCGGGAACAGGTTACCACAAAAGGAACCATAAAAAACTCCCTTTGGAATGCCATGATAGCACAGCATGACGATCCAAACCTTGCCATAAAACTTTCGGAAATTTATGCCTGGACCATCGATTTTTTTGAGCTTCGCAAAGGTAACCAGTACAAAGCCATTTACCGGAAAGTTTACGTTGACGGTAATTATGTGGGACTTGGAGATGTGGAAGCTGCCGATTTTATTCAAAAAGATGGTCATCACTTCGCTTTTTATTTTGAACAAAACGGCAAAGGTGATTATTTTGATGAAAACGGTAAAAGCCTGGAGCGTACATTTCTCAAGGCACCACTGAAATACCGGCGTATAAGCTCGCGATTTTCCAACCATCGCTGGCATCCTATTTTAAAAATTTACCGTCCGCATCACGGCGTGGATTATGTGGCTGCAGAAGGGACTCCGGTGCATGCTTTGGGCGATGGCGTTATTCTTAAAAGGGGCTATCAGCGAAATGGTGCCGGTAACTATCTGAAAATACGTCATAACAGTATTTATATGACGCAATACGCACATTTAAGCCGCTTTGCACGTGGTATGAAAGCGGGGAAACATGTGCGCCAGGGACAACTCATCGGCTATGTGGGGCATACCGGACTGGCCACAGGCCCGCATTTGGATTTCCGGTTTTACAAATATGGGAAACCGGTTAATCCACTGACTGTAAAATCGCCATCGGCCAAACCTGTGGCACAAAAATTTCGTCCGGCTTTCGATTCCATTGTTAACCTTTATCGCCCGCTGCTCGACTCGTTGTAAAGACCGGTTTGGCAGTTGTAAAACAGTACTTTCATCCTGCGCTTTTGTCTAAGCCGGGTTATTAACAAAATCTTGGATTTTATTTTGTTAATAAGTTTCCATTGCTTTTAAAGGAAAAATCTATATCCTGATAATCAGCGATATAACAATTATTAATAAAATTATTTAACTCAAAAATGTAATTTTTTTTTAACATTGTGGTAAAATGTGGTAAATAATGTGAAAATGTGGTAAATATAGTGTATATTTACGCCATAAAACTGTGTTTAATGCCCAATATTTTAGGAACATACGAAGCCAAAATAGATGCCAAAGGAAGATTCATGTTTCCAGTGGCTTACAAAACCCAAATGGGCGATGTAATGAAAAATGGCTTTGTGGTGAAACGGAGCATTTTTAAAAAATGTCTTGAGCTTTTTACTGCCGACCAGTGGTTGGTAGAAACCGCCATGGTGGGAAAGCTGAATATGTTTAAAAAAAAGAATGCAGATTTTGTTACCAAGTTTATGGCTGGCGTCAAACCGGTCGGGTTGGATAGTACCGGAAGGTTACTCCTCCCGAAGGACTTGCTGAACTATGGCGGAATTGCTAAGGAGATCGTGCTCACATCAGTCGTAAACCGAATTGAAATCTGGGATAAAGAGGCCTACGAAAAGGCTGTGGATTATGACCCGGATGATTTTGCTAATCTGGCTGAAGATGTTATGGGTGAGTTCGAAACCGAATAAGATATGTATCACAATCCGGTATTATTGCATAAAAGCATAGAAGGTTTAAGCATTTGTCCTGACGGGATATATGTGGATGCAACCTTTGGCGGCGGTGGCCATGCCCGGGCTATCCTTCAACAACTCGGTGCCAGGGGGCGTCTCGTGGCTTTTGACCAGGATCCGGAAGCCGAAGTCAATAAGCCGGAGGATAAACGAATAATTTTTGTCAACCAGAATTTCCGTTACCTGAAAAATTTCCTGCGCCTCTACGATGTGCTACCAGTGGATGGAATCCTGGCTGATCTTGGTGTAAGCTCGCATCAGTTTGATGTGGCAAAGCGTGGTTTCTCCACCCGCTTTGATGGCCCACTTGATATGCGTATGGGGAAACATCAAAACCTGACAGCTGCCGATGTTATCAACACTTATTCCGAAGATGAACTTAATCAGGTTTTCCGTCTGTACGGCGAAATTAAAAACAGCCGCTGCATGGCTAAACTTATTTGTGCACAGCGAAAAGAAAAAGTTTTCAAAACCACCTTTGAACTGGAGGCTGCGGTTGAAAAATGTATTCCGCCCACACGTAAAAATAAAATGTTGGCCATGCTGTTTCAGGCTATCCGCATCGAAGTAAACCAGGAACTGGAAGTTCTGAAATCTTTTCTTGAGCAAACTGCTGACATACTAAAACCCGGAGGCCGGCTGGTGGTTATCTCGTACCATTCGCTGGAAGACCGGCTGGTGAAGAATTTTATCAAGACCGGAAACTTTGAGGGAAAAATAAAAAAAGACTTTTTCGGAAATAACCTGGTTGATTTCAAACCGGTAGTTAACAAAGTGATTACTCCCGATGAAGAAGAAATAACGCAAAACAGCCGTGCCCGTTCGGCAAAGTTACGAATTGCTGAAAAAATTGGTGAACAATGAAAAGAAACAAACGTAAAATAGAATTTACAGAAGGCCATACTTCCCAAAATAATCCGGTGGGAACCTTCGGCCGTGCTACGCAGGATGTGCTGGGTGGTGCTATTCTGGAAAATAAAAGAACACGACAGATTTTTCCGTTTTTGCTTTTCCTGGCCGGCCTTGCATTTATCTATATCACTAATGATTATGTGCTGGAAAACAAAGTCAGGAGAATATCCAAAATAGAACTTGAAATCAGGGAGTTGCGATACGAATATATCTCCGTTAAGTCAGATTTAATGACACTTAGTAAACAGTCGCAGCTGGAAAAACGATTAGAGGGCATCGGCATTAAAGAAAATAACGTGCCTGTAAAAACACTCATTATTTATCAAAAACAGGAGAAGTAACTTTGGAAAATAATAAGAAAATCATATTGTCTCGTGTTTATCTCGTTTATTTCGCGACTCTGATTTTTGCCTTGCTGATTATCGGAAAGATAGTTTACATCCGGTACAAGGAAGGCCCTGCATTGCTGGCCAAAGCCCAAAAGCAGGAAATAAAAATTTTTAGTCTGAAAGCTGACCGTGGTAATATTTTGTCGGATAAAGATAATTTGCTCGCTACTTCTGTGCCGGTTTTTGAGATTAGAATGGATGTGGCCGGCGGCTACATTTCCAATGCGTTCTTTAACCGGAATGTTGATTCGCTGGCTTACCGTCTGGCATCGCTTTTTAAAGACAGATCGCAAGCTTACTATAGAAAAATATTGAAAAGAGCGCGTACTCTTGGCAATCGTTACCTGTTGATTCATCGTCATGTAAACTATACTCAACTGAAACAGTTACGTACTTTTCCGATTTTCAGAAGGGGAAAAAATCTGGGCGGATTCATTGCTATTCAAAAAACAATAAGACGCCTCCCCTTTGGTCAGCTTGCTGCCCGTACCATTGGCTATGAAAATAAAAAAGAACATCTTTTTGTCGGTCTTGAAGGTGCCTATTCCAAGGTGCTTACCGGCGTGAATGGTAAACAGATTAGGCGAAGGATAAATGGTGGTGCGTGGCTGCCCATTCACGATGAAAATGAAATTGAACCTCAAAATGGAATGGACGTCATAACGACACTGGATATGAACCTGCAGGATGTGGCTGAAAACGCGTTGCTAAAGCAGATGATAAAACATGAGGCCATGATGGGAACCGCCGTGCTGATGCAGGTGAAAACCGGCGACATCAAAGCTATTGCCAATCTGCGCTACGACAAAAACAGCAGCTCCTATATCGAAAGCTACAACATGGCTATTGGCGAAAAATACGAACCCGGTTCCACGTTTAAACTGGCTTCTATGATTTCCGGCCTGGAGGACCACAAATTTAAGTTAAGCGATACCGTGTCCGTGAAAAAAGGCTATGTGGTTTACTATGGCCGGACGCTGCGCGATGTGCACGTCATCGGCGATGGCCTCATTACCATCCGGCAGGCTTTTGAACACTCTTCCAACGTAGGGGTTTCCAAAGTGATGCAGAAAGCGTACAAAGAGGATCCATCAAAGTTTATCGCTCACCTGTATGCAATGGATTTGAACAAACCCCTGGGGTTGAAAATTGCCGGTGAAGCCAATCCGTATATTAAAAGTCCGAAAGATAGAAAACACTGGTACCTTACTTCACTACCTTGGATGTCGGTGGGATACGGACTGGAGTTAACTCCGTTGCAACTGCTGACTTTTTACAATGCGGTGGCCAACAATGGTGTGGAGGTAAAACCACGTTTTGTTACGGCTATTTCCGATGGCGGACGTGTAGTGAAAAAGTTTGGTGTACAGGTACGAAATCCGCAAATTGCTTCTCTTTCCATTATCCGGAAAGTACAAAGCCTGCTCGTGGGTGTGGTTTTACACGGAACAGCACAAAACCTGAAAAACAAACATTTTCAAATTGCCGGGAAAACAGGTACGGCAAAAATTTCCATAGGTGGAAAATATATCCCGGGTGCCTATAATGCCACTTTTGTGGGGTATTTTCCTGCCAAAGATCCGCAGTATTCATGTATTGTGGTGATTAACAGGCCAAAACACGGATACTATGGGAGCGGTGTGGCAGCACCGGTTTTTAAGGAAATTGCCGATAAGGTTTATGCCACTTCACTGGCGTTGCATGAGAACCCCAAAAAGGGTAAGGTCAATGAATCCTTCCCGCTGGCAATGAATGCTGCCTGGTATCCAGATTTGAAAACTATTTACAAAGACCTTGGTATAAAAACTGCCAAAGGCTCTTACGCCAAAACCTGGACGGTGACCGGAGACCGACATGACAAAGTGATTTTCTTTTCCAAAACCTTTGCAAAAAACATGATTCCCAATGTGAAAGGGATGACGGCTATAGATGCGATTTTCCTTTTGGAAAACATGGGGCTGACCACACGTGTACAGGGCAGGGGTGTGGTATATCATCAGTCGCTGAAACCGGGAACACGTTTCCAAAAAGGACAGAAAATTTTAATTCGATTAATTAATTTTTAAAACAGACCGTTGAAAAAGTTGCATGACATATTAAATAAAGTCGGCGTTGAGAGCATCAACGGAAATGAAGATGTGGTTGTTTCCAACGTGATTTTCGACTCGCGAGATGTCAGTCCGGGCGATGTTTTTGTTGCCGTGTCCGGCACACGGGTCGATGGTCATCGTTTTATTGATAGCGCCGTCAGACAAGGTGCTGTGGCTGTGGTTTGTGAGATTTTACCGCAAAATATTAATACTGATGTTGTATGGGTCAAAGTAAAAACTTCTGCTGTCGCCCTTGGACAGATAGCTGCTAACTTCTATGGCAGGCCTTCGGAAAAACTGAAACTTGTGGGCGTAACCGGTACCAACGGAAAAACTACTATCGTTACCTTGCTTCATGAGCTGTTTATAAGCCTTGGATACGAAACCGGCATGCTCTCCACCATTGTGAATAAAGTAAGCCAGAGGGAGATAAAAACCAGCCATACTACTCCCGATGCGTTAAGTATCAACCGTGTTTTGAGTGAAATGGTCGAAGCGGGATGTGCTTATGCTTTCATGGAAGTCAGCTCGCATGCCATTGTACAGGAGCGTGTTGCCGGCCTGCAGTTTGCCGGCGCTTTGTTTACCAATATAACCCACGATCATCTTGATTACCATAAAACTTTTAAAAAATATATCGCAGCAAAGAAGAAATTCTTTGATGACTTGCCACAAGAAGCCTTTGCTCTAATCAATGCCGATGACCGGAATGCCCGTATTATGTTGCAAAACACACAGGCAAAAAAATACAGTTATGCGATGAAAACTATGGCCGATTTCCGTGGCCGCCTGATTGAAGATGAATTTTCAGGCTTGCAAATGTTTCTTGATGACAAAGAATTTTACTCGCCCATGGTGGGAACTTTTAATGCTTCCAACCTGTTGGCGGTTTATGCCACAGCCGTTTTGCTGGAACAGGATAAAGAGGAAATATTACGGATACTTAGTGGTTTGCGTGGTGCCGAAGGACGCTTTGAGGTGCTGCGTTCGCCCGATGGCATTGTTTGTATTGTGGATTATGCGCACACTCCTGATGCGTTGAAAAATGTGCTGGAAACCATTCGGACTATCAGCAGCGGAAACAAACAATTGATTACTGTGGTAGGTGCTGGTGGGGAGCGTGATAAAACCAAGCGTCCGAAAATGGCAGCTATTGCCAGTGTGTTGAGCAGCCGTACAATACTTACTTCGGATAATCCACGCAGCGAAAATCCGGAAGCTATCCTGAACGATATGAAAGCCGGCATTGACCCGGTGGCAATGAAAAATACGCTGGTGATTACAAGCCGTCTCGAAGCCATAAAAACAGCTTACGCGTTGGCCGATAAAGGCGACATTATTTTGGTCGCCGGCAAAGGCCATGAGAAATATCAGGAAATTAACGGGGTGCGACATCCCTTTGACGATAAACAAGTTTTGACTGAATTATTTGAAACACGATAATTATGCTGTACTATCTGTTTAAATATTTGCATGATGCTTATTCTTTTCCGGGAGCCGGATTGTTCCAGTATATCTCCTTCAGAGCTGCTATGGCCATTATCACCTCGTTGCTCATCAGCCTTGTGTTTGGCAAACACTGGATTAAATATCTGAATAAAAACCAGGTGGGCGAAACGGTACGCGACCTCGGACTGGAAGGTCAGTTGGAAAAGCAGGGGACTCCTACCATGGGAGGGCTGATTATCCTGGCTTCCATTATAATTCCTGCGTTGCTTTTTGCCCGGCTCGACAATGTCTATATTCTTATGATGCTCTTTACCACAATCTGGCTCGGTGCGTTAGGCTTTATCGACGATTATATCAAGGTATTCAAGAAAAATAAAAAGGGACTCAGTGGTAAATATAAAATTGTAGGACAGGTGATTCTCGGATTGGTAGTGGGACTGGTGATGTATTTCAACAAGAATGTGGTTACCCGTGAAAAACAGATGCCTCAGGTCTCGCAAGTCTATTCAATAATTAATAACCCCGGGCCCTCGGCACGATATTCCATCACCGAAAAACACTCCACCAAAACGACCATTCCGTTTTTGAAAAACAATGAATTTGACTATGCTGTATTGCTTAAATGGATAGGCCCGGGCTATGAAAAATGGGCTTATCTCATTTTCATCCCCATCGTCATTTTAATCATAACCGGTGTTTCGAACGGAGCAAATCTGACGGATGGCATGGATGGCCTGGCGGCGGGAACATCAGCTATTATGGGGGCCACCCTTGGTATTCTGGCCTGGGTGTCGGGTAACATTATTTTTGCCGATTATCTGAACATTATGTATTTGCCCAACGTGGGTGAGTTGGCAGTTTATATCAGTGCCTTTGTGGGTGCTACCGTAGGGTTCTTGTGGTACAACACCTATCCTGCACAGGTTTTTATGGGCGATACGGGCAGTCTGGCCATTGGCGGTATTATTGCCGTATTTGCCATCATCATCCGCAAAGAACTGCTGATTCCCCTTTTCGGTGGCATTTTCCTCGCCGAGAGTATTTCAGTGATTTTGCAGGTGGGCTACTTCAAATATACTCGCAAAAAATATGGTGTTGGTCGGCGGATTTTCAAAATGGCTCCGCTGCATCATCATTTTCAAAAACTGGGATTTCCAGAGCCAAAAATCGTTTTACGTTTTTTTATTGTGGGGATTGCCCTTGCTGTAGCAACTATTATAACATTGAAAGTGAGATAAATATGGGGTTGTATGAAACAAAAACACGAAATAGTAGTTCTCGGAGCCAGCGAAAGCGGAACGGGAGCTGCCGTGCTTGCTAAAATTCATGAGCTGCCGGTTTTTGTTTCCGATAAAGGGAAAATAAGTGAAAAGTACAGACGCGTTCTTAAACAGTTTGAAATAGATTTTGAAGAAAACGGACACGATACCGTCAGGATTTTTGCAGCCGAAAAAGTGGTGAAAAGTCCCGGCATTCCTGATACGATTTCTATGATCCGGCAAATGAGGGAAAAAGGTATTCCGGTGATTTCTGAAATAGAATTTGCAGGTGCCTTTACCGCCGCCAAAAAAATTTGTATCACCGGGAGTAACGGAAAAACTACTACCACACTTCTGACCTATCATATATTAAAAAATGCAGGTATCAATGTGGGATTGGCCGGCAATATGGGTGAAAGTTTTGCCTGGCAGGTAGCTTTTCATAATTTCGACTGGTATGTCTTGGAGATCAGTAGTTTTCAGCTGGATGGAATGTTCAGGTTCAGAGCTGATATCGCCATCCTGCTCAATATTACACCGGACCATCTCAACCGCTACGATAATAATTTTCAAAAATATGTGGATAGTAAATTCCGGATTCTTCAAAATCAGACGGCAAACGATTACTTCGTCTACTGGGCTGACGACCCTGTTATCCGGAGAGAATTGAATAAAAGAAAAATAATGGCAACTCCGGTTCCTTTTGGTCAACACAGCGCTGACCGGTATCCCGGAGCCGGAATAATAAATAATAAAATAAGATTTAATAACGGTAAAAACAGTTTTGATATGACACTCGAACAATTAGCATTACAAGGTAAGCACAATGTTTATAACTCCATGGCTTCGGGGGTTACTGCCCGCCTGATGGAAATCCGTAAAGAGACCATCAAACAGAGCCTTTCTGATTTTCAGAATATTACCCACAGACTCGAATATGTGGCCAGTGTTCATGGTATTCACTTTATCAATGATTCCAAAGCAACCAACATTAACGCTACCTGGTATGCCTTGGAATACATGGAGAAGCCTACCGTCTGGATTGTGGGTGGTGTAGACAAGGGTAACGATTACGACCTGCTTAAGCCGTTGGTGGCCGAAAAGGTGAAGGCCATAGTTTGCCTTGGCCTCGACAACCGGCATATCCATAAAGCTTTTGAGGGGCTGGTGGACACGATTATTGATACTGAATCGGCCCGCGAAGCTGTGACCACGGCTTACTATCTTGCCGAAAAAGGAGAAACAGTTTTGCTTTCGCCGGCTTGTGCCAGTTTCGACTTGTTTGATAACTACGGAGACCGTGGAGACCAGTTTAAAGCAGCTGTGAATGAATTGTAATTTTATTAAGAAAGACAAATGACCATCTTTAACAGTGAAATAAAAATAAAAGGCGACCGGGTTATCTGGGCAGTGGTCTTTATTCTGACCATTTTGTCTTTTCTTGCCGTGTATAGTTCCACGGGAACGCTGGCTTATAAATACCAGGGCGGAAACACAGCTTATTACATGCTGAAGCACGGAATTATTTTGCTGACAGGGTTGTTGCTAATGTATTTTGCTCATTTGCTGAAATACACATACTATTCGCGGATTTTTCAAATCGCCTTTTATATTGCTGTACCGTTATTAATACTTACATTGCTGTTCGGACTTAACCTGAATGAAGCCCGTCGCGCACTGCCCTTGCCGTTTCATTTGAGTTTCGAAACCTCCGACCTGGCCAAACTGACGCTGACAGTCTATCTTGCCCGCGTATTGACCAAACGTGAAAAGGAATTAAAAGATTTTAATAAAGTGCTGCTTTATCTGATGTTGCCTGTACTGATTGTCTGCGGACTCATCTTTCCTGCTAACCTTTCCACAGCTGTACTTATTTTTATCACCAGCCTGGTTTTGATTTTTATCGGGCGGGTAAAATTTCCGTATATTCTTTCCATTCTCGGATTGAGTGCGCTGTTGCTGGGTTTTGTTCTTGCAATCTTACTTATGATGCCGGCGGGAAAACAGGCACGACTGAATACCTGGAAGGCCCGGATTGAGCAATTCAAAAGTGGCAATGCA
>VAOZ01052650.1_pt1 | contig 12593 bp, 10 predicted proteins | sample 3394041 | NCBI WGS metagenome assembly VAOZ01 (sample SAMN08290431, study PRJNA428436) | hydrothermal vent metagenome | isolation source: Deep-sea hydrothermal vent chimney | place: Indian Ocean: Southwest Indian Ridge
AAACAGGGCTTGCCGCAACTGTGGCCGCGACGATACGCGCCTTCCTTACCGGATGCCTCGGAACGTTTGACCGGGGGAATGGATCACCCGGGTTGGGTTTCGGTGCGGTGATGGTGTCTGGCCTTGGCTACGTGGCACACATGAAGCAACGCAGGGTGTGTGCCGGAACAATGGCCTCTATTAGCAGCGGTTCCTCACGTTTCGATAATACTCGCACCAATTAGTTCCTCATCCGTTGGCGGCTCAAAAAATGTTTCTATATAATCAAATATTTCATGAGCCACTTCTATAGAGAATGATCTCCCTTTTTTCAGTATTTCTTTCAAGAACTCGTTTTCTCCTGGTCTCACTATCTGAGGTTACGTAGTAGAGATGGAAATCTACATTATTATCAGTAGCCTTCTTCCTAATAATATCTCCTTGTTCTTTATTAACTGCTGCGCCATCGATAACGATAGCCACCCCTTGTAATAGCAGTTGTTCACATACCAGCCAGATTTGGTCTCTACATCGCTGATACCTTCCTGATGCCCACGCCATAAACCTCATGCAGACATACTTACACTAATGATGCCGTATCGGTCGGTTACCACGGCGCAATTACCCGGATATCCGAAGCAAGTAGGTATTTATACGCCGGGTTTTCCATGGACATACTATAGCATTAGGGAGAACGAAATTAAGGTATACTTCATCAGCGACATAGTTCGAGATAGTATCCGCTGTAGAGGTTAAAATATCACTTCAGCTATTGAGCCAATCGCTCACCGAATCATATCCCTTAGGAGTAGCACCAACAGCCTCTCAATGAATATCTCATCCCTCCTAATACCCCTTGTCATACATACCTATCCCAATACCATTCGCCGACAGAAGGCCGGGCCGGTGAACTGCAGGTCGCAGTCCCCTACCTAAGCCACGAATAAATCCGGCTTCTCTCTACGGTATCTTAGCCCCCGACAACAAACGCCGTGTACTGGTTAATACTGGTCGAATATCGCGTAACCACGAGCCTTAAGTACAGCGTCTAAACGGGTTCCTAACGACATGTGCAGTGGATACAGCACTATGCCCCCGGCCTCGCCCATATGGATAAAGGGGATGGCATACACAATCGTAAGCTAGTATCAATATGCGTTTAACCAACATAATCCTGTTATCAGTTTGTTGACAACGTAGTAGTCTTTAGTCAGCAATTGCTCCGACACATAGAAAGCCACGGTATCAGGCTCACACTCATTGATGATGCACTAAAGTCCAGAAGTCACCTATTCAACGCTTGGCCTGGACTACGACGCACCTAGTCGATCTCCAAAATAAAGTAGGTGTCTTTCGAGACCAATGATCCACCTAATATTGTATCCTTAGAATGCGGCCTATCAAGGGTACACGGACTACTACCTACCACGGACATGCCACAGCCTACCTCGCAGCAAGAGCATGCCAGTGCTGTTGCTCCCGCCATAGCTATCACTTCATTCATAACCATCTAATCTTCACTCACATTTTATTCTATAAACCTACGAATACGCCCATCAACACGCAAATAGCAATGGGTAGAGCATTGAACAGGTGTAGAATCAGCCTTAGGCTGTCAGAGCAGTTTCCCTAGGTAGCTGAATACCCTCGGCACCAAACACAATGGCAATCGACATGATCACAACTGACATCCTGGCGCTGGCTCCGGTAACGACCGTTGGCCCAGGACCTGAGCAAATATTTGGGCCAGGATGGCTGGTACTGGCGCCGCAGCGACCGGCGTATATCCTTCCTTGATAATAAGCGCCGCAGCGACCAGCGGTAGCCCCGATTACCCACCAGCGAGTAAAGGGCGCGATTGACCACTGAAGTCTGCATTTGCGGCAGTAGCTCACAGCGCCAAAGGGCATCATAATTCTCACCAGTAAGCAAGCTCTGTGCTGCCAACATACCCGAGGAAATCGCCAGTCGCATGCCAAATCCCCACAAAGCATCCTGAAATCCAGCTTGTTCGCCGACCAGAGGATGGTGCCCGCTGTAGGCGCTGGCTGGCACACGAAGATTTCCTACGCCACCATGGGGAACGGGATTTTTCATTTTTAGCCCGGCAAGGCGCTGAAAAGCCTCTAGGCTACGCTCGACAAAAACCTTTTCATGTTTAAAGTCAGAGAATATACAGCTTTTCATAGTGCCGCGCCCGCCCGTGACCAACAGATAGGCGTATCCCTTAGGCGCTAATCGGTCATCACAGATTGCCCAGAAGCCGTCCTTCATATCAGTATCGAAATGATAACCCACGGCAATGGCATCAGCGGCCCGTGGCCCGGCGGCTAGAATCCCCTCGCCATGCAGGTGTTTCAGGCGACTGTTGAAACGCACCTCGACCCCCACAGAGCGAGCCTGTCTGAGCAGGGCACTATCCAATGAACCGGGGCCGGGGCCACGCTCGACCATGTAGAAGATTGGCAATTCGCTATGAATAGCATACGCATTGCCCCAGGGATCAAAAACCGTTCCATTACAGCAAGGCTGCACAGTAAAACCGATATCCAGTCCCTGTGCCTGCAATATATTCAGGACATCTTCCGCTGTACTCCAGTTCTCTAAGCCCTGGAAATCCCGCCCGAAACGGCTTCCTACTTTGCGCTGTGCTTCGTGTACCACCACCTGCCGTCCCGCTCGGGCCAACATGATTGCAGCAGCCAGGCCAGCCGGCCCTGCACCAGCAATCTGGATAGTGGCAGGGGGTTGAGTGTTGTCCCGATCAGCTGCCATGAATTCATCCTTTTAGAGAATTAAGTATAGTACTAATATTTATTGCACTGTAAAAAGACGCCACGGCCAGGACAACAGTCAGCTTCCCTACTCGCATCATCATTGTCCGGTCCTGATACCACTTCTCTGAAATCATACAAAGTGCCTTCGATGACGATACCACCATGGCGAGCCCGCTTCCTTCGGGCAGCACATGACCACAGACCCTTGAACAAGGTCTGTACCTTCCGGTGGTCTTCATAGGCCAGTATCTGCTCTGATAGGAAAGCGGCAATGTCCATTGCCACCTGACGACTGCGATTAACTGAAAAGCATCTGTGGAGATGTAGGTCTCTCGGAATGATAATATAATTCGGATCATATCTCGGGTGGTCGTAGGGCTAACTGCAGGGTGAATAGCTACCCGCTATCCGTGAACCACCAATGGACGTTGGGGAAAGAGTGTGTATTCTTGCACACCCAACCTTGGCCTATATGCTCTTTAGGTTCATCAGAAACAATCCAGTTAGTATATGAAAACATTAAGGTTAAGTGCGGGGTCAAGGCCAATACACCTAAAGAGCAGTAAGAGGAACTATGGGCCTATGCTCAAAGACCTCTCCCGCTTCAGATATGCCCTACAACTCAACATCAGTCACAATAGAAACAGAGTAGTTTGTAGGATATACGACTAACTCTTAGTATAGCAAATAAACCAATTTATACTATCTAAATTATTTTATGCTATCAAAGTTATTGTATTTCTTATAGATAACTGAAATATCTTAAAGTATGGTGTAGATTGATATCTACAAAGTAAGTAACTCTATATCTGATGAATATACATAGGAGCTTGACATTATAGAGAAATAAGAGGATTATTTAGTATGGATTACATATTAAAGATTAATATACGATGTGAGGACACGGCCACACACTCGGACGATAGCATCGGGTGCATCCCCCATATCGAGGAGAGAGGTCTAACATGGTCCCGCTGAGACCCAACCGTGTCACCAAGCTTCCTCTTGTGCGAGGAATTCTCGCTAATGCGCCCCAATTTGTCCTACAGACTCTACTGGTCGTCTTTGTCGGACTCGCCGTGGGTACCGAGAGAACTGTACTACCCACACTAGCCGCCGATTTCGGGGTGGCCAGCGGGGCCTTTCTCCTGCTGGCTTCGTCTGTCATCGCTTTTGGCTTCGTCAAAGGGCTGGTGAATTTCGCCGCCGGCGTACTCGCAGATCGTATCGGCCGAAAGTGGCTACTCGTCCTGGGCTGGGTAGTGGCCCTACCGGTCCCGTTCCTCTTTCTCTACACGCAAAGCTGGGGATGGGTAATTGCCGCCAATATCCTTCTGGGCATCAATCAGGGGTTAACCTGGTCGGTGACAATTATCAGTATGGTCGACCTCGCCGGAACCGAGCAACGCGGGCTCGCCGTGGGCATCAACGAATTCGGCGGCTATGCCGCTATGGGGATAGCGGGACTTGTAGTTGGCATCTTGGCTGGTACTCTAGGCCCCCGGATTGCCATATTTTGGTTCTCGCTGATCGTCATCGCCTTAGCACTGCTGACAACCGTGCTGTTCGTCCGCGAAACCCGCCCCTGGGCACGGGCGGAGAGCCGGGCTCATCAAGAAGGGGAGCACGAGGGGCCGCGCCCGCGCATTCCCGTGACTCGCTCACAGAATCCTGGGGCCTGGGAGATCTTTCTCCTTGTCTCCTTCCGCCACCGCACTTTCCGTGCCCTAAGCCAAGCGGGCGTAGCCAACAAAGTAGCCGATACACTGGTCTGGATACTGTTTCCCGTATACCTGCATGCACGCGGGCTCGACCTGGTCTCGATCGGCTGGATTACCGGCGTCTACGCGGCTGTCTGGGGGGCTTCGCAACTGTGGTCCGGGCCATTGTCTGATCGCATCGGCCGAAAATGGCTCATCGCATCAGGGCTATGGCTGCTGGCGTTAGGAATTATTGGCGTTCTGCTACTGGGAACCGTCAGTGAATGGCTTGTAGCTGCAGTCCTAATGGGCATCGGAATGGCCATGCTCTATCCGAACATCATTGCAGCAGTAAACGATATCTCTGATCCCCACTGGCGGGGCGCCTCTCTTGGAGCTTATCGCTATTGGCGTGACACCGGCTACGCGATCGGAGGAATCATACTCGGGTTGATCGCTCAAGCAACAACGCATGTGAGCGCCGCCTTCTGGGTTACCATCGTGATCCTAGGTATCTCGGGTGCATGGGTGGCCTTAGGCTCTGAAGAGACGCATCCGCGCATCAATCCCACACCCCCATCTTCCCGCAGTCCCCAGTGACGCTGTCGCAACCCTCGCACAGCTCTGTAGCGTCCAATCGTCCAATCCCAGGATCACGGTCACGGAGCTACATACCAGGATAACCGCTGGAGACCCTTGTGGTTCAGGGACTGCAACGCCTAGCGGGCGAGCACGATGGCAGAGTCCGTCTTCATCACTTCCGGCGCGAGGACGACACACGATCCCCCTACTACAGCGACACAATAGGAATCCTGAGGCTACACCTAATAGGCATCGCGAGAATTCGCCCGCTCGGCTCCCGCCCCGCTACTTTGCTGCAAAGAAGCATCAAAGCGCTCATCACTTGGCCCCTAATTATCTCAGTGCAAGGTTCGGACCCGCAGCAAACCGAAATACATCCCATAAAAGCACGTATCTTTCGATCCACTCGATATAGGCCTACAGCGAATTGACGACAGGTGCAGAGGGGAAAGATGCTATTAGGAGCAACATTATCGTAGTTTATCCTCACGGCTATTTTAGTACTGTTCGTTGCAATTGACACCCTTAGAAGCACCATTGAATACTGAACCGGCTGGGGCACACATAAGTGCGGTAACAATTACACTTGCTATATCTAAGGCATGAATCAGTGAAATAAAGTTTCCACCATCACAGGAGACGATCTCTTTGCCTGCATATACATTTTCAATTGTCCGGTCTTGAAACGTACCTAAACCAACAAAATATACCCGCCTACAAAAAGTGCACCAGCGTAATTCTTCAGGTGGGGCATTTCGTATTATCTCTTCCATCACAATTACAGGAGTGCAAATCCAGGCCCGATCTGGAGATAGGTCAAGGGGTATCTTCAGTAATCCAATCCTCGCTGCAGTCAGAGTAAGCCACCGTAATACTTCGCTGAATACAGCGTCCTACCCCGGCTTCCAGGGACGCTTTGAGTAATATTTTCACGATATCTGTACGTAAACGAGTATTGGCATCTCAAGTATTAGGTGCTGTGAAATCGCAAGGCATAGAGGTGGCAATATGCACTACTGCCTCACAGCCATCCAACATTGTTAGCATAAGCTCCTCAATATTTGGTAACAACAAATCGCACTCCACTATCTCCACCCCTTGTGGGAGGAGCGCTCGCGCCTTCTTGGCTGAATGCGCCAAAGCCCGCACAATATAACCTTGCTCTAAAAAACAATAGAGGCTGAGGCAAGGCCAAGAATTCCAGCCGAACCGGCTATTGCTACTTCTGTATATATGATCTCTTAGTATTAAAACACACAACCCGCCGTGACCAGCCACTCAGCGCAAAAGATCGACCGCAAGTGTAACGGGTTGGCTAAATTGCACCACCGAGCGCTCCTCAATTACCATACCTCCACATCAGTATATAAATATGCTCGGTGGTGAAAAGAGCCGAAGATGCTCTCAAATCCACGAGCCTCGCTTCGCTTCCAACAAATATTGCAGGTAGCTTTTGGCCTGATGTAAATTAGCGACCGGAAGGACCTTCTCCCGGCCATCACCACACCTCGGTAATCCTACTAATTATTTCGCTAATGCTTATGCCTTGAATGATCGTCCAAGCTCTTCGCCGGTTCCGAAGTAATGTCGGAATACGTAGAGCAGCGGTTGCCAGCGGCTGGTGTCAATATAGTCAGATCCGGGCACCACGATGTCCTCGTGGGCGTGGATCTTTGTCATCAGGATTTCTACTATAGAGAAGGTTTCCGGGCGCTCGCTGGACCACTCGCCGCCCGGTCCATGCGTAGCTACAACTTTCCCCTCCACCTGAATTGGGCATTCATTTATGCGGGGTGGCTTAACTGTTTTAGACGAGATAGGCGTAAGGCCGCTCTGCATGAATTTATCTTTTACATATCCATACCCGATCTTGGCCTTATGCGGGGGCACCGGGTTTCGGCCGGTGGAGTGTGCGATCTTTTCTACCGAGGGCCATAATGAAGCGGACGGGAAATTGATTACACACTCCATTTCACGAAGTATGTTTTCATGGCCTTGGCTGGCGGAACCTATGCCGCATACAAATCTATCCAAGAGAGCCCAGGTAGACGATACTGGCGAAATATTGACTGTACCATCTTCATTGCATGTCGTAATCAGCACCACCGGGTTTCCGACATAGAGGACAGGTGGGCGCACCGTCTTATGTTTTATATGGGATACGGTTTTATCGGTCATTCTATCTCTCCTTAGAACCGTGAGACTCAGCGGGTTACTCACTAAGGCAAGAATATCCTGATAGATACTAATATTGGCAAGATACGGACATCTATACATTGATAATGCTGTATCGGCCAATTACCGAGGCGCAATTATCCAAATATCCAGAGTAAGCGGGCATCTGCGCGCCAAGTCTTCCATATAAATATTATGGCGGAGAGGGGGAGTCATATCCTGGAAAAGGGCATACCGGGCGAACCGGCTACTTGACCAAGCCTGAGCGTCACAATCCGCTTTGATATACACATCCGCGCCCCGCCTACTCCCACTTAAGGACTACCCGGGAAACATGCTCAACCGCGACCCGCTGAGCCCCTCATATTCTCGTTACCCGGACCTCGTCTCAGGTCGGCGGGCGAACTATAGCCCCTACCTGCTCAAGACCATCAAGTTCACTATCTGAAAGGCCGAGCTCGCGCGCGAGCACTAGGCGGGTGTGCTGGGAAAGCAGGGGTGGCGCGCCGTGGGGTGTAGCCGGCGTACGCGACATGTGGGCAAGTGGGGAGGCCAAGGTGGGCAAGGCATCCAGCGTAGGATGCTCAACCGGCCAAACTAACTCCCGGGCCCGGGCCTGGGGGTCGGCAAAGACCTCGTTCACGGTGTTCACCGGCGAAGCAGGCACAGTAGCCTTATGGAGCAGCTCAAGCCAGTAGGCACGCGGCCGGGTACCAAACAATTTAGCCAGGATCGGCACCAACACCTCACGGTGCTTCACCCGACCGGCGTTAGTTGAGAACTGCTCTTCTATACAAGACCCACATTCCCCCAACACTCCAGTAAGGCGCCGGTACTGTGCGTCGTTACCCACTGCCAGCATGAACCAGCCATCAGCAGCCTCAAAAGCTTGATAAGGCACAATCTGCGGATGCGCATTCCCCATCCGCTGAGGTACCTCCCCCACTAGTAAGAAGGCTTGCGCCTGATTGACCAGCGCAGCCGCCCCCACATCGAAAAGTGCTAAATCTAGGTGTTGGCCTATACCACTGGTCTCACGCTCCCGCAGGGCAGCCAGAATACCCACTGCTGCAGTGAGCCCGGTAAGCACATCAATCCAGGCCACCCCCACCTTGGTAGGTGGACCATCCGCCGCGCCGGTGAGACTCATGATACCGGTGATACCCTGCAGAGCCGCATCGTATCCAGGCTCGCTAGCCCTGGGCCCGCTATGGCCGAAACCGGTGATCGAAGCATAAATCAGTCTAGGATTGACCGTCGCCAATTCGGCGTAGGAAAGACCGTATCGGGCTAGATCCCCCGACTTGAAATTCTCTACCAGCACATCGGCCCGTCTCGCCAACTCTACGACAAGATGACGGCCCTCGGGTATTTTCAGGTCGACGCCCAGGCTCTCCTTGCCCCGGTTTGCCGACAGAAAGTAGCTGCTTTCACCCCGGACGAATGGTGGACCCCAGCGCCTAGTATCATCACCGAGGGGCGACTCCAGCTTCCAAATCTCAGCCCCCAGATCGGAAAGCATCTGCGTACAGTAGGGGCCAGCCAGAACCCGTGAGAGATCCAGCACCTTAAGGCCAGCCAACGCTTCGTTCATCGACTAGAATATGCCGCAAGTCGAAGCTCGCCATCCTCGAAGAGCATCTGGTCATCGAGTTCTACTGTAGCGTCATGAAACACCATGTCCCAGTGAATCGGGCAGCTGTACGTTCCCCCGTAAAAATGATCGTCACCCAGCGCAATGTGCACGTTGCCCATGGCCTTCTTCTCCTCCTCAAAGTCACCGTTTCGTGAGGACTCGGCGTTTAACCCGATGCCGATCTCCGCCACGTGCCGGGCCCCGGGCATCTCCTCGAAGACCGCCGCCAATTGCCGGGTACGCGCACCGCCACCCTGCAAACCCGTTACCAGTCCGCGCTCAATAGTCAGGCGGAACGGATCCAGGCCTTCCAATCCGGCCATGGGCCCATCTATCAGTACGGTTCCAGAAGCACTGTCCGTACCCGGGCGCTGGGAAACCTCGCCGTCGGAAAAGGCTGCTTCCCGGCCCGGCTCACGTGCTATGCCACACTCTACGATCACTAGTTGTCCCATCACCGGCTTCTTGGATACCTCCGCTGCGAAATCGGTGCCGGCCTTGGTATGGATGTGAATCCGACCAGCAGCACCCCATATCCCGGCCATACGTTGGCCCAATTCCTCCAGCGCCTCATAGTCGGCCGTAGCCGCTCCCTTCAGGTAATTGTCCAAATCCCTCATAACCATAGAGAGCGCCCTAATCCGTTTCTGGCCCAGCAACTCCACCACCGGCCGAGCGTAGGTAGGTGCACCTGAGGCATGAGTCACACCGATCAAGACATCACAACCCAACAAGGCCTTCTCGATCGGCGCGGTTAAAGCAATAGCACGTTCCTTACCTCGGGTAGGCATCAAAGCCACTGTATATTCGCCACCGACCGATTGGACCGCTCCTGCAAGCGCCAAGTAAATCTCGGTCTCAGTCTCCGGATCGGCAACGATCAACACGTCCTCTCCCGGCTGTACGGCGAGGTGCTTACGTACGATCCGCTCCCCAAGGTCGATCATGTCAATAGTACGCTGACGACTCATCGCTCACCCTTCCCGGCTAGCACTGTAGACGTATAAGTAGAGCCCTTTTCGCACACCCGTAATAAGGTATACATGACCATCACCATACCCCTATAGGGCCTCTTGACATCGCTTTTCCTACCAAAATCAAGGTGGCTATCAAATATAAGAGGTCATCTTATAAGAGGTTCGCGTACATGGAGAGATCCAGTTTAGTGATATCCACTATCTTCGTAAGCACCTTGCCACAGTTAGGCCGGATTCGACCACCGGCCCGTACTACCCGGCAGTAGTGGACAGTACTCAAAATCACCATATTTAGAGTACTGGACAAGCAGTGCGACTGCTGCAGGACGGTGCACCAACATGCTCTTCCACGCACTCTGCCTAAGTTTGACCGCCATCCGGTAAGCCACCCAAACCACCCTCACCCCCATCGCCCCCGTCGGAAATTACAGAGCCGATCCATAAGTACCTTTACCACGCTCGCTGCTTCACCCCCCGGTAGCACCCTACAAGAGCGTGGGTAACCAGTACTTACAGCTACAATAGGCACTATCCCGACGGCTTCGTCTAAATAGTCCGAGGTTACTGATACGAGAGGTAGAGCACAGGATCCACGCACCAAGAGTAGCCCAGCAATGATAATCAAACTCCCTTAAACTTGATTCATCCGAACAGCCACACCCAGCCTCCCGCAACCGGGGGCAATCCAACCAGCCTTCCTAGTTTATCCGGCTAAGCGGGGCCTCGGAACCAGATCCCTTGGCTCGATTGGCTTTAGCTAGGGCTCTGTCGATGATCGCATCAGGCTTACTTACCAACACCATAGGCCTGGAAATTATTCTGCCGGCCTATCTTGGCCCAACACTACCGTATGGACAGGGACTAGCCCCAGCTGGAAGTATGACGAAGATGGCGAGAGAATCAAGGCAGTTAGCCCGGTGCCAACACAACCTTCAAGCCCACCCGCCGGACTACGGCTGCGAGCGCCTCGCGGTAGTGAGGAATCGTGAAGCGATGTGTAACCAGGCGCTCGAGCCCCTGCCCTTCAGGCTCACTCAAAAGCATCACCGATTTCTTAAAGTCCTCCTCGGTATAGGTGTAGCCGCCTACCAGCTCGACCTCTCTAAACCAGTGAGGGGAGAAGTCATGGCGTTCTTCCCCGGTGGCACCCAGAAGTAGCACCCGCCCGCCTTCCCGCACCGCCCAGACCGCTTGTTCGAGACTACTTCTGGAACCCGCCGCATCAATCACCAGATCGTAGCCGCCCCGCCAGGCCCGCGGCCCAATTAGGGCTCGGTATGAGTGCGCGCCTACGGTCTTGGCAGCCTGTTCAACGGAACCAAAGACCTGATCTGCGCCGCGAGACTTTGCGAAAGCCGCTTGAACCGAGTATCGAGCCACAACCGCCATGCTGCCCGAAAATCCCAACCGGCGGGCCGCCTCCAAAGCTAAGAGACCGATGCTACCGACACCAATAATGAGCAGCTTCCCAGACATCCCATGCTTCAGTAAGATCCCGAGCCCATGCACCGCTACCGCGAGGGGCTCGGTTAGCACCGCGCGCTCGTCGGGTACATGGTCTGGTACCGACACCAGCCGCGCGGGATGTGCCACCAAGCCAGGGCCAAATCCACCAGGCAGATCGTGGTTATAGCCCAGCAACCCTGGAGCCAGAGGACCGTCGGCAACGCGCCGGCACAGATTATCCTCACCACGTGCACAGGCCACACAGGGCTCTTGGCCAAACTCGCGGCAGGCCAATACAGGATTTACTACGACTCGGCTGCCTTCTATCTCACCAAGGATCTCGTGGCCCAAAACTGCGGGAAAGGAAAAGAATGGAGAGAGCCTGGGCGAATTCTTCCCGAAGAGTAGGGCCATATCGGATCCACAGATACCCGCCAGTCGCACCATTACCGTTTCCCAACCCTTAGGGGCAGGCGTCTTGGGCGGCCTCTTCAGCGAAAGCGGCAGTGCAGCAATCGGATAGCGCTTGCCTAAGGCCCGAGCGGCCAAATAGCGCGGAATGGAGGCCCGAAAAACCAGGCTGGGCAAGGTCTGTTCCACAAATCTAACTCATGGGCACACGCGGCAGCAGGCGGCCCTCGATGCGCTCCAGAATATCCCCCACGCTGCGGCCGGTGATGGTCAAGCCGTGGTTCTTGAGGCCCACCACTGCACGGGAAGGATCCTCAGCCTCTCGCACCTTCTGTGCCACCGCCTCACCGAGTTGGTAGGTCCCACAGGGATAATTAAACTCGGTAGAGGGAACCCCGGACATCCAGGCATGCACATGGATGATCGCCCCAACCTCGGGGTGTTCACGATAGATCATCCAGTGCTCGATAGCGTCTACTGAAACCCGCCTAGGATCTACGTCCGGCGGAACCTGCAACACCATGGCGTTGTCCTCCGGGCGGTAATCGCTTACCAGCAGGATGTCACGCCCGATCTCGCGCAGTTTGGCCTTGTTAACGCCCGAAGCAGACATCCAAAAACGGCTGTTGTCCAGCCGTGCGGAAAGATTACCGTAGGAAAGCCCGCCTATACCGTAGAGGAGCTTGATATGGCGCTGCTCGGTAGGGCTCAGCACCTCTTCGAGGGAAAACGGTGTGGGCAGCAGGTTAAGTTCTTCCAACCGGGCACCGGCTTCTGCAAGGGCTATGGTTTTGCTGTCACCCGCCCAGAGCTCGGGCTCGAGCGTCTTATCATAGATATTGTTGATCACCAGCACGCTGCAGGCGATGGGATTGATTCGTTGATACAGTCGCTCGAAGAAGTCTGGACC
>VAOZ01081555.1_pt1 | contig 12593 bp, 14 predicted proteins | sample 3394041 | NCBI WGS metagenome assembly VAOZ01 (sample SAMN08290431, study PRJNA428436) | hydrothermal vent metagenome | isolation source: Deep-sea hydrothermal vent chimney | place: Indian Ocean: Southwest Indian Ridge
ACCATTGATCAGGTGGGAACCATCGAAACCCACGACTGTTTCTCCATTGCCGGGATAATGGCTGTGGAAGCGCTCGGGCTGGCAGCCAAAGGCGAAGGCGCTGACTATGTAGGTGCCGGCAAAACCGGTCGCAACGGAGAGATGCCGTTCAATACAACTGGTGGCCTCATCGGTTGGGGACATCCTACGGGTGGAACAGGTGTGCATCAGGCCGTAACCATTTGGCAGCAGCTCACCGGAAAAGCCGGAAAAGCACAGATTAAGATAAGCGATGACCGTCCTTACGGCCTGACCATCAACATGGGAGGGGACGATGTTACCGTTACTTCCATCGTTTTCAAAAGAGGGGAATAAAAGATACTTTTTTTAAAACTCACAACTATGCTCATCATAGGACATCGCGGCGCAAGCGGGACCGCTCCCGAAAATACTTTGGCTTCTTTTGAAAAGGCCATCCGGCTGGGCGTGAAAATGATTGAACTTGATGTGCATCTATGTGCCACTGGCGAGCTAATGGTTATCCACGATGAAAAAATCAACAGGACGACATCGGGAAAAGGTTTTGTCGCGGACAAAACGCTAGCGGAGCTGAAAAAAGTCGATGCCGACGGGGGTGAAAAGATTCCAACTCTTCGTGAGGTACTAAATATGGTAAACCGACTTGTGAGAATTAACATTGAGTTGAAAGGTGCAAATGTTGCCGCTTCCACCGTTGCACTAATGAACGAATACAAAGAAAACTACGGCTGGGAAACGGAGGACTTTTGTATTTCGTCGTTTGACCATCAGCAGCTTAGGGAGTTTCGGAAATTGGATAAAACTACAGAAATTGGTATTCTTTACGAAAAACACCCGGATGGTTTTACTGAACTGGCAAAGGCCTTACAAGCAACTTCCGTCAATATTTCGCTACATACGGTTAGGCAAAAAGTTGTGGATGAAATTCATGCTGAAGGTCTGGAAGTGTGGGTTTACACCGTAAATCAGTGGCATGATTTTGAACGGTTAAAGCAGATGAACGTGGATGCAGTTTTTACAAATTATCCGGACAAATTTTTAAACAGGCGGGCCTAATATTTTTGTAAAACCCGTGCGACTGCATCATGCCAGTCTGCAATTCCTTTTTCAACATCACGGGCGCTTTTAGCGGGTACAAAAGTCTTTTCCACCTGCCACTGGCTTTCGATTTCCGCCACATCATTCCAAAAGCCGACTGCAAGACCGGCAAAATAGGCGGCTCCGAGTGATGTACTTTCCAGTACCACAGGTCTTTGCACATTAGTTTGCAACACATCGGCCTGCATTTGCATAAGAAAATTGTTGACTGCTGCGCCTCCATCAACACGCAGGTTCTCGATGACAAAGCCGGCATCCTGCTGCATGGCTTTCATCATATCATAACTTTGATAAGCAATGGATTCGAGAGCGGCGCGCGTGATATGCGCTCTGGAAGTTCCGCGGGTTATACCGTAAATCATCCCCCGCGCATCCTGATCCCAGTGCGGAGCACCCAGTCCGGTAAAAGCAGGCACGAAAACAACACCGTCAGTATCCTCCACCGAAAGGGCCAGTTTCTCGCTATCCGAAGCTGATTTGATGAGTTTTAATCCATCGCGAAGCCATTGAATAACTGCACCGCCAACGAAAACGCTCCCCTCCAGTGCATAGGTTGTTTTGTTGTTCAGTTGCCAGGCCACGGTGGTGAGCATCCTGTTTTTTGAACGAACTGCTTTGCCCCCGGTGTTGAGCATGATAAAGCAACCGGTTCCATAAGTATTTTTTACCATTCCCTGATGAATACACATCTGCCCGAAAAGTGCTGCCTGCTGGTCGCCGGCAACTCCGCTGATAGGAATTTTCGTCGAGAAAATCAATCCGGAAGTATCGGTAAAATGTGTACTGTTGGGTTTTACTTCAGGAAGTATGGAAGCCGGAATGTCAAAAAGTTGCAATAAGTCATCATCCCATTGCAGCGTGTGGATATTGAAAAGCATGGTACGTGAAGCATTGGAAATGTCTGTCAGGTGAGCCTTGCCGTTGCTAAGGTTCCACATAAGCCAGCTATCCACGGTGCCAAAAGCCAATTCGCCTTTTTCAGCGGCTTTGCGTGTACCTTCCACATTGTCGAGAATCCATTTTATCTTGGTGGCCGAAAAGTATGCGTCTATTTCCAGACCGGTTTTTTCGGCAATACGGTTGTGAAGACCTTCTTTTTTCATCCGGTCGCAGTAAGCTGAAGTCCGCCTGTCCTGCCACACAATAGCGTTATAGACCGGTTTTCCTGTTTTCCTATTCCACACGATGGTGGTTTCCCTTTGGTTGGTGATGCCGATGGCGGCAATGACGTTATCGTGAATCTCCATTTTAGCCATAGCTTCTGCTGCCACGCTTATTTGGGAACTGTATATCTCCATGGGGTCGTGCTCCACAAATCCGGGCTTTGGAAAGATCTGTCGGAATTCTTTCTGCGCCATTGACAGTATTTTTCCGGCGTGGTCATAAATAACGGCGCGTGAGCTTGTTGTTCCCTGATCCAGTGCAAGGATATATTTTTTTTCCATGGGTTGCGTATTAAAAAAGAAGAAAAGTTTTTATTCCAAAATGTAACCTTTGGCAAGTGCTGTATAATCCTCTACCTGTTCACGTTGCCAGCGCCGCCGGAAGCCCAGTTCTTCAGCAATGATTTTGGCTACTGCAGGCGCGGCTTTCATACTTTTGCGGGCGTCCAGCAGCAAGAAGCGGGAGCGACGAGCGAGGAAGTCTTCCACAGTACGCGCCATCTCTTCACGAACAGCCCAAACCACTTCCGCTTTGGTATAGGGAAACCCTTCCTCCAAAACCTCTGCCATACTTTTATCTTTTAGCGAAAGCGATTTAATTTTATCCCGGTCTGAGCCGTAATAATTTAACCGATCGGTTTCATCAAAACTTTTCACATAGCCGTGGATAGGCATGTTGGCGGTAACCGAAGACGTCTCTTCAAGTCCGCCAATCAAAATAGCTTTGTCAATAATGTCTTCACCCATTTTCCGGTAGGTTGTCCATTTCCCACCGGTAATCGTCAACAATCCGGTGGCTGAGATGGTGATTTTGTGACTTCTCGAGATCTCTTTGGTTTTTTCGCCTTCTTCTTCCGGTGCTGCCAATGGGCGAAGGCCGGCAAACACACTGCGTACATCAGATTTTTTCGGAGGATAAACCAGATATTCACCTGCCGTATTCAGGATAAAATCAATTTCTTCGGGTAGTGCCCGCGGCTCCAGACTGATTTCGTCCATAAGGGTGTCGGTGGTGCCCACGACCACTTTGTCATGCCACGGAACGGCAAACAACACACGTCCATCGGGTGTTTTGGGTATCATAATGGCCGCATCACCCTGTAGAAATTTCCGGTCGAGAATGATGTGAACGCCTTGCGAAGGGACAATGGTTCTTTTTGTTTCGGGATGGTCCATTTGGATGATGCTGTCAGCAAAAACGCCTGTAGCGTTAACCACTGATTTTCCTTTTATCTCATAAACCTCATTATTTTCCTTATCTAAAATTTTAACGCCATCCACAAAACCCATTCTGTCTTTCAGGATATCGGTAACGCAACAATAATTGAGGGCAGTTCCGCGGTTGTCTTCAAGTGTCTGAGCCAGGCTTATGGCGAGACGGGCATCGTCAAACTGCCCATCGTAATATATGACACCGCCGTTTAGCCCCTCCTTCTTCAGATTGGGAATAGCCTTTATCACCGCCTCAGTATTTATCCGTTCCGAAGGCCCCAGACCCAGTTTTCCGGACATCATATCATATACTTTCAACCCGACTGTGTAAAACGGGCCATCCCACCACTCGTAAGTAGGAATAATAAATACCTGGTTGCGTACAAGATGTGGAGCATTCCGAAGCAAAAGGCCACGCTCTTTCAATGCTTCCAGCACCAGCGAGATATCACCTTGGGCAAGATAGCGGACGCCGCCATGTACCAGTTTGGTACTCCGGCTGGAGGTTCCTTTGGCAAAATCAGCCTGCTCAAGCAGCAACGTTTTATATCCGCGGGTAGCCGCTTCCACAGCGGCTCCGAGGCCTGTGGCACCGCCTCCAATAACGATGACATCCCAAAGGGGCGTATTTTTCAGCTTTTCTAAATTCAGATTTCTGTTCATAATTCGGGCTTATCAAGAATCAAGGAGTAAAGGTATGAAATTTCCGGTTAGCCGGATTTGTCCAAAAGGAGATAAGGGTGAAGGAAATTGCTATTCCTCTGTGTCCGGCACTTTTGCTTTTATCAGCTGCCGGATAATTGCAGAGACATCTTCGGCATTTTCCCAGGTAAGAAAATGACTTCCGCCTTTAATGATAAAATCAGAAGAGGTTTTGCGAGCGGGCATGATATGGTCGGAAGAGCCGTGTACAATAAATAGGTTTTCGGGCTTTTCGCCATTCTCCCAGTGAACAATTATATTGATAGCCCATCGAACAAAATCCGGATCAGCATTGATGACAATTTCATCAAAGAGCTTCTTCTGTTCCGGTTTTTTCAAGCCGAAAAGAAAATATCTCAACTGGTTTGTTTTGTTGAGCGAAGACTTTGGAATGAGGTAATGCAGGTTTATCCGTCCGGCCACACGGTAAACCAACGGCAGTTCCTGTCGTGTGGAAACGCTGGAAATAAGGATGCTAAGTGCCGGCTTGATGAACTGGTTGATTTCGGTTACTACCAATCCACCAAAAGAGAGGCCAATGAGGATATCGCCCTCTTTTATCATGTATTTTTCCACAAGGCGATGGCAGTAATCTATTAAGGGTTCCTGTTTCTTTGGTTTCAACCAGGCAACATAGATTTGCTGTAAAGAAGTTTTAATTTTCAGATATGAAAAGGCCCTCTCGTCGGCTCCAAGGCCGGTGAAAAAAAAGATCCGGGGATGATTTTTATTGTCAGAAACTTCGTTAGTCATCATTTGTAAAATGAAAAAAGCTAAAGTTCACTTTTCCGTATTTGCGATGGCGTTCAAAAAAAGGCTGGTCTGAAAAGCCAACGTCTTTGGGATGTTCTATCACCAGCCATCCACCTTCTTTTAAAAGGTTGTTTTCAAAAACCTGCCGGCTGATATCTTCGGTACGTTCCATGCTGTAAGGAGGATCGGCAAAAATAAGGTCATACTTCCGGGGGCTTTGCCTGATAAACTGGAAACTGTCTGCCTGCCTGACATGCAGATTTTCCATTTGGAAGTTTTTGGCAGCATCGCGGGTCCATTCCACACAATTCCGGTTTTTGTCCACCGCAGTAACATCAATACAACCGCGCGAGATGAGTTCAAACGAAACAGCACCGGTTCCGGAAAACAAATCCAGGGCAACGACATCCTGAAATGCAATCAGGTTGTTTAGAATATTGAATAAATTCTCCCTGGCCATATCGGTGGTGGGACGCACCGGCAGATTGACCGGAGGATTAATCTTCCGGCTTCGATATTTTCCGGCTATAATTCGCATTGCAACACATTAAAAAGCGTGTAGTATTTATGCCGTCTAATGTCATCGAGCAGATAAGAATAAAAGAAATTTTTATTCTCTTCGATAAATTCTATTTGCCTGATGTATTGGTAAATAAGCTGAAATGTATCGTTGTTTTTATCGATATTGCCGAGGAGTATCAGCCGGACTTCTTCGGGATTCAGCGAAAGCTGCTCCATGGCCGAAAGCAGGAAGTATGCAAAGTCCTCTTTGGTATGGTAAAGGAAATTGTTCGCGTAAAAAAGACGGTTTTCTTTAAAATAAACCAGATCGAAATTTTCCTTATGAACATCCAAAAACAGACTCTTCTCATCGAATTTATTTTTGAAGTTGACCGTAAGGCTTTCGATGAGTGCTGAAGAGTAATGGGCGATGTGGGCATTTGGCCAGAACTCTTTTACTTTCTCAGCAAGAGGGTTGGGAAGATAATAGACATTGACTGACCCCGTATTTTTCAACTCATCAAAAATTATCCGATGGTTTTCCTGGAAAGGATGGTTAAAGCCGAGGTAGAGATTTTTGTGTTCACTTTTGAAAAGAGGAAGCGGGATAAGCGTATTGAAACTATTCTGAATCAGGCAGTAAAAATCCATATAAGGAAAAGCAAACCATGGATATTCGTTGAGAATGAGATCAAACACAAGGGGAAAATCAGCCGGTGTTTTTTTTATATCAAAAAGGTAATGCTGTAATCCGACAAATTTATTCTTGTCGGGGTTGTATATGGCAAAAGCAAGACTATGCATGTTGATTTGCATGGCCATGATATACGAACGTGTGTGTGACGTTTTAAAAGATTTGTCGAGATAGCTAATATGTGGCTTAATATTATAAGGCATAGCCGGGGATTATTCCCAGTTGCCGTCAGTAGATGGCTCGGTCATTGAGCCAACTTTCAGCCCGGTATATTTCTTTTGCTCTTTTTTGGTTGCACTCAGATTTACAACCATCTGCTCATCCAATCCTTTCAGGAAAGTAGTAAAAGGTGCTTTTACTTCAAAGACATGTACTTTGACACCCCCTTTTTTTATTACTCCTGCCTTCATCTTGAATTTTGCACCTCCGGAAAACGGAATAACATTAATATGGTGATAATCAACATTCTTTTGCCCTCTGAACAACGAATCGGCAACTTTGACGTAACCTATTGTATCATTAATGGTCAGCGTATAAGTGGTATCATTTGGATCAGGAATCATTTTCACCACGGGAATCCGGGCACTGTCCATAAATCTAATCAGGGTGTCAAACGAGCCGGTGTATCGGTTGTTCAGCTGTTTGTAAATAAACTGTGCTGAGCGAATATCCTTAAGATACTGGATAACAATAGCTTCACGGGCTCTCTCTTTTTTGTTAAAGTTCACGGGCTGCATGATACTTGTGTAAGTAAAGTAGCCTAAAACTACTGCAATAGCTATCAAAATAATTTGAAAGATTGTCTTTTTCATAAGATAAAAATTTACCGACAAATTTATAACTTTTTAGGAATCCAAAAGGAATTTTCCTGCAAAGGAAATCATTTTTTTTATATAGACAGAATAGATAAGTGTAACATACTATAAATCAGTATAATCAGGAATTTCAGGAAGAAAATGATAACACTGTTTTTCATAGTCCATTTTACAACAATAATGCGAGAGTCCGTTACTAATAATGAGATAATCGGCATGAAGTGTTAGATTATACGTTGCAACCTGATCAAAAACATCCTGACTAAGTTTAATTTCCGGCGCTTTAAATTCGACCAAAAGGACGGGCGTACCATCTTTTTTATGAACGACCGCATCAAAACGTCTAAGCATACCGTTTATTACCAAGCTTTTTTCTACACGCATTAGGGAAGCCGGATAATGTTTTTCGCTGCACAAAAAATGCAGAAAATGTTGGCGCACCCATTCTTCGGGTGTCAAACGGACATACTTCTTCCTGAAGGTGTCGAAAATATCATTTCCCTTTACTGCGTTTTTCCTGATTTTCGCTTCGTAAGCAGGCAGGTTGAGCTGCATCCTTTTAATTATCTTATCCTAGGGTAAAAGTAGAGAATTTTCTGTAAAGTAACGGTTAATATGGTTGTCCGGGCTTTGCTGCGAAATAACCGTCATGCTTTTATTTATCAACCAATGTTCTGCCGCCGTAAGTCCATGAATTGTTTTTCCCGGGTGAGCCACAATCTTATTACTTTTGCAAAAAAGAAAAGCTTATGTACACAGCAGAAGCCTTGAAAGGCCTGTCGAAACGACTTGCGGCCCTGAGGGGGTATCTTTGACGTGGATCGCACGTTGATGGAAATCGGAGAGGAAGAGGAAAAAACACAGGCACCTGATTTTTGGAATGATCCGAAAAAAGCGGAAGTACTGTTGCGGCAAATTAAAGCTAAGAAAAACCGGATGGAAGCTTTTGCGAAAGCAGAAGAAGCCTTTAATGATGTGAAAGTATTGGAGGATTTTTTTCACGATGGGGAAGTCTCTCATGAGGAGATGGACGAACAGTTTGCCGTGGCATTGAAACAGGTAGAAGAACTGGAGTTCCTGCAAATGCTTGGCAAAGAAGAAGATAGCCTGAATGCTATTTTGAAAATCAATCCCGGTGCCGGTGGAACCGAAAGCCAGGACTGGGCAGAGATGCTTATGCGTATGTACATCCGCTATGGCGAACGAAAAGGCTTTAAAGTGAAAGAGCTGGATTTTCAGGAAGGGGATGTGGCCGGTATCAAATCGGTTTCGCTGGAGTTTGAAGGGGATTTTGCCTTTGGGTACCTGAAAGGAGAGAATGGCGTTCACCGGCTGGTACGCCTTTCGCCTTTCGACTCGGCCAACCGCCGCCATACCTCTTTTGCATCGGTATATGTTTATCCCGTGGTGGACGAATCCATAGAAATCGCAGTGAATCCGGCAGACATTAGTTGGGACACTTTTCGCAGCAGCGGTCCGGGCGGACAGAATGTAAATAAGGTGGAAACTGCCGTTCGCCTGCGGCATGAGCCTTCGGGTCTGGTAATTGAGTGCCAGGTAACCCGTTCTCAGCAGCAAAATCGTGAAAAAGCACTCCAGATGTTGCGCTCACAGCTGTACGAGATCGAGATGCGAAAAAAACTGGAGGCGCGGGCAAAAATCGAAGCAGGCAAGAAAAAGATCGAATGGGGTTCGCAAATCCGGTCTTACATTTTGCATCCCTACAAACTGGTGAAAGACGTGCGTACAAACTATGAAACTTCCAACGTGCTGGCAGTTTTGGATGGGGAATTAGATGGCTTTATCAAAGCTTATCTGATGGAATCTGGAGATGGCAGAGAGTAATTATTCCTAAAACCTAGGTATTGCTCTTGAGAATCCCATTTAACTTGAGACAGTTTTCACACTCGTCTTTCCGTTTTGGAAGCTGAATAGAATCATTTTATCCTTCACGCATTGAAAAATTTACCTTAAAACAGTTGAAAATCTACTGTGTTTTCTAAAAATTTTGATTTTTATCAAATAGAACGTGTGCCTCGCAAACGTTATTATTAGTTATTTCATTTTATGGCCGAAAACAGGCTTTAAATTAGCAAAATCCTTTTCTATATTCGTATCTAACGCATTATCAGTATTATATAACTAATAATTTCAGGTTTTCCCAGTGCCTGTGTGAATATTTATTTTAAAAAATAGATTTTCTCATGCTGGAAAATATCTATTTTTGAGTTGATAGATGTGATTAACAAATCCCGGAAGATGTACATTGTGAAGAGTAAATTTAGAGTTAAAAACTTAATGGATATTAGAGAAAATACGCTTGTGTTGGTCAGGTATCTTTTTTCTTTTGGTCTTGCTGCGGAAGATTCCTTTTCTCAGCATAATAATGTTGTGCTACCCGGAATCTATTGGCAGAATCGCAGGCAGGAAATCCAAAGGCAGGGACAAACTTCATCAATGGAATGGATAAACGGCACCTTTCATCATCAATCTGCCAATCATAATTTTCAACAACAGACAAATAGAATACCCTGAATATTTTCCCATAATAAAGAAGTTTTAAAGGCTTATGGGAATCCCATAAGCCTTTTTTGTTTAACCAAATATTATAAGCTATGAAAAAAATTGAAGCAATTATTCGGAAGTCAAAATTTGAGGATGTAAAAAAGGCATTGTATGAAGCCGGTATTGGATGGTTTTCCTACTGGGACATCACAGGCCTTGGAAAATCCACCGAAGAGCAAATGGTAAGAGGTCAGATATTTGAGTCCCATTACATTCAGCGGCACATGCTCTCCATTGTTGTTCGTGACAAGAATTTGGAGAAAACCGTGAACGCAATTATGAATGCTGCACGAACCGGTGATATGGGTGACGGCAAAATATTTGTCTCCGACATTGAGGCTACCTATCGGATTCGTACGGGAGAAACTGGACCAGAGGCGCTATACAACAAAGAAAAAGAAGAAAAATAATATTTAACCGATAGCTAACATGATGAAACTTGCCGGAGGGTATTTGGGCAGGTGAAGTTGTCGTTGGACAAAAACTACTTCGTTTCATGTTCCTAAACCACAAAAATAATTTCAAGATGAAGAAAATATATACAGCAATTATTACACTTTTGACCCTGGTAAGCCTTCCGGCAATGGCGCAAGGTGCAGCAACAGCTGTTCCTGCTCCCACAGTTAATGCGGGCGACACCGCATGGATGCTTATCGCCACCGCATTGGTATTGTTAATGACAATCCCCGGATTGGCGCTTTTTTATGGTGGTCTGGTTCGTCGTAAGAATATTTTAAATGTATTAATGCAGTGCTTTATGATTACAGCCGTCATCAGTATCGAATGGGTAACCTTCGGTTATAGTCTCGCCTTTGGTAGCTCAAGTGGAGCATTAGCGCCTTACATCGGCGGGTTTCATTGGGCTTTTCTGCATGGAATCCATATCAACGATTTAAGCCCTTATTTTATTTCCCATTCCCAACCTACCGGAAAAATAGTCAATGGGGTTCCGGTAATGATTGGAACCATTCCTCACATCGTCTTTATATTATTTCAAATGATGTTTGCCGTGATTACACCTGCCTTAATCATTGGTGCTTTTGCCGAACGGATCAAATTTAAGGGCTTTTTGATTTTCTCGTTACTTTGGGCTTTGGTTATTTACAACCCGGTTGCCCACTGGGTATGGTCAGCAGATGGTTGGTTATCCAAATTAGGAGCACTCGACTTTGCCGGCGGCACGGTGGTGCATATCAATGCCGGTGTTGCTGCTTTGGTCATGGTTCTAATGTTGGGGAAACGCCGTGATTATCAGCAACATGCTATTCCGCCACATAACATTCCATTTGTAGCAATCGGTGCCGGGCTTTTATGGTTCGGATGGTTCGGATTCAATGCCGGTAGCGGATTAGCTGCAGACGGACTTGCGGCAAACGCTTTCCTCGTCACGCAACTCGCTGCCGCAGCGGCTGCTTTAACATGGGCAATATTGGATTGGATCGTTGGAAAGAAACCGACACTTGTGGGCGTTGCAACAGGTGCAGTAGCGGGGTTAGTTGCCATAACACCGGCTTCCGGGTTTGTGGATGTAACGGGTGCTTTGGTTATCGGGATGGTAGTTTCTCTGGCTTGTTTCATTATGGTGGCTTATATAAAACCGAAAGTGGGATATGATGATGCATTAGATGCATTTGGTGTGCATGGTATTGGTGGTATCCTCGGCGCTTTATTGACTGGTTTACTGGCTACACCTACTATTCAAGCCGCATATAGTGGTGCTTTCTATGGAAATTCTCACCAACTTGTCGTTCAGTTGATTGCTGTTTTGTCAACCATAGTCTATTCTGGTGTTGGCACCTTTGTCCTCTTTATTGTGGTGGACAAGCTATTCGGCTTACGAGCCACTGTCAAACAAGAAGCCGTTGGCATGGACGAGGCAATGCACGGAGAGACTGCCTATACGGCATTTGATTAATGAAAATGTTGAACAAAGAGGGTTTTAGTCACAAATGGTGAGCTAAAGCCCTTTTTTGGTTTGTCTAAACAAGGAACGAAGAACAATTAAGATTAATGAAGTTTTCCATCGAATAAGTTACTCCCGAAATATTTCCCCGCTTTTCCACAGCAATTAGAACAAATTATAAATAAGCCTGCGGATTATCATTTTTTCTCAGGAATCTGTAATTTTGACTGTTCTTAAAAAACAGTAAAATGGTTACTATTTATCATAATCCCCGGTGTAAAAAATCGCGTGCCGGCATGCAGTTCCTGCAAAGCAAAACCGATGATTTTAAAATTGTTGAATACCTTAAAAATCCACTTACCGAAGCTGAATTGAAGGATATCCTGATGAGGCTGAACAAGAAACCTCAGGAGATGATCCGCACGCAGGAAGCAGTTTACAAACAGAATTTTAAAGGAAAGAACTTCACAGATGACGAATGGGTGAAGATTATGATTGAATACCCAAAGCTTATCAAACGTCCCATTGTGGTAAATGGAAGCAAAGCTGTCTGGGGCGACCCGGTCGAAGAAATTGAAGCCCTGTTTTAGAATATTAACCTAACTTAAACATAAAATTATGGAATATAGAATAGAACATGACACTTTGGGTGAGGTGCAGGTACCTGTTGATAAATACTGGGGTGCACAAACTCAACGGTCAAAAATGAATTTCCAAATTGGCCCCGCCGCCTCCATGCCACGGGAAATTATTGATGCTTTTGCCTATTTGAAAAAGGCAGCGGCACTCACCAACACCGATCTCGGCGTTCTGGATGGAGAAAAAGCCAAACTGATAGCGCAGGTTTGCGATGAAATCCTGGCAGGAAAACTGTACGACAATTTCCCGTTGGTTATCTGGCAAACCGGTTCGGGTACGCAGTCGAATATGAACGTGAACGAAGTAATTGCCAACCGCGGACACGTGATAAAAGGCGGGAAACTAACGGATGAAAAGAAATTTCTTCATCCCAACGATGACGCCAACAAATCACAGTCGTCCAACGACACTTTCCCCACAGCCATGCACATTGCCGCCTATAAAATACTTATGGAAGTTACCATTCCGGGTGTGAAACATCTGCGTAACACCCTGGCAAGAAAATCCGAAGAGTTTAAAGATATTGTAAA
>VAOZ01107263.1_pt1 | contig 12575 bp, 11 predicted proteins | sample 3394041 | NCBI WGS metagenome assembly VAOZ01 (sample SAMN08290431, study PRJNA428436) | hydrothermal vent metagenome | isolation source: Deep-sea hydrothermal vent chimney | place: Indian Ocean: Southwest Indian Ridge
ATGACCAAGGCCGAGCGGTTCATCAAGGCGGTCAGGGGGGAGGAGGTCGACCGCCCCCCGGTAAGCGCCTGGCTGCACTTCGCCAGCGGACACCTTTCCCCCATCACTCCACTCCCTCGCCGCAGTAAGTAAACGGACGCGTCCCCTGACGGTCCTTGTCCAGGTGCGCGGCCATGTACAAAACGATCTGCATGTCAATGGTCTCCGAATGTATTGGCAAGAGTTCAGAAATCCTCCTCAACCTGTACTTTAGTGTGTTGGCATGGATCTCTAGTGACCGCGCCGCCCTCGTTACGGACCTATTATGTCGGAGATATGCCTCTATCGTTTCTACCAATCTTCTCCTGTAATGCGGCTCTACTACTTCAAGCGGAGAAAGAGCCCCCAACACGAGTTCTCTTAATTTGGCGCTATGATTGATCTCGCGTAAAAGTATGGGGAAACGGGCTTCGTCGAAGGAGAGCACCGGTTGTTTAATTGGACTTTCCACCACTACCTCTAAAGCCCACCTGGCTTGTCTGTAACTCTGGCTCAAGTGCAAAGGGTCTGGGGGAATTCCGCCAAGAGCCCCGACCACCAGGCGATCAGGAAAGGCGCCACGAGCTGCAAGAACAAGGTCCTTAGCCATGTCATGCTCTTGTTCCAACCTTTTGTCCAGCAGGACTACGATGCCGTCCGCCACCTGATGGGCACTATGTTGAGGTGACGAGCCAGCGATGTGACCGCGGACGAACCGAAGAAGCCGCAACCTGCTGCCAAGTGCCGGGGGATCAAACTTCGCCGAGATAGATCTGCGCCAGCGCATCGGCGCATCGGCAAATCCAACGATCATAACGCGGTTTGCCCTCGTGATGTCGACCCCCAATGCCTTGACGCGCTCCTCTAAGCCATCGCGGTGATCCTCGGCCAAGAGCAGTTCCTCTACCAGTTCATCACGCAGCGCATCCAGGTCAATTCCTACTTGGGGATCGGACTCCATCAAAACGTGTAGAATTCGAATACCTAGATCCAGTGGGAGTGAAGACTCCACAGTGTACTCTACCCAGGCGACATCAGGGTTTGACGCCAAGTGTGTTAGCTGCTCGGGATTGTCATCGCTAGAAGCTGGGGTAACGATACAGATGCCTTTCATTGCCTGGGCCTGCCTCTCCCATAGTGGAAGTTTTCTTCTGACCAGCGGAAGAGAGCCACACAGGTAGACGGTACCAGGAATGGGTTCAGAGGCCTTCGCAAAATCCTCGACACGGCGGAGCTGCATGATCATTGGGCCTGACCTGAGAGCAAGGCTTGGTATGAAGCGCAAGAATTGGCTAAGCAGCATCAGGAATACGACCTGTTTTCGGAACCAAGGCGCTATTAAACAGGACAGTCCGGGAAGGTTGCCCCAACATCGCTAAAGTTTACGCCTTGCAGCCTCACGCATCGTTATGCTTTCATGGCCAAACGCGCGGTGCGCGATTGTGGATTGTAGACATTGAGTATTGAACGTTGTGAATGGTAACATCAATTTTACAAGCAGACTTTGATTTTTTGGGGACTACGGTTGAGTGGAAATTTAGGTGGGGATTTACACGATCTTAAGGAGGTCTGAGAGTGAGTCTACGTATCGGGATCGACGTTGGAGGAACGAATACAGATGCAGTGATTATGCGTGGCAACGAGGTTACTGTGTGGGTCAAGAGGCCTACAACGGCTGATGTGACGTCGGGTATAATCGAGGTCCTTCACGCCGTCTTGGAGACAGCGGGTTCCCCAGTTGATGAGGTGGCTTCGGTCATGATTGGGACGACCCACTTCACAAACGCCGTAGTGCAACGTAAGGGTTTGACCCCCGCTGCGGCCATCCGCCTAGGGTTGCCAGCCACGGAGTCGCTGCCCCCTATGGTCGATTGGCCCGAGGACCTACGCAGGGCGCTGGGAGAGCATGTCTACCTCGCGCACGGCGGTATCGAGTTCGACGGTCGCCCCATCTCACCATTGGACAGCTCGGAAATCACGAAAATCGCTCGCGACATCCGAATGAACGACGTCCAAAACATCGCGGTGTCTGCGGTGTTTTCGCCGATTCGGCCGCAGATCGAGGAAGAGGTAGTTGCGCTGTTGCAAAGTGAGCTCCCAGGCGCACACATTACTGCGTCTAGCTCCATTGGGCGAACTGGTCTCTTGGAGCGCGAGAGCGCCGCAATTCTGAACGCGGCGCTGCATGAGTTGGGAGAGCGGATTGTTGACGCGTTTACCGGGGCGATAGCTGAATCGGGTATTCATGCCCCGCTATACTTCACGCAGAATGACGGTACCCTGATGAGCGCAGAGTTTGCGAAGCGCTTTCCGGTCCTGACCATCGCCTCTGGACCCACGAACTCGATGCGTGGCTCCGCATTCCTATCCGGTTTAAGCGAAGCGATCGTCGTGGACGTAGGGGGCACGACCACGGATATAGGTGCGTTGTATCATGGTTTTCCTCGTGAGGCCAGCCTAGCGGTGGACATAGGGGGGGTAAGGACGAACTTCCGAATGCCCGATATTCTGAGCATCGGCCTTGGTGGAGGCTCTCTGGTCAGGGAAGGACCGCTGCGCGTGGGTCCGGAGAGCGTGGGGTTTCGCCTCCTTTCGGAAGCCAGAGTCTTCGGCGGAACCACGCTCACGGCCACTGACCTAGCGGTTGCTTCAGGAAGCGTCACCGTTGGCGACCCGGAGCGGGTCCGGGATCTCGATCCTGAGCTGGTACAGCAGGGTATCGGCGCGATCAATGCCGACATATCCAGTGCGGTGGAGCGAATGCTATTGAGCCCTGAGCCCATCCCGGTCATTGTCGTAGGTGGTGGAAGCATACTGATCGGCGAGAAAGTCGCGGGTCTAACCACAGTCAAACCCGAGCATTTCGAGGTTGCAAACGCGGTCGGTGCCGCGATCGCACAGATAAGCGGCGAGGTTGATCGCGTGTACGCGCTTTCGGACACCTCCAGAGACCAAGCGCTTCGCGAGGCACGGGATGAGGCTGCGCAACGCGCGGTTGAAGCGGGCGCAGATCCCGCGACGGTGGAGATCGTCGACGTGGAAGACGTTCCCCTGGCCTACCTGCCAGGGAACGCGACCAGGATACGCGTGAAGGCTGTGGGAGGGTTGAGCCATGGCTGATATATGGACCTTGTCGGAGGATGATCTTGACGCCCTTGCCATTGGTGCGGCTATCCTCGGAACGGGTGGAGGGGGCAATCCCTACATCGGGAAACTCAGGGCCAAGCAGGTTCTTCGGCAAGGGTATCAGATGAAGGTTATGCCGTTCGAGGGACTGCGCGAGCACGATGTTGTGATAAGTGTGGGCGGGATAGGGGCACCTATTGTTGGCATAGAGAAGTTCGAGCGAGGTGACGAATGCTACCGTGCAGTTCGTGCTGTTGAACATTTCGTGAAGACGCGTGCGACGGCCCTTGTAGCCTCGGAGATTGGCGGTTCCAATGCCATTGAACCGCTTATTGCGGCTGCCTACGCCGGAGTTCCTGTGGTCGATGCGGATGGTATGGGGCGTGCATTTCCAGAGATTCAGATGTGCACATACCTTATATACGGTCTGCGGGGGACACCAGCAGCCCTAGCGGACGAGAAAGGAAACATCGTCGTTATCAGCGACACACACGACGCTTATTGGCTGGAGAAACTTGCGCGTACCGGGGCTGTGGACATGGGTGCAACCGCTGGATTTGCGATGGCACCCATGACTGGAAGTGAAGTTATGGCAACGGCAATACCGGGGACCTTGTCGCTGGCGCTGCGTTTGGGAAGATCGGTTCAATCCGCTAAACGCTCAAGGATAAGCCCCGTGGAACAGGTGTTGGAAGTTACTGGCGCCAACCGATTATTCGAGGGGAAGATCGTTGACGTGTCACGTAGGATCGTCAAAGGATTTGCCCGCGGCTCCGTAACAATAGAGGGTGTTAGCGCGTTTGCGGACTCACAGCTGGTCATCAATATACAAAACGAGAATTTAATCGCCTACAAGGATGGTCAGGTTGTTGCGACAGTGCCAGATCTTATCATCATCCTTGATTCCGATACCGGTGAAGCCATCACCACTGAAGTGCTAAGGTACGGCTTTCACGTTACGGTGATTGGGCTGCTTGCCCCGAGACAGCTGTGTACGCCCGTGGCGTTACAGGTTGTAGGGCCGCGTGCATTTGGCTATGACGTCCAATACCAACCGTTGGCTAGTGGGGGGTGGTATGAAGCTCATTGAGGCCGTGGACCTAGAGGACATTGCCCTGGGGGCAGCTCTGCTCGGAGCCGGAGGTGGGGGCGATCCGTATATCGGGAAGATCATGAGCCGACACAGCATCTTGAGTAATGGGCCGGTACAGTTAATCCATCCAAACGATCTAGAGGACGAGGCCCTTGTGCTGCCGGTCGCCATGATGGGCGCACCCACAGTAATGATTGAGAAGCTGCCCAATGGCGGCGAGGCTTCTGGGGCACTCCTAGCACTGCAAAAATACCTTGCCAAGCCTGTGCGCGCGGTTATGAGTATAGAGGCCGGGGGTCTCAACTCGACTATTCCCATCGCTGTGGCCTCTCAGCTTGGGCTTCCACTTGTAGATGCCGACGGGATGGGGCGCGCCTTCCCTGAGCTTCAGATGGCCAGTTTTACCTTGCACGGTATCCCGGCCACGCCTATGGTAATTGCAGACGAAAAGGGAAACTCGGCGCTGCTCAAAACAATCGATAACCCGTGGGCCGAGCGGATTGCCCGCTCCTTCACCATTGACATGGGTGGTGCGGCTATGATCGCGCTTTATCCAGTAACCGCAAGGCAAGTTCGGGAAGCGGGAATCGTAGGAACGATCTCATATCTAAAGGCCATTGGTTCGTCGATACGACAAGCAAGGGCGGAACGGAGAGACCCTATAGCCAGTATCCTGGCGTCGACAGGTGGTCGGCGGATCTTTTCGGGGAAGGTGGTGGACGTACGAAGGGAAACGTCGGGCGGTTTCGTGCGCGGAACTACCAGGGTTAAGGGAGGTGAAAATTACGCCGAGCAAATCCTGAGTATTGATTTTCAAAACGAGAATATCGTGGCCCATGTCGACGGCAAACCCGTTGTCACGGTTCCCGATCTCATAAGTGTGGTTGATTCTGATAGCGCCGAACCCATTACAACAGAGCTTATGCGATACGGCCTTCGGGTCTCGGCCATAGGCATCCCCTGCGCCGAGGCTTGGAGGACGCCGGCCGGATTGAAGCTGGTGGGCCCCCGAAGTTTCGGCTATAACCTGGACTATGTACCCATTGAAGTTCAAACGGGCGGTTTACCCGGGCTGGTCGATGAGTAGGGTATTCCAGAAAGGGAGGGATAGATAATGAGGTGGCAAACTTTACTAGGAAGCTGGCTTCATGCAAATAAGTGGGTTCGGGTTGCGGGTCTTCTTGTCCTTGCAGTTGCCTCGACCGCTGAGGCTCGTAGCCTCACAATTAACGCCGTCCAGGTTTTTGGTACGATCAATCCCGCCAAGATTACCGATTACACGCAGTACATGGCCGCGGTTAACCTGTATGACGACCTCGTCTACGTGGCGCCGGATGGGACGATTATCCCCCATGTGGCGAGTAGTTGGAAGATCAGCGATGGTGGGAAGGTATACACTTTCACGATCCGCAAGGGTATCAAGTTTCACGATGGTACCCAGCTTACGGCAGCAGACGTCGTGTACTCGATGCAGAGAATTCTGGCCATCGATCAGGGTCCCGCTTTCTTGTGGCAGGGAATCTTAACAAAGGGCTCGGTGAAGCAGATCGGCCCTGACAAGGTCCGGTTCACGTTGACGCACTCGTACTCACCTTTCTTAGCCACACTCCCTCTTCTGTTTATCGTAAATGAACACGAGCTCGAGGCGCACCAAGCCAAGGGATCCTACGGCAAAAATGGAGACTACGGTCAGGCATGGCTGCAAGATCATGATGCAGGATCCGGGCCGTACACCCTTGGAATCTTCCGAGACGGCAGCCGGGTAAGCTTCAAGCGGTTTTCTGAATACTTCATGGGGTGGCACACCGGGTCGTTTAACACGGTGAACATAGTCTTCACAGACAACGACTCAACCGTGCTCTCGATGGCCAAAACTGGTGAACTGCAGATGACCAGCCAATTCCAGGCTCCTGAAACCTATAAAGCGCTGGCTGCTATGCCTGGCTGGAAAGTCGTGACCGCTGTTTCAAATACGGTGTTCTATCTCAAGCTCAATACTCAGAAACCCCCAACGGATAGCGTCCACGTTCGCAGGGCGATTGCCTATGCTATCGACTACAGCACCATACAGAAGTCGCTTTATCCCGGTGGTTCTCCCAGAGGTATGCTGGCCCCGGGAACGAAGTTCAGCGACCCTACCATCCCAGAACCAGTCACCGATTTGGCGAAGGCAAAAGAAGAGCTTTCGCAGAGCCGCTACGCTGGTAAGCACCTTACAATAGATTTAACCTACGATTCAGGAACGGCCTTCGAGCGGCAGGTTGCCCTCTTAATACAGTCTAATCTCGCTCGGATCGGAATAACCGTGAAAATATCTCCTGCTCCGTGGAATAGGATTACGCAGATGGCTGCCTCAGTGGCAGGGACTCCGAATGCAGCAGAGGTTTTCTTCGGTCCTACGTATCCCTCGCCGAACAGCGTCTTTTTCACGCAGTACGACTCGAAGGCTCCGCATAGTTGGGCATCCATGGCTTGGCTGAAGAACGCCAAGGTGAACACCTTGATCAAGCAAGCTCAGGAGGCGACGACAGTAGCGTCACAGAAGAAAATCTATTTTGAGCTCCAGCAGCTATTGTACAATCTGATGCCGGACGTTCCGCTGGTGGTACAGACATACCACTACGGGATGCTAAAAGATATCCATGGCTACACCTACAACCCGGTGCAAAGCTTCGACACGAACTTTCACAACTTTTACTACTCAACTGCCCAGTAGAGGTCACCAAAGTGAGGGGGGGGTATGACCCCCCCTCGCCCCTCGGAGCCCAGGATGAATTTCAGCTATCTAGCAAAGCGTATATTTTCTGCCCTTATCACGTTGTTCGGGCTTTCGGTGATTATCTTTGTGATCTCGCATCTTATTCCTGGCGATCCAGCGCGCCTAGCCTTGGGACCACTTGCTACGGGCCAGCAGGTACAACACCTTCGTGAGCAGCTCGGCATGAACCTACCTTTGCCTCAGCAGTATTTTCGTTACATTTCTGGGCTTCTGCATGGGGATCTCGGGTTTTCGCTCGTTACGCAGCGGCCAGTAGCCAAGGATATTGCCGAGCGGCTGCCAGCGACGCTGGAGCTTGTTATTGCAGCCGCCATCCTTATTCTGTTTGTCGGCGTTCCTCTAGGTGCGCTGGCGGCAAGATATCAGAACTCGTGGTTTGACAGCCTGCTTCGGCTGCTGTCTATCGCTGGCGTAGTTACACCCAGTTTTTTTACCGGGATACTCTTGCAAATAATCTTTGGTTATTTTCTCAACATTCTCCCTGTCAGCGGCGAGCTATCCCTCCACCTGCACTATCAGCCAGGGCCAACCGGGATGCCCATCCTAGACGGGATATTGGCAGGCCACCTAGCCATCTCGCTGAACGCACTTCGCCACCTTATTTTACCAGCGGTTAGCTTGGCGCTCGCCGATCTTGGCCAGATTGCCAGGATCACTCGCGCTAGCATGATTGACACATCGAAACGAGAGTATATAAGGGCCCAGAGGTCCTACGGGATAAGCAACTTAGCCTTGACCTTCAAGTATATGTTAAAGCCATCGTTCATCCCAAGCCTGACCCTCTTTGGCCTCGCGGTTGCTTCACTGCTTGGAAATGCCTTCTTGGTGGAGCTTGTTTTCAGCTGGCCGGGCATCGCAAGTTACGCAGCCCACGCCATTCTTCAAAAGGACATCAACGCGGTCATCGGTGTGGTGTTGGTCTTCGGCGTGTTCTTTATCGTGGCCAACCTAGCTGTCGACATCGTGGCGGGTTACGTTAATCCGCGACTCCGTCTAGGTGGCGGAAGGGACTAGGGTGTGAGTGGTGGCGATAGACGGAATCCCTATTCGAAGAGCGGCTAGCCGGACGATTCTTGCCACCGCCAGGGCTACCTGGAAGAGATTTAGCCGCAGCCGAAGCGGGGTCATCGGCCTAGCTATTGTGGTTATAGTCGCCATTGTGCCTATTGGTGCGCCGGTGCTGGCTCCCTATCCTCAACAAGTGGGGCCTTTTGTAGATTTCCCTGTGGCCAACCAACCTCCGAGTCTAGCCCACCTCATGGGCACTGATACGGCCGGTCGGGACATTTTGACTAGGGTGATGTTCGGCTACCGGACATCTTTTCTCTTTATGATAGTGGTCCTTGTGATCGGCGTGCCTATCGGGGTTCTTCTAGGCTTGCTCGCCGGCTACTACGGGGGCTTTATAGAGGCGCTTATCATGCGCTTGACCGATGTCTTCTTGGCCCTACCTCCACTGGCGATCGTCTTGGCAGTAACCGCAGCTACAAGCCCCAGCTTGGGTACCGCGATGGTGTCCCTTGCCGCCCTGTGGTGGACCTGGTACACCCGCTTGGTTCATGGCCTCGTGCGTTCTATTCGCAAAGAGGAGTTTGTTATCGCGGCACAACGTGTAGGCGCTAGCGACGGGTTCGTTTTATTTCATGAGATCCTGCCGAACATACTGTCTACGATCACCGTCAAGATCAGCCTCGACGCGGGGTTTGTGGTCCTAATAGGAGCCGGCCTATCATTCTTAGGCGTGGGTGCGCGACCGCCCACGCCGGACCTCGGCACCATGGTCGCCAATGGGTCGAACTACCTCCCGGGGATGTGGTGGGAGTCGATCTTTCCGGGGCTCGCTATCCTGATAATGATTCTTGGGTTTAATCTGCTCGGCGACGGTCTCCGCGACTACTTTGACGTGGAGGAGGATTAGCCTATGTCGCAAATCGGTCCCCTTTTGGTCGTTGAAAGCCTAACCGTAAGGATCCCGGGTCCCGAGGGTGTAGCGGAGATTCTGTCGAATGTCAGTATCACGGTCGGTTCGGGGGAACGCGTGGCGATCGTTGGTGAGACGGGTTGTGGAAAGAGTTTGACCGCGTCCGCAATCATGGAGCAGCTGCCCAGTCAGGCCCAGATAACGGGCCGGATACGCTTTGATGGTGTCGAGATTGATAGGCGGTCCCGAGGCAAGAGTCCACGCCCCCCACCTGGAGCAGCCATGGTGTTCCAGCAGCCGATGGCCGCCCTCAATCCCGTATTTACCATCGGTGACCAGATGCGCGCCGTGGCTAGGACGCTGAGCGGACGGCGGGGTATGAAACGGCGCCAAATCGATGAGCTTTGCGCCCAGGTGCTTAACGAGGCGCAGCTCAACGAGCCCCGCCGCGTCATGGCCAGCCATCCGTTTCAGCTGTCCGGAGGCATGCGTCAGCGAGTGCTCATCGCGCTCGCCCTGTTGAAGCGACCGCGGCTTCTCATCGCGGATGAGCCGGGCACCGCGCTGGACGTTACAATCCAAGCCGAAATCTTGGCCTTGCTAGACACGCTGGTGGCCAAACAAGGGCTGGCGCTGCTGCATATTACGCACAACCTTGGCGTTGCCCGGGAGTACACCGACCGAATTTACGTGATGTACGCAGGTACCATCGCCGAGCATGGTAAGACCCACGAGCTGTTCGAGAACCCACTTCACCCGTACACGATCGGATTGCTGAACTCCGTACCGCGCCTAGACGGTGGAGGCCCGGGTTTAGGCATACCGGGTACACTGCCATCGTACTTCCGCGCGCCGAAAGGGTGCCGCTTCGCGCCCAGATGTCCAATATCGGACGCAGCCTGCGACTCAAGGCCCGCGGACCTCAAGCTTCTAGCCCACGCGGCAAGCTGCCACCATCTCGACCACGCAAAGGAGGTTTTAGAGCCTTGGAGCCGCCAGCTTTGACAGAAGCAGGTAGATCGCCCATTCTGCTGGCGGAGAGGCTTGAGCAGGCTTTTCCCTCAGAGCGGGATTTATTTGGTCGCCCACGTAGTTGGGTTCGTGCGGTGAACGGGATCAGCCTGCGGATTGAGCAAGGCGAGATTCTAGGACTGGCCGGAGAGAGCGGTTCGGGAAAGTCCACGCTGGCGCGGATCGTTGCCGGAGTAGATCGGGCCAGGTCGGGATCGATGTACATTGCTGGAAGGCCCACGATGGAGCGCCGTGTGCTTAACAGCGAGTGGTTCAAGAAGCGTGTTCAAATGGTCTTCCAAGACCCTATCTCAACCCTCAATCCACGGCGGACGGTCGACCAGACACTGGATCTGCCGCTGCGAATCTTTGGTGTACCATCGGCGGACAGGCCGGCGCAAATCCGGCGGTTATTGAGCACAGTAGAGCTTGACGGAGCCTACGCGGATCAGTTCCCTCACAGCCTGTCGGGTGGTGGGAGACAGCGGGTGGCGATCGCCCGCGCGCTTGCCGTCGGCCCGTCCCTCATCGTGCTGGACGAGCCGACCTCAGCGCTCGATGTCTCCGTCCAGGCCAAAGTGATCAGGCTTCTTCTGGGCCTGCGGGAGCGGCTGGGCCTCTCGTACCTCTTCATTACTCATGACCTCGGATTACTTCGAAACGTGGCCGATATGACGGCTATCATGTACCTGGGCCGAATTGTCGAGTCTGGCCTTACCGCGCAGGTTTTCAAGCATCCTCTTCACCCCTACACACAGATGCTACTGTCCGCTATTCCGGTGGTCTCCGAATACGAACAAAGCTTAAAGCCGATCCGCATGAGGCCTACTGGGGAAATCCCGAGCGCTACGCATATTCCCACCGGCTGCAGCTTCCATACACGCTGCCCGGCTGCTATGGACGTGTGTAGCCGGGCCACTCCAGAGCTACTGAGGGTGGGCGACTCTCACAAGGTGGCTTGCCATTTACACACTGACGAGATCGAGCAAACCCGCTGACGTCGCAGCACGCGGTATGACTTGCTCCGCGCAGCGCTTGGGGGCTGCAGGGGCGCAAGTAAAAAGGAGGAAGAGGTGCTAAAGGAGGTAATGGAAGTTTGTGCGGCCCTCGATGATCCGTTGGCTTCGGGGGAGGTTGTCGCACAGTTGGTCTTTGATACTGGATCAATGGTGAAGGTAGAAACGCGTCGGATCGAGGGATCTCGGGGCTATACGGATGTGGTGACCATTCGCATACCCGGATCGCATGGCAGGCAAGCCGGCGGCTCTGCGCCCACCATGGGCATAATAGGTCAACTTGGAGGCGTGGGTGCTCGCCCCCAAGAGATCGGCCTGGTGTCGGACGCGGACGGTGCCTTGGCGGCCTTGAGCGCGGCGCTCAAGCTTGCAGTGATGTCCGCACGGGGAGATCTCCTTAAGGGCGATGTCATCGTGACGACGCATATCACCCCAAATGCCCCCATGATTCCTCATGATCCAGTACCTTTCATGGGTTCGCCAGTTGGCATGGGGCAGAAACTGAGATTGGAAGTTGAGGCCTCTATGGAGGCGATTCTAAGTATAGACACAACGCGGGGCAACCGCCTGGCCAACCATAGGGGTATTGCTATTACTCCAACCATAAAACAGGGCTGGATCCTACGACCGAGCCCTAGCCTTCTAGATATCCTTGAGCGCGTGACCGGGGAACTTCCCCGCATACTCCCGATCTCTATGCCCGATATTACGCCTTACGGCAATGGCCTTTACCACGTCAACAGTCTCATGCAGCCAGCTACGGTGACCACGGCTCCCGTCGTGGGTATAGCTATAAAACATCCCAGGCGATGATCGCCGGAAGCGCCACAGGAGCATACCAGGAGGTTGACGTCGCCTACGCCGCCCGGTTCTGTATCGAAGCGGCGAAAGACTATGGTTCCGGGCGCGCCATCTTTTTCGACGACGAGGAGTTCTCAGAACTTTCCAGGCGATATGGATCCATGGAGCACTTGCAAACCCTCGGCGTGGGTGGGACCGGGCGCTAACCGAGCGGGCCTATGTGTCTACGGTCCAGTAACGCGGGTGGAGCCTTCACCCTCTGGGGTTACCTGAGCAGCCCAGTAAATAAGCTAGCCTTCGATGTTGGCGCAAGCTGGCGAGTGGGGCCGACTCCAATCGAGGGTTTCTCAATACATCTCCAGCTGGCCTTCTGGTCGACGTTGGTCGCCGCCTTGCCCGGCGTCGCCTAGCTATCGCCGCCACCAACGTGATGACCGGGGATAGCGGCATCGACCTGCTGGTTGTCGAACTCGGACGAAGTCGATGAGCTCTGCTCGAGATCGCGCCTGGCAAACTGTAGTGCATCCGGCTGGTGACAAAACAGTGTCAGGCAAAGTAGCTCAAGAAGCTGATATAGCGGACCAACCCGCGCCGCATCAGGTTATCTAGAGTGGACGTCGGCGGCGTCGAAGAGATTCACCCCATGACCCAAGGCTAGCAGAACCATCCGGTTGCGGCCTTTCGGTCCAAGCCCCCTATGCGCAGGGCTTTGCCAAACCGCAAGATATCGGGCGCCAAGACGCTTATGATCAGCCCGAAAGTTTCCCAGCCTGCGGTATTCCACCCTTCACTCCCTATCCTCCCGCTGCA
>VAOZ01076727.1_pt1 | contig 12542 bp, 13 predicted proteins | sample 3394041 | NCBI WGS metagenome assembly VAOZ01 (sample SAMN08290431, study PRJNA428436) | hydrothermal vent metagenome | isolation source: Deep-sea hydrothermal vent chimney | place: Indian Ocean: Southwest Indian Ridge
AGCTACACCCCTGTGAGTGAATCTCCACTTTTATGATATACTTCTATCACTTAAAAGTGGAGTAAATAAATGCCTACAAGATTACGAGTAGATTTAGCTGGGTATCATCATGTTATAAACAGAGGTGTGAATCGTTCTATAGTTTTTGACCATTACGATGATAAAGAGATGTTTTTACAAATCATTAATAAATCTGCCACTATTGGCAAAGTGACTTTACATGATTATTGCATCATGGACAATCATTACCATCTTCTTATTGAAACCAAAAAAGAGAATATTTCAACTTTTATGCGTATTGTTAATGCTAACTATGCAAAATACTACAACAAAAAGTATAAACGCAGTGGTCGCTTATGGCAAGATAGATATAAATCAAGATATATCACTTGCGAAGATTATCTTTATACTCTTATTCGATATATTGAATACAACCCAATAGAAGCAGGAATAAGTAAAAAAGTTACTCATTACCCTTTTACATTGGCTTCACTTATTTTTCGCGCAAAAGAGACATACCCTTGCTCTAAAGAATCACTACTGATAAAAGAGTTTGATATTAAAACACTCCATGAGTTTTTAGACTCTTCCCTTACAGAAGAGGAACTTCAATATCTTCAAGAAAGAGAGAAACAAAAGGTTTTAAAAAGTAGTGGCGGAATCATTGTAAAATGCTCAAAAGAGTTTAAAGAGCATTTTGCAGATATTGACACAAAAAGTGAGCGAAACGCAGCTATCATCAATGCTTATCTTGATGGATATTCTCAGGTTGCTATCGCAAAGTATTTGAAAGTTTCTAAATCTTTAATCTCTAAAGTGGTTAAAAGTGGAGATTCACTCACTGGGGTGTAATTGTGAACAGGCAAGAGCATTTAGTTTTATTGAAAAAAAATCAATTTCTCAAATGATTAGAGAAAGTTTAAATGAGTATCTTTCAAAAAATAGTAAAACAAAACAACAAGCTAATTTAATATTAGAAGCAGATGATGAAAAAGAAATTTTATCAATATTAGCAAGTGAAAAATTTACTTCAAACAATGATTTTAAAAGTAAATTTAATTTATGATAGAAAACTTCAAGAAAAAATATTTAATGCTATTCAAAACTTACCAAGTGGAAATGTTAAAAGATTAACAGGTAATGATATACCTCCAATTTATAGGATTAGAATATCAAAGTACAGAATACTCTTTCATATGAATGAAGAAGAAATACAAAAAAATAAAAAGTTTCACTTTGTCATAGATGAAATAAATAGAATAAATATATCCAAAGTTTTTAGAGAAATCACACTCATAGAAGAAGATAAAAGAGAGGCTCTACATGTAGCGCTGCCATACTCAAAAAAGAGTTTAGCATACCATTAAACCTTTTATATAATTGGAACTATGAACAGCCTGACAAATTCTATAGCCCCGATAGATATCGCTCTTAGGAGAAGATTATCATATAGGGTATAGTTACTTTATGAAGATACGAAACGAAGAAGATTTAGACTTTGTGTGCTATGGGCTAAATTAAAACAAGATAGGATTAAGTTCATGGCTTAATCTTCTAATTTACTTAAAAATTCTAAAAGTCCCTTGGGTAAAAAGAGAAATCACAAGCTGACTGCGTTAAAGGTTCTTGAAACTACTAGTAGTTCATACAAACTTTCGCCTTGCATTAGTCCTCTTTTTGAGGTTTTAAAAATTGGGTTTTCTTTTGGATAGGCACTTGTGCAATAAGTCTATTGTTTTACTTTTTTAAAAAGTAAAAATATAATAGCTGAGATACCAGAACTTCCAACAACCATGCTCATAATTACAATTTGATATCTAGCGGCTACTAGTGGACTGATGCCTGAGAGGATTTGTCCTGTCATAAGACCTGGAAGCGAAACCAAACCAACTGCCAAAAGTACATTTACACGAGGCAACATGGCAGCTCTAAAGGCAAACAAACGAGCTTCTTTATAGCTAACTCTTTGTATCTCATTTTCAAACCTCTCTGCTGCTTGAGCTACTGAATTCATGGCATTTGCATATATCATACCAGCTAAAGGAATCGCAATCATGGGTGTATATAGTGGTTTTGTATCAATTATAAAAGCTAAAACTAATAGTAAATTAGCGGTACCTCCAATCGAGATAGAGATAAATACATGCCAATAATTGATAAGATTTTTATGTTTAAAATTACGTAAGGCTATCATACTTGAAACAGATATCATAAACAGTACTACCGCACCACCAACAAAAATAGAGCTTGATTTAAATATCGCATCTAAAACATAGCCTATAATTAAAAGCTGTATAACCATTCTAACAGTTGCGTATCCTATCTCTTTTGCATCATTAACCCATATATAATAAAAATAGGCGACAACACCCATGGGTAGCATTATGTAAAATAAATGTATTATTGGTATATCGTGCATTATAATTGTAATCCTAAAGGTTTGTTTAGTCTCAAGTTTCACCACATTGTATCATTTCAAAAGCAATATTTTAAAACACATCTGGTAAAATCTTAAATATTTTAGGCTTTGCTTGAAACCAACTTTAAACTGCATCAAAACTTAACAGGTGTTTAAAAAATTAGAGTTTATAAAAAGTTGTCTTGACAAATTATGGTAGTATAGAAATCCTTTGATTTTTTTGTAACCTATCTTACAGTTTTAATCCTGGAGCTTTCCACATTGAAGTTGTAACCCCTTTGTCAACAAGTCTTAGTTGTAATCTATAGGCTTCTTTAAACTTTATTTTCATATCATCATATATCTTTTTGTTTTCTAAATTTGGTTTATATATTTTGTCCCAAACAACTAACTTTTTTGAGGCAGAGATCAGATCTTTATAGATGCCAGCACCAACGCCAGCGGCTATGGCAGTACCAAGCGCTGTGGCTTCTGTTACTTTTGGGATTTTTACCTCACAACCTGTTGCATCTGCTAATATTTGCGACCAAAGAGCACCTTTGCTAGCACCTCCTGCAAATACAAGAGTATCTATTTTTATGTCTGTGAATTTTGATATTTTATCAAGGTTTATACTAGAAACAATAGCTGCATTTTCCTCCAAGCTTCTAAACATCGATATAGGATTACATGCAGTTGCGTCTAAATTTAGATTTAAAAAACTAGGAGCTGCGTGATACCATTTTTTATAATTCATGCTATCTGAAAATATAGGAATAATGCCATAAGAGCCAACAGGAACACTCTTGGCTTTTTTCTCTAAAACTGTATATGGATCAATATTTTTTTCTTGAGCATATTTTTTTTCTATCTCACAAAAAGCATCTCTAAACCAACGCATAACAAGACCACTAAAAAAGGTTATCCCCTCAACTTGTGAGAGTTTATCTATTGCATGTGGATTTACGCGAACTGACATATCTTTTGGAGGTGATATTTTATTGGAAATATTTACAACTTGTTGCCAAAATGAACCGCCAAATATTGCAACATCTCCAATTTCAACGACACCTAAACCAATAGATCCCATCTGAACATCACCACCACCTACGACAACCTTTACGTCTGTGCTTAAGTCTGTTTGTTTACTTGCTTTTTTATTTACATTGCCAATAAGAGTTCCAGTTTGTACGCATGATGGGAAAATATTATCTTTTAATCCAATCATGGTTGCCATACTCTTATCCCAATCTCTTTTTAAGAGTGAGAATATTCCTGTAGTTCCACTATTACTAGGATCCGTTACTATTTTGTCGCAAAGCTTAGCTAAAATCCAATCACTTATCATAGATATGTAAGCTACTTTGTCATATATCTCTGGTTTATTGTTTTTTAACCACAATATACGCGCAAGAGCGCCGAGTGCAAAAGTTTGACCAGATATTGCATAAAATTTCTCTTCGATATTTGAAAAATTTTGTTTCAACCATGTTACCTCTTCGCTAGCTCTTGCATCAACATTAGCAACTCCAAAAAGTTCATCACCATTTTTATCATAAAGAATGATTCCCTCACGCATACTAGTCGCACTAACCGCTGTAATATCACTACCCTTTAAATTGGCATCAAAAAGAGATTCTTTTATGCATGTGCTTGTAAGAATCCAATTTTTATCCCAATCAAAGCTCATGCTATTTTTAACATGATTTTCAGCGATATGCGTCCATTCATGTTGAGACATGCCAAGTTGATTGCCTTTTTCATCAAAGATAACTGCCCTCACGCTTCCAGTTCCAGCATCTATTGCCATTAAATAATTTTTCATCTCTTAAGCTTAGCCTGCTCTAGTTCCCAATACTCCATTTCAAAACTATCTTTTTCATTTATGCTTTTATATCCGCCGAGCTTATCTGCTCTAAGAACTGCTAACATGGTATGAGATACTATATTATCAATAATCATCGCTTCTTGCTCATTTTTACCAAAACTAACAATACCAAAATCTTTTATCACAGCATAGCAAGGAGTTGGATTTAGGCATATTTCATTTGTTGCAAATTTTTTAAAATATGTTAGATAATCTTTTTTAAATTTATCTACTGCTTTTTGAATATTTGTATCTTTTAAAATAAGTGGCACTCTTTTAGTTTTAATGATATGTTCTGGTGTTAAGACGCCTTTAGTCACAAATTGTTTCAAATCTGGCATTGAAGCGTATGTATAAGCTAAATCACAACGGTTGACCTTTAAAACTACCTCATAGTCTTTTTCTTTTGAAATAATCTTTTGTAAGCTATCTAAATTAAACTTCTGAGTTAAATCGCTTTGTTTTAACTCTATTTTGGTATTTATTTCTAAAAATTCTTGAGCAATTTGTACAGCATCTATCATTTTTGTATAAGATTTCTTTGCATCATCATCAAAAGTAAAGATGCCGTGATTGTGTAAAATAATTCCTTTACATGTAAGCCAATCCAAATCTCGTGTCATTTTATAAATAGTATGTGCTAAGATAAATCCTGGCATAACGTATGGGATAATTAAAAAATTAGGGTAAAGTTTTTTAATATTTTTTAAACCTGTTTTAGAATTTGAAATAGTTACAATAGCATCAGCATGCGTGTGATCTACAAATTTAAAGGGTATGATTGCATGTAAAATTGCCTCAACAGAAGGGTTTGGAGCATCACTACGTAACATCGCATTTTTTTGAGCTTGTACCATTTTACTATCACTTAAATACTCTAAATCTGCCATCTCTTTTAATGTTTTTAGCAACACAGGGGCAAACCCTTGTGCTTTAATATCTACTAAATCCCAACCACTACCTTTAACATAAAGTACCTCTTGATTATTTTGAAGAATTTTAACCGAAGTATTACCTCCACCATGGAGAACTAGTTCGTCATTTTTACCTAAAAGATTTGAGGTATAAACCCTTTTTTCTAAATCATCTGTAAAATTTTTGGCAACCTCATCATCATACAAATTTTTCAAACTTTAACCTAAAACTTCTAATTCGTCTGTATATTTTTTGGCACAATAAGACCCATAATTACTTTTATAAATCTTATAATGCTCTGAGTGTTTATGACTATTTAACGCTTTTTCATCTCTCCATGTTTCTATCGCTATAAATTTTTCAGGTCTATTTTTATATTGAAGAATTTCATAAAAAATAGATCCATCTTCCATTTTTGATGGCTTAACCATAGCCTCTAAAAGCTCTTTCATTTTATCTACGCTATCAGGTTTTGCTATAAATGTTACACGTTTAGTAATTATCATGACTACATCTGCTCTCTCATTCTTGTTAAATAATCTTTATAATCTTTCATATCCAAATCAGTTTTTCTAGCAACACCATCTTCAATAGCTGCTTGTGCAACCGCAGCTGCAACCCATGGAAGTACCCTTTTATCAAATGGTGAAGGAATAATATATTCATGTCCAAAAGTCATATCATCGCCTCTATTGTGAGCCTTTTTAACATAATCTGGAACATCTTCACGAGCCAATGAAGCAAGTGCTTTTGAAGCAGCCATTTTCATATTTTCAGTTATTTTAGTTGCTCTAACATCTAATGCACCTCTAAAGATTTGAGGAAAACCTAAAACATTATTTACTTGATTTGCAAAATCGCTTCTACCTGTACCTATAATAAGATCGGGACGAGCCTCTTTTGCAAGTGGCGGCATGATTTCTGGTGTTGGATTCGCACAAGCAAAAATAATTGGATTAATATCAGACATAGATTTAACCATCTCAGGCGTAATTAAACCAGGTTGAGAAAGACCAAGCACCATATCAGCACCTTTTATCGCATCTTTTAAAGTTCTATCTGACGTATCAAATGCAAACTCTTGCTTATATTTATTTAAATCATCTCTTTTGTTATGAATTACACCTTTTGAATCGAGCATAGTGATATTTTTAACACCAAGACGTTTATACATCCTAGAGCATGCGATTCCAGATGCACCAGCACCAATAACAACAACTTTTAAATCTTCTGCTTTTTTACCACTCATCTGCAAAACATTCATAAGTCCAGCAGTTGTAATAACAGCTGTACCGTGTTGGTCGTCATGAAAAACTGGCACATTACATATCTCTTTTAGTCTATCTTCAATCTCAAAACATCTCGGAGCTGAAATATCTTCAAGATTAATTCCACCAAAACTATCGGCCATTCTTGCAACGGTTTGTATAATTTCTTCGCTATCTTTTGTATTTAATTCAATATCAATAGCATCAACATTTGCAAAGGCTTTAAATAAAACACCTTTACCTTCCATTACCGGCTTGCCAGCTAAATGACCAATATCGCCAAGACCTAAAACTGCGGTACCATCAGTAACTACTGCAACTAAATTACCTTTATTTGTATAATCATACGCCTTATTAATATCTTTTTCAATCTCAAGACATGGATACGCAACACCGGGACTATATGCCATAGCTAACTCTTTTTCAGTTTGACAACTTTTAGTTAACAGTGTACCTGTTTTACCATTTGTATCAAATTCGCTTTGTGCTTTGTGATAATCTAGTGATTCTTGTTCAAAATTACTCATTTAATCTCCTTAATTGTTTATGACTTAATTATATACAAAAATAATAAACAGGTATTATATTTTTTCTATAACGACTCCATTGTCTTGTAAAAATTTTGAAATAATTTTGGATTCATTGTATTCATAAGCAACTGTATAAACTATTCGCTTTATACCACTTGCAATTAGATTTTTACTACACTCACTACAAGGTTCTAAGGTTACATAAACAGTAGCACCCTCAATACTAATACCTTTTCTAGCTGCCCATATTATAGCATTCATTTCAGCATGAATTTCGTATGTTTTAGACCATTCATGATGCTCTTTTGTATATACATTATCCCAATGCTCGTTGCAATTTGTATATCCTGCTGGAGTTCCATTATAACCTGTGCTTAAGATCCTACCATCTTTTACGATAACTGCTCCAACTTGCTTTGAAATACATTTTGATGCGCTAGCTATCTCTTTTGCAATATTTATAAAATGAATATCGCTTATCACTTGCCATCCTTAAATAAACTTATGGTATTATATCACAATACAATGTGTATTTTTATCTAAGAAACTGACCTTATATGCTTTTGCAAAAAAAGCGGGTAAAGTCCTCTTGTTTCTCAAAAAACACTGTTTTTTGTAGCTTTAGGGGATTGCTCGTTGTAGTACATAACATCGGTAAGAAAGTAAAAATATCTTATTTTTTAAAACATAATTTTTGGAGCAAAATAGATGGACACAAAGCAAATAAAATCGTTAATGCAAGACTTTGACAAGAGTGGTCTTAGTAAATTTAGACTAAAAAATGAAATTTTAGAACTAGAGTTTGAAAAAACTTTTACTACATCAACTGTTGTTAATACACCAGTTATCACGCAACAGCCACAACAGATGATATCTACTGAAGCTAAATCAGAGACTTTTTCTGGTGAAGCTATATTGTCTCCAATGGTTGGAACATTTTATGCATCACCTTCACCTGATTCTGCTCCTTTTGTCAAAAAAGGTGATATGGTTAAAAAAGGACAAGTATTGGGAATTTTAGAAGCAATGAAGATTATGAATGAACTTGAAGCTGAATTTGATTGTAAAATTATAGATATTTTAGTTAGTGATGGACGTCCAGTTGAATATGATATGCCATTATTTGAAATTAAAAAGATTTAACAAATGGCTGAAATAAAACGAATTCTTGTTGCAAATCGTGGAGAGATTGCTCTTCGCGCTATTAGAACAATCAAAGAGATGGGCAAAGAGGCTGTTGCAGTTTATTCTACTATAGACAAAGAGTGTGAATATTTAAAGTTAGCCAACAGTGCTATTTGTATCGGAAAAGGTCCGAGTAATGAAAGTTACTTGAGCGTTCCAGCTATAATCTCAGCAGCTGAAATTAGTAATTGTGATGCAATATTTCCAGGCTACGGCTTTTTAAGTGAAAATCAAAATTTTGTTGAGATATGTGCTCATCATAATATAAAATTTATTGGACCAACACCTGATGTGATGGCACTTATGAGTGACAAGTCAAAAGCAAAAGAGATGATGATATCAGCTGGCGTTCCAGTTGTTGCTGGTAGTGATGGGGCGATAGACGATATACAAAATGCAAAAAAACGAGCCAAAGAGATAGGTTATCCAGTGATTCTTAAAGCTGCGCAAGGTGGCGGTGGTCGTGGTATGCGTATTGTAGATGATGAAAGTTATCTTGAAAATGCTTTTTTAGCAGCAGAGAGTGAAGCTATTATCGCTTTTGGTGACGGCACGATTTATATGGAAAAATTTATTGATAATCCTCGCCATATAGAGGTTCAAATAATGGCAGATTCGCATGGCAATGTTATTCATATTGGCGAGAGAGACTGTTCAATGCAAAGGCGTCATCAAAAATTAATAGAAGAATCGCCAGCAATTATTTTAAATGACAAAGTAAGAAAACAGCTACATGAAACGGCAATAAAAGCAGCTAGGTTTATTAAATATGAGGGTGCTGGTACATTTGAATTTTTGCTTGATTCTAATCTTAAATTTTATTTTATGGAAATGAACACTCGTCTGCAAGTTGAACATACAGTATCAGAGATGGTTAGTAATCTTGATTTAATTAAAATGATGATAGAAATAGCTGAAGGAAAAGAATTAATCAAACAAGATGAGATTAAGCTACAAGGTCATTCTATAGAGTGTCGTATAACTGCGGAAGACCCAATAAAGTTTCTTCCATCACCTGGTAAAATAAGTAAATGGATTGCTCCTGGAGGTAAAGATGTACGTCTTGACACTCACGTACATGCAGGATATATTGTTCCACCAACTTATGATTCTATGATAGCTAAATTAATAGTTTATGCTAAAACAAGAGATGAAGCTATAGCAAAAATGAAAGTTGCACTTAGTGAGTTTACTGTAAATGGCATAAAAACTACAGTTGCATTTCATCTAAAGATGATGAATAATCATGATTTTATTACCAATAATTTTACTACAAAATATTTAGATGGATATAGTGGCTAAACTTTACCCCTATAATGAACTTTGCTTATTATAGGGGTAATTTAAGTATCGTTATATCTATATTTAATCTTAATCGTTTAAAATACTCGCTTAAAACTTCCTCTCTTTTTTGCATCATAAGTTTATTTTTTATTTGTGCTTTTATATTTAATAAGGTAACTTTTATAGGTTTGCCCTTTTGTTTTAAATAAAAACTAATATATCCAAGCTTATTATTAGGAATAATTTTTGAAAAACGGTTTAATTTTGTTGAGGCTAATATTGTAGCTAATCCAGGCGCGATTTTACTTGTTATAAAAGTTTTATTTTCACTAGAAATTCTTGGTGAATAAAACATTGGATTGGTTACTTTTCGCTGTAAAAGTGCTTTGATAGTTGAAGAGTATATAATAACAACATAACTGCTAGGTGGTTCGAACTCCCGTTTGTGAAGTTCAAAATAATTTTTTATCTCTTGTTTACTTGGCTTATACATGTGAGCAAAAGCGATAGCTTGAAAAAGTTTTTGATTAAGAAGTCTTTTTTTTGTTTTTTTTTGTATCTGTTTTGGTGTTAAATCATCACTATTTTGCAATGCTGTGTAAAATTGTTCTACATTCATATGATTTAATTTAGCAATTCTTTTAATCTCTTGTAATACTTCTTGATACGTAACTGTGATATCTCTTTGCTTAATCTCAATAGCTTCAAGTTTTTGTCTTATTAGCAAATTGATCGCTTTTTTTCTACTGATACCATCTTTTTGCATAGTTTGTGCTATATCCAATGTTGTGATTGGTTGATGTTGCACAACAATAGCGACAGAATCTATTATTTTAGCGTTCAAAACAATAGAAAAAAGTAATAATAAAAATATTTTATACATATAAAAGACCTAATTTTGATTTAAAAGTAATATTTTACCAACTTTTAACCAATGATAATCTAAAATTAGATAATTATTAATAAAGGCTCATCATGATTGTTACACGCTTTGCTCCAAGTCCAACTGGATATCTACATATTGGAGGACTAAGAACGGCATTATTTTCTTATTTATGGGCAAAAAGAAATGGCGGTAAATTTATTTTACGTATTGAAGATACCGATAAAAGTAGAAATAACGAAGGTGCAACTACTGCGATTATTAATGCTTTTAAATGGCTTGGCTTATCGCATGACGGTGAAGTAGAGTATCAATCAAAACGTACCAAAATTTATAAAAAATATATACAAAAGCTTCTTGATGAAGATAAAGCGTATTATTGTTATATGACAAAAGATGAGCTAGCAGCCCTAAGAGAAGAGCAGATGAATCGTAAAGAACGTACAAAATATGATGGACGATATCGTGATTTTAAGGCAGATATACCAAAATCAGTTGAGCCAGTCGTTAGAATAAAATCTCCGCAAAGTGGAACTATTACCGTTCATGATGGAATTAAAGGTGATGTAATTTTTAATGTCAAAGATATTTTAGATGATTTTATAATTGCAAGAGCTGACGGAACTCCTACTTATAACTTTGTTGTGGCTATTGATGATGCATTGATGGATATAAATGAGATCATAAGAGGTGATGATCATCTCTCTAATACTCCCAAGCAAATTGTTGTATATAATGCGCTTGGTTTTAAAATACCAAAATTTTATCATGTACCTATGATACACAATAGTGCTGGAAAAAAACTTTCAAAACGTGATGGTGCTACTGATGTCATGAAATATAAGGAGATGGGATACACACCAGAGGCACTTTTAAATTTTCTAGTTCGACTTGGATGGAGCCATGGTGATCAAGAAATATTTTCATTTAATGAAATGAAAGAGCTTTTTAATCCAAAAGATATTAATAAATCTGCATCCATTTTTAATATTGATAAACTAAACTGGTTAAATACACATTATATTAAAAATATGTCTAATGAAAAATTAAAAATTTTACTTGAAGATTATGATTTAATTTTAATTTCAAACGATAAAACTACTATCTTGCTAGATAGCTTAAAAGAAAGAGTAAAAACACTACAAGAATTTTCTTTACAGATAAAAAATATTTTAACAACTCCGCAAATTTATGATGAAAAAGCATTTAAAAAAGCTTTTAAAGGTGATGGTAGTAAGATTTTACAAATTTTTAATAAAGCATTAGCAAAAAATAATAATCTACATCTTCCAATCGATTTTCATGAAGTGATGCAAACAGTAGTTAAGCAAGAAAATATTGGCTTTGGAAAATTGGGTCAGCCTTTAAGAGTAACTTTGCTTGGTAAATCCTCTGGCCCTTCGCTAGATGCAGTCATGGCGATCATTGGCTCACAAGAAACACAATTACGGATATTGCTGGCACAAAAAAAATATAGTATAATATTTGCAGAAAATTAAAAACTTTCACTAAGCAAGAGACCATAAACAACTTCTTTGTTGTCCAATTTCACCACGTTATGGTTGCCAAATTTTATAAAAATAAAAGCGATAGCTTAGAAGCATAATAGTAAAATCTTAGTTACCAAACAAAGGATTTAAATTATGTCACAAGTCTATCACTCCAATGCTAGAACAAACCAACATGTTAAGAAGTATGATACAACAATCTAATTTAACAAATGTTGAATTAACAGATAAGACTTAATGAAAAATACGGAGGTCTAAATAATCATTTTTTCTTATAACTCACCAGATAATCATCAACCATTTTTAACTTCAAACTTTTAGTAAATCCATTATGTATTTTAAGTAACTTTTTCATCGGAGAAAATACACCTCCATCTATGGCATTTGTAGTGTTGTGAATCTTGATATTTTCCTCATTTTTATATGTGAAAAGATAAGGTGAATTTGTCTTTAAACTTTTGTAAGCTGATACAAGTTTTTGATGAGTAAATGCTTCTTTTAGTGTGTCAGAATTTATAGTCTTTTCTGCTAAAAAATCTTTATGCTTTTCATACCATTCATTTAGTTTTTTTTGTAAAAATAGTTTGGGTTGTTGATGTCAGGTATAATACCCTCACAAAAGCAAACAATTTTCTCTAAAGTTTAATTCCAAAAATGCTAAGATTAAACAATAAAAAATAAAGGCTAAAAAGATGAGCAGAAGA
>VAOZ01105603.1_pt1 | contig 12533 bp, 13 predicted proteins | sample 3394041 | NCBI WGS metagenome assembly VAOZ01 (sample SAMN08290431, study PRJNA428436) | hydrothermal vent metagenome | isolation source: Deep-sea hydrothermal vent chimney | place: Indian Ocean: Southwest Indian Ridge
GAAAGTCTGGCGGCAGGAACGTGATAAGGTGTTGAGCGCACTTGAACGCTGGCGACACGACTGGGAAAGTCTGAATGTGACTCGTTATCTCAGTCATTACAGTAATGATTTCTGGAGCCAGGGTTATGATCTGAAAAGCTGGAGCAAACGTAAGCGGCGGATTGCGCGCAACAAGTCCTATCAGAAAATTCAGCTGTCTGACATTTCCCTGCTGGCCTACCCTGAAACCGCAACGGGCAAAAAAGACATCGTGGTGGCGCGTTTCCAGCAGGATTACCAGTCCAGCAATTACCAGAGTGATGTACAGAAACGCCTGTATCTGAAGCGTAGTAAAAACAACTGGAAAATCATGTATGAAGGTCGCTAATCTCCCCCTGCGTTAGTCACAAAATAGGCCATGCTAAAATGCCTGCCCAGTATGGATTTTTTAGTTGATGGGTTTCGCTTCGTTCCACTCAACGAATACGCAAAAACGGGTAGGATGGGTAGAGCAACGCGCGAAGTCCAGAGGGGAAACCCATCAAGATATATCCTCGGATTCTGCGCCTTACGGCTCCGCGTTATTCACAAGATAGAGTGTTTATTTCCTACATATAGTGCAGCCGGTACCAGAGGGTGCCGAGGGCTTCATGCAGCATATCGTGCGTGACCTTCATGGTATCGGCCTGTGGTAACAGATCGAAAATGTGAAAGCCGCCCCGGCTATGGTGAAATCCCAGTGGCGCCGGTACCACGTTAAACCCGGCGGCCTCAAAAGACATAACCGCGCGTGGCATGTGCAGGGCATGGGTGACCAGAATGATTTTATTTATTTTTTCCTTCGCCAGCATTCGGTAACTGTACTGGGCATTTTCCCAGGTGTTGCGCGCCTGATCTTCGCGCCATCTTACCGGCGTGTGAAAATCATTTTCCAGCACCTTTCCCATCAGCGTGGCTTCGGCCGTTTTTATATAAGCAAAAACCCGACCGCCGGTGACCAGTATGGGTAAGCGGTTCTGTTTGTGTATATAAGCACCATAGCGAATGCGCTCAAGTGTGGCCGTGGAGACCGTACCGCCCCCATATTCCGGTGCATCCGGATAGCTCCCCCCCCCAAGGATGACAATCGCTTTAGCATCGGTGTTTTTCATTTGTTCTTTGCTCAAAGCGGGGATATTTTCCATGGCAGAGACAACGGTGTTTGAAATAACAGGCAGGCTGGCGGCGGTGAGCAGTAATATTCCGCTGATGATAAGTATGTTGCCGTAGCGCCGTGACCAGCGTAGGAGAATCAGACCGGCAAGCATGATCAGCAGCATCAGTGCCGGAGGCATGAGCAGGGTCTGGATAATTTTTACAAGATAAAAGCTCATGTTGTAGTCCCGTACAGGTTTAAAATATAAAGTTCAGGCAGGCAGAGTGGTTGCCGTTGTCAATCGTTTATACCTCAGTCTCTCGCTGAACTGCTGTTGCAATTGCCCGGCAATAGTTTTTATATCCGATGGCATACCCAGATCAAGGCATTGTGTCACGGGCATATTTTTATAGCCGCAGGGATTGATGCGGCTGAAGGGCTCAAGGTCCATGTTTATGTTAAGCGCCAGCCCGTGGTAGCTACAGCCGCGTTTAATGCGTAGGCCCAGAGCCGCAATCTTTGCCCCATTGACATAGACGCCGGGCGCATCGGCGCGGCTCTGTGCCGTAATGTGATAAATGCCCAAAAGATCGATGATCAATTGTTCCAGAAGGGAAACCAGTTGCCGCACGCCAAGCGGGTGACGTTGCAGATTCAGCAGCGGGTAGAACAGCAACTGGCCTGGGCCATGATAAGTGACCTGGCCGCCGCGATCGACGTTGATAACAGGGATCTTGCCTGGTTCCAGCACATGCTCGCGTTTACCATTGAGGCCGAGGGTGAATACCGCGGGGTGCTCGACCAGCCAGAGTTCGTCGTCGGTATCGTTTGTACGCTGCTGCGTAAAGGTTTGCATGGCCTGCCAGACAGGTTCATAGTCCTGTTGACCGAGATCACGCACAATAAGGGTAGAGCTGGATGAGGTCATGGTCAAAAAGGTTGATGGGTTTCACTTCGTTCTACCCATCCTACAGGCATAAAGAGTAGGATGGGTAGAACGAAGTGAAACCCATCATTTGCTTTGTCGCTAAAGGGTCATCAGCACGGTGTCACTGTCATTAAGATCAATATAAATCCTGTCCAGCTGTTGCTTGCTCCGTGCCTGAATCGTCACCGTAACGGAAAGAAAATGGCCATTTTTGCTGGGACGGGATTTGCTTTCGAGTATTTCCACCTCATCAACATACCGGGTAACGATGTCTCTGACATGATTCTCAAACCCAGCGTCGTGCCGCCCCATTACTTTCAGGGGGAACTCACAGGGGAATTCAAACAGGGTTTTCTCGTTGCTCATGGTGTGTATCCGGGTTCCTGTTGAGGAAACTTCAGGCCGCTCCTGTTTCCGCGCCTGCACGCAACGCCCGTTTGTAGGCTTGATAAATTTTGATTATTTTGTGCCAGAGGGGACCGGCAGTCCCTTCGCCGATGGTTTTTTCATTCAGGCAAGTGACAGGAAGGATCTCCTTGGTCGAACTGGATAACCATATCTCGTCAGCCGAAAATAATTCGGTTTCACTGATTGGTGTTTCTTCACAGACCAACCCGTTTTTCTGCGCCAGTTCAACGACCAGATCGCGGGTGATGCCGGGCAGCAACTGTTCGCTTTTGGGCGGCGTTTTGATCACCCCATCCCTGACAATAAACAGGTTGCTGACCGCGCCTTCGGTAACCTGACCCTCGCGCACCAGAATAGCTTCGCTGGCATGTTTTTCGACGGCCTCCCGCTTGAGCAGAATATTCGGTAGCAGGGCGATAGTCTTGATATGGCAGTAGCGCCAGCGAATGTCATCCAGCGTAATGGCGGTAATACCCGCCTGTATTTTTTTTATATCGGCGGCCGCTAGAGGATGGCTCATGGCGAAGACCGTGGCCGGAGTATCTTCCGGAAAGGCGTGGTCGCGTGGGGCGACGCCGCGCGTTATCTGAAGATAAACGGATTGATCCGCATTGGCGTGATCCTGGTTTTTCCTTATCAGTATCTGTAGTACGTCCTGCCATTGAATATCGCTCAACGGGTTGGTCAGTTTGATCGCTTTGAGACTGTTGTCCAGCCGCTGTAGATGTTGTTGCAGACGAAACAGGTGACCGCCATAGGCTGGGATGACTTCATAGACCCCGTCTCCGAAAATGAAACCGCGATCAAGAACCGAGACTTTTGCCTGCTCAAGGGGTAGATAATCGCCATTGAGGTAACAGATAGAAGAGGAGGACATGAGATCTGGCTAACTCTACTTGAACATGAGGAGGACATTGTCCACCAGTTTGCGCCAGAGTCCGCCTTCGGGAACATTTTTGAGTGCGACCAGCGGTCGTTGCGCCAGCCGTTTCTTGCCCAGCATGACGTTGACGGTACCATAGGTTTGTCCACTGGCGGCCGGGGCGACGATCATGCTGTCAATATTCATGTTGGCTTTTATCTTGTTGCGGCTCCCTCGGGGAGCCGTGATGTAGAGAGTTTTCTTGAGTCCCAGTGGCAGGGTCTCGGTTTTGCCTTTCCAGATGCGCCTGCTGGCCAGGGCTTTATGAGCCTTGTACAGGGCAAATGTTCTATAAAAACGAAAGCCATAGTCCAGCAGGGCGCGGCTGGCGCTGGCTCGAGCATTATCCGATGGCGTGCCGAGAACCACAGAAACCAGACGCATGCCATTCTGCATGGCAGAGGTAATCAGGCAATAACCGGCAGATTCAGTATGCCCGGTCTTCAGGCCATCCACGCGATCATCCAGCCATAGCAGACGGTCGCGATTGTACTGTTTGATGTGGTTATAGGTAAATTCCTTAATTTTGAAGAAGGGGTAGTACTCAGGGAAGTCGCGGATCAGGGCCATGGCGATGTGGGCGAGATCATGGGCGGTTGTATAATGGTTGGGATTGGGCCAGCCGGTGCTGTTTGCAAAGTGCGTATTTTTCAGTCCCATGCTTTCGGCATGTTTGTTCATCAGAGTGACAAAGGCGCGCTCATCCCCCCCGACGTGTTCGGCCAGCGCCACGCTGGCGTCATTACCGGACTGGATGATCATGCCTTTTAACAAGTCTTCCACACTGACGCGTGTATTCACTTCGATGAACATGCGTGAGCCTTTCATGCGCCAGGCTTTCTCGCTGATTTTGACCTGATCTTTCAGACTGATGGTGCCGGACTGGAGTTCATAAAACACCACATAGGCGGTCATGAGTTTGGTCAGACTGGCGGGCGCGATGCGCTCGTTCATATTCTTTGACGCCAGAATATAGCCGCTTTCCTGATCGATCAGCAGGTAGGCTTTGGCCGGGATATCCGGCGCTGCTGGCACCAGTTTAGGATTGGCCAGCAGCAGTTGGCTAAACCCGGTAAGCAGTAAAAAGATAATAACGGTTAACGATTTACGCATGGTTGCCTCGACACGTCTGAATTTGAAGCTATTTTACAGACTCCGGAGACTGAAACATAGCGGTGTGTCAGGAAATAAAATGTTTTATCAATCAATCACGATATGCGGTTGGGCCAGGCCGCGCAGGCTGATCTGTTTTGCCAGCCGATCCGCTTCATCGACGTTGGTCAGGGGGCCGATACGTACCCGGTATAGATGCTTGCCAGCATTGTAGACGGCGCGTATGTTCTGAATTTGTAATGCCGTCTGCAATTTATGGAGTAACCGTTGTGCATTGTTACGGCTGATGAAGGCACCGGCCTGTAGATAGAGGTGGTATTGCAGGGCCGGTGTGGTGGTTTTTTTCGCGGGCCTGTTCAGGGTTGTTTTATTCACCTGATAGTGGCGGGGATCAATCGCCTGTATTTCTACTACGCCAGTGCCACTGGCAGTGATGCCCAGTTTTTTTGCTGCGGCCCAGGAGAGATCGATAATCCGATTGTCATGGAAGGGACCGCGATCATTGACCTTCACGATCACGCTACGGCCATTATCCAGGCGGGTGACGCGTACCCAGGTGGGCAGGGGCAGTTCCCGATGTGCGGCGGTCATGGCGTACATATTATAAATCTCACCACTGGCCGTGCGGTGGCCGTGAAATTTTTTGCCATACCAGGACGCCACCCCCCGGGCCTGATAACCCAGGCTGCTCTTCATGACTCGATACGTATGCCCATTGACCCGATAACTGCTGGGATTGCCATATTTACTACGCGGCTCGTTGCGGGGAATAGCGTCGGGGATCTGGCGGGTATCGATGTTTCTGTCTGGCGCACGATCTTGATATATCTGGTAGCGGTCATTTCTGAGCGTGCCGCAGGCGCTGATAAAGAGCGTGCAGGCAAGTATTAGCAGGGGATAGTTACTCTTCACCGGACCGGTTTTCACGTAGTTGCTGGCTGAGCTGAAATACCGACATGGAATACAGGGCGCTATGATTATACTGGCTGATGACGTAGAAGTTAGGCCAGACCAGCCACTGTTCAGGGCCATCTTTTCCCTGTAGCTCAATCAGCGAACCTTTCATCCCTGCGGAGAGCCCTTTGGGCAGCTTGACGCCGTGCGCGCGTAGTGTTTGCTGGCTCAGATGGGGTTTGAGAAGATGCTGTCCATTGGCGCCGAGCAGTTTTTTATAGGCGTCGCCCCTGACGCTGATCCTGTTGGCAATGGGTTGGCCTTTTTTCCAGTGGTGTTTTTTGAAGTAGTTGGCCACGCTACCAATAACATCAGCCGGGTTGTGCCATAGATCACGCTGTCCGTCACCGTTGAAGTCAATGGCATACTGACGAAAGCTGCTGGGCATGAATTGTGGCATGCCCATCGCGCCGGCATAAGAGCCTTTTTGTTGCAGGGGATCAAGGCCTTCTTCTCGGGTCATCAGCAGATATTCTCGCAATTCCTTGCGAAAGAAGAGGCTGCGAGGGGGGTAGTCGAAGGCCAGGGTCGCCAGCGCGTCGATAACCGGATAGCGGCCAGCATGTTTACCGTAACGTGTTTCCACGCCGATGATAGCGACGATAATTTCTTCGGGTACGCCAAAGATTTTGTGGGCGCGCTGCAGGCTGGCCTCATTTTTTTGCCAGAATTTCAGGCCGCCCCGAAGCCGATCAGGGGTGAGGAAAATGGGCCGGTATTCACGCCAGGGCTTGCTTTCCGCCGGACGGGCGATGGCGTCGAGAATATTTTGGTGACGGCGGGCCTGGGCAAACAGTTTTTTCAGTTTATCCGCATTGAAGTTGTGTTTCTTCACCATGTTGTCGATGAAATTATTAATTAATACGTTATTGCCAAAGCCGCTGGTGCCGGCCTGAACAAGGTTAGAAATCAATAGAAGGGTTACGAATAAAAAGCGTTTAAAGCCTGGCATGGTGGTTCGGGTACTTTTTAGGTTGGCATCAGTTTACGATGGGTATGTATGGACATGAGGATACCGAATCCTGCCAGCAGGGTCACTATTGATGTGCCGCCATAACTGATCAGCGGTAAGGGAACGCCGACCACGGGCAGGATACCGGAAACCATCCCGATGTTGACAAAGACATAGACGAAAAATGTCAGGGTGATACTGCCCGCCAGCAAACGGCCATAGGTATCTTGTGCCTGTGACGCGATGATCAGGCCGCGGGCGATGATAAAACTATACAGGGATATCAGGATGAGAACGCCGAGAAAGCCAAATTCTTCACTGAAAACGGCAAAAATAAAATCAGTCGAACGTTCGGGTATAAAATCCAGATGTGACTGGGTGCCATTGAGCCAGCCTTTGCCATAAATGCCGCCGGAGCCGATGGCGATAGTCGACTGGATAATATGATAACCCGCGCCGAGGGGATCATTTTCCGGGTTGATAAAGGTCAGTATTCGCTGGCGCTGATAGTCGTGTAGTAAATAGTTCCAGGCAAGGGGCGTGCTGGCGAGGATAATAAACAGGAAAATACTGATAAAGCGTAGCGAGAGACCGGCCAGCAACAGCACAAAAATACCGGAGCTGGCAATGAGCAGGGAGGTGCCCAGATCAGGCTGCTTGGCGACCAGCAGGGTCGGAATAACCAGTAGCACGCCAGCGATCAGCAGGCGTTTACGGTTGGCGGGCAGGGGTGCTTCGGCAAAATACCAGGCAATCATCATGGGTACGGCCAGTTTCATGATTTCCGAAGGCTGGAAAGTGAGAAAGCCGAGGTCCAGCCAGCGTTGAGCGCCCTTGCCGATTTCCCCTATGACAAGCACCGCCAGTAACAGCAGTAGGCCCAGTCCATAGAGCCAGGGTGACCAGAACTGGATCCCGTAGGGTACGATCTGCGCCAGCAGCAGCATGATGAAAAAAGCGAGCAGGACGCGCAGGCCCTGGGCCTGCACCACGGCCATGTTCTGACCACTGGCGCTATAGAGTATGATCAGACCCATACCGGCCAGCAGTAACAGGGCGACCAGCAAGGGCCAGTCGACGTGCAGAGGGATGAAGCGTCTGCGTCGCGCCGGTGAATCATGAAGGAGGGGCGGGTCACTGAAAGGCATCGTCTTTAGGGTCCTTTTTTCAGTAAGTATTGATCCATCACTTTGCGCGCAATAGGGGCGGCGACGGCGCCGCCGCTGCCACCATTTTCAACGATCACGGCAATGGCAATTTTAGGATCCTCAACCGGGGCAAAGCCGATGAACAGAGCATGGTCACGCAATTTTTTTCTGACGTCTTTCTTAATATATTCCTCACCCTGCTTGATGCCGAATATCTGAGAGGTGCCGGTTTTGCCGGCAATGGTATAAGACAGATGGTGGCCGATACGGCGAGCGGTGCCGTGACGGCTGTCTACGACCTTTTCCATGGCTTGAATGATCGTGTTCCAGTTAGCCTCACTGGCCTGGATGGGGGGAGTAATGGCGACCGGGGGAATGATATCAATACGGCTGTTATCCGGGGATCCAATGGCATAGAGCATATGCGGTTGCATGCGCTGGCCGCGACGGCTGAGGGTGGCGGTGATGCTGGCCAGTTGCACGGGCGTGGTGAGCATGAATCCCTGACCGATACCGGTGATCAGGGTTTCACCGGGGAACCAGGGCAAATGGTGGACTCGCCGTTTCCATGCGCGTGAGGGCAGCAGCCCGGGCTTTTCACCGTCAATGTCGATGCCGGTGCGTTTACCCAGACCGAAGCCGGCGAGAAAAGCATGTATGTTATCAATGCCCAAGGCCAGTGACAGGTTGTAGAAATAAACGTCACAGGATTCGACGATGGCGCGGGTTAGATCCGTCTTGCCATGGCCGTTTTTTTTCCAGCAGCGGTAGCGGCGGGGATCATTTTTCAACGAGAACCAGCCGGGACAGTAGAATGCATCAGTCGGCGTGACCGCATGCAGCTCCAGTCCGGCCAGACCGATAAAGGGTTTGATGGTGGAACCGGGGGGATATTGGCCGCGTAGTGCGCGGTTAAAGAGAGGGCGATCAGGCGAGTCGCGTAGTTGGCTGTATTTCCGATTACTGATGCCGTTGACGAACAGGTTGAGGTTGTAGGTGGGGACGCTGACCAGCGCCAGCACTGCGCCGTTACGGGGATCGATAGCCACCAGGGCCCCGGTGTGATTGCCAAAGCTGTTTTCGGCGATAGCTTGCAGTTTCACATCCAGATTCAAGTACAGATTTTTACCGGGGACCGGCAAGGTGCGTTCCAGTACGCGCAGGATTTTCCCCTGGGCGTTGGTTTCGACTTTTTGCATGCCCACGCGGCCGTGAAGCTGATCCTCATAGGCGCGTTCGATACCGGTTTTGCCGATATAGCTGGTGCCGCTGTAGTTGGATTCATCCAGGCTGCGGAGGTCCTCGACGTTGATGCGTCCGACATAACCAATGGCGTGTGCGGCCAGCGCACCCAGGGGATAATGACGGGTCAGCGTGGCGCGTATGTTCACGCCCGGCATGCGGTACTGGTTGACGGCGATGCGGGCGACCTCGCTATCATTGAGCCGGAAACGGAGAGGGATACCTTCGAAGCGGCGTTTGTGACGGCGATTTTTGTTAAAGCGTTTGATGTCTTCTTTGCTGAGGGTGATGAGTTTGCCAATCTGGCGAACAGTTTCATCCACATCGTGCATATGTTCGGTGACCAACTCAAGGGTGAAACTGGGAAGATTCTGGGCCAGCAGGATACCGTTGCGATCATAGATCAATCCGCGCGTGGGGGGAATGGGCAGAATGCTGACCCGGTTGTTTTCCGAAAGCAGAGTGAAATGGCTGAGGTTAATAATTTGCAGATACACCATACGCGCGACCAGGATGAGAGTCAGACTGGCCATCAACACAGCGGCAATGATAAGCCGCTGATTGAAGATCTGCGTTTCCCGCACGTGATCTTTCAGGGTTAGATGCTTGTGATCAGCCATAACTGATAACCTGGTGTGGGCAATACGGGTGGGTCAACATCATGAGAGACTGCCTAATTAACCTGGTAGTGACGCCGCAGGTTGCGCATAAAAACAAACACCGCCGGCCAGATCAGGGCGCTGATCAGTGGCGAGATGAGCGCCATCCAGAAATCCGGTGCTACGCCCTGCAAGCCCTTAATCCAGAAAATGATCAGCATGTAGATCAGGCTTAGAACATAAATGGTAATAGCCTGCTGCCAGAGAGGCACGACACGGATGCGCTGATGCAGGTGGAGAGTCAAAAAGATCACCAACGCCATCACGAGTGCATGCTGTCCCAGCAGGGTATCCTGTAGTACATCGAGCAGCAGGCCCAAACCCCAGGCAACGCCGATGCCGATGCGGTGTGGCAGGGCCATGCTCCAGTAAATGGTTGTCAGCAGCAGCCAGCTGGGCATGAAGGCGTCCAGGCTGGGCGGTAGGGGCAGGATACTCAACAGTATGGCGACGATAAAGCTGAAGGTGATAATCCAGGTTCCCCGTCTGCGCTCATGAATGCTCATGGCGCCTTTCCCTGGGTGCGGGAGCAGGGCGTCTGCATTTTTGCCTGTGACGCATGGGAGGGCCAGACCAATAGTACTTCGCGGCTGCGATCCAGTTTGGCGGCCGGTTTGGCCAGCACCTGGGCGAAGGGCAGTCTGGGGTTGGTATTCACCGTGGTCACACGACCGACGGGATAACCCGCCGGAAACACGCAGCCCAGCCCTGATGTTATCAGTTTGTCGCCCACCCGGATGTCCGCATTATTAGGCAGGTATAGCAGTTTCAGTCGATTGTCGCTACCGGTGCCCACGGCAATGGTGCGCAGGCCATTGCGCGCCACCTGCACCGGAAGGATGTGATCCGGATCGGTGATCAGGATGGCGGTACTGGTGAACGGGTAAATATGAACGATCTTGCCCATGATGCCATTGGCATCGAGCAGAGGCTGATTGACATAAAGATTATTGTTCAGGCTGCCCTTGTTGATGACCACCTGACGGCGGAAGGGATCGAGATCAACCGATAGCAGTTCAGCAACCAACATCCGTTCACCGACGCGCTTGGAGGATTGCAGCAGTTCGCGCAAATGCACGTTTTCTGCTTCGATAAAGGTGAATTTCTGCAACTGTGCCTTGAGAAGCTGGTTCTGGGTGCGCAGGCTGGTATTTTCTTCCTGCAGAGTATGACGGGTGACAAAGGTGTCCGTGGTCCAGTTGATGAAGTTGCTGGGCAGATCCACGAGGTATTGCGCCGGATAGACAATAATGGAAAGTCCGGCGCGAATGCTGCGTACGGTGTCGGTACGGTAGTCCAGCGTCATTAATGTAATGGACAGGACGACCAGCAGGAATAGACGTATTCCACTTGACGGACCTTGGATGAATAACAGTTTAACGGGGCATCTCTCCGATTAAGCAGGCTCCTGGGCTCGTCCTAACCTGGATAAACCACAAGATAAGTACCTTAGAAATAATTTTCTAAAAATGCGCAAAAAATTATTTCTAAGGTACTAAAAACCCACCCAGGTTATTCAAGGTGGGTTTCCGGAAGCTTTTTTTATAGCCAGAAATGAAATCAGTCGTCCGGCTTATTCAACACTGAAGAGATCACCACCGTGCTCGTCGATCATCTCCAGCGCCCGGCCGCCACCCCGAGCCACACAGGTGAGAGGATCCTCCGCGATCAGGACCGGCAGACCGGTTTCCTCCATCAACAAGCGATCCAGATCGTGCAGCAGAGCGCCGCCACCGGTGAGCACCATGCCGCGTTCGGCAATATCAGAAGCCAGTTCCGGTGGCGTCTGTTCCAGGGCGGTCTTGACCGCAGAAACGATGCCGGACAGCGGTTCCTGCAGGGCTTCGAGAATTTCGTTACTGTTAAGCGTGAAACTGCGGGGTATCCCCTCGGCCAGATTGCGGCCGCGGACTTCCAGCTCGCGTACTTCATTGCCAGGGAAGGCAGTGCCGATTTCATGCTTGATGCGCTCAGCCGAAGATTCTCCGATCAGGCTACCGTAATTGCGGCGCACATAGTTGATAATCGCCTCGTCGAAACGATCGCCACCGATGCGCACCGAGGCAGAATAAACGATACCGGACAGGGAAATAATCGCCACTTCGGTGGTGCCGCCCCCGATATCCAGCACCATCGAGCCGGAAGCTTCGGAAATGGGCATGCCCGCACCGATGGCGGCGGCCATGGGCTCTTCAATCAGATACACATCGCGGGCACCCGCACCGGCGGCCGATTCACGGATGGCGCGGCGCTCGACCTGGGTCGAGCCACAGGGTACACAGATCAGTACCCGCGGGGAAGGGCGGAAAAAGCGGGCTTCATGGACCTTGCGAATGAAATGCTGAAGCATTTTTTCGGTTACGGTAAAATCAGCAATTACGCCGTCTTTCATCGGTCGAATGGCGACAATATTGCCGGGGGTGCGGCCGAGCATACGCTTGGCCTCCATGCCGACGGCGGAAATACTTTTCGGTCCGCCGGGTCCACGTTCCTGACGAATGGCGACCACCGATGGCTCGTTGAGTACGATACCCTTGCCGCGAACATAAATGAGAGTATTAGCGGTACCCAGATCAATGGATACATCATTGGAAAAAAGACCACGCAGGCTATCAAACATAATTTTCTATAATCTTTAATGTTATTAAAGGGGATACTTTAATAAAATAGGGGGCCGTTGGGCAAGCAATCATCTTTGGATAAACTAAATATTCGAAGAATTAATGTTTGCGTCACCGTAAATGCCGCCTAAATGCGATCAAGTTCACACAATATTCGAGGCACGCCATGTCATTGGACAAGCAAGACGTAGAGAAAATAGCACATTTGGCACGATTAGACATTAATGAGACCGATGTATCCAATTATGCTCAGAATTTATCCAGTATACTGGATCTGGTTGAACAGATGAATTCGGTGGATACCGATAATGTTGAGCCGATGGCGCATCCTACCGATGCCGTGCAACGTCTGCGGGAAGACGAAGTCAGGGAAAGCAACCAGCGTGAACGCTTCCAGGACATGGCCCCGCAGGTGGAAAATGGCCTGTATCTGGTGCCGAAGGTGATCGAGTGAGCTGCCTGGCGAATCTGC
>VAOZ01186900.1_pt1 | contig 12533 bp, 4 predicted proteins | sample 3394041 | NCBI WGS metagenome assembly VAOZ01 (sample SAMN08290431, study PRJNA428436) | hydrothermal vent metagenome | isolation source: Deep-sea hydrothermal vent chimney | place: Indian Ocean: Southwest Indian Ridge
CTCAGAGTCGGGGCAGGATGCTCTACCCTTAAATTCCAGATAAATTTCCTCTATCGCTACAAATTGGCTATATTTCTACCCACAAATTTTCCTGAAGAGCCTAAAAATAAACGTGTAGTTTACCGTCCCCATAAGACGATTTGGAGCGATCTCTTTAATCCATACTGCTGGCCTCATTTTGCGTTCAATCACCATGCCACCACCTATGGCAAACGCAAACAAGACAGCAGACAAGATGAGCATGAGGAGAATCGGTGCGTGTACGTGTGAAAAGTACACCACAACAAGAGCGATAACAATCGCTAGAAATTCCAAAACCAACCCGGAAAACTTTGCAATACGCCACTGTATCAAGAAGTGAGAACCACATGCATACGTCTTATTATGAACGCGCACAGGAAAATTTCGTGTAGGCGCAAATTCTGAGAATGCCATTGGATTTGCCGATATTGCACTAACACTAAGGTATTCATCACATGGTCGTCCACAAACCACACATTTACCGGGCCAGGCTATATTACTCTGAATTAACAGATCCCCTTTAAACAATATCGATTTGTTTTTCATAGCCCAAGCACCTTCCATAATATTGTAGTTGCTACGTCCCGCACCCCACCCCGATCAAGTGGCTGGCGGGCGACTTGATCGACCTACAAACTTTACTTTCGCGCAACCACACCAAAAAATTGACGCTGTCAATCGTCTCTTTTGAATTCGTTACTTAGCGCTGAATCGATCTCCTGGAGTAGGTATTTTCCCATCCATGCACCAACGGCCTTGTTCACGATAACGGCAGCATCCTCGAACAGCTCCTCTTTTTCAAGATCAAGTTTTTTAAACCGCAGTTGTGCCTGAAGTGCTCCCCGATCAGGCGGTATTTTATGCCGCAGAATCCGCAAGACACCTGCTTTATACATATACGACGGATCATAACCTGTTATACGTTTTGTTTTCCATTTTTCCGCTTCTCGAAAAATGCGCCATGTGGGAGTAGGATCATAAGCTCTCCATGTGCTTTCAAGAAACAGGCTAACCTGGACATGGCCATTTTTTGCCTCTATCCGCTTGCTTTTAAAGAAGACTTGGAAATTCTTATTTTGTAGATGCTTTTCGACGTCTGTTATAGATATTACAAGCTTGCTCCGGAGAAATAGGGCCGTTACTAATGTCAGGACACTGATTATCGCAAACCAAGTAAATTCCTTAGTGTTCAAGTCGTGCATATGGCCCCATACGGAAAGTATCGCGATAAAAATCCCACTTATTACAACTGTCACCAACCAAAATATTAAGAGGCTTAATACCGCTATTGACACCGCACGTATACGAGTCAAATTTCCACGTTTATCATACATATTTATTTCTCCACCTAAATGGCAACAGATATGTAACGTTGAATAAATATTTAAATAACTCATTCTCAAGCAGGGTCATAACAATCGCTATCGCAACAGTAATAATAACAGCCGCAATTGGACCTCCTATGAAAGCCACCACTACAGCGTCGAACAATAGTTGCGCCACAAAGCCTGCTATTAGTGTCAACACTAAATCGATAGCACCAGATGCGGCCGTTTTCCATAACGATCCTGTTTTTGTCCAGACAGTAATCGCAGTAATTGCAGCGCTTACTCCAACGAGGAGATTGCCTGCGTCTTTAAAAACCGTTGCATAATCAGAAAATTTAAATTTACCAATTTCGTAGCCAATTTTTGCAAAAAAGCTGGAAACGCTCTGTGCTGCTCCAATGATAGACAAGAAATCTCCAAATAGATCGAGCGGATCGCCTGTCTTTTTGATAACAGCTCCGCCATCAGCACCACCGGAAATCTTATACGCTCCGGTTCCTGTTGTTGGGTCAGTAATGATATATCCTGCCCCTTTCCAGCCCGCGTAGCTAATCGGGTCCTGTGAAACGGTAACCTGGTCACCCGCGTTGACCGCATCTCGGATTTTGCTCTTGATCTCATCGCTTATCGTGAGTTGCGGAAGCGCTGTAGAGATATTTCCCGCAGTGATAGTATAAATTTTCTGCCCTTGGGATGCGGCTATCGCCAGCGCCTTGACTGCGGAGACACCGTGCACAGGCTGATCCACCGTAGAGAATATTTGTTCCGGCACAATATGCTCGAATGCCGATAGCCGGGGCCCGATTGCCAAATAATAGTGCACCTTCTTCTGCGGATCGTCATCCTTGGCGACGGCTGAAGTCTTGTAGTACTCAATATTCATCGTTACGCCGGATATGCCGACGCTTTGTGGGATACCGAAAGAGTAGACAGCCTGAACGGTTGTCTTGAAAGTTCCGAAAGACGGTTCGCGATATTGCACGACATTATTTTCACGAGAAACAAGAATGTCCTGTGCGCCATTGATCGCGAAATACGACAGCGCCCCGGCTTGCAGGATGGTGCCGGTGAGATCGCGGCCAGTAAGGTTCGATACATCTCCGGATTGAAGCTCGGCTTGTGTATAAGCGAGATGCGCCCTGAGGGCATCCAGCCGGTCTTGAGCGATACCCTGCAGATCGAGCCCGACAGCATGATATTCGCCCGTCGTGAGATCACTGATCTTGAGCTGCCACCCGTCTTGGGGCGACCAATAACCTTCCTGGGCATGTAGCTCTGTACCCAGCGCGTAACTGCCCTGGCTGACGACGCTCCGACCATTGAGACTGATCTCGGGTGTCAGGTGAATCAGATACCCAGGCAACGAATGCGGGAGTTGGGAGGGATCAATGGTGCCGCCAGGAGGAATTTGTGGGAAATAGCTAGCGATGGTCGTGGCATCGGCAGCGCTCGTCGCATGAAACGAAAGTGCCAGATCCTTGCCTGCCAAGGCTGGCGTAGCGGCCGTATAGCTCATAACAGGGTCGCCGTAGCCGTCTTCCAGCTTATAGGTGAACTTCCAACGCAGGCTATCAGGCAGCGCTGCCATACGATTACCCACAGCAACAAGGTGATATGGAAGGCTGGCAGCCAAGGTTGGGGGCGTCCTCTGAACTATGATCTTGCTGCCCAATACATCCCCAACAGTGGTACCGGGATCCTGGTTGTTTATAAAGTCCTTGACCTGCTGCTGGTAGGTGCCGAGCTGGGTCTGAATGTAGGCCTGGTCGACGCCCCGCACCCATCCATCTGTTTTATTGACTGTAGCGGTGTCGGTCAGGTGCTGGGTAAACGCCTGGGTGTCGAACGGCACCGCTTGTTTCAGATTCATCCCGTCCTGGTAGGTGTACTGCTTGAAGCTCGCATCCAGCGGCACCCAGGTGTTGCCGGGGCCGGACTTTGAGCCGCGCGCAGGGAGGTAGTTGATCCAGGCTTCCACCCACACGTGCTCCATCTGTACGTATTTGATCTGGCCACCCTGCACCAGGCCGGTGGCGGGGATGCCGCCCTGGCCGAGAAGATTGAGGGCTGCGTTCGGGTCGCTCACCCCGCCCACCCAGTTCTCGACCTCGCCGATGGGCACCCGGATGGTGCCGTAGACGTAGCGCGCCGGAATGCCCGAGGCCCTGAGCAGCGCGATCAGCAGGCTCGCGGTGTCAAAGTCGTTGCCGCGCAGGGTGGAAAGCGTTTGCGCCGCACCCTGAATGGAGCCGTAGGTGGGGATGTATTCGATGTGGTTATGAACCCAGTTGAAGATCTTGACCGGGTTGTGGTCGAGCGCTGCGGCCTTGGCCTTGATGGTGGCCGTGAGTTGCACGTCCACGGTGGGGGCAAGGTAGCTCGGATCGTTGGGGTTGGCGGGCACGCTCGCGGCCGGGGTCGCCTGCTGTGTCATCGCCGATGCGCTGCGTGCCATCGGCGTGATCTTGCCTTGGATGACCGGGTGGCGCGCGTAGGCACGGCGGGTGAGCCGCGGCTTGATATGCCGGTTCTTCGCGACGGCAAAGGGCAGATGGCGCGGATCGAACTTCTCGTGGGGCGGCTTGACCAGGTGCCGATCGAGCTGCTCGCTGGCGGCCACGAGGTTAGCGTGGAAGGTGATGACATTCGGCGCCTGACTTGCAGTTTTGAGCGCCTGCATCAGCGCTGCCATGCGGACGTGATATTTCTTCTGGGCGACCTGCTCGCGTTGCAAAATCGCTGTGGGCAGGTGGTGGTGCTTGAGATGCGCGTACGTAGCAGCAAATTGCGCCCGCACCTGCCCATCGAGCCTGCGCAGTTTGTCAAGATAATGCCGCACGGCGGTACGCTCGGAGGCCGGCACGGCCGCCGTCTTCTGAGCCGCTTGGGTGGCGGCGGCTGCGGTTGGCTTAATCGGTGCAACCGCAAATTGCGCAAGCCGACGGTGAAGGTCGTGCAGCGTCACCGAGAGCTTGGCTGCCGGATTCGATCTTTCCGTGCGCCAGGGGTGCGTCTTGATTTCCTTGCGAATGGCTGCAACTGCCGGCGTGGTAACCAGACCACCGAAGGCGAGGATTACGGCACACGCCAGAATCTTCACGGTAAGCGTCGCGTGGCGGAAGTCGCCGATAAGCGGATGGCGGGTTGAACGTGTTTCCCCAGGCATGTGTATCCCTTTTCTGTTATTCATGAATTTTCAGTGAGCGGATGACGGGTGGCATTGTCATTCAATGACGATACGGGGGGCCGAAGTGGCCGCCGTGCTTCTTGTGCGGTGCGTTTCCCTCCCAGCTCCAGTACCAGTCGAGTTCGCAGGCAGCGATAAGGGTATCAAGGTCTGCTCGCACAACAGTCACGCCCGTATCATCAATGTGCTCCAGATCTTCGGCCGCTTCCAGCAGCTCATGGATGGCTCCGCCGTAGCGCCGACGAACAGCATCATTCTCACCCTCGCCTAACTCGTGAAGCGCGTCGTTGCGGCGGCGCCTGTCGTACCCATGAACGGCCAGGGCTCCGATTTCGGCAGCGACACGCTGGCTCAGAACCTGCGGATCGCTCACGCTGAAGGGGTAGCTCACACTGCCGTAGGGCGCCGTCGAACCGTTGGTGATCGTCGCCACGTTACTGGTCAGCCTGTAGTTACCAGGCTGTGCAGGAACGCTGAAGTCGGCGGTAAAATTTGGGCTCTGATCGACCGCGAGCGGCGCCTGCCAGGCAACTTCGCCCTGAGTAACACTTGTAGGCTCCGGCGTTGCATCTACGTAGGTAGTGCCCGTAGGCAACAGATCAGCCACGTCGAGGGTAACGGCAATGCCCTGGTTTTGTACATGGGTAGTCACCGGCAGATAGGCATGGGGCAGGATCGTTGCGGTCGGTACAGGCAGGAGATATTGGATGACTTTACCCATGGGGGTAGACCAGCCGTTGCCGCCGATTGCCTTAAGCGTACCGGCAAGATCGAAGCCGAGAGCGATAGCGCGACCCTTGCCGTAGGCAGCACTCACAATAGCCGGTGACCACCTTCTACGGCAATGCCTGTATCTGTCTTCATCGTGGTCGCGATCATCGCAACTATGGTTGAATTCGGCGTCGACGGTTCCAACCGTGGCTTTGAACCGTAGCACTCTGCCACTGATGCCGAGTACGGCAGGTGTAAAAAACGGGGCCTCAATGCTGACCGTGGAATTTTCCGAGGCAGGGTGTTTCCCGTGGACTCGCACGCCGGCCATGGCAAAGAGTTCTGCGTTCTTCCAACCATGCCGCTCGCCGTCCACGAGCAAGGTATTGCCGCGGAAAACCGCCTCTTCCAATTCCTCGCTCAGGTGGTTGCGTCGGTCGCTCAGACCGCCCAGAACCCAGTACTGATTGTACTCACCACTGCGCAGTTCGCGCACAAAGTTGCCCACGGTCACCGAAACGTGGTGGGCGACGTGCAGCCCCGTGAGCAGGGTGTCGATTGTCTCAGAACGCCGGATTTTACATTTCGTATCGTGACCATGGTTACCTTCGTGATGGCCGTTCTTGGCACGCATGTCTCTGTCATCGCGATCTTCGTGACAGCTAATGAGCACGAGCACGCGATTCGCAACCTGCTCGCTCTGCGAGATAACGAGTTTGATTGGCGGCGGTGCTACATGGAAGCTCGCATAGCCGAGCGGTTTCCAGGCGCCCTTTTTCTTGGCCTGAAGTACGCATGCGTAGTCCCCCACTGCGAGATGAGTGGTGTCGATGTTGCGTATAAGCCGGGTCTGCTGACCCGGCGTGAGATCGACATTGGAATCCGTGGTGGCAAGCGCAGAACCGTCTGCAATGCTGACCAGAAGTTGCTCTATTGGTTGACTCGAAAGCATCTGCGTGCCGTCATTGGTGAGAATGTCGGTACAGATCTCCGTCTGGCCCTGATAGAGGTGCGGACTCTCGACAATCACGCGACCCGTTAGAGAATGCGCCAACTGGTCTGATACCGTAAAGGCAGCCTGAGCGGTAGCCTGTACCGCGCCGGTGGCATCCGTCACTTGTGCAGCGACAGTGTACTGCCCCTGTGCGGCGTGATCCAACACGAGGGTCTCCGGCACGTTGCGTTGCGCGCCGGGGGCAAGCTGGCCGAGATTGTGATCGAAGGTCTGAACCGTCTGTCCGTCAGGCCCCGTCACCATCACATGCAGGTGCACCAGCGATAGGTCGGCGTTGGCGGTAACATTCTGCACCAGATCGGCGATATTGACCGTGTCGGTAGCGTTATAAGTGGGCTTGTCGGTGCTGGTTCGCAGCGAGGCCTCCTCGCCACCGTTGCCACCCGATGCGACGATGTGGAAGGTCGTCTCGGCGGTATCGGCTACGGTTCCCGTACTGTCAATAATGCTCGCCTTGACCCCATAGGTTCCCGGCGCGTACTCTCCGGCGTTCCAGGTCGTGGCGTAGACGCTCTGGCCGCCGGTTGCAATCTGCAGGCCGGAGGCCGGGTGCAACGTCGTAAGCAGCGTCCCGTCGGGTGCGGAAATCTGTACATCGACCTGCGCATTCGTGGTCGGCACACCGCTGTTACCGACACTGCCGTTGATCTTGACGGGCACGTCGGCCCCATACTGGGAAAGATCGGTCCCAACCGTGATCCCCAGACCGCTTGCCGCCCTGACATGTGGAATAGCCAAATCGACTTTTATCGTCGATTTATTGAACGAATTCTTGAATTCGAGATAGGCCGCGCTTGCTACCGGTCGGTTTTCATTCGCCAACAGGTTGGACAGATTAACGTCAAAATCGACTTCCCGGCTCGAAGATGTCACCCCCGCCAGATGCCAGTGGTACGTGGAAATACCCTTGCTGTCAATGGACGTATCGTCCTGAGCCGGTTGAATGTTTGTAAATGACGATTTCGGCGTGTCGGCAACATAGAGATCGACGTCCAGACCACCCAAGAAGCTCAAAGCATCGGGCATGTAGTCCATAACCAGACTGGTGGTGGACAGGTGCGTTTGCATGATTCCGTCGGCGCTCAACCAGGAACCGTCGCCTTGCTGTGTGTTCAGCAGGAACTGGATGGCCGAGCGCGTGACCTTGTCTTGGGGCGACGGGTGTGAGTAATCAAGCGCCAGCCCGACAATCGCGGTAACCAGCGCGTCGCTTGCCGAACCGGGCTGACGTCCCCAGCCCCCGTCGGCATGCTGGCCGCTACGCAGCTTCGCGTCCAGGTACGCCACAGCCTGATCCAACTGGTTCTTCAGAGTCGGATTCGCGACCACTTTGCGCGCTTCCGCCATACCCCAAAGGCGCAACGCTTGCGTGATGATGCTCGTGTTGCCGTCCTGATAAGTTCCGAGAAAGTAGTGGGCTGCACCGGTCACGTCCTGGCGCAGAGAGACAAGGTCGGAGGCGACATCAACGGGCCGAGAACCCAGTTCGACTGCCGTGTTCAGTTGCAAATTGTTGGCTACCGGCTTGCCGCTGAACAAAGCGATGCCGGAAAGGTTGCTTGCTCCCGCTATGCGCTGCCCCACACCATCCGGTGTGAAGCGGTAAAGCTCCGGTGGATCGTAATATCCAAGAGGATCGCCTGCGGCACTTCGCACATACCACCCCCCCTGGCCGTCCGAGGTAATCCTCTCCGGCTGTTGGCCAAGGCCCTGTGCCCACGGGGTGACTGTCCCATCCAGTGCAATCTGGATGAGATCGTAATTGCCACTATCCGCAATCATAAGATTGCCAGACGGACCAAATGCCAACCCACCCGGTTGATTAAGGGTTTTATTGTCAAGCACGACTGTTGGCGTTGCTCCGCAGAAGCACAACAATTGGGAGGTGTCGGTATTAACCCCATACAGTTTCCCTGCTGGAGACAAGACTACGTCACTAACTTGACCGCTCCCCTTCCAGATAAAAGTGGGCGTTTGCCCAGGTACCACATGCGCTACGAACCCCGTGCCAGAAATGTAGAAACTGCCATCGGTCGCGATCGCCAACCCATATGCACTGCCCGGCAATCCAGTAACAGGAATAGTGCCGTGGGTTCCGGCAGCGGGATCCGCCCAATCGATCATCCCATTTTGTTGCAGCGCGTACACACGACCGTCGGATCCGACTTTCAGGCCTCTTCCCGTCGTAACGACGCCTGCAGCGGATAGTTTGCTCCATGCATAGGTCGCAACTTTTGAAGTATCCACCGCCGGGGCGGCTTGCAGTACATCCGCGAGCCCCTTGACCGCCAACGCAGTCAGTCTGTCTTGTGAAGCCCACCAACCATGCCAATAATCCGGATACCAGTAGATTTTACCCCCCGACACACTACGGCGCTGGTGCAAATACATGGCCGCTTTGAGTCTGTTACCAAATAATATCCCTTCGTCAGGATATTGATTCAGAGCCCAAAAATTCAGGATGGTCTGAGTGAGGCTGTATTGAGGATAAGCCAGTCGATAATCACTATCGGATTTTTGGCTGGTCGCCAAAGCAGTAGCCAAAAATTTCACTGCCTTCATGTCAATCGGAACTTTGTCTATTGAACTGGAGAGTCCGGTCAAACTCTGGGATTGAATGTGGCAGCCCAGACAATGATGCTGGTTCTGCCACTGTTCGGCATTCGGTTCTACATAGGCGGCGCCATTGGTGACGGCGCGGCGCACAGCATAGAACAACGGATCGGTGCTGATCCCCTGCGTTACATCCACACCCTGCATGTCCACCTTGGCATTCACCGTGTTATCGCCCGGCGGAACGATCGTGCGATCCACGGTGAACTCGCCGGTCGCCTTGTTGCCGACGTACAACGTGCCGTCGATGCCACCCGCCACATCGGTATTTGCAGAAGCAATATGTGCCTTGAGGTTGCCGGTGGCCGTCGGCAACCAGCTTCCGAAATCGATCGTGACGTTGTGATTGACAGCAAGCGACGCCAACTGGGCGGTCGCCGTATAGACCGTATTGCCCGAGGCGGGATCGGTGATTGTCAGTTGTAGCGTTTGCGCAGGTAGCACAACATTGCCGACATTGACAATCAGGGCGGAGATCGCGACGGGATTTTGCGTGCCTGCCTGGACGAGCGGTGGGTTGAAGACCAACTGTCCACCGAGGGCCTGTGTGGGATTCACGGTGACCCAAGTATCACCTGTAGCCAGCACCATGCCATGCAAGTTCGATTGGGTTTCTGTCCCGGGCGTAATGGCATAAACGGTGAGTACATAGGAACCTGCGGGCGACTGCTTCGGCACCCAATCGAATTCCACCGATATTTGTGAAGACGCGGGAACGGTGAAGGTGCTCGGCGAATTTGAAGTACCGGAAATCCTGCCGCCCAAGCTTGCCACGACATCGCCCTTGGCATCAGTGACCTCGGCAAATAGCGTAGTTGTTACATCGCTGCTGCTAGTGTTGCCGACCGTAGCAATAAACACACCGATTCTGCTTGGCGATGGAGAAACCTTGGCGCCCACGGAAAGAATCTGCAAAGCGCTAGGAGAAGACGCCATGCTTAACTTTATATTCAGCTTGTAATTACCGAATTGAGAGACGGTAACCGGGATGCTTTGTGTCACATAGCCGACGGCCGACACTTGCAGCATGAAACCGAGGCTGGAAATTTTTGATAACTGGTAATTACCCGAGCTGTCAGTCTCTACCTGTGCACCACCTCCGGAGAGCGCTATGGTCACATTGGAAATCGCTGCACCGGTAGTAGCATCCGTAACCGTACCGGAGAGCTGGACGGTAGTCGCCGAAGAACTTCCGCCGCTTGCTGGCAGGGCGAAGGTGTGGGCAATGGTACCAAAACCGGAAGCAGTCACAGTGAATTTCTGCGTTGTGTACCCGCTTGCTGCAATCTGAAGCGGGAAGCTCAGTACCTTGACGCCGGATATCGTGAAGCTTCCATCGGCTCCACTGGTCCAATTATCTCCGGTATCCGTGCGTGTAATGGTAGCGTCAGCAATTGGCTGCCCGCCAAGACCGCTCGCGACATGCCCCATGAGCGTAAGGGTACTGGGGGCGACATTGTCACCCGAGGGATACAGCCGAAGTGTCCCAAGATTGCCGTTACTGCCAGGGGAAAATATGACTGTATAAAGTCCCGTTGCATGGCCGGCGGCCGACACGGAAGCCTGGTAAGTGCCCGCAGGTACGCCGCTTATATTCACGCTGCCGTTGGCATCCGATGAGCCACGCAATGACGAATTCAGTATCAGAGTGGCATTTGCAATCGGTTCGCTGGAATTGGCATCGACGATCATGGCCGACACGTCGATTGGCGAGCTTCCAGCATACGTTCCGTTAGACAACAATGCCTGGTCGATCTGGTTACGGCTGCCCGCGGCATAACTCACGGTTCCCGTATCCGTAATGTAGCCCGAAGCGCTGATAGTAAACGTGTACTGACCCGGCGTGACAGCGCCCAGCGCGAAGCCACCATCGCTTGCCGCGGTGATGCTGTATTTCGCAGGGCCGTCCAGCTGGATACTCGCCCCCGCCAGCGGAGCGCCACTATCCTGATCTGTGATACGCCCGTAAACCAGTGAAGAAGTGCTGTCCTGGCCAAGTACGATATGGGACACATCGGTACTGCTTCCTACCACAATGCGGGTGACCACACTGGCAGCATCATAGCCGGAAGCGCTTGCCACAAGTGTCACCTGGCCGGCAGGAACATTGGACAACAAGTAGTAACCGTCGGCGTTTGTAGTCACGGTGTACTGTGAATTGGAAGCGACAAAAACTGTAGCGCCGAAAATTGGCCGCCCGGTGTCTGCTTCGACCACGTACCCCTGCGCCAATCCCACGGGCTGGGTTGGCGACGCCAGGTTCTGCACCGCCTGAAGAGCGCGAACCGCGAGTGCAGTAGTGAAATCGTCGTCGCCCCAGCTCCCGTCGTTGTACTGAGCATTGCCAAGGTCGCCCGCGGCACTCGTTACCAACGCCGAGTCCGCATTTGTGCCGGCCAGTGCAATCAACACCTGAGCGTTAATAAACGACGCCTTCCAGTCGCTCCCTGACTGGCGCGTCGAAGCAAGCCAGGTCGCAGCCGATTGGAGCGCGGCCCCGGTGGCTGTAAGCTGGGTGCGGTAAGGGATCAACGCCTGCATGGCGACGGCCGTGCTGTAGGCGATATCCGTTCCGGGCCAGTCGGACCATGAACCATCGGAAGCCTGCCGACTCAGCAAGTATTGGACGGCGTTATGGGCAGCAGTGCTGTCGCCCTGCCCTGCCGCATTCAGGGCGAGAAGCGCGTACGTCGTATCAAAGGCGGTACTTTGGTAACCACCCAAGTCTCCGAATCCTCCGTCGCTGTTCTGATTGGTGGCAAGCGTTGCCAATAGCGTCACGGCGGAGCCACCCGACTGTACGGCAACGATGATTTGGCGCGCCAGAAACTCCGTGTTACCCGTTGCATCAAGCGTGCCAACACCGATCGAGAGCGCACCGGTACCGATACCGAGCGCATGGAGAGCAATGTAGGCTTCCGCCCGTGCCTGCAGCGGCGTCGCGACCGATTGGACTTCTGCGCTCAAGCTGCCGTCGACCTGAATCTGTGACTGAAGCCAACTCGCGCCCTGCGCGACGGCTGACGAAAGCTGAGCGCGAGTCGTGGAATTGGCTTGGCTTGCTCCCATGATAAAAAACAGTATTCCCACGCCGACCACTTGGGCCAGTCTGTGCAATCCGCTATGCACGATTCTTCTCCCTCTTGCGTTGTATTGTTCGACGTAACTAGTCAGTAAAGTAGCAGGAGAAAAATAAAACTACAACTTTTTGCATTATGCGTAAGAGAAATCCTACAGAACTCTGGTCAACTCACACTGAATCCATTCGGTTTCATCTCGGTGTGCAAAGTCGCGTCCCACAGCAAGTTATTCCATTATTTCTTGGTACTGTGGAGGCCGTCTTTGGACATCTGCGGTACACCGTAAGGCACCCATTCTATAATGACGCCTACTGACCGTCAGCACACAAGATACAAATAACAGATCGAAAATGGGTATTGCGGATTCCATGTGGCCCGGGGTAGGTTTGCGTAAAATTTAAACCCCTCTCCTTGCGATGGTGCGCAGCAACGCTTCGACACGTGGGCGCACAGCCTGGGCGGCAGCGGCATCGATAAAAGTCAGGCGCAGACGGCGGGCGAGCACGTCCTCGGCACCAAGGGCCATTTCGTGGCGTGCCGCCCACACCACTTCCGCTTCTACATACGGGTAGCCCTCC
>VAOZ01143231.1_pt1 | contig 12525 bp, 10 predicted proteins | sample 3394041 | NCBI WGS metagenome assembly VAOZ01 (sample SAMN08290431, study PRJNA428436) | hydrothermal vent metagenome | isolation source: Deep-sea hydrothermal vent chimney | place: Indian Ocean: Southwest Indian Ridge
AGATAATGGTTATTCCATTGGCAAGCGCCGCAACGCAGGTATGACTCGTGTGCAAGGGTTCCCTTCGGGCGAGCCATCCTGCGGCCATCTGCTGCGTTCCGTCCTCTTGCAAGGGATACAACCATTGCTTCGAGAGCGCGCCTTGCATATGACCACCGGATGACTCGCTGTGGCACGATTTGTGGGTAAAGGGCAGAGCTAGCGCACATCCGTGCGTTTTTTTTGCAAACATTGTTTTATTGTGCGAACCTTTCACCTGTGGTGATTTCGCGCGAAGTTATTAAAACGTTCATGAATGGGCGCGGCAAGCAGGAGGCTACATGATTTCCGGGTTTCAGCATCCTGATTTGCAGGTATGCGTATTGGCGGCGGGCAAGGGTAAACGGATGCGGTCAAACAAGCCCAAAGTGCTGCATAAGGTGCTGGGGCGAGCCATGATCGATTATGTTTTGCATACGGTCGAATCATTGCGTCCCAAGGGGATCGCAGTGGTAACCGGCCATGCGTCGGACATGGTTCAGGCGCATGTGGGCCAGCCGGGGAACCTCGAATGGGTGATCCAGGACAAGCAGTTGGGTACCGGTCACGCGGTCAGGCAATGTGAGAAGGTGATCTCCGGCGTGCGCGATGTATTGATCGTGTGCGGTGATACGCCATTGCTGCGTAGCGAGACGCTGGCGAAGCTGGTGAGTGAACACCGGGATCGGGACGCTGCCGTGACCGTGTTGACAGCAGAGATGGATGAGCCATCGGGATATGGACGGATTGTACGCGATGCGGAGAAGCAGGTATCCGGGGTCGCGGAAGAAAAGGATGCTACCGATGCCCAGAGGTTGATCCGCGAAGTGAGCAGCGGCATATATTGTGTCCGTTACGACGTGTTGTTTGATTTATTGCATAAACTCGGGAATCGCAATGCACAGGGAGAGTATTATTTGCCCGACATTGTACCCCTGGCTTTGCGAGATGGTCGCTCGGTGGGTACGGTACGCATGCAGGATGCCGCCGAGATGATGGGGGTTAATGATCGGGCGCAACTCTCCATGGTAGAAGATATATTGCAGGCAACCATTATCCATGACTGGCAATTGCGCGGCGTAACTATTGAAAAGCCGGAAACGGTGCGTATTGAGGCGACGGTCAGTATAGGTTCGGATACCGTCATTCAGGTCGGATGCTATCTGATAGGTTCGACGCATGTTGGCGATGAGTGCCGGGTGGGACCTTATGCCGTGTTGGTGGATGCATGGCTTGATGATCGGGTGGAGATATTTGCCTTCAGTCATATTCATGACGCCAATGTGGCTATGGGCGCAGAAATCGGGCCATTCGCACGCCTGCGCCCCGGTGCGCAACTGGATGAGGATGTCCATGTGGGTAATTTTGTTGAAATTAAAAATTCCATTGTGAATCGGGGAAGTAAGGTCAACCATTTGAGTTATATCGGTGATACCGAAATGGGAGCGGATTGTAATATTGGCGCGGGTACTATCACCTGCAATTATGATGGGGCAAATAAACATAAAACGAAGATCGGCGATCGTGTGTTCATTGGTTCAGCTACCAAACTTGTTGCCCCGGTGGAAGTTGGGTCCGATGCAACGGTGGGGGCGGGAAGTATTATCACAAAGAAAGTTGGGCCCGGCGGCCTCACCCTTTCCGGGCGGACGGGCCAGCATTACATCCCCCATTGGCAGCGACCACGCAAGAAGCCCCGATAATGTGCGGCATCATCGGGTCGGTGACCCGTGGGCAGGTACAGGATCGTCTTATGAACGGTCTTGCCCACATGGAGTACCGTGGCTACGACAGCGCGGGTATCTGTATATGCGGCGCCGATGGTCTTGAATGTAGAAAAGAATCGGGAAAGCTGACGCACCTGCAACAGAGCCTGGCCGGGCGCGCCCTGCCGGGCTGCATTGGGGTCGGTCATACCCGCTGGGCGACACATGGTGCGCCGACAAGGGAAAATGCCCACCCGCATCTTGGCAATGGCGTAGCGGTGGTGCATAACGGGATCATTGAAAATTACGGAGCACTGCGTGAGAGCTTGGCACGTGGAGGTACCAGGTTTCAGTCACAGACGGACAGCGAGGTGATCCCTTGGCTGCTTTCCTCCTATTTACAGGAGAAGAAAGTGACGCTGAAGGCATGGAAGGCCACGACAGGTCAACTGGAAGGTGCCTATGCCATCGTTGCTATTGCAGAGCATGATGAAGAAAACCTGTGGTTTGCGCGTCGCGGTAGCCCTTTGTTGCTGGGGCGGAGCGGGGATGCAGTATTCGTGGCTTCCGATGCGCTGGCCTTGTCCGGTATGGCGGAGGAAGTGATATATCTGGAGGAGGGGGATATCGGATGTATTTCTCTGAGTGGTTTCCAGATATGGGATATGCAAGGAAAAGAATCTCGTAGAGCCTGGCGAGAAATACCCGCGACAGCGAGTTCCGTCGGAAAGGACGGATTTTCCCATTACATGGAGAAAGAGATTTACGAGCAACCGCGCGTACTGGCGGATATTCTGCAAGCTTATGTCGAGAATCATCAAATTGTCTTTCCCGATGCTTCCTGGCTGGATACGACAACGTTGCCATCCCGTATTGTGATGGTTGCCTGCGGAACCTCCTATCATGCGGCGCTGACGGCACGCTACTGGCTGGAGCGCTTTCTTCAAATATCTGTTGAGGTGGATGTTGCCAGCGAGTATCGCTATCGCAATCCTGTTATTGGTCCGGATACATGGTTGATTACCCTGTCTCAGTCGGGAGAGACTGCGGATACGCTGGAGGCCCTGCGCCTGTTCAAATCCCATACACCGGATAACCCTGCGCTGGCTTTATGCAATGTTCCATTTGCCTCGTTGGAAAGGGAGTCCGATGGCGTCATTCACCTGTTGGCGGGGGCGGAGGTCGGGGTCGCATCCACCAAGGCTTACACCGCGCAACTGGCTGTTCTGGCCCTGTTTGCGATTAAGTTGGCGCATGATTGTGGCGCGATGACGGATGATGCTTTTGATGGCCACCTTGCCGCTATGCGGGATGCGGTCAGCGGTATGAATGTATTGCTTCAGCAGTCGCGACAGGTGCTGGAACTGGCCCGGTTGTTTGAATCCGCCCACGGCGCACTGTTTCTCGGTCGCGGTCCCTGTTACCCGCTGGCGCTGGAAGGTGCCCTAAAACTGAAGGAAATATCGTATTTACATGCGGAAGGATATGCGGCGGGTGAGATGAAACATGGACCTATTGCACTGATTGATGCATATCTTCCCGTCGTTGTGCTGGCACCCCGGCAGTATCATTTGCAGAAGGTGTTGTCCAACCTGCGGGAGGTGCAGGCGCGTGGGGCCAAGGTGATTCTCCTGACGGATTTGCCTCGGGAAGATTGGCCGGGTGACGTGGATGCGGTCATTGGCTTGCCGGAAGGTGACTATTTCACGACGCCGCTCTATGCCGCGATTCCCCTGCAACTGCTGGCTTACGCTGTGGCATGCGCCAAAGGCACGGATGTTGATCAGCCGCGTAACCTGGCCAAGTCCGTGACCGTCGAATGAAGGCCCTGGTAAACGGGAAGACAAAGGTGTTTGGGATCATTGGCGATCCGGTATCGCATTCATTATCACCATTGTTCCAAGACTATTTTTTCGACCAGTCGGGGGTTGATGCCCTTTATGCGCCATTCCGTGTCAAGGAGAGCGATGTAGCCAGAGTATTGGAGGGTTTGTGGGCTGCGGGTGTCGAAGGCCTTAATGTCACAGTTCCCCATAAAGAGGCGGTGCTAGGGCAGGTCGATGCCGATGCCGATGCGCTGTGTATTGGTGCTGTAAATACGATCCGGCGATATACTTCCGGCTGGCAGGGAATCAACACTGATTGGCGGGGATTCCGTGATGTGTTGCGCGGCATGGACATGGATGTCGGCGGAACCGAAGTCCTCCTGTTCGGTGCAGGCGGGACTGCGCGAGCGGTATTACATGCCCTGGCACGGGGACGGGTTGGGAAAATTAGTATATGTAATCGAGGAGAAGGCCGACTGCGTGCCTTTATCAGGCATGCTCGCGAAACCTACCCGGAGTTGGGGGTTGCCGCAGTGCCATGGGGGCAGGTGGCTGTCGCCGAGGTATGTGATCGGGTTGCGCTGATGGTCAATACGACCAGCATCGGCCTGGGAGGAAAGGATGAGTCCTTTCCGTTCCATCTGTCAGGGGATGGTGTAGCACTGGATGCGGTTTATGCGCAGTGTGGTCATACTGCGTTTGCATGCGCGGCGAGAAAAGGCGGGTGCGAGGCCATGGACGGGCTGCCCATGCTGCTGGCGCAGGGCGCGGCAGCTTTTTATTACTGGCATGGTATTGAGCCTGCGCGCATGGCTGCTTTGCGCTGGCTGGAGGTCAGGCTTGGCAGGAAACCCGTCAATCTTCCCGGATGGGAGGAGGATGTATGAAGTCCACACGGTTGGCCGACATTCTGTTGCGCCAGAAGCGAATAACCCATGAGCAACTGGATCATGTTATTGGCGCGATAAGTACCAATGGAGGCACGTTGGTATCACAATTGATTAGTCAAAATTTATTTTCCGAAGAAGGGATTACCGACTTTATCGCCAAGAGTCTTTGGTCGCCCTATTGTCGACCTGGGAACGATTCACGTGCCTAAAGATCTGACCAGGATTCCCAGAGATGTCCTGCGTAAAAATATGGCTTTGCCGATCAAACGGGTGGGCAATATGCTTACGCTTGCTGTCGTTGATCCCTATGATGTCAACGTTCTGGATGAGATTGGTTTCATCAGTGGTTGTCAGATTGATGTGGTGATTGTTTCTGAAACGCAGTTGCTGCAATGTTTGGATGGAGGAGGGGGTGCCGAAAAGTATCTGGATGATTTAATGTCGGAGATGGGCGCCAGTGATATGGAAGTGGTGGATACCACCGAAATGGAGATTGATGCACATACACTGGAAACGGAGACGAAGGCCGCGCCGGTCGTCAAACTGGTGAATCTCATTTTACTGGATGCAATTAAACGAAGAGCATCGGATATTCATATCGAGCCGTACGAGCGGGTATTGCGCGTGCGTTATCGTGTTGATGGAATGCTATATGAAACCATGCGGCTGCCGATGAAAATGCGCGACGCGATTGTGTCCCGCGTCAAGATTTTATCACGGCTGGATATTTCAGAACGGCGCTTGCCGCAGGATGGACGTATAAAATTGTGTTTATCCAGAGCGAAGACGGTGGATTTTCGTGTTTCCGTATTGCCCACCCTGTTTGGGGAGAAAGTTGTGCTGCGCTTGCTGGACCCTTCGAGCCTGCAGCTGGATATGGGCAAGTTGGGCTATGGCGGACAGTCGCTGCGCTGGTTCAAGGGCGCGATTCACCAACCTTATGGCATGGTACTGGTAACCGGTCCGACAGGGTCAGGCAAGACAGTGAGCCTGTATTCGGCGGTGTCGGAACTGAATCAGCCGGATGTGAATATATCTACGGCCGAGGATCCGGTAGAGTTCAATTTCATGGGTATCAACCAGGTGAATGTTAATCCGGACATTGGTCTTGATTTTCCTGGCGTCTTGCGTTCTTTTTTGCGACAGGACCCGGATATTATCCTGATTGGCGAAATTCGTGATCAGGAAACAGCCTCTATTGGCGTCAAGGCGGCGCTAACCGGCCATCTGGTGCTGGCTACCCTGCATACCAATGATGCGCCATCGACCATGAATCGTCTTGTGAATATGGGTATAGAAAGATTTCTTGTAGGGTCTGCGGTTAATCTGGTTTCGGCGCAACGTCTGGCCAGGCGCACCTGCACAGAATGCGCGGAGTCCGCCGAGATTCCGCATGCAGTGCTGATGGATGCTGGTGTTCCCGAAAGCGAGGTCGAACATTTTCACCCAAGACAGGGAAAAGGATGTGTCGCATGTAATGGCACGGGTTATAAGGGTCGCGTTGGTATTTACCAGGTAATGCCGGTATTTCCCGAGATACGGGAGGCTGTGTTTGCAGGCGAAAATGCGGATAGAATTAACGAGATTGCGGTTGCGCAGGGGATGAAGACGTTACGTACAGCAGCCTTGTCCAAGGTGAAAGAGGGTGTCGTTTCCCTTGAGGAATGCTTAAGGGTCACGGTAGCGGACTAGTGCCTACTTATCGCTGGCATGGAAAGACCCGAAGGGGCCAGGAACATTCCGGTGAAATGGAGGTAGCCAACCGCGATGTCGCAATAGCCGCTTTGCGGCGGCAAGGTATGGTCAGGATCAAGGTTAGAAGAAAGCCGATTGAGATCGTCATTTTCCCTGAAAGGGTGACGGAAAAAGAAATAACGATATTTTTTCGCCAGCTTTCGACCATGATCAATGCGGGCCTCCCCCTGGTTCAGTGTTTTGAACTGGCTGAGCGCGGCGTGGAAAACAAGGCGCTGGTACGGTTGTTGACAGATGTGCGCAAAGGGCTGGAAAGCGGTGCACCTCTGGGGGAAACCATGCGCGGGTTTCCCAAATACTTCGATCGACTGACCTGTTCACTGATCGAGGCTGGTGAGCAGGGGGGTATACTGGATACTATTCTGCTCAGGATCTGCATCTATAAAGAAAAGGCGCTATCGCTTAAATCCAAGATTAAATCGGCGCTGGTCTATCCGTTGGCCATTATTACGGTCGCGTTCATCGTTATGGCGATTTTAATGATTTTCGTGATCCCCGTGTTTGCCGGTATGTTTGCGAGTTTCGGTGCGGAACTTCCTGTCCCGACACGAATCACCCTGGCAATCTCCAACGCTTTCGTAGCATATTGGTATGTGGTGGCGGGGGCTCCCGTTGCTCTGGTGTTTATTATCCGTTATCTCTATAAAACGCCAAGAGGACGCTATCAGATGGATAAAGCATTACTGCATTTCCCCATTATCGGTAACGTTCTGCGCAAGGGAGCCGTTGCCCGGTTTTGCCGAACGTTCTCAACGCTGGCTGCAGCCGGAGTGCCCATTCTGGACGCTATGAATACCGTAGCAGAAACGGCAGATAACGCGATTATCGAAGAAGCAGTACTTACAGCCAGGGAATCCATTAGTCAGGGACAGCCGCTGGCCATCCCGTTGGAGAAGAGCGGTGTTTTCCCAGTCATGGTGACGCAAATGATCGGCATCGGTGAGGAGACGGGAAATCTGGAGGATATGTTGGCCAAGATTGCCGATTTCTATGAGGAAGAAGTGGATACCGCAGTGGATAATATGACCGCATTGATGGAACCCCTTATTATGGCTTTCCTGGGTGTTGTGATTGGCGGGCTGGTCATCTCCATGTATTTACCCATCTTTGATATGGCTTCGGTGATTTAATGTCCTGTCCCATAGGGCACTAATGGTCCTATGAGACAGGACATTCGTCATCCGCCAGGCTTAAAAACGGAAATAAATAACGGAACCGGTCACCAGATAAAGAAGTTGCTTGCTGCCAGATGTATTATTGCAGTGCTGCTGCTGTCCATTTTGGCCTTCTTTTATTTTTATCCTTTACCCAAAGTGCGAGGTGAGATGCTGCTCGCCGCGGCACTGTTGCAAACGCTATTGCTGTTGGTGCAATGGTGGATAACGTATACCCATGTTCCCCACCGTGTCCAGGTCGGCTTCCAGATTCTGGGTGATATGTTATTGGTGTCGATCCTGATATTCGCTACGGGCGGACTGGATAGCCCATTCGCTCTGCTGTTTGGTCTGCTCATTATTGCGACCGGAACTCAGACGGAAGTTATGCTGGCACTTACAGTGGCCCTTGCCGCTAGCGGCTGCTATCTGGGCAGCATCTACATGGCTGCGTGGTATGATCAGCATACAATTTCCATTAATGGATCGTTGACCGCCCTGATGCAGGTCTCCGCCTTTTTGCTCGTTGGCGGTGTCATGGGTTATATCGCACGTCGCCAGCAGCGTCTGGTCACGGAGGGATCGCGCGTAGTTCGTCTGCATCGCAAGCTGAGGGTGCTGCATGACCAGGTGATGGAAACCATGCACGACGGAATTCTTATCCTGGATGGGGCCTGCTATATATCGGATTGTAACAGGGCTGCATGTTCCATGTTAGCCGAAGGTGCCGATATTCGAGGGGAACTTTTATCCCGGACCATACATGTACCTGCGCGATTACAAGGGTTTCTTGAGAAAGGTCGCGGACGTATTTGCAAATGCGAATACGAAAAGAAGGGACGTATATTATTCATCATGGCTATGCGAATGCCGGAGGGAGACGATGAGGCCAGGTGGTTATTGTCCATGGTGGATATTACGGATATTCGTCACCTTGAACGGAAACTGGCGGCGCAGGAGAGGCTGGCGGCCATGGGACGCATGGCCGCGATGTTGGCGCATGAAATTCGTAACCCTCTGCAAAGTATAGGGCAGGCTATTGACATACTGACAGACGGACGGATTCATCAGCGCCGGGAAGTAAGCCATATCATGCGGGAGGAGGTGCAGCGTCTTGAACACCTGGTGTCGGACATGCTGGATTATGCACAACCCCTGCACCCCAGGCTTGGGCGCGTCGTCGTATCGGATATTATCCGCGCTGCGATCAGGCAGGTGGATGCACGGGGAGAGACGGGTATCCATTTGGATTGTGCGGATGGTGAGATTGATGCTGATGCCGATCATTTGCGGCTGATACTCGACAATCTGCTACGCAACGCGGTACATGCAAGTCCTGCCGAAGGCAGTATTTACATTTATTTCGATATGGTGGGCCGTGGGCAATGGAAGCTTGAAGTGATTGATGCCGGTGGAGGTGTGCCTGAAGCCATGAGGGAGCATTTATTTGAACCCTTCGTTAGCGGTAAATCGGATGGTACAGGATTGGGTCTGGCTACGGCGTGGCAGGTATGTCAGTCCAATGGCTGGAAGATTGTAGTGGATAATATGGAGAAAAAGGGTGAGGGAAAAGGTGCCATATTCACGGTGAGCGGGGCGGTTCGCACATGGGACGATGGTAGTGAGGGAGAGGATATTGGCTAGCGTATTATTGGTTGAGGACGACAGGAATGCTCGTCGGCTCATGGTGCTTGCATTACAACAAAGGGGTCACGATGTCACCGCTTGTGCGGGCCCCGATGAGGCCATGACGGCGTTGATGCGAGAGTGCTTCGATGTCGTGTTGACGGACCTGCGCATGGAAGGCAGGGATGCGGGTCTGGATGTGGTAAAAATGAGCGTGTGTGAACAGCCGGAGGCTCGCGTATTGCTTGTGACTGCTTATGCCAGCGCTGAAACAGCGGTGGAAGCGTTGAAGCAGGGGGCATTTGATTATTTAACCAAACCAGTCTCCGGCGAGGATCTCGCTCAGGCCGTAGAATCAGCTCTGACGGATATCGAAGAAAACAGGAGGCCGGGGGCGGAAGACAGAGACAAGAGAAAAGGAGACAGAAGGCGGAGGGCGAGGGGCGGAAAGCAAGGAATGAAGGATAGAAGGCGGAGGACAGAAGACAGAAGGCAGAAAATGGAAAACGAGGATCTGATTGGCCAATCCATTGCCATGCGGCGTGTCCGGGAACGGCTTTTGCGCGTGGCCAGAAGAGATTTTACTGTGCTCATCTCCGGTGAGTCCGGTACGGGGAAAGAAATCGCTGCCCGTTTCGTCCACGCGCATTCCGGCAGAAGCTCCGGTCCTTTCGTGCCGGTGCATTGTGGCGCGATCCCTTTTGACCTTTTTGAATCCGAATTGTTTGGTCATGTACGCGGGGCATTTACAGGCGCTGAGGGCGATCGTGCGGGTCTGATGGAGTCCGCGAATAGCGGCACCTTGTTTCTTGATGAAATCGGGGATATGCCTCCGGCCATTCAGGTTAAACTGTTGCGCGTGCTTCAGGATCACCGGGTACGGCGTGTTGGTGCGGAGGAAGAGCGAAAGATTGATGTGCGCATTGTTGCCGCGAGTAACCGCGATCTGGAGGCGGAGGTCAAGTGCGGGAATTTTCGTCAGGATTTATTTTATCGTCTGAATGTGGTGCCTGTGTATATGCCACCCCTGCGGCAGCGCCGGGAGGATATCCCTCTACTCGTGGCGCATCTGCTGACGCGCTGGTCTCAGGGAGATAAACCGCTCCATTTGGCACCGGATGCCATGAAAAAGCTGGTTAGTTTCCCTTTGCCTGGCAATGTGCGCGAGCTGGAAAATCTCTTGCAGCGAATGATTGCCCTTGCGGATGGTTCCTTCCTCCCTGCATCCATTCTGGATGAATTGAGCATGGAGGAAACTCCGGAGAAAGAGCTCTCCCTGCGGCAGTTACAGGAAGACGATGTGAACCTGGATGATGCACTGGAAGGTGCGGAACGCCGCCTGGTACGGCAGGCGCTGGATGATAGCCACGGTAATATTACCAGGGCGGCGGGGCTGCTCGGTATCAGTTTTCGCTCATTGCGTTATCGCTTGCGCAAGCTGGGGATCAAAATATCTTGATTTTCATGCCACTGCTTGTGGGCGCGTGCGTATTGTTGGGGTTGATCTTTGGCAGTTTTGCCAATGTGCTGGTATATCGTCTGCCAAGGGGCGAATCCATCGTCATGCCCGGTAGTCACTGCCCGTCCTGCGGTCACACGATTGCATGGTTTGAGAATATTCCGCTAATCTCCTGGTTGTTGCTTAAGGGGCATTGCCACCACTGTGGGGCGGCTATTTCCGTACGCTATCCACTGCTGGAATTGTGCATGGGGCTGACGTGGGGATATATGGCATGGCATTTTGGTGGAGGCCTGGAGCTGGTGATGGCTTTGATTCTCAGTGCGATGCTATGGGTGTTGACGTGGATTGACCTGGAGACAGGTTTGCTTCCCGATGCGATCACCTTGCCGGGCATAGGTACAGGCATCGTGTTTAGCTTGGCCACAGGGCATTTGATGGATGGCGCGATGGGTGCCGTAGCAGGTTACGGCGTATTCTGGGTGATTGCTAAAATATTTTTTCTTTTGACCGGTCGAGAGGGTATGGGCTACGGCGATTTCAAATTGTTAGCCATGTTGGGCGCTTTTCTGGGTTGGCAGGCGCTTCCTTTTGTAATCTTTCTTTCATCGCTATGTGGCGCGGTTGTCGGGAGTTTGTATTTGTTGTTGGCGCGTAAACATGCGGATACACAAATCCCGTTTGGCCCCTATCTCGCCGCATCGGCAATGGTCTTTCTGTTGTGGGGCCCCGGTTTACTCAGCTGGTATCTTCGGATATGGACAGGGTAGCGCGCGTCGGCCTGACCGGAGGTATAGGCAGCGGAAAATCAACCGTGGCACACATATTTTCGGAATTTGGGGTTCCGATCCTCAATCTGGATGATGTCGGAAGGAGTCTCGCGTCACAAGCAGAGTACCTCGTGGTGCTGGTCAAAACATTCGGTGCCGGGATATTACGCGCCGATGGGATGCTGGACCGCCGCAAGCTGGGTAATATCTGCTTCTCCGGTGCTGAAAAAATAAAAGCTCTGAACCGGATCATGCATCCGCCTATCTGGAAAGAGGCAGAAGCATGGCTTGCTCGCCAACATGGATGTTATGCATTGATTGAGGCATCCGTACTGATTGAATCAGGTAGTGTCTCACGCATGGATGATGTACTGGTAGTCTTGGCCGACGAACGTCTCCGTCGTGAACGCGTGTTTGCTGGCAGAGGGATGGATGCCAGGCATTTCGATGCCGTTATCCAGCAGCAATGTGATGACTCTGTGCGACACGACATCGCAGATTATATGATTAAAAACGACGCTGGTCAGCCAGATCTGCGCGCAAGAATAAAAACGCTTCATCATCAGTTGACGAAGAAATATTCCTGATCGTATTGAGGGAGGTTGACAATTTTATATGCCAAGTGTAGCAAGCCCGGATAGCCGTTAGTTAGCGATTCTTTTTCCGTAACCTATCGAGCCCCTTACAAAACTCGTGAGCGGCGGTCGGCTTCCCCACGTTAGACCATTTCCAAGCTGGAATTTCGATTCATGGAACCGCCATGTATCTCATTTCATCTAAAAAATGGGCTCGATGCGGGACTGTCGCTTATCCACCCAGAGTTTTGTGATTGGCTCTATCGTTGCATTTTTTAATACCCATTAATTCTCATCTCCTGGAGCGAAAATATCGTGTCATCCAATGTTTTAGATGCAAGTCCGCAAGCCGTTAATACGGAAAATAAAGTAACAGCACGGAAAAAACCTCCGGTTCGTGGGCGGCGATGGAAACCGGATGTGGATACCGAAGGCGAAAAGCCTGTCGCGCAAGAAGTATCGGATACCTCTGCGAGTAACCAGGATATGGATGAAGGGCGTTCACCGCGTCATGGCGGACACAGTGGAAACAATCCCCGGCGCAAAAACGGTGAAAACCGTGGGGCTCGGCGCAGAACCGAACATGCCGAGGAGCCGTTATCGGAGGAAGCTAAAGGTGTCCAGATGAATCTGCGTGAGGTTTCGCAGATGGTACCACAGGCATTGCTCGACCTGGCTGAATCCCTTGGTGTTGAAAATACGGCGGGCATGCGCAAGGCAGAACAGGTTTTCGCCATCCTCAAGGC
>VAOZ01029709.1_pt1 | contig 12483 bp, 13 predicted proteins | sample 3394041 | NCBI WGS metagenome assembly VAOZ01 (sample SAMN08290431, study PRJNA428436) | hydrothermal vent metagenome | isolation source: Deep-sea hydrothermal vent chimney | place: Indian Ocean: Southwest Indian Ridge
GTTAAATAGGCGTTCAAAATACCAGCACATTTTAGAGTTCGAGTTATTTAAGCCACCGTTCGCCCTGAGCTTGTCGAAGGGTGAATGGGTTTAACCGGTTAGAAATTGTCGGTTAAAATTTATCCCTAAATTGTTGTCACACTGCACCTGAACTTCATTCAAATTAATTACTTGATTATGTTTTTAGACCTGATATTATCAGTAGTGTTCAACGATTGAACGGTGCTGAATGGCCTGGCGACTTGATTGAAGAAACGACGTACAAATTACTGAAATTGGTGAAGGAGAACCCGCATATGAGTCAGAGGGAGATTGCTGCACATATGGACATCAGTCTGGGCAAGACAAACTACTGCGTTAAATCGCTGGTTAAAAAAGGCTACCTGAAGGCTAAAAATTTTTACGATAGCAATAATAAAAAAGTGTATATGTACATCCTGACTCCACGGGGGATCGAAGAAAAGGCCAGATTAATGTACAGCTATCTGAAAATTAAGATGTCTGAATATGAGGAAATAAAAAAAGAGATCATCAACCTCAAGCTCGAAGCTGCACAATTTGAAGATCAGGGGAAATCGTAGTGATTATGTCAGATCGACGTTCCTGGTACTTGATTCACACCAAACCCCGGATGGAAAAACAGGCCGAGGAAAACCTCAATCGTCAGGGATTTGAAACCTATTTGCCTATGGTAACAACCCGCCGCCGTCGGAATAGCCGCTATATCAAAGTAGTCGAAGCTTTTTTTCCGAGATATTTATTTATTTACCTTAGTTCAAAAACAGATAATTGGGCGCCAATCCGATCGACCTTGGGCGTTTCCCGGCTTATCCAGTTTGGTGGCATACCAGCAATAGCGCCTCTTGAATTGATTAGTGTCCTGAAAGCCAATGAAGATAACCTGGGTTTTCAGGAAACAGAAAAAAAAGAAATGAAGGCTGGGGATAAAGTTAATATTATTAACGGCCCGTTTACGGGTTACAGTGGTCTTTATAATAAAAAGAAAAGCACTGAACGTGTAACGATATTGCTTGATATTGTAGGTAAACGATCAGAAGTTACTATCAGTGAGCATGATTTGCTTTTAGCTTAAAATTCATGCAAAACACCAATGGAATGGTGTATTGAAATGCCTCCTTATACTTGCTTTTGTGCATGGTAGGGCGGTAGCGTGTTTAATTTAATAGTTTTAGGGAGAAATTAAATGAGATGTTTGGTTACAGGTGGGGCAGGATTCATAGGAAGTCATCTGGTTGATGCTCTGCTCAAAGGAAAACATGACGTTGTAGTGTTAGATAATTACAGCACTGGGCGCAAGGAAAATCTGGATCATGTTGCTGGACAGGTAAAACTTGTCGAATGTGATTTATCCAAGCCAGGTGAGTGGGTTAAGGAGTTCGAAGGGATAGATTGGGTTTTTCATTTGGCATCATTAGCTGATATTGTTCCTTCGATACAAAATCCGGAAGCGTATCATCAAGCCAATGTCAACGGTACATTCTATGTGCTGCAGGCTGCTCGCCATGCCAATGTGAAGCGATTTGTCTATACAGCATCATCATCATGTTATGGAATACCTGATGTATACCCAACACCTGAGTCGTCAACTATTCAACCACAATATCCATACGCGCTTGCCAAAAGAATGGGTGAGGAATTGGTAATGCATTGGGCGCAGGTTTATAAACTACCAGCAATTTCCTTACGATTTTTTAATGTGTATGGACCGCGCTCACGGACGGCAGGAACGTATGGTGCCGTTTTTGGTGTCTTTCTTGCGCAAAAATTAGCTGGAGAGCCATATACTGTTGTTGGTGATGGCAGTCAGACAAGAGATTTTACCTATGTTACCGATATTGTTATGGCTATGTTGGCTTCGGCAAAAAGTGATAAAGCAGGTGAAATCTATAATGTAGGAAGTGGCGCAACTGTTTCGGTTAATCGTATCGTAGGATTATTAGGTGGTGAAAAGGTGCATGTTCCTAAACGACCAGGAGAGCCGGACAGTACATTTGCCGACATTTCACGTATTCAAAAGGATCTGGGTTGGTCGCCAAAAATTCCAATAGAAGAAGGTGTGGCTAATATCATTGAAAATATCGACTATTGGCGGGACGCTCCGGTGTGGAAGCCTGAGACAATCGCTGATGCAACCGAAGATTGGTTCCGGTATTTAGGCGAGTAATCAGCTTGGAAAATGTAAGTGCGCTGTTATTGGCTGCAGGTTTTGGTACAAGGCTTCGTCCTTTAACTGAAAATTGGCCAAAGTGTTTAATGCCAATTGCTAATAGACCCTTGCTCGAACATTGGTTAGGTACCATTTCACGTCTAGGTATTAGGGATGTCCTTGTTAACTTGCATTACCATCCAGAAATAGTGCGCGACTTTCTTCATCGACCACAGTTTAGAGATTGGGTAAAAACCGTTTATGAACCCGATCTCATGGGGACAGCAGGTACTCTTCGAGAGAATGCCGATTTTTTTCATGATAAGACCGTGTTGCTGGTACATGCAGATAATTGGTGTTGTTGTGATTTCCCCAGTTTTCTGGATTTTCACCATAACTCCAGGCCAGCCAATACTGTAATGACGATGATGACATTCGAGAGTCAAGATCCCTCAAGTTGTGGAATCGTTGAGTTAGATGCACAAGGTGTTGTTCAAGGTTTTCATGAAAAGGTGAAAAATCCACCGAGCAAGCTAGCAAACGCGGCTGTTTATCTGCTTGAGCCAGAGGTAATTGACTGGGTTGTTAATTATCCTGATGCTAGTGATTTTAGTACAGAAGTATTACCAAATCTGATCGGTGAGATTGCCACATGGCAAAATGAAGGGGTTCACCGAGATATTGGTACTATTGAGGTTCTAAAAGAGGCTCAGAATGATAACTGTGAATTATCTCCCTGGAGAGTGGATGATGAATGGCAAGCTAAATTTATGAAACACCCAATTCATAAACAGATCAAGGCATGATGTTATGAATGATCCTTCATATAAAATTATGAACATCCATGATAGTGCGGTAGAGCATTTCCTTGACAGATCAAATAAGATAGTCGTGTGTTATGGACACTTCAATGTTATTCATCCTGGCCATATGCGCTATTTAAAATATGCCCGTTCACTGGGGGATATTCTCATTATTGCACTACAAGACGATGCAGCGTTGGTTAGAACTCAAGCAAAAAATTATTTTTCACAGACTGAACGAGCTGAAAGTATATCCTCACTACATATCGTCGATCATGTTGTAATACTAGAACGTGGAAGATTGAATGAATTTATTGAGAAAGTCCAGCCAGAAGTCCTGGTGTTGGGTACTGAGCATGAGTCAGAACGTGATGAGCAAATGGATTTAGCAATTAGCGTGATGGAAGAACACGGAGGTAAAGTAGTTTTTCATGCGGGGGCAACACATTACGCAACAACAGACCTTTTATATATAGGGCAAGACGAACTGGAAAAAGAAAAAATCAATCTTTTTAAAAAGGCATGCCGGAACCAGAATATTGAAATACATTCACTCCAACGGCGTCTCGAACAGATAAAAGACACAAATTTACTTGTTATTGGAGATACCATTATCGATCAATATGTTGCTTGCGATGCGCTAGGTATGAGTGCGGAAGCACCGGTGTTGGTCGTTCGTGAGCTTGAATCACGTGAATTTGTTGGTGGTGCAGCAATTGTTGCATCACATATCCAGGCTCTTGGTGCAACGTGTCACTATATGTCTGTTGTTGGTGATGATATATATGCTGATCTTGTTCATGGCGAATTAGAAAAGCAAGGTGTGCAATCATATCTTGTTTCTGATACAAGTCGACCAACAACTTACAAAATACGTTATATGGTAGAAAATCAGAAGCTGTTTCGTGTAAGTAAACTGAAGGAACATAAACTCTCTGCCAGGGTTGAGAGTGAAATGATTGAAAAAATAATTGAATTATCTCCACAACTTGACGGTATATTAGTTAGTGATTTTGTATATGGTGTAATCACTGAAAGAATATTAAAAACAATACAATCTGTTTCAAAAGAATATGGCCTGAAAATTTTTGGAGATATTCAGTGTAGCAGTCAAATGGGTAAGGTCACCAAATTTAAGGGTTTTCATCTGGCATTTCCTACTGAACGGGAAGCTCGATATGCTCTAGATAACATGGTAGATGGTGTTGAATGGATTGCAAACAAGTTATTGGATGAGCTATCTGCAAATGATGTGCTTGTTAAGCTAGGTTCAGATGGTTTTATTGCTTATTCGAAACAAGCTGATGGATTTGTAGTCAGGCAGCATTATCCAGCCCTTTCAGTAAATCCTGTTGATGTAACGGGGGCGGGTGACTCTTTATTGGCTGCGATGTCTGCTAGCTTATCTTCAGGAAGTAGCCTAATGGAGGCATCGGCTATTGGTGCATGTATGGCTGCGTTAGCTGTGCGAGAAGTGGGGAATTTACCAATTAGTGGTGAACAATTAAAAAATTACATGTCAAGAGTCTGCTCTTGATTAAGTTATTATACTTAGATGTTAATTGTTAAGTAAGGAACGATTAGATGTCAGATCAATATGCTATTGATAGTCATAAGTTAATTTATCATCCTCAAAGAGTTGCCCAGTTGCTTGATGTCGGTGGTGACTGGGAAAAGGCAAAATCCGTTTATCCAATTTATATAGAAATGGCACCAGTAGGGGCATGTAATCATCGCTGTACATTTTGTGCTGTTGATTATATAGGCTATAAATCTCGTCGACTTGATCTTGAAGTGTTAAAACTACGGCTTCCTGAAATGGGAAAGTTGGGAGTTAAAAGTGTTATGTATGCGGGTGAAGGCGAGCCATTGTTGCACAAAAAAATAAATGAAATTGTTAAACTAACAAAAGATGCAGGAATAGACGTTTCATTTACTACAAATGCAACGGTCCTAAATGATGCTTTTATTGAGCAATCAATCCCATTAACTTCCTGGGTCAAAGTGTCAATTAATGCAGGAACCCCTGAAACGTATGCCAAAATACATCGAACTAAGAAAGAAGATTTCAACATAGTTATTGAAAACCTAAAACGAGCAGTAAAGTATAAAAGAGAGAATAATCTGGAATGTACCATTGGTGTACAAGCACTGTTGTTACCAGAAAATGCTAATGAAATGGCAGAGTTGGCAAGACTTTCCAGGGATGATATTGGTCTGGATTACCTGGTAGTAAAACCATATTCTCAGCACAATTTCAGTGAGACTAGGGTTTATGAAAACATTGATTATTCAGATTATCTTTCTTTAGGGGATGAACTTCAGGCATATAATACTGATAAATTTGAGGTCATATTTAGAGAAAATACAATAAAAAAATATCTTGACGTACATGCAGAAAGCTATAAAAAATGTTACTCAACACCTTTTCTGTGGGGCTATATTATGGCTGATGGTTCTGTTTGTGGATGTAGTGCCTATTTACTTGATTCAAAATTTATGTACGGGAATATACTCGACAATTCGTTTAAGGAAATTTGGGAAGGTGAAAAGCGTAAAGAGAGCTTTCAGTATATAACGAACGAGCTTGATATTAGTGACTGTCGTAGAAATTGCCGGATGGATGAAGTTAATAGGTATCTGTTTAAGCTGAAAGAAAATGCGATTCCTCATGTTAATTTTATTTAAAATAAAGCATGTAATATTTTTTTGTCATTATTGATGCTTGAACATGGGGTTTAGATAAATATTAATATTGTATAGGTTAATTTATGAGCCAGGATAACGGGCTGAATATACAAGCCAGGTTAAATCTCTTTAATGAGGTTTTATCTACAATTAAATGCGCAAACTTAGACGGTGTTTTGCAAGATACTGATGAAAGCTTTGATAATGTAGTTCAAAAATTACTTGATGTTCGCAGTTCTAAATCACATGTTTATGTTGTTGGAAATGGTGGGAGTGCAAGTGTTGCGAGTCATATGGCTATAGATCTTTTGAATATGTCTAAAATTAAAGCGCATACTCTATTTGATCATTCAACACTTACCTGTGTTTCAAATGATTATGGCTATGAAAATGTATTTTCTAAGCCGCTAGATACGCTCTTGAATGAAGACGATTTTTTATTGGCAATAAGTAGTTCGGGAAAATCATCAAATATTCTAAATGCAGTAAATGTTGCACAGGTGAAGGGCGCTTATGTTCTTACTTTAAGTGGGTTTTCAAGCGACAATCCATTAAACAAACTTGGAACGCAAAATATTTGGCTGGATTCCTGTGATTATGGTGTTGTAGAAATTGGACATGCATTTATTCTTCATAATATTGCTGACCGATTAGCATTAAGAACTGGAGAATGATTTTATGCCTGATATTGATAAATTATAAGCTTCAAATTAAAAACTGCGGCATATTGAATATAAAATTAAATCGATTTTGCTTGAAAGAAAAGATTTTGTGGATATTTCCATGAGAATTGGTGTCGATCTTGATAATACGTTGATTTATTATGGTCGTCTTTTTAAGGAGTTGGCAATTTCATACGGTTTGGTATCTCAGGACTGGATAGGTGATAAAGCGAAAATTAGGAATCACATTCGTGAATTACCAAATGGAGAATATCGGTGGCAACAATTACAGGGACGTGTTTATGGTGAAGCAATTGAAGCTGCAGACGCATTTTCGGGGGCAGTTAGATTTTTATGGAGAGCAAAACATAAAGGACATAAGGTTTTTATTGTTAGTCATAAAACGAAATTTGCGCATCATGATTCATCCGTTAATTTGCGTGAACAAGCATTAAAATGGTTAGACAATAATAAAATATATGGCGCGTCAACATCTAGCCTCGTCGATGATGTATTTTTTTTACCAACGAAAGAAAAAAAAATTGAAAAATTTAATAATTTAGAACTAGACGTCATCATTGATGATTTAGTTGAAATAATTGAGCATCCTTTTTTAGATAAGAATATAAATGCTATATTGTTTTCCTTGAACGACATTGAAAAAAGCAACTTAAACAGATTTTCGTCATGGTCTGGAATTGATAATTATTTGTTGGGGGATTATGAGAAGAGTGATTGTGAATTTTTTATTAAAGATTCGGGTCTAGGAACTCTTAGCAGTTGTTGCTCGTATAATAAAGGTGGAAACAGTTCAGTGTGGAAGGTGGAAGTTGATAATGAATATTTATTTTCACTTAAATATTATAATAATGATTTAATGCATGCGGATAGAAGAAAGACAGAAATAAAATCAATTAAATTTATGCGTCAATTTGGTTTGAAGAATATTCCGGATTTTGTCATGACAGATAAATATCTGGAAACATCATTGTTTTCACATGTTGATGCTAATCCTGTTCAAACTTTGAATAAAGATAGAGTAGATGCGGTCGTAAGTTTCTTAAAAAAACTTAAATGCATAGGGCGCAATCAGAAATTTTCTCTCGCTTCTGCGGCATGTTTGAGTGGCGCTGATATTGTTAATCAAATTGATCTTAGGGTTTCGCAAATTCAAATTGCATGCATTGTGAATGCTGAACTTAATACGTTTATCCACCGATTATTTTTACCATTATTTGAACGATTAAAGATATGGTCAAAACAGAACTGGCCTGAAAATAATAATTTTAATAAGGTTCTAGGTACCAAAAGACAAACCCTGACCCCTTCAGATATGGGATCACATAATATGCTTGAAGATTGTAATGGAAATATATTTTTTATTGATTTCGAATATTTTGGTTTTGATGATCCGGTAAAAACTACATCTGACTTTTTATTTCAACCACAAAACAAAATTGACCTTGAATTAGGAAAATATTGGGTAGCCAGTATGACCGAGATATTTTCAGATGGTGATAATACTTTTATGGAAAGATTAATAGCATCATGGCCACTTTATGGACTTTGCTGGTGTTTGATTATTTTAAATGAGTATCGTGAAATTGATTGGCAACGGAGAATACAATCTAAAGGATGTGCTCAATCGGAACAGTCGAATGTTAAGCTTGAGCAACTAAAAAAAGCTACTAATTTATTAGATTTTATAAAATTAAACTATCAAGAATTTCCATATGGTAAATAGAGACTATTAATAATGGATGAACGGTCAAAAAAATTAAGGCGTCTAGTCATTACTGCTTTTGAAGCTGATAAACGTGGGCATGTGGGTCCGACCATGTCTTTGATTGAAATGCTGCGAGTTTTATATGATAGCTTTCTTCATTATCGAGCTGACGATCCTGAATGGGAGGATAGAGATCGTCTACTGTTAAGTAAGGGGCACGGTTGCCTTGCTCTTTATGCAATATTATCGAATAAAGGATTTTTTCCTGAAGAAGAGTTGGCTACCTTTTGTAAGCTTGACTCCAGACTTGGGGGGCACCCAGAACGAGGTGAACTACCTGGAATAGAGGCGTCAACGGGTGCATTGGGTCATGGCTTACCGATAGGTGTTGGAATGGCGTTGGCTGCAAAAATTAGAGGGCAAAAACATCGAGTCGTTGTTGTAACAGGTGATGGCGAGCTTAATGAAGGTTCTGTATGGGAGGCAGCTTTATCTGCATCGATGCATAAACTATCAAATTTGATAGTATTTGTTGATCATAACAAACTTCAATCATATGGGCCTACTAATCAAGTGATTGATATGGGGAATTTAGCTGAAAAATGGTCAAGTTTTGGTTTTAACGTAAAAGAAGTAGACGGTCATGATGTAGATGAACTCGAAAAATTAGTAAGTCAACTTCCTTTGGATACAGATAAACCGACAACAATAATTTGTCATACTATTAAAGGGAAAGGATTTCCATTTGCTGAACAAAATCCTAACTGGCATCATAAATCTGGACTTGATAAAGATATGATTGATGCAATGTATAAGTGTCTGGAGTGATGATTTATGCGTAGAGTTTGCCTTAATAGCGTACATGACCTTGCAGGTAAAGATAGTCGAGTTGTTTTTATTGGTTCGGATTTGGGTCCAGGCACTTTAGGTGAAATGTCTAAAGAAATACCCGAACGTTTTTTTATGGAAGGTATCAGTGAACAACATATTATAGGTATGTCTGCAGGATTAGCAATGGAAGGTTTCATTCCCTTTGTTAATACAATCGCACCATTTCTTACGCGCAGGTGTTATGAACAGATTGCGATGGACTTGTGTTTACATGACTTGCCAGTACGCTTAATAGGGAATGGAGGAGGTGTAGTCTATGCTCCTCTTGGGCCAACGCATCTTGCAACCGAAGATATTGCGATTATGCGTGCTTTACCTAATATGACTATTGTTGCACCTTGTGATGCGGAAGAAATGGGGCGTTTAATGGAGCAAACATTAGATTGGCCCCATCCCATGTATATTCGATTGGCAAAAGGTGGCGATAAAATTGTTAGTAAAGATGAGTACGAGTTTGGAATTGGTAAAGCAATTTTGATGCGAGAGCCGGGTGATGGTTTATTTGTAACAACTGGTGTTATGACACAACTCGCAATTGAGGCAGCAGAGAAACTTGAGACAGATTATGACATTAGATGCGGTGTTTTACATATGCATACCGTTAAACCTCTCGATGCAAGCGCATTGGCACACTGGTTACCTAAAACTCAGGTCGTGGTCACTATTGAAGAGCACACACGTATTGGTGGCTTAGGGAGTGCCGTGCTTGAATTTTGTAGTGATGAATTGCCTGAACAAGCTGCCAAGATTACCAGGATTGGCATCCCTGACCGTTACGCTGATAAGTATGGTAGCCAAAACTCTTTGCTTGATTACTGGAATATTTCAGTAAAAGTGCTTGCTGAAACTATGCATAAGCAACTTAAAAAAATCTAATTATGTTTTTCACCGAGGACGAATATGATCTGACACAAGAGTATTTGCAACAAGGCTATATTATTCGTCCAGTGGCTGATCTTGAAGCTTTAGATTGGTTGCGATGTAAATTTGTTGATTTAATTTCTGAAATATTAAATGTCGAGCGGGAAGCGGAGCTAGATGAGGTTTTTAACTTTATTCACAAAAGAGTTTCAGTCGCATCACTAAATGGATTTCGATTGAAGATTATTAGGAGATTTAATTCCATAGATAGTATTCGTGAAATGTATTTTAAGGTTGCACGGCCGTATCTGGAGACTCTCGTAAGTAACGAATTAGCTATGCAACTAAGAATTAATTTAAGTATCCAGTTTCCTAATGACGAAAGCTCACTATTGCCAGTACATGCAGATACCTGGTCAGGCGATTCGCCTTTTGAAGTGGTTGTTTGGTTGCCATTGGTAGACTGTTATTCGACCAAGGCAATGTACATATAGTCGCCAGAAGATTCTGCTAATTTAAGTCAGGAGTTTGTTAATCGAGCAGGAAATAGTAGCGAGGATCTTTATCAGTCTATTGAAAATGATATTCAATGGCTTAACGTTCGTTATGGTGAAGTGCTTATTTTTGATCAAGCATTACCTCACGGGAATAGAATCAACGAGGAGCCTGAAACACGGTGGTCAATGAATTGCCGTTTTAAAGGAGTTTTTACACCCTATGGAGACAAGAGGATTGGTGAATTCTTTGAGCCTATCACGTTACGGGCGGCTTCAAAAACGGGTATAGCCTACAAACATCCAAAAACATTATGAAAAAAGTTCGTGGTTATATCTTTAGTCGACCTTTTATGGGTGAACGTGTACCGCAGCATGTTCAAAATTTAGTGATACGGGATTACTGTGGGCGCAATGATTTACACTTTCTGCTTAGCTCTGCTGAATATGTAATGCCAGATACATACTTGATTCTTGAACAAGTTCTCTGCGAGTTAACTGATATAGATGGAATAATTGCATATAGTTTGTTTCAACTACCAGAAAACACTGTGAAACGCAATCACATATACCAGCAGATAGTTGGCATGAAAAAAAGTATATATTTTGCAGTAGACGGATTAAGATCTAGTACGATACAAGACTGTGAACGAATCGAGACACTATGGCGCGTTCGCCAAACTTTACCGCACTGTCTCCAATATTAAGCATACACAGAGAAAATATATGTCATCATATTATAGTGCTCTTAAGTTTCTGCGTTTCGGTGAACACATTCAAGCAATTGAGCAAGGTGAAGTTGTTGCGCCATTACATATTCGAGTTAAGCCAATTAATCACTGTAATCACAAGTGTTGGTATTGTGCTTATCGGACAGATGATTTACATCTGGGCGAAGAGATGTCAGAAAAAGATAGTATCCCGGAAGAGAAGATGCTGGCTTTAGCTCATGAATTTGTTGATATGGGGGTTAAGGCGGTAACATTTTCTGGAGGGGGAGAACCATTACTTTATAAACCACTTCCTGACATTATAAAGGTACTTGCAGTTGGAGGCATCCGAGTTGCAGCTCTAACTAATGGTTCTAATCTAAAAGGACGTGTGGCAGATTCATTTGCACAATATGGAACTTGGGTGCGTATTTCGCTAGATGCCTGGGATAATGCTAGTTATATCAAAAGTAGAGGCGCTAAAAAAACTGATTTTACTAAATTAATTGAAAATATACGGTCTTTTACTTTACGTGACACTAAGTGTGTTCTTGGTGTTAGTTTCATTGTTGGACATGACAATTACCAACACCTTGCAGAAGTTTGTACATTGCTAAAAGATTGTGGAGTGGATCATGTCAAGGTATCAGGTGCGGTTGTTAGTAACGATGCAGCTGGTAATAATATTTACCATAGCGAAATAAAAGAAGAAGTTGCACGTCAAATTGCTACTGCTCAATCGTTATCTGATTCATCTTTTACAATTCTTAATCACTATCATGACCTGGAAGAAAGGTTTGAAAAGAACTATCACGCTTGTCCCTTCCTGCAGTATTTGACTGTTATTGGCGCTGATCAGTATGTGTATACATGCCAGGATAAGGCTTATACAGAGTCAGGTCGGATGGGCGCTATTGCCGAAAGAACGTTTAAAGATTTTTGGTTCTCTGATGAAAATCGACAGTTCCTGAACTCTTTTGATCCTTCTCTAAAATGTGGACATCATTGTGTGAGTCATTCCAAAAACCTGGCAATAAATGAGTATATGTCACTTGATAAAGAGCACTCATATTTTGTTTAAAGACTAGAGTATTAGTATGGGACAACTTCGAAATTTTGTAACTCCGCTGCACCAATCAACAAAGCGAGACGTTTTAGCTCGAATGGTTGATGACAAAGTGCAATGTATGGAGATTGCCAAACAATATGGGCAAGATTATTGGGATGGCGACCGCCGTTATGGTTATGGTGGTTATAAATATATGCCAGGACGCTGGAAACCTGTTGCAAAGGCGCTTATTAATGAATATGAACTGAAGTCAGGCTCAAAAATATTAGATGTTGGCTGTGGCAAAGGGTTTCTTCTTTATGAAATGTTGCTTCTAGAGCCAGAGTTGCAAATTGTTGGTATGGATATTTCAAAACATGCTCTAGAGACAGCGCAAGAAGATATAAAACCATTTTTATTCTTAGGTAGAGCA
>VAOZ01047360.1_pt1 | contig 12468 bp, 12 predicted proteins | sample 3394041 | NCBI WGS metagenome assembly VAOZ01 (sample SAMN08290431, study PRJNA428436) | hydrothermal vent metagenome | isolation source: Deep-sea hydrothermal vent chimney | place: Indian Ocean: Southwest Indian Ridge
ATCACCAAACGGCTGGTAAATGCCATGAATGGGGATATCATCTTGAAAAGTAAAGTGGGAAAAGGTACAATATTCACCATCAGACTACCCAAAGTGGAAAAGGTACAAAAAATAAAAGATTCTCAAACAAAAGAAGCACCTAATCAGCCTATTACACCATACGAACAGGAATACAAACAAAATATTTCCATAAAAATAAATGCAAACATACGCCGCGATTTTTACGATAAATTTTTTCACACGTGGGAGACCATTGTTGAAAATAAAGTAATTGATGACATTAAAGTATTTGGAAATAAGGTCTCTGCTTTTGGAAAAGAAAAGCATGTCAGTATAATCCAAAAAACCGGTAACCAACTTGTTGAAGCTTCTAACTATTTTGAAGTTGAAACCATTGAGCGATTGCTATTGCAGATAAAGTCATTTTTTTAAAACTCATTTTACCATGCCAAAAACAATAAAGAAGCATAAAATTCTTATTGTGGATGATATCCCTAAGAACATTCAGATTCTGGGAAATATCCTCTCCAAGGAAAATTATCAAATCGCCTATGCCCAAACAGGTGAACAGGCACTATCCATCACACATCATCAGAAATTCGATCTGATTTTGCTGGATATTATGATGCCCGAAATGGATGGTTTTGAGGTTTGCAAAAAGTTGAAGCAGGATGTTGAAACCAGTGATACTCCTGTCATCTTTCTGACTGCCAAAGCCGACATGAACAGTATTGTTAAAGGTTTTGCCATAGGCGGTCAGGATTATATTACCAAACCCTTTAATGCCTCAGAGTTGCTGGCGCGAACGGTGACACATATACAGCTACACGAGCAGAAAATTGCACTGGCAGAGATGAATGAAACACTGGAGGAGAAAGTTAAAGAACGTACGCTGCAACTGGAAAAAGCCTATAAGCGGCTGATGCAGCTCGAAAAAGCCAAAACCGACTTTCTAGACATTATTAGCCATGAACTGCGTACCCCTTTGAACGGTATTACCGGCCTCACCACATTACTAAATCTTACCGAATTATCTGAAGAACAGCAGGAATATATTCTTTATCTCGAAGATGTTGCTAGCCGGCTGAATCGGTTTTCGGAAACGGCACTTCTTATCACTGACCTCAAAACCAACCGTAGCCAGCCTGATTTTCTGCCCACACAGGTAAAATATATCATGGAGGCAGCCCTGAAGCGATTTGAGAAAAACAATCAGGGAAAGTACCAATCCGTTCAACTGGAAGTAAATGAGGAAGACCTCCTCGTTTCCGCCGACACCACGCTGGTCAAAAAATCACTGGAAATGCTCATGGACAATGCCTGTAAATTTGGAGGCCCCAATGTAAACATCCGGCTGTCAATCTCATCAGACGAAAACAACGTTCTTTTGTCATGCGATGACAATGGCCCCGGGTTTAGTGAGGATTCTCAAAAGCGTCTTTTCGAACTTTTCTCCACCGGAGACGCCCTGCATCAGGAAGGCACCGGCCTCTCACTCGCTACCATTAAGCTCATTATGGATTACCACAACGGCAAAATCGAAGTCCAAAATAAAAAGGAAGGTGGCGCATTGGTACGCCTGATTTTTAACCGGGAATGAAGGATCCGGACAAAGGCTGATTTGTTAACTCCAAAATTTTTATCTTTGGCCATTTATATTTTAACGTAGAATTTATGAATTTACTTACAGGAAAGGTTGCACTTATCACAGGAGCAGCGAGGGGTATCGGAAAATCCATCGCCCTGAAGTTTGCTTCCGAAGGTGCAAATATCGCCTTTAGCGATTTGAATTATGACGAGCACATGAAAGCTACGGAAGCTGAAATAGCAGCTGTGGGCGTGAAAGCCAAAGGCTATGCCTCCAACGCAGCATCCCTCGCCGACAGCGAAAAGCTCATTGCCGATGTGGTTAACGACTTTGGAAAAATTGATATTCTGGTCAATAATGCCGGCATCACCCGCGACAACCTGTTGCTGCGCCTGACGGAACAAGACTGGGATGCCGTGCTGACAGTAAACCTGAAATCAGCTTTCAACCTGACAAAATCCGTTCAGCGTTACATGATAAAGCAACGCGGAGGTTCTATTATCAATATGAGTTCGGTAGTCGGTGTAAACGGCAATGCCGGCCAGTCAAATTATTCCGCCTCCAAAGCAGGACTGATTGGGTTCACCAAGTCTATTGCCCAGGAATTGGGTTCCAGAGGTATCCGCTGCAACGCTATCGCTCCGGGGTTTATTGAAACCGAAATGACAAAAAAACTATCGGACGACATTCGTGAAGCATGGATTAAAACTATTCCGCTTCGCCGTGCCGGAAGACCTGAAGATGTGGCCGATGTGGCTACTTTTCTGGCTTCGGAACTTTCATCCTATGTCAACGGGCAGGTTGTCAATGTATGTGGTGGATTAAGTACTTAATCCAGCTTATCCTCATTATCGCATCGAATAGAACATCCAAATCTACGATGTTTCGTTCGATGTTTGCAGGAAAAAAATAAAAAGCTTTCTGTAAATCAAAGTCTTCACCGTAGCACTTACCCATGTTTTTTGTAATCTCAAAAATATTAACCTATTTCTTTCGTCCGGCCATCTGGCTGGTAGTATTGCTGGCCTTAGCGCTTTTTCACAAAAATGCACGGAAGAGAAGGCGAAGCCTGTGGCTGGGATTTATGATTTTACTCTTCTTTTCCAATACTTTTATCGTAACGAGGATTGCCGGACTTTGGGCTGTGAATCCAAGACCGGTAACGCAGGTATTTGATGTGGGAGTGGTTTTGGGAGGCTCCACGGTTACCTACGAGAAGAAATTCAACCGCACGACTTACAAAGGAAATATCGACAGACTGCTTCAGGCCGTTGAACTCTACAGGCAGGGAAAAATTAAAAAAATCCTGGTTACAGGTGGTTCGGGAAACCTCATTTACCCTCGTTTTAAAGAAGCTAAAATTCTTCGGTCATTTTTGCTCAGCATCGGCATACCCAAACAGAATGTTCTTATGGACACACTGGCCGAAAACAGTCACGAAAATGCCGTTTACACAAAAAAAAATCTGGAACGGCATCCCAACATTCATTCGGTACTGCTCTTCACTTCCTCGATGCACATGCGAAGAGCAATGGCCTGTTTCCGCCATGTGGGTATTGAAGTGCAACCTTATCCCACCAATCTCATCAATTCACAAATGCACTGGAACGTTGAATACCTGCTTATCCCAAATATTTCTAACTTCCTGATTTGGAATGGTATGATCCATGAAATAATTGGATATGGCGTGTATAAAGTCATGGGGTATATTTAAAAAGAGACAATATTATGGCCATTACACTTTTCTACCTGATACTGGGAATTATTATTTTTGATTTTCTTTTTGAACGCTGGCTCGATTACCTCAACCTGAACCATTTTAAACCGGAGCTACCGTCCGAACTAAAAGGTATCTACGATCAGGATAAGTACGGGAAATCGCAACAGTACTTAAAAGCCAACAGCCGGTTTTCCATGATTAGTGCCACTTTTTCCTTTTTATTGATCATCCTTATGCTGGCTTTTCACGGGTTTGCATGGCTAGACGAAATGGTGCAACATCTCAGCCCAAATAATTATGCCAGAACACTGATGTTTTTCGGGTTGTTGGGATTTGGAGCTGATATTATATCCCTTCCGTTTCAATTATACAATACTTTCGTCATTGAGGAAAGGTTCGGTTTTAACAAAACAACAGTTTCCACATTTGTAACCGACAAACTAAAATCGTGGCTTGTAGGAGGTCTTATCGGTGGTGGTCTGTTGCTGTTTTTGCAATGGGCACAAACGGCCGGCGGGTCTGTTTTCTGGCTTATAGCACTTGGTGGCATTGGTCTTTTCACAATATTTATGGCCATGTTTTACACCAGTCTTATCGTCCCTTTGTTCAACAAGCTTAAGCCTTTGGAAGAGGGTGAACTTAAAACAGCCATTGAGGAAATGGCAGAAAAAGCCGGGTTCAAATTAGCGGATGTCTTCGTCATGGACGGTTCTAAAAGGAGCACCAAAGCCAATGCTTATTTCAGTGGGTTGGGTCTGAAAAAGAAAATCATTCTTTACGACACACTGGTAGAGGAGCTGACTACAGAAGAAGTCGTTGCCGTTTTGGCGCACGAAATTGGTCATTACCGCAGAAAACATATCTACAAAGGCCTGGCACTGTCGCTAATCCAGCTTCTTATTATGACCTTTTTGCTGGGAAAAGCATTAGCAATGCCACAGTTTTCACAGGCGCTTGGAGCACAGCAGATGAGTTTCTACATGGGATTACTCGCCTTTGCCCTACTCTACTCACCCATCTCTTTCGTGCTTGATATTTTCTTGAATCTATACTCGCGAAAGCATGAGTATCAGGCAGATGCCTATGCTACATCACAAGGATTGGGAAAAAGCCTGGTAAATGCTTTAATCAAGCTTTCGGTCTCAAGTCTGAGCAACCTGCAACCGCATCCGCTCTATCTGTTTTTTCATTACTCTCATCCCACATTACTACAGCGGAAATATACCATTGAAAAGCAAACCGATTAGTAAGAAACTCTTTTGAAATTAAAAAAGGTGATAATTGTTTTCAAAACGATTTTAAAATCTGTCCAGGAATTAGCAATCATAGCATACTGATTGTCCAGTGCAATTCTTTCTTCCGGATTATGCACTTCGGTGGAGCGAATTTGCCATAACCCGGTAATGCCTGCAGGTGCCATAAAACGGTACGACCATTCGTCTGTTGTCAGATGTTCTGCCTCATAAAGAGGCAAAGGACGATTTCCAACTACTGACATATCGCCCCGGAGTACGTTATAAAACTGAGGAATTTCGTCGAAGTGAAACTGCCGAAGGAATCTGCCAATATTTGTAATCCGCGGATCATCTTTCATCTTAAAGAATGTATTTTGAAGCAAATCTAATTTTCGTAATCGTAAATATTGATTTTCGCATATCTCCACACCGTCAATAAAAAGTAATGGCGAACAAGCCTTTTTAAGACGTTTACAATCCGGGCAATCACTAAATCTAAAGCCGTTTCCCAGATGATATTCTTTTCGCTCCTCGATTAGATACTCATTTAAGCCGGAGAGTCTCGACAACTTTTTGTCAGCATCATTCACCATCGTCCGGAATTTATAGAAGGTAAAAATATCATAACCCGTTCCTACCCGCCTTTGTGAATAAACAACCGGTCCCTTACTCTCCAGTTTTATCATAAGGCCAACGAGCAAAAGAAGTGGTGAAAAGAAAACAAGTGCCAGCAATGAAAAAGTTACATCGAAGGTTCTCTTCCCCCAGCCAATTCTATAGTCAAGATACTTTTCTCCCTCCTTACCTTTTGCTTTCGTTTTCAAGGTTTAAAAATAAATTCATATTAAAAAAAAAATCAAGAGCCTTGTCGTTACTCCTCGTGATAAAAAAACTTTTGAGGAGCAAACCCCTGCCGTTTAAGCTCGGGCTCAATACTTTTGACAAATCTAACGATTTCTTTCATCGGTACAGAAAAAGTAACCCCATAATTTATCATCTTTTTATTGTTAATAAGTAGTTCCCCCTTATACGGTTCTGATTTACTATACGCATCCGCCTTGTTAATATTTGGCTCCAGATAAAAAATATCACTTACCGAAGAGGAGCTGGCTATGCCTACCCACTCAAAATGAGAAGAACCACGTATGGCAAATACAGGCCCGCCACTGATACCGCGATTAAAAATGGCATTCGTAAGAAAAAAACCGTTTTTATTTTTTTTTGATTTACTGACAATACCACTCTCCACCATTTTATGCCCTTTGGGGAATCCCATAACATAAACAAATGTACCCCAGTCCAATTCGGAAGATTTTCCAATTGGGAAAGGCATCACCCTTACATTCTCATCCGGCTGAATAGTGGCTTTAAGCAAAGCGATATCATGTTCGTCATCAGTAACGAGAATGTGTACATTCGCATTTTTCAATCCCACCACATAACTCTTTTGTTTAAGTTTTATAGCTACGTTTCTGATAATCCCGGAAGAGTCAGGGAAATAGGTTAAGACAGTATCCGGGAAATTCACCACATGAGCGCAGGTTAGCAATGCAGCCTTGTCATTATCAACATAAACAACAGAAGCTGTGCCAAGTACAGACTGGTTAGAAACAGTATATGAAGCTGCATATTTGTCTGCATTACCCTTTTTAAAATTCTCCAAAGTCATGTGCGTATTTCTATTGAAAGTAGTTGACTCATAAAAGGCAATTACATTCAACCGGTAAATGGATTGTGAAATTTTATCCAACTGCGCAGAAGCTCCCTGCGCCGGCGGAGCGGAGTTATATTTTCCATCAACGGCATATATCGGCTTCGCCAAAGGCAAACTCTGACGTGAGCATGACCAGTTGGCGGTAACCAATAACAATAAAAGAAAAAGGGATGAAAAATATTTCATAATTACAGGTCACGGTTTTTTAAAAAAAAGTAAACAGCGGCCACGAACAGAATCGAATAGGCCAAACAACCCCAAACACCTATCCAGGAAACCGTCTCACGGAAGTTGACACCAAAAAGTTTCATTAGAGAAGAGTTCGGGACATCAATCAAACGCGTAATCATTTTTATGGGCAGGAAACGTGCTACACCGCCCGGAAGGCGGAAGGCGATAATCGGTTCTGCCACATAATAATAAAGTGCAAAAATCCCAATGGCCAGCCCTTGTTTTTGTAACAGGAAGGCAAACATCATCGCCATAAGCAAAAAGGTAAAAACTTCTAAAAAGTAAGCTGGTATAAAAAATACTTTCGAAAAAACCACGGTAGCAGTTATGTGTTCGGTATGGGAAAATCCGAGAAGCAAAGCCGATAAAAATAAAACGAGCGTTACAGCGAGAGCAATAAAAAAGACAAAAATCACTTTGGAGAATAAAAATTCAACCCGGCTCATACCCGACATAACATTCTGACGGATAGTCTTATAACTATATTCATTCGTAATAAAAATAATGACAATGAGTGCCAGAAAGATTTTAAAGAAACCGGCTAAGAAAGCCATATTGTGCCATACATAAGGAAAATCGTACAACGAAAAACCGGGAATAGCAATCGGAGAGTTTTTTCCCACATTAGTCATAACATGGTTAAGAAATGATTCGATAACAACAAAAACAAATACCACAAGAACAATATACAAAGCACTGAGCACCCAAAATGTACGGTTATAAAAATATTTCCGGAAATCTATTTTAATGAGTCTTTTCATAGTTATCGGATAAGAGTTCAAGGAAATACTTTTCAAGACTTTTGTTACGCACAGCAAGGTGGATCAGGTAAATACCCTGTCCGGCCAGCTTTTTGTTCAATAGTTCGGGAGACAAGTCACCGTGAACATCCAAAACAAAAATTTCATTTTGTTTCGTAACGGATTTTATCTCCTGAATTTGTTTCAAAGCCAACAGTAGCTGTTCCTGATCCTCCGCTGCCACTTCCATAATCAATGATCCGCCCAGCGCTTCATTCACAGGACCGGCATAACGTTTTTCTCCTTTATCAAGTACCAGCACATGGGTACATACTTTTTCCACTTCATCCAGCAGATGGCTGGCCAGAATGATGGTAAAGCCACGTTGTGCCACTTCGAGAATAAGGTTTCGGATGTCGGCGATGCCTTTGGGGTCGAGGCCGTTGGTGGGCTCATCCAGAATCAGCACTTCGGGTTTCCCCAATATGGCCGCTGCAATAGCGAGCCGTTGTTTCATTCCCAGCGAAAAGCTGCTATACTTGAAAAGTTTCCGTTCTGAAAGATGAACCATTTCCAATACTTCATTTATTTCACCATAGGGAACACCACGAATATCCGCAATAATCTTCAGGTTATCAACCGCCGTCATATACGGATAGAACAAGGGCTGTTCAAGCAAAGCGCCAATACGTTTGCGCACAGCAGCATCAGGCTTTTGACCAAACCAAAAGTGTTCTCCACTGTCGGGTTTAATAATATCCAATAAAATTCCCAAGGTGGTGGTCTTGCCACTTCCGTTAGGCCCAAGGATGCCGAAGACACTACCCTTCTCCACCGTCAGCGATAAAGAATTTAATGCTTTCAGCCGGCCATACGATTTACTCAGATTCCGGATTTCCAGTATTTCTTTTTGCAAAATAATTTCTTTATAAGTTTGACGTGAAAAGATAAAAATTATTACAATGATAGTAAAAAAACTATCGTCAAGGGCAATTAGTAGTACTTTTGCCAATTCTTAAATCAATTCTTTTTTAACATAACACTATGAAAGCAATAAACAATAAAGTGGTTACCATGACATACACTTTACACCTCAATGATGAGCAGGGAAAAATAATTCAGAAAGTTGACGAAAGCGAACCTTTTGTTCAAATGTTAGGTGTCAATGCTTTACTTCCTTTGTTTGAAAGTAACCTCAACGGACTGGAGAAAGGTGACACTTTCGGCTTTGGACTTTCTGCAGAAGAAGGCTATGGAAACCCTTCGGATGAAGCCATACTGAAACTTGAAAAGAAAATTTTTGAGGTAGATGGCGTAGTAGATCCGGAAATGGTTGCAGTAGAAAAAACGATTACCATGCAGGATAACAATGGAAATCCGCTTGAGGGAAAAGTTCTTGCTGTGGAAGAAGACAACGTCATCATGGACTTTAATCATCCGCTGGCAGGTGAAAGCCTCTACTTCACCGGTTCCATTCTAAATGTTCGTGATGCAACGAAAGAAGAGCTGTCGCACGGACACGTTCACGGTGCCGGTGGTCATCACCATTAATTGTCTTTGTACAAAATGAAAACAGCAGGCTTTTTGTTCAGGCCTGCTGTTTCTTTTTTCCAGCCGGCCATATTCTGAGTAATAATTTTCTCCGAAGGCAAAGTCAGGTTACTGGCCACACACAGCAGTGTTTGCGGCTTACAGGTTTTTATTAAGTTCGTTAACATTTTGTTGTTTCGGTATGGTGTTTCGATAAATATCTGACTAACACTTTTCCTCCATGCGTCCTGTTCAATCTCACGAATTTTCTTCGCCTGTTGGTGTGTCTCTATGGGCAGGTATCCATGAAAGCAAAACTGCTGTCCGTTGAAACCGGAGGCCATGAGTGCCAGAATAATAGAATTGGGACCCACCAAAGGAACAACACGGATATTTTTCCTGTGAGCCATATTTACCAACACGGCACCCGGATCAGCCACAGCAGGCGTTCCGGCCTCAGACAAAATACCCATATCCTTCCCGTTTTCAGCCGGTTGCAAAAAAGAGGAAATATCCTCTACGGGTGTATGCTTATTCAATTCAAAAAACAGCATATCATCAATGGGAAGCGGATGTCCCGACTTTTTGATAAACCGGTGGGCAGTACGGATATTCTCCACAACAAATATCCTGATACCATGAAGAATCTCGTTATTATAAGCAGGAATTACCTTTGAAATGGTTTCGTTGCTTCCCAACGTAACGGGAAAAAGATAGACTGTTCCTTTTTTCATCTTCGACATGAGCATTAAAATTTATTGCCAGGGCAAATGATTTAAGTCCACGTTGCCACCCGACAGAATAATTCCCGTTTTTTTTCCTTTCACATCAAGTTTTTTTTCCAAAACAGCAGCAAGCGGAACTGCAGCAGAAGGCTCTACCACAATCTTCATTCGCTCAAAAATCAGGCGCATAGCTTCCACGATACTCTCCTCTTCCACCTTTACAATATCATCCACAAACTGACGAATGATAGGAAAGGTAATTTTCCCAAGCGAAGTGAGCAAACCATCGGCAATGGTAGCCGGATGAATGCCGGGAATAAGTTTTCCTGACTTAAAAGAGCGATAAGCATCGTCCGCACCCGCCGGTTCACAAGCAATCACACGGGTTGTAGCAGAAAAATAATGTGCGGATAGAGCCGTTCCGCTCAGCAAACCTCCCCCACCGACCGGACAAAGAATAACATCGAGGCCGGGCTGCTGCTCCATAAATTCCATGGCGACCGTAGCCTGACCTTCAATAACTTTCAGATTATCATACGGATGTATTTCCACAGCGCCTGTATCCAAGAGGACATCTTTCAACGTTGACTCCCTCGCTTCGAGTGTAGGCTTGCAGAAAGTAATCAGGCCACCGTAATCTCTAACGGCATCGACTTTTACCCGGGGAGCATTTTCGGGCATGACAATGTAAGCCGGAATATTGCGCAAAGCGGCGGCACGAGCCAAAGCCTGGGCATGGTTTCCCGAGGAGTGGGTGGCCACACCTTTGACGATATCACCGTCACCGAGAGAGAAGACAGCATTCACAGCACCTCGCGACTTAAAAGCGCCAGCCTTTTGAAAATTTTCACATTTAAAGAATAAGTCCGTCTCAAACCTTTTGTTCAGAAAAGCAGACTGCAAAACCAGTGTTCGATGAATTCCGAAAGCTATCCGCTGAGCAGCAGACATTATCTGATTTTGTGAAGGATATGACATCTTTTTTATTGCTCCGCAGATTTTACTAACGCTACAATCTTATCCGTTGCCTTTTCCAGTAACTTGAAGACAGCATCACAATCTTTGATGCCGCTATTGTAAGGATCAGGAACAATCCTGTCATTTCCATCTTCCAGCACATTCAGCAGGTAATCTACTCTGGCTTTCTTTTCATCCGTTTTGGCCAGAGCCATAACATCATTATAATTCTTGGTATCCATGACATAAATTTTGTCGAACAGATGGAAATCCTCTTTCTGAAATATTCTTGCCCTGCCTTTCACAGAAAAGCCATATTTACGTGCAACTTCAAATACTCTTTCATCCGGTGGTTCGTTAATATTGAAGGATTCAAATCCGGCGGAATCAACTTCTCCCTTAATGTTATTTTCATTGAACTTTTTTCTCAAAATGGCTTCAGCCAGGGGGGAACGGCACACATTTCCCAAATCTACAAATAACACGTTCATAAGTTTAAGTTTTGTTTAATAATTTGCCCTAAAATACAAAAAATTTTCGGAATAGCTTCTGTTTTCAGAATGGTTTTGCAAGAAATATCCAGCAAAATTTAACTTTACAGGATATTTTATTAATGCCGGGTGTTTACATCTTCAGTTTTTTATCTATTTCTTCCACATAAATGCGGAACCGGCGGTCGATTTCTATCAGGTTATTCACCGTACGGCAGGCATGCAAAACGGTAGCGTGGTCTTTATTACCACATTGCAACCCTATGGTGGCCAGCGAATTTTTAGTGTGTTTTTTGGAAAAAAACATTGCAAGTTGCCGCGCCTGGACGATCTCCCTTTTTCTAGTTTTCGAGTTTATAAGATCCAGCGTAATATTAAAATAGTCACAAACGACTTTTTGAATATAATCGATAGATATCTCCCGTGTAGTATTTTTCACAAACTTATCAATCATCTGCTTGGCCAGCTCCAGCGTTATAGTCTTCTTATTTAACGAAGCCTGGGCAAGGATAGAAATCAGCGCCCCTTCCATCTCGCGGATATTTGTGGTAATGTTATATGCCAGATATTCAATAACTTCAAAAGGCATCTCAATTCCATCCGCATAAAGTCTTCTTCGTAAAATTGCAATCCGCGTTTCCAAATCGGGAACCTGCAGGTCGGCAGCCAGCCCCCATTTAAAGCGCGACAACAGGCGGGGTTCCATACCCTTCAATTCAACAGGTGGCTTATCCGATGTGATAATGATTTGCTTATTATTCTGGTGCAAATGGTTGAAAATGTGAAAAAAGATATCCTGCGTTTTTTCTTTTCCGGCCAGAAATTGAATATCGTCCAAAATCAGCACATCAATCATTTGATAAAAGTGCACAAAATCGTTTTGGTTGTTATTTCTAACCGAATCAATAAACTGGTTAATAAACTGTTCCGTCTGTAAATAGAGGACGGTTTTCTCCGGGAAATTAGCTTTCACATGGAGTCCTATGGCATGAACAAGGTGTGTTTTGCCAAGCCCCACCTGGCTAAAGACAAGGAGCGGGTTAAAAGCAGTTTTCCCCGGGTTCTCGGCAACAGCCCATCCGGCCGAACGTGCCAGCCGGTTGCAATCGCCTTCCACAAAATTATCAAAAGAGTAAGAATCGACTAACTGCGATTCAATCTTAAGTTTTTTAAGTCCGGGTATAATGAACGGATTCGGAATCTCACGTGAGCGGCCTCTGTTCAAATCAAGGGGCATGTTGACAGGTTTATTCCGTACATCCCTGTATTTGGTAGAAGGATAATTTACCGTCACCGGCTTCTTTTGCCCCAGCTGCGAGTTATCCATAATAATACTGTACTCAAGCCGGCCTGAGGGACCCATTTCGCGCTTAATCGTTTTTCTCAGCAGGTTAATATAATGATCTTCGAGCCATTCATAAAAAAACTGGCTGGGCACTTGCACAACCAAAATATTATTTTCAACTTTTATTGGTATTATAGGTTCAAACCATGTTTTGAAACTTTGGTAAGGAATGTTATCTTTTATTACAGCAAG
>VAOZ01069644.1_pt1 | contig 12458 bp, 9 predicted proteins | sample 3394041 | NCBI WGS metagenome assembly VAOZ01 (sample SAMN08290431, study PRJNA428436) | hydrothermal vent metagenome | isolation source: Deep-sea hydrothermal vent chimney | place: Indian Ocean: Southwest Indian Ridge
CAACATTTTCCCGATTCTCCAAATCATCCGAACTTTCCTTCTGTTATTTTGAATCCCGAAGAGAGATATCATCAGAAAACAATTTATAAATTCTCAGTTGTTTAGATATTTAAATTTATCACCGGCCTGTTCAGCTTTTCCGGGATATTTCCCGTTTGTCGTACAGTTTCTTGCCACCATAAGCAACACCAAGACCAAGCAGGATAAACAATCCTCCGCCAATGGGAGCTCCGCCACCGGACTGGTTTGCGGTTGTGCCGTGGTCAGCAGGAGGATTGCTTTGTGCAAAAGTGTCGCTTGCCCAAAACAGTAGGGAAAACGTCAATACGAATAAAATAATGTACTTTTTCATTTTTGTTTGGTTTTTTATGAGGTTATTTAATAAATACTTTGCTTATTATCAGTGTGTTGCCGTTTTCTACCCGAACAAAATATATTCCCGTTTTTTGGCTTAGGATAATCTTTTGCGACTTCATCCTGTTCAGGATACCGCTATAAATTTTCCGGCCCAGAGTGTTGAAAATAGAAACGCTGCCTTTTAGGTTTTTCTGGCCATGTAGATAGACGGCATTCCCATAAGCAAACACTTGTACTCCAGCGGTTTTATCGAATGTAGGAACGTCCGTTACCCCATTGATATGAAGGACAAAACGATCGACATCATCCTCTGTTGTTGCACTAAAGTCATAGCTGTTTTCTTTGCTCAAATCAATCTTTTCGCCGGTTTGCAAATCTTCAAGTATTAGAGAAGTATTCTCAAAGCTGTCGGCACCCTTAATGGTTAAGTGATAAACCGTATTTACACCGGCTTTGAAATCCAGAGGTACATCATAAGCGGTGGTGACTTCGGGGAGGAAGTTGACTAAAAAGTTCTCTCCGTTACTTGTTGTCCAGATTTGAGGTGCGTTATTTATAAAACTAAACAACTTATGGGCATCAAAAGCGATATCCCAGTATTTTGTTGCATTGATACGAAAACCAAGAACACTCCTATCCGAATAAGTGTTGGTATCGTCGGAAATTTTAAAAATAAGGGTTTCTTTTTGGTTTGCCGCTGAAGTTGTTTTAAGATTATTAGCGGTATTGTGTACACGCGCGGCAGCAGGAATAGTTATTGTGGCTGCGGCAGAAGTCTGTACAAAAAACCCGTTGGTAGAAGGAATGATACCTCCGGCCATCACAGCATTGTAATTTCCGGATCGTCCATTCCAGACTTCGGCAGTTCCGGAGACGGTAGCGGGTAACGACCAGTTAGCATCGTTCCATGTAATAGCAGACGGAAACGGGTTTCCCAATAAATTCCAGCCATTTCCCTGCCCCGGAGTGTAAGATAGGAGGATACTTACATCGGTATTATTGGGTGTTCCGAAAAAGTTTCTCGGAGACAGATTTTGGTAAGCAATGAGGTAACCGTTTCCGTTGATAAAGTGTGTGATGTTATTTCCGGAAACCTTATCATTTAACCAGGTGTCATTTGTTTCACCCCAGACGTACAGGTCATCATTGGTTCCCGGAGTAAAGTCCGAACCGGATATAGCCATATTGTTAACCGGAGAACCTATTTCGTGCCAGCCATTATCCTGCCCGGGAGTGTAGGCAGAAATATACCTTTCCACGGTAGCCGTACCAGTAACCGTACCTTTTATAATGAGAGAACCGTTTCCGGAGGAGGTAGATTTAATTACCAGACCGGTTTTATCCGAGTTATTGGTAAGGCTGCCATAAACGGTCATATATTTGGTTACGGGTATTGTTAAAGTTGCCCCTGAATTAATGATCAAATTATTACATGTTGCCGGATGAGTTGCTGTACCATGTGCGGAAGGCTGTATCCCTCCCGAAGGAATAACAACATCTACTCCTTTTGACGGAATGTCTCCATTATTCCAGTTACTCCCTGTACTCCAGTTTGTTGTACCTGCTGTTTGCCAGGTAAGTTCATTTTTGGCTTTTGGAGTTCCGTTTTTATTTAGACCGGCATCATCCCAGTCGTTTGCCAGGTTGGAACCATCACTGGAATAATCAAATCTGTAAAAGAGGTGTTTATTTGTCCAGGAAACGGTGGCCGACGGAGTATTGTTGAACTTATCCAGAATACCGTTATTATCATGTCTTAAGATGATGCCGTCTTTACCACCGTTTAGAAACATATTTGATAATACAAAGTCAGGGTAAAATCCGTAAACGGTATTAAAATAAGAGGCAACCCTCGCAACAACGATATAGCCGTGTGCTGCAATTGATCCTGTTAAATGAACTGTTGCCGAAACGGTAGCTGCTCCATTGTTATAATGCTCTAAATCTACTTTTTCCAAACTCAATACATTGCCAGTGGTATTATAGATTTCAACATAGGTAGCTTTCGTTGTCTCCGAACTGTTAACTTCCGAAATTTTCAAATCACCAACATTTGGTTCAGCGATTAACGCAGTTGTAGTAGCATTTGCTAATGGTACAGAACCATTTGTCTTATAATTAATGGCACTTCCCGAATTGGTATAAGGATAGACTTTGAAATTATAAGTAGTGGTAGCGCTACAATTGGTAAAGCTGTATGAAGTAGTGCCGTGTACAACTTTAATATTACCCGATCCATCCGTTAATATCATATCATTAGCAGGGTCGGTACCATCTGTCGGATTTGTAACAGCACCTGTATTAGCAATGATAAGATAACCGTCAGGGACAACAGTTCCGTCATTTTCCGTCCAGGATAAATCAATTTGAGAAGAACCATTGGCTGTTGCTGAAAATCCGGCTACATGGTTGGAGGGCTCTTCTTTGTAAGTACTTGCATTATCCGTTACTCCGCTTGAATAGTTACCGGAACCACCCACCGACCAGGCTTTGTAATAATAATTAGTGCCGGATGTGAGGCTCGTGTGGGAATACGAAGTAATATTCCCGTTATACAGAACTATGCCTCCGCCGGAAATGACATCTCCGGCAACATAAGTTGTGCCGTCTGTTGGTGCTCCAAAAGCAGGGGTAGAATTCCATGCTACCAAAATGTTATCACTGTTTCCGTTTTGTGACCAGGAAAGATCAATTTTTGAAATGGACTTAGTGGTGGCGATGAAATTGCCGGGGTTGCCGGGGCCGGTGTTGTTATTTCCAAATACCTCGCCGTTATTTAACCCTCCTTTTGTGGAGGTTGCAGGGCTCTGCCATGTAAAGCTGTGATACTGTAAACCTGTTCCGGCTAATTGTAAAGAATATCCTGTCGGTGTTGTACTTGTTTCGGAAACCCCAATGTCAACCGATGTTTCTCCATTAGCCGGGCCACTTGTAGCTGTAAAAGAACCTTCATAACTTAAAAACTGACCCGGTATCAAAACCCCTTTATGACTCAAAGACAGACCATCAGGGGCACCATTTTGTATTCTTGAGATATCCCAATAGTAAAAAGTATAACTTCCTTCCGTATTGCCTGCCGTAAACTTATCAACGGTTTTGCTTTGATAAGAAGCTCCGTTACTTCCATTGTATAAAACTACCTGGAAATCTGATAAAGTGTAAGAACTTGTATTTTCAATAACTATTTCAACAAATTCTCCAACATCGGCTCCCTTGTTATCATAGTGGAATTCATTGATCCATGCATTTTGGCTTTTTGCTACATTAAGAAGAATAAATGTAAACAGTATTACAAGTAAGGGGGTTTTCATAATTAGAGCTTAAAGAGTAAATATGTTTGAATTACTTTTATCCGGTATCGGTTCGGTATCTGCCGGTATGGGAGGCAGATATCTCCGGAGAAAGTGCAAAATAATGCTTCTTTTTCATTTTTTCAGCCTTTAAAAGCATGGAGAATGAAAGGTTTTTCGTAGTTCTTGTTGTAAAGATACAGCAAACTTATAAAAATATTTTTTATAAAACAAATTTTTAAGATAATAAAATGTTAAAAAACAGTAAGTTGTCTCATATTGGGAATAACGTCCCATTGTGGGATAAGCTCCTAAAATGGGAATTAGTCTGTTTTAGTAGTCTTTTAAAATGAAATAGAAGATTATAAAGTAAGAGACACCACTTTGCAAGGAAACAGTCAGGCTCAAAAAAAGTTGAAAAAATGTCCGGTCTCATTATTGCTTGAAGGTAGTTACCTTGTAAAGCGTATTTTTGCAGTCTGTTGTAAAATAAAATACTTTTGAAACTTATTATTGACATTGGCAACACGCGATCCAAGCTCGCCGTTTTTTTGGATAATGAAACGAAAGAAGTCTTCGTTACTGAAAATCTTACGGTGAAACTGCTGATAAAAGTAGTGGAAAAGTACCCTGCCATTGGTTCGGCTATCTTGTCTTCGGTAAAGGATTATCCTCCGGAAGTTGATACTTTATTGCGGGACAGGTTTTACTTTCTAAAGTTAGACAACAAAACGCCATTGCCGGTAAAAATTTTATACAAAAGTCCACAGACGCTGGGAAAAGACCGCATGGCTATTGCTGTAGCATCGCAGGCTCTGTTTCCCGGAGATAACGTACTCACCATTGATGCCGGCACGACTATCACCTACGATTTTGTTAACGAAAAAGGAGAATATCAGGGTGGCGGCATCAGTCCCGGAATACGTATCCGGCTAAAAGCTTTACATACATTTACCGAAAAGTTACCCTTGGTTGACCCGCTTATTTCTGCTATCGAATTGGTTGGTAACGATACGCAAAGCTCCATTCTTTCAGGCGTTCTGAACGGGGCGGTTGCCGAAGTAGATGGGATTATCACAGCTTATCTGACTTATTATCCACAATTAAAAGTTGTGTTGTGCGGTGGTGACGAAAAATATTTTGATAAACGGTTAAAAAATAACATCTTTGCACTCCCAAATTTTGTATTAAAAGGGCTAAAGAAAATTCTGGATTATAACGAAGAGGAAAAGAAAGGATGAAGATTAAAAAACTCGGTTTTATTGTTGGTTTGTTGCTGTTGACCCTGGGATTGAATGCACAGGATATTAACTCTCCGTTCTCAGCTTATGGGATTGGTCAGTTGTATGGCGAAAATATCAGTTCCCAGTTACAGGCTATGGGTGGAATTTCTTTCGGCGTTACGGAAAAAAATATTCTGAATATGGCCAATCCGGCCAGTTATGGTGTTTTCGATTCGACCACCTATATTTTCCAAACCGGTATTATCGGTAATGTGAGTTCACTTCAAAACACAACACTCAGGCAAAATACCAATTACGCCACGCTTAGCAACATTAGTATGGGCTTTCAGATAACCAGAAGGTGGCATGTGGCGTTAGGCGTTACCCCTTTCAGTAAAGTAGGTTATGATACACGGGTTTCGGGTGTGGTTTCGACTTCCGGCTCTGTGTTTAATGACAGGTATGGTAAAGGAGGAACTGCCCGGTTGTTTTTTGGAAATGCTTTTAATGTAACGAAGAACCTGAGACTCGGAGTTAACATTAACTATCTTTTCGGTAATGCCCGGGGTTACAATATTATTTATTTTCCTGATTCTGCTTTTATCTTTGGAACCAAGCAGGAGCGTTATATTAAGGTCAGTGACTTTTTATTTGACTGGGGTATCCAATACGATATCCATTTGGCCAAAGACAGAAAACTTACCCTGGGTGCGATTTACCGGAATGCTGTTCATGTGAATGCTGTACGATCAACAATAACCTACACATTAACCGGTGGTTATGAAGGGGCTGTGGAAAACCCGAGAGATACGATCTCTTATTCGCCCGGCGAGAAAGGAAATATTTATATTCCGGAAACTTATGGCTTTGGATTCTCTTATTCTCAAGGTGATCATTGGCTTGTCGGACTGGAGGGGGAATGGCAGCCCTGGTCTAAATTTAGAAAATTCGGTGTGGCTGATTCGCTGGAAAATGCCTGGAGAATTTCAGCCGGTGGTGCTTACACACCCAAACATTCTACCATTTCTCCTTTGCGCAAGAGAATGACCTACCGGATAGGTGCACGTTACAACAGGACGTATGTAAGATTATATGGTTATTCCATTAATGAATATGCTGTAACAGCCGGTTTTACCTTTCCGTTTAAGCGTACGCGAAACAATATCACACTGGCAATGGAAGTCGGTAGCCGGGGTGCTTTAAAAGACAACCTGGTCAAAAAAACTTTTTTTAATTTCTCTTTAGGAATAAACATTGTAGAACATTGGTTCTATAAACGTAAATACAGATAACAACTAAACATTTTGTAAAATGAAAACAAAACTTTTCATCTTTTTACTTGGAATGGGACTTAGCTTCTCGGTTATGGCCGGAACACCTGTTAGAAAATTTGTACCTCAGAACAACAATGGCCCTAAATACGGCAAGGACAGCATTCAGTGTCTTATGAATTTGTCGTTATATACCGAATCTTTCCGCCAGTGGAGACAAAGTCACTACAAGGGTAACGCTATAAAAGACGTTATCAAACCATGGACATGGGTTTTTAAGAACTGTCCGCGTTCTACGGAAAATATTTATATCGATGGTGTAAGAATCCTAAAATACAGATATAAAAATGCCACAACGGAGATACGGAAAAAGGAGCTGATAGATACGCTTATGATGATTTTTGACCAAAGGATAAAATATTTCCCCAACAACTACAGGTCTCACCTTCCTCAGGAAGGCTATATTAAAGGCCGTCAGGGAATTGCTCTTTATCAGATTTCCCCCGAGTCCTATGATAAAGTTTATTTTTTGCTGAAAAAGTCTATTGAACAACAGAAACAGGGAAGTACTGCTGCCGCTATTGCCTACTATTTCAGAGATGTGGCTAAAATGGTCCAAACCGGCAAACTGGATACCGTAGCAATTATCAATGCTTACGATACCATTTCCAGTTATCTCGATGCCAACATTGCAAAGTTCAAGTTACAAAATAACAGCCGCAAGGTTGCTGAATTTAAAAATGTAAAAGGCTATATTGAAATGATGTTTGAGCCATTTGCAAACTGCAATGTCCTCTCCAAAGTATTCCGCAAAAAATTCGAAGCAACACCTGAAGACTCGGTATTGCTGAAAAAAATTATAAGCTTACTGGAGGATAAACAGTGCTACAAAGAACCGTTGTATTTTGATGCCGTTGTAAACCTTTACAAAGTGGCACCAACACCACAATCTGCTTTCCTTATCGGGAAAATGTTGCTACAGCATAAAAAGTACAATGAAGCATTAGGTTATCTGAACAAAAGTACTATGATGAAAGATACCAGCAACCTGGTAGAAGATTATCTACTGATGGCTCAGACTTATCGAACACTTAATAATTTCAGTAAAGCCCGTGTGATAGCACGTAAGGTGATTAAATTAGATCCCCACAGCGGAATAGCTTACAATTTTATTGGTGATTTGTATGCTGCAAGCGCTCAAAAATGCGGAAATAATGCGTTGACGACAAAAATAGCCTATTGGGTTGCTGTTGACAAATACATTCAGGCAAAACACGCTGACCACACTATGGCAGATGCCATGAATAAAAAAATTGCCATTTACAAAGCACATTTCCCCACCAGGGAGACCATGTTCTTTTATAACATTAAACCCGGTGAAAGGTATAAAGTAGGTTGCTGGATTAATAAAACAACCATTGCAAGAGCCTCCAACTAAGGTAGGCTTGCAGGAAAAAATATGATACGGAATCTGTTAAAAAGCGTCGTTATTGTTTTGGCAATGGGGGCGCTTTTTTCTTGCGAAAATAGTATTACGGTGGTTCAGAAGATAAACGCTGAGGACACCCTTGCCGAGTTAACAGCTACCGATATTCATTATACACGCACCGATTCCGGACGCCGGCAATTGGTACTAATAAGCCCGTTGTTATTAAAATACGGAGGCGAAAAACCTTATACTGTATTTCCAAAAGGGTTTTCCATTACTTTTTATGACACGACAGGAAAAATAATCTCGACAATGAAAGCCGGCTACGGTATCCGCTGGAAGAAAAAGGGGTTACTCATTTCGAGAAACAATGTGGTGGTAAAAAACCTGAAGACTAACGAACAACTCAATACGGAAAATCTGATATGGAACGAAAAGACAGGTAAAATTTATTCCCCGAGTTTTGTAAAAATTACCAGTCCCGACAGGGTTATCTTTGGCGACAGTATGGTGTCGAATCAAAATTTTACCAAACGTACTATTTATGGTATTCGCGGAGTGCTTGATGTGGTAGAAGATACGACCCAATAAGATAATGCTTAACTTTGTACCCAAATTAATACCCACAGGGAAAAATCGTGAGTACTGTCTGGATAGTTATTATTCTTTCGCTGCTTTTATCAGCATTTTTTTCAGGAATGGAGATTGCTTTTGTTAGCTCCAGCCGCCTAAAACAGGAGCTTGACCTGAAAAGAGATCTGCTGCCTGCTAAAATCCTTTCCTCGTTCTACACACATCCCTCTAAGTTTATCGGCGCACTTTTACTGGGAAACAATATTTCACTGGTCGTTTACGGTATTGCCATGGTTGGGGTTCTCAATCCTGTTATTCTGCATTGGCTGCCGGCATCCATGCATTCAGAATTCTACCTGTTGCTGTTTCAAACCATTCTGGCCACATTGCTAATTCTTATCGTTTCGGAATTTATCCCCAAGATTTTGTTCCGCATAAATCCAAATACCATATTAAAAACTTTTGCCTTCCCGGTATGGCTGTTTTATTACCTGTTTTATCCTGTTATTTTTCTTTATATCGGTATTTCCGAATGGATTATCCGGCTGTTTCTCCGTGTGGATGTCTCCATCGACAAATATACTTTCAGTGCCATCGACCTGAATGAATATGTACAGGAACTGCATCATGAAAAGCAGGAAGATGAACCTTTTGTTCAGGAGATACAAATGATGCAGAATGCCATCGAGTTTAAAAATATTAAGCTGCGCGACTGTATGATCCCCCGAACTGAAATCATTGCTTCCAATATCGGCGAAGAAATTCAGAATCTTCGTATGATTTTTACAGAAACGGGGCATTCTAAAATAATGATTTATGAAGATTCGATTGACAACCTGCAGGGCTATGTACATGCTTACGATATGTTTAAACATCCTTTGAATATCCGGGAAGTGATGCGTCCGGCGGAAATTTTTCCGGAGACGATGTCTGCCAGCGAAGTGTTGAGTCTTTTTATTAAAAAGCACAAAAGCGTGGCAATTGTCGTGGATGAATTTGGCGGAACCTCCGGAATGGTAACTATGGAAGACATCATTGAAGAAATATTTGGCGAGATCGAAGATGAGTACGACACAGATGAGATAATCGAAAAGCAACTTTCAGATATGGAATTTATTTTCTCAGCCCGCATAGAAATCGATTATCTGAATGAAAAATATAGATTTACACTTCCCGAATCGGAGGAATATGAAACTATTGCCGGCTTTATCTTACATCATCATCAAAGTATTCCGCTCATAAATGAAGAAATTGAAATTCCCCCTTATCTCTTCAAAATTTTGAAATCTTCGGGAAACCGGTTGGAGGAAATCAGGATGATAATTAAGAAATAGATAAGCATGACGATTCTTTTTGCTGATTTTGTCAACAGAAAAGTATAAAATTGTGGGGTTTCTTCCCCATGGATCAGCTGTTTTCCCGGTATTATAATTTATTGATAGCCCCCGGATAGGCTAATTAACCAGTTATCCCGATTAACTGACTGATACTAAAATCAAAATTAGTTCCGATTCCTTTTATATATCATATCAATTTGTACATTTGCAGCTCAAAATAAAAAAATAAATAATTAAGATAAGATGGCAGCTATAGGTAGTATTAGAAAACATTCTACTCTTCTCGTGATTGTAATTGGTGGCGCGCTGGTCGCCTTTATTCTGGGGGACTTTTTGAAAAAAAGCAACAGAAGAGATGTAAATGCCGGTAAAGTAGATGGTGTGGAAATTACCATTATGGGGTTTAACAAAAAACTGGATGAAAATATTCAAAGTACCAAACAACAACAACAGACAAAGAGTCTGAGTACCAATGAAACTTCCCGTGTCCGGGAACAGACATGGGAACAAATTGTCAGGAAAATTCTCATGGACAAACAATACAAAGACCTGGGAATTACCGTTACTGCCGATGAGATGTTCAACCTTATTCAGGGCCCCAACCCGCATCCGCTGATTAAACAGTATTTTGTGAATCCTAAAACCGGGCGCTACGACCGTAATATGGTGATTGAATATCTTCAGAATTATAATCGCCTTCCCGATGCTGCCCGTCAACAATGGATAAAGCTCGAAGATTATATCATGGCCGATCAAATGCGCACCAAATACAACGCCTTGATTTCAGAGGGCTATTATATTCCCAAAGTGTTAGCACAGAGTCTTTATGAAGCACAGAACACTCGTGCCAATATTGAGTATGTGGCTGCCCGATATACGGATGTTTCCGACAACAAAATTACTGTGACGGATGCTGATTATCAAGACTATTATGACACACACAAAAATGAGTTCAAACAGAAAAGTGGCCGGGCTATGGAGTATGTGTCTTTTACCGTATTTCCTTCTAAAACTGACATTGCTAAAGCCAGCAAAGAAGCCATCGCAACCAAAGCTGATTTTGTAATTACCGATAATCCGAAACAGTTTGCCCACGCTAATACGGATCATCCTTACGATACTGCCTGGTTAAAAGAGGGACAGTTGCCGGCCTCTGTTGATTCGCTGATGTTTCATTCTAAAGTGGGAACGGTTTCCGATCCTGTAATTGGAAATAATGCTTTTATGATGGTTAGATTACTCAATGTAGCTACTCGACCTGATTCCATGAAAGCAGCACATATTCTGATTGCTTACAGTGGTGCTTTGCGTGCCGAGCCAGGTGTAACCCGTACCAAAGATGAAGCCAAAAAATTGGCCGACAGTTTGTTGACTGTAGTAAAACGTTATCCTTCAAAATTTAAAAAACTGGCTAACAAATACTCTAATGATGGTTCGGTTACTGCTAACCACGGCAATTTGGGTTGGTTTACCGATGGCCGCATGGTTTCTGGCTTTAACGAGGCTGTGGTAAAAACCAAGGTCGGCCATTATACCGTTGCCGAATCAAAATTTGGTTACCACGTAATAAAAGTTATGGCTAAAAAAGATTTCAACCGGAAGGTAAAAGTTGCCATGATTACCCAGGATATTATTGCCAGCAATTCCACTTATCAAAATGTCTTTGCCAAAGCCAGTAAAATTGCTTCCGAGGCACATAACCAAAAAGCTTTTGAAGCGTTGGCTAAAAAGGATCACCTGCAATTGAGAATCATGCCCAGGATGTACGAAAGCACCTTTTCTATCCCCGGTCTGGAAAATGCCCGCAGTATTGTTCGCTGGGCTTTCAAAAGCAGCACCGATGCCGGGGTCGTTTCCAACGTTTTTGACCTTGAAGGCCAGTATGCCGTAGTTATTATAACCAAAAAATTTGAAGCCGGTATTCCCTCTCTCGAAGAGGTGAAAAGCCAGATAAAACCGTTTGTTATCAACAAAGTGAAAGGCAGGTATCTTGCCGAAAAAATCAAAGCTTTCAATGGTAATCTAAATAAAATTGCAGGGGTTGTAAAGGCTAAAAAACAAGTTATGAGTAATCTAACCTTCGATACCCGCAACATTGTTGGCTTCGGTATGGAAGATAAGGTGATAGGAACCGTATTTGGTATGAAAGCTGGCAGTACAAGCCAGCCGCTGGCAGGCAATGCTGCTACTTTCATTGTTAAGCTGGATGCCTTGAACAAATCCGGGAAACTACCCAATTACAACGCTTTTGTAAATTCTTACGTGAATGCTTTCAAACAGCGTGTACAGCAGAATTATCCTTACATCGCCATAAAAGATGCTTCCGATATTGTGGACAACAGAATCGCTTTTTATTAAAAAAGTAAACGGTATCCAATAAAAAAGCCCGGTCATGCCGGGCTTTTTTTTATAAATGACCACGCTTCAAGCGTCCTCGCTTGAAGAGACAAAATGTCTCTAAATGGCGCAAGCATCCGCTTGTGCTTTTCTATCTAAATGGGCAGCATCTGTGCTATTTCACACCATTTTTCACCACCACAACCTGTGCTGCAATACTCACGGCAATTTCGACAGGGATTTCGCTATTGATAGGATAGCCCATGAAGCCGGTAAAATGGTTGTCGGGAGTCACCACTATTTTAAATCCCTGTTTTCCCGGACTGCTGCCCTCACGACCAATCACGGTCATAAGAATGCCTTTTTACTTCTCTTTCAACCTGTTCAAATTCAGGTAAGTCATGGATTTGTTCTTTCATGGATTTTTGCCATCTGGCTTTATATTGTGGGAGCCGTTGTTCCAGTTTTTTGAAAAAATCTTGTGGATTAAGATTTTTGCTTTCACATTTAGCAATAAATTCATTTCGGTAAAAATCGATTTCCAAACCTTGTATTTCAAGCAAAAACCAAATATCATAAAAGTCTCTTGCCTGCATCCTTTGCATTATTGAGCGAAGCTTTTCGACGAGAATTTCTTCAAG
>VAOZ01108554.1_pt1 | contig 12415 bp, 8 predicted proteins | sample 3394041 | NCBI WGS metagenome assembly VAOZ01 (sample SAMN08290431, study PRJNA428436) | hydrothermal vent metagenome | isolation source: Deep-sea hydrothermal vent chimney | place: Indian Ocean: Southwest Indian Ridge
AATATATTTTACTAAAGCAAACCCTTTTATGGTTAGCTCCGCCCATGTGTCACCAAAGTTTTAACGGGGAAGTCAGTTACGATATTTTCTGTTCTGATTAGCGCAGAGAGAAGTTCGGCAGACCCTGATAACTCCGTTAATTCCTGATGTTTTATTTCATTATAAGCTCATATGTTAACGATAAAATAACCGACTTAGAATATAAACAGACCATGCTTAACTATGGATTTTTTGATAAGATTTGATCAAATTTTTTATTGAAATTGTTTTTTAACATTTGCACGACATGCGAAAAATTGTGTAATGTTCTGAAATACAGGTAAAAGCGTTCTAATTTAGAAAGATTATAAAAAAATAACATTTTTTATGAATTTTGTGAAAAATATTCTAATTTTACATTTTAAAGTTTTAACAAAAAATTATCATTATGAGAAAAATTACAATGATGCTTGCGTTTTTGCTGTTTGTAGGGCTGAATTTTGCTTTTGCACAGACAAAAACAATTAGCGGTACAGTGACCAGTGCGGATAATGGTTCCGCTCTCCCCGGAGTTACTGTACAGGTAAAAGGTACTACCAATGGTACTGTTACAGATTTTAATGGGAAATATTCCTTAAACGTAAGTAATAGCGCTACGACGCTGATATTTTCGTTTGTGGGAATGAAAACTCAGGAAGTTGCCATTGATGGTAAAACAACAATTAATGTTGCTATGAAATCTACCACTTTATCTCTTAACCAGGTTGTGGTTACAGCTTTGGGGATTTCAAGAGAGAAAAGAGCTCTTGGTTATTCCGTAACGAAAGTCACGTCTGCGGAGATAAGCAAAACTGCCGTGACTGATGTTGTTAATGCTTTAGCAGGTCAGGTGGCCGGTGTACGCGTTACTAACTCTTCAGGTGCTGCCGGCTCGGCGCCCTTTGTTGAGATTCGGGGTTCTTCCTCTATTCTTGGAAATAATCAGCCCCTCTATGTTGTTGATGGTGTGCCGATTGCTTCCGGTGGCGGTGCAGGTAGTACCCAAGGGGTGGCTTATTCCAGTCGTACTATTGACATTAACCCTGATGACATTGCTTCCATGTCTGTTTTGAAAGGTGGTGCAGCAACCGCTCTTTACGGATTAAGAGCTGCTAACGGTGCCATCATTATCACCACAAAACAAGGGAAGAAACAAAAAGGATTGAGTATTAATTATAATACTTCCACTAAACTGGAACAAATCTCTCAGGTTCCTGCCTTACAAAATAAATATGCACAGGGCAGTTTCAAATTGGCTGAGCTATATGGTTATTACGGATTAAACGTTAATCCATATTCTGATCCTGATGCACGTGTTTACAATGGTGCTTCCTGGGGGCCGGCAATTGATACTTTGCGCTATACAACCGACCCGAAATATGTTCCCGCTAATTATTATTATGGTGGTGCTTCAACCTCCATGGCCGATTATATGAAATACTGGGATCCAAATGGTCGTATTGTAGGACAGAGCAGTCCTTTCGCTTCAAATAAAAAGGTGCGGACTTACAATCCTTATGACTTTTTTCAAACCGGAGTCTCCCTTTATAATAATGTGAGTGTTTCGGGTGGAGATAATGTTACTACTTTTTACGCTTCATTATCCAATACAAATATTAAGGGCGTTATTCCTAACAATACCTTAAACAGAACAACATTTAGCCTTAATGCTTCTCATAAACCTGCCAAAAATTTGAAGGTTAGCGCTATTATGAATTATACCAATACCGTTGCTAATCGTAAACAGCAGGGAAGTAATCTTTCCGGGGTCATGTTAGGTTTAATGAGGACTCCGCCTACTTTTAATGATGCTTACGGATATCGTTTTACCGGAGACTACAGACATGGTCAACAAAGAACTTACCGGAATGGTTCAGGCTATGACAACCCTTATTGGGTGGCAAACATGATCAATTACAACGATGAAGTTAACCGTGTTTTCGGTACTTTCACTACAGAATGGAATATTAAGCCATGGTTGAAAATAACTTATCGTGGTGGTCTTGATTTTTACAGCTATTATTCTACCAATAATTTTGCCATACATTCAAGGGGAAACCCGGAGGGTTATGCCAGTCCTAACGAGTATTTTAGCATGGACTTGAATCAGGATATTTTTGCTAACTTAAAAAAAGATCTCAACAAAGACTTTACACTCACGGCAATGGTTGGGTATAACTTGTATCAGAGACGCTTCAAAAGAGTTACCGCTCAGGCAAACGGACTTGCCATGCCCGGTTTCTTTGATGTTACCAATACTGCCGATGTAAAAGGATATCAGGGAGAAAGTTCGCACAGAACACGTGCCTGGTATTATGATGTATCCCTCGCTTATCAGAATATGCTCTATTTGGATGTTACCGGTCGTTATGAAGGTTCAACAACTTTACCTGCTAATGATAATTCGTTTTTCTATCCTTCGGTAAGCGCCAGTTGGGTATTTTCACAATTGCCCTTTTTGAAAGACTCAAAAGTACTTTCGTTTGCTAAACTTCGTGCTTCTTATGCTGTTACTGCCAATGTGCCAGGTGCTTACAACACTAATACCTACTATTCCCAGGCTGGTGCCGGAGATGGCTGGACCAATGGTATTAGCTTCCCGTTTTTAGGGGTAGTCGGATTTACCAAAGGCAATACAATTGGAAATAATTATTTAAAACCTGAAAAAGCCAAATCATGGTCAGTGGGATTCGATGCACGCTTTTTGAAAAGTCGTTTTAGAATAGATGCTGATTATTATCAGCGTGTAAACAGTGGCTTGTTGTTGAATGTTCCTACCGCACCTTCTACCGGTTATGGCCAAAGATATATGAATGCTGCCGAAATGAAAACTACCGGTATTGAGCTGCTGGTGTCAGCAGATATTGTAAAAACGAAGGACCTGTTGTGGAATGTTACTGTAAACTGGTCTAATCCCAATTCTGTCGTTACAAAGCTTACTACCGGTGTTCCAAATGTGTTTCTCGGCGGATTTACCGAGCCTCAGGTAAGAGCTGTTGCAGGAACCCAGTATCGTAGTATTTACGGAACCGATTGGGTTAGAGATAAATCAGGTAATTTAATCATTCAGGACGACCCTACGGATGAATTTTACGGTTATCCTATTCCAAGCACTGCTACCACTAAGTTAGGTTCTATTCAGGCAAAATGGACCATGGGTATTACCAATACCTTAACTTATAAGGGTGCAAGTTTTTCATTCTTAATTGATATTAAACATGGTGGACAGATGTGGAACGGAACCGTTGGCGCTTTGAATTATTTTGGTATGAGCAAAATAACGGAAAATCGTAACAAAGATTATGTGTGGAAAGGGGTAATGGGGCATGTAGATCCTTCTACCGGAGATGTTATTTCTACAGGAACGGTTAATACTCAAAAAGTTAAGTTAGATGAAAACTGGAGGTTCTGGGATGGTTACGGTAGTGGTTTTACAGGCCCTTCGTCACCTTATATCCAGGATGCCGGATGGGTTCGTCTGCGGACGATTACACTTTCTTATGATTTCAAGAAAACACTCATCAAAAATATTACCTGGATTAAGCATCTTGACCTTTACTTCACCGGTTATAACTTATGGCTGTCCACACCTTATACGGGCATTGATCCGGAAACCAGCTTATTGGGAGCTTCCAATGCACAGGGTTTTGATTATTTTAATATGCCTGGCACAAAATCTTATACTGTCGGTTTAAAAGTAGGATTTTAATTATTGTTTAAATTATTAAATTTTTGACTATGAAAAAAATAAATATTATAACTATTGCCACTTTCGTTTTGGTGATGATTTCTGTTACATCATGCCAGAAAAAGTGGTTGGATCCTACTATGAATAAGGATCCTAATGCGGTTACAGATGTCACGGGATTTGTCCTGTTGCCCTCTATCGAAGCCCAAATGGCGTATATTCTCGGAGGTATGGATGTTGTGGGAACAACTGCTATGTGGGAACAATATGCCAGGGGCTCAGCTCGTCAGGCTGCTGCCATTAACGGCTATATTTACACCTCGTCTAATGTGAATAATCTCTGGAGTTCATTTTATTCCGGAGGTATGATGGATACCAAGATTTTGATGGATAAATCCTTAAATCCTAAATCCTCTGCTCACATTTACGGCGGAATATCCAAAGTTTTGATGGCTGTTTGGTTGGGAAATGCTACCGATTTGTGGGGAGACGTTCCTTATACAGAAGCGTTTCTAGGAAGTGCCAACCTAACGCCTAAATATGATTCACAACAACAGGTTTATGATACGATTCAAAGTCTGCTTTCCAGTGCAATCAATCTCTTGAAAAAGAGCCCGACTGCCTTTGATATAAATCTGTCAACAAATGACTTTATCTTTGGAGGAAATGCTGATGAATGGATTAAAACTGCCTGGGCATTGAAAGCAAGATATACACTGCATTTGTCAAACAAAAACAGTACATGGGCTAATACTATAATCAATATTGTCGAAAATCAGAATGTTATGACCGGTAACTCAGACGATATGGTATTCAAATTCGGTACAGGCCCTTCTGTGCAAAATCCGATATACCAATATGAAGATCAAAGGGGTGATATGAAAAATAATCTTAATTTCTTTAATGCTCTTGCCGCTGATAATAACGATCCTCGGAGTCTTATTTATAAGGCTACACCTGCCGGAGGCGATTATTTAGCAGGAATTTATTATGGGGAAAAAGATTCACCTGTGGAATTTATGACCTATTCCGAGTTGATGTTTATTGCTGCTGAAGCTTATCATCAAGCCGGTGATTATGCTAATGCCAAGGCCTATATTATTAAAGGAATTACATCAAGCATTGATAAATACAGAGGTTTGGATGCCGGTTATGATGCTGTTGCTAGTGTATGGCTTGCTGCCAAAACAGCCTCCTATACCGGTACGGTTGATTCGCCCTCGTTGGAGGAAATTATTCAGCAAAAATACGTGGCCGATTACTTTAAACCCGAATCGTATGTTGACTATCGCAGAACCGGTTTTCCGGTGCTTACCCCTGTGAATACAAGAGGTATCCCCGATAGGTATCCTTATGCAACAGATGAAGTATTATACAACAAAAATACTCCCAAAACTACCATTTACACCAAAATGTGGTGGCAGTAATAGAGAATAACGATAACCTCAAAGGGATAATTTTCTTTGAGGGTATTTAAACGAAAAAGAGACTATTCGTAAGGGAATGGTCTCTTTTTATTTCCTCTTAAAAAACTATACCCTGATAGGTGTGGTTATGTTCTCTTTGGCTATGCCCTTTATTTTGTTGAAATAAATTGAACAATGAATATTGATTAACATTTTGCCCTGTCTCAGGCTCAGAATCCTGATTTAAGAAAAATATGAAACTTTAGGATTCTAAAATATAGTTGTCCCGTTTCAAGCGGGATTAATCCCTGCACGCCAGGTTAGGCATTGGTATTCAATATTTCAAAAACGAAAATGCTCAAGAGTTCTTACGGGGCTAACCAAAACGGCCTTCTTAAACAAGGTGCCATTCTTACTTTTATTTATTTTTTAATCAACTCTATTATGAAAAAATTTATCGGAATCTTTTATCTCTCTTTTCTCGTTGTTTTTTTAAACATGTCACTTTTTGCCCAGACTGTTGATCCCAATGCCGTTGATGGTCAAATTTATTTTCAGCTTAAGGCTGCGGCTTCAGTTAAACACCAGGGTATCAACGGTGTTGTCAGTGTCAATAAGTTAGCCTTTATAAACGGGTTAAAAGATGCCTATCAGGTTACTCAGGTTAAACGCCCTTTTTACAAGACATCTGATGCCGAATTACAACGGACGTACCTGCTTTATTTTAAAGATATTCATGCTGTTGACAGTCTAATCAGCGCTTTAAGAAAGGATAAAAACGTTGTTTATGCTGAAAAATCCCCCTTGTTTAGAATTTTATATACACCCAACGATCCTGACTATAATGCCAATGGAATTTATAATTGGTACTTACAGGTTATACAGGCCGGAAAAGCATGGGACATTCAAAAGGGGAATCCCAATATTAAAATCGCTATCCTTGATAACGCTATTGATGTTAGCCATCCCGATTTAAGCAGTAAAATCGTTGCCAAAATTGATCTTGCAAATAACGATTCGGACCCTGCCCCGCCAAAGAAAACACTGGACTGGACACACGGTACTCATGTTTCAGGACTTGCCGGAGCGGCTACCGACAACGGTATTGGTATTGCCTCCATTGGTTTTAATGTAAGTTTGATAGCTGTAAAAATTTCCAGAGATTCTACCAATGGAAAAACCATGGCCTATGGTTATCAGGGAATTGTTTGGGCTGCAGACCACGGAGCCAACGTAATAAATATGTCGTGGGGAGGTCCGGGATTTTATCAAACAGGCCAAAATGTTGTGAATTATGCTTATAATAAGGGATGTGTATTGGTTGCTGCTGCCGGAAATGATGGCAATACGAGCTCTTCTTATCCGGCCGATTATCATCATGTAATTGCGGTGGCTTCTACCAATTCGGATGATATAAAATCCTCCTTTTCACAATATGGAAAAGATGTGGATGTTTGTGCTCCGGGTGGCAGTAATGCAAACGGATACGGAATATTCAGCACCGTTGATTTTGCCACCTCGAAATATGGGTATATGCAGGGAACCTCTATGGCCAGCCCTATTGTTGCCGGTTTAGCCGGATTGATGCTTTCTGAGGATTCTACTTTAACCCCTGAAAAACTTGTTGCAATTATGAAAGCAACCAGTGATAATATTGATGCGGAAAATCCTAACCATATCGGACAACTTGGCGCCGGACGCATCAATGCTTTCAAGGCTATAGAAGCTGTAAAGGACAGTATGTTACTGCATACGATCGTTGCTAATTTTAAGGTTAGTACAGTTTCTGTCCCCGAAGGGGATGAAGTGAGTTTTACCGATTTATCTTCCGGAAAACCTGTCTCCTGGAGCTGGAGCTTCCCGGGAGGGAGTCCTTCTAATTCTTCCCAAAAAGATCCTTCTAATATTAAATATGCAAAGCCCGGTGCTTATGAGGTAAGCCTGACCATTTCTGATGGGACAAACACCAACACGGAAACCAAAACCAATTATATTTTGGTTTATCCTTTGATTTCCGGAGCCTGGTTACCTCAGGCCACTGGTTTTACAGTCCAAAGCAGAGGAATTAACTATATTTCTATCGTCAATCCAAATGTGGTTTGGGCAACTGCTTATGACGGCTCTGGGAATGGCGCTAATGTACAAGAATTTACCAAAACAACCGATGGCGGAAGAACATGGAAACCCGGCAAGTTTACCGGCGTTCCCCAGGCTTTTGCCATTTCCACCATCTCAGCGGTAAGTAGTAAGAAAGCCTGGGTTGCCATGTATAGTACAGGTTCATTAGGACATGGTGGTATTTACAACACCACTGATGGAGGAAATACCTGGATACATCAAAGCTCTGCCTCTTTTAATAATGACGCATCTTTTCCTGATGTCGTTTACTTTTGGAATGGTCAGGATGGTTGGTGTATGGGAGACCCTGTGAATAGTCATTTTGAAATTTATACTACTACCAACGGGGGAGCAAATTGGATACCGGTACCCACGGCAAATATCCCTGTCTCATCTTTAGGTGAATATGGCTATGTCAATTTGTATTCAGTTTATGGAAATACGATTTGGTTTGGGACTAATAAAGGAAGGGTGTTTAAATCACTGGATAAAGGACTCCATTGGACAGTGGTCTCCACCGGTATGACCGAGGTTACCACACTTGGTTTTCATAACGATAGCACCGGTATCGCTACCTATGTGAAGTATGACCAGTCGGCGGGTGCCATAACAGATTTCCAGATGAAAAGGAGTAAAGACGGCGGTCTTACATGGTCAACGGTCACTCCTTCCGGAAAATATTATAAATCGGATATGGCAGTGATTCCTGAGGCCCCCGGGATGTTAATCTCTACCGGCATCTCTCAGAATTTGGCCATGAGTGGTTCTGCTTATTCAATGGACGAAGGGAATACCTGGACTCTGCTCGATGATTCTATTCAATATACTTCGGTTAAATTTTATAATAGTGCCGTGGGCTGGGCAGGCGGATTCAACCTAAACTCCACTACACGAGGAATATGGAAATGGATTGGAATTCCGACTACCGCTGTAAAAGAACTTCATGGTAAAAGCGGAATAAAGATTTATCCTAATCCATCATCAGGAATTGTTCATTTTTATGTGCCGGAAGTAAAAAAAATATTTGAAATTTCTATTTTTGATATACAGGGAAAATTGATAATGCAGATGCAGGCCAGAATAGGAAATAGTTCTCACGAATATACTCTGAATTTGAGACAATTGAAAAAAGGTATTTATATTGCAGTTTTCAAAGCAGATCAGACTATTGTCAAAAAGAAATTTGTTATCAAATAACGGTATAATTCGATAGAACAACTCCAAAAAGATGAACCGTGTGAATATTTTGAAAATAGAAATCAGGTTAGTTTGGCTTGCTATATGAACCCGGGCCTATTTTATTGAAAAGGTCTCTATCGTGTGTAATATTTCCTTCTCAGATACCGGGAAAAGTTTGCTTTCCAGGATACGCTTGAAAAGCATTTATTAGAAATCGTTGTTCTCAAAAAAGTCGTTTGCTCAAAGCGGATGGCTTTTTTTTTTGACAGAGGGAAGCTACTAAACTTACAGCGAAAAATGTTTTAGCAGGGTAGGGAAGAATGACAGGGAGTAATTCAAATTTGAATTATTTTAATCATTATTTTTATGGTATGTTGCAAAGAAAAAATCAATATAGTTTTATTAAATTTTCTTAACAAACGCCATTTTATGTGCATTACCCGGATGGTGGATGTTGTGAATTATGAGCAAATATTTAACAATATAATTGAGGAAAAATTGAGTTTTAACATTTGTATCGCTTGAGACAGATGAGGTAATTACCTGTTAACAAACAAATTGATTTGCTAATTAAGAAGGATAATAAAAATTAATTTATATTTCGAATTTTCTCAGAAAATACTAATTTTACCTTTTAAATTTTTAACAAAAAATTATCGTTATGAGAAAAATTACAATGACGCTTGCGTTTTTGTTTTTTGCTGGGCTAAATATTGCCTTTGCACAAACGAAAACGATTAGTGGTACGGTAACCAGTGCGGATGATGGCTCAGCTCTCCCCGGAGTTACTGTTCAGGTAAAAGGTACCACCAATGGTACTATTACAGATTACAATGGGAAATATTCCCTCACGTTAAACCTGAAGCAGGGTAACATCCTTGTTTTTTCTTTTGTGGGAATGGGAACTCAGGAGATACCTATAGGTAGTTCCAATACCATTGATGTGGCTATGAAATCTTCTTCTCAATCCCTAAATCAGGTTGTAATTACGGCTTTGGGTATTTCGAGGGAAAAGAAATCCCTGGGTTATTCTACCCAGAATGTTAGCGGAAGTGTTATCAATACGGTGAAAAATAATAATGTTATCAATGCGCTGTCCGGTCGTATTTCCGGTGTGCAGGTAAAAAACAGTGGTAACCTCGGTGGTTCAACCAACATTATTATCAGAGGTTATACATCCCTTACCGGTAACAACCAACCACTTTTTGTTGTTGATGGTGTTCCTATCACCAACACGACCTCCAACTCTGGTTATCAATCCCGCGGAGGTGCCGGATTTGACTTTGGTAGTGCTGCATCTGATATTAATGCTGCTGATATTGAGTCTATCAACGTGCTGAAAGGTGCTGCTGCAACCGCTTTGTACGGTTCTCGTGCTGCCAACGGTGTGATTATCATTACTACAAAAACCGGACGGAATGATAAATATCTTTCCAACAAAGGAATTGGTATCAGCTTTAGTACCAACACCACTGTAGGTACGGTTGATAAAAGTACATTCCCTACCTACCAGACACAATACGGTGCCGGCTACGGCCCTTATTACAGTAACTCTGCCCACTCCCATTTGTATTATGGTAAATTGCCTTTTTCAGGTGGTAAAGATGTTTATTATGTGCCAACAACGGAGGATGCCTCTTATGGTGCCAAATTCGATCCGAACTTCCAGGTATATCAATGGGACGCTTTTGTACCCGAATCACCTTATTATAAGAAGTCTCGCCCGTGGGTAAATGCTGCCAACGGTCCTATTACTTTTTTTAATACGGCTGTTTCTACCACCAATACAGTGGCAGTAAACGGAGCTTCAGCAAAAAGCGCCTTCCGTTTGTCTTATACGAACTTTCATCAGACCGGTGTTGTTCCCAACAGCAAACTGATAAAGAATACCTTTACGTTGAATGCAAGCCACAAGTTGGTTAAAAATTTAACCGTTAGTACAACAGTTTCCTTTATTCGCCAGAATACTACAGGACGTAACGGTACGGGCTATAATGACAACTTTTTGACCAGTTTCCGTCAGTGGTGGGAAATGAATGTGGATGTTAAGGAACTTAAAACGCTGTACGATCAAACGGGTAAAAATATTACCTGGAACATGAGTGATCCGGCAGGTGGAAACTTAAAACCTATCTATTGGAATAACTATTATTGGGAACGTTATAAAAACTACGAATCAGATACTCGTAACCATTTATTGGGTAATGTTCAGGCAAAGTGGGATATTACTGACTATCTGAGTGTAACGGGTCGTGTTTCGCTGGACGCTTATAACACAATTCAGGAACAACGCAAAGCAGTGGGTAGTGTTCCCGGTGCCTTTGGTATTGGTTTGGGAACTATCGGTTCCGGTTATTCACGCTATAACGTGAATGCTATGGAAACCAACTATGATTTGATGGTTAACTTTACCAAAAATATTACTGAAAAATTGAATTTAACCGCTATGGTTGGGGGTAACATCAGACGAACCAACAGAAGCTCAATTTATGCTTCAACTAATGGTGGCCTGATTGTTCCGGATCTTTATTCTGTTGCCAACTCACAGAGCCTGCCTCTTGCACCCTTAGAAGGAGAATCTTCCATTGGTGTTTATGGTATTTTCAGTAGTGTTTCACTAGGTTGGAACGATATGTTGTATTTAGATGCTTCCTTGCGGAGAGATATGTCCTCCACATTACCTCTTGACAACATGATTTATTATTACCCTGCTGTTTCTACCAGTTTTGTTTTTTCCAAATTGCTTAAGGCCGATTGGTTGCCATTTGCTAAAGTAAGACTCAATTATGCCGAAGTAGGAAACGATGCTCCCTTTGCAAGTTTGTTTGATACCTATGCTCAGCCCAGTCCGTTTGGAAAAGTAACTCTGTTTTCGGTTCCCAGTACGAAGAATAACTCTCAACTGAAATCGGAAAAGACAAAAAGTTGGGAAACAGGTCTGGAAATGACCTTCCTTCACAAACGTTTGGGATTTGATTTTTCTGCATACAAAACGAACACTGTTAACCAAATTATGCCTGTTGCCATTTCCCGTGCTACCGGTTACTCAACCAAATACGTTAACGCCGGAAATATTGAAAACAAGGGACTTGAATTGAGCATCTATGGTACTCCCATGAAAACCAAAGATTTTAGTTGGAACATCAATGTTAACTGGTCTATGAACCGGAACAAAGTGGTTTCTTTGTACGAAAATGTTAAAAATCTGCAACTTGGTAGTTTCCAGGGTGGTGTTACTTTAAATGCTACTGTTGGACAACCTTATGGTACTATCCAGGGACGTGACTTCGTGTATAAAAATGGTCAAAAAGTTGTTGGTGCTAATGGTTATTACGCAAAAACCACCACTACCAATAACATTATTGGAGATGTGAATCCCAAATACCATGCAGGTATTACCAACAGCTTTTCCTATAAAAACTGGACTGCCAGTTTCCTCATTGATATTCAGGTGGGTGGCAGCGTCTTCTCCTTAGACCAGTATTATGGACAAGGCACTGGTTTATATCCTAACACTGTGGGGACCAACGACCTTGGGAATCCGCTTCGTAACACTATTTCTAACGGAGGTGGTGTTATTTTGGCCGGTGTTACAGCAGACGGCAAAATCAATACCAAACGTGTTACTGCCGACCGTTATAGCGGACCTTTCGGATGGGTCAGAAACCCCAATTCAGCTTTTGTTTACGATGCCTCTTATGTAAAACTAAGAGAAGCTCAGATTTCTTACCATTTCCCGGTTAGAATGTTGAAAAATATGGGTGTCAAATCACTTTCTCTCGGAATAGTAGGTTCTAATCTTTGGGTTATTTTTAAGAATCTGCCTTATGCCGATCCTGAAGCCGGTCTCGGTGCCGGGAATCTTCAGGGATGGCAAAGTGGTGTAATGCCTATCGTACGTAACGTAGGTTTCAATCTTAACGTTCAATTTTAAACATTATTCAAGATGAAAAAAATACTATTTATATTACTGGCCTTTTTAGCAGTATCTTGTTCAAAGCAAAAA
>VAOZ01098436.1_pt1 | contig 12352 bp, 9 predicted proteins | sample 3394041 | NCBI WGS metagenome assembly VAOZ01 (sample SAMN08290431, study PRJNA428436) | hydrothermal vent metagenome | isolation source: Deep-sea hydrothermal vent chimney | place: Indian Ocean: Southwest Indian Ridge
AAGTTGACCGATGATGACTTGACGGCACTGGGAATCAAATAAAAACAAGGGGGTAAAAAAATATAGAAGTTTGTTCAACAAGGGTGCGAAATGTCGGTTATTAGTGGATTATCATCCTAAAAAAAATGAGAAATGATTACTTTTCGAATATAAAATAATATAAACAGATTTATTGGAATTTTAATTCTAAATTGGGTGAATGCCGAAGGCTCTTAAATCAAAGAAAGTTTCATCATATTTTGGAACAAAATCAGGAAAATGTTTTTTTACAGATTCTATTGATTGTTTTAATATATCCTCCTTTTTTGCATTTTTACCTAAACTATCTAATCTTAAAGGTGTATAATACTCTCTTAATATATTATTTATATCTCCTTTTCTATTTCTTGGTATATATTCCAACTCTTTTTTAACTTGTTTATTTATTTGTTCTTTATTCATTTTTAAAACCTCCATATATATTTCTGTGTGCATATGTTTATAGTTTCACACCTAATCTAACACCTGCACATAAAATCTTAGATTTTAATGAATCTTTAGTGGGTTTTTAAGCAGCGAATGTTTGTCAATAGAAAATTTCATACTATTTTCAATATTTATTTCATTCTAGTTAATTCATCTGCAATTAATTCTGCCTGTTTTAGCACTGTTTCAGTTGCAAGTTTCTGCATATCTGGAGGATAACCATATTGTCGTAATGTTCGTTTGACAATTACTTTTAATTTTGCCCTGACGCTTTCTTTTATGGTCCAGTCGATTGATGCGTTTTGTTTTACCTTATTAAATAAAACAATAGCCAATTCCCGTAACTTTTCTTTTTGCATCAGTTCTCTGGCACTGTCATTATCTGCAATTGCTGTATAAAAAGCGTATTCAAATTCGGACAACCCCATTTCCTGTGGCTCTTTGTCCATCCTCTTTATCTCTTTACTAAGTTCAATCAGTTCTTCTATTACTTCCGCCGCAGTAATGACCTTGTTATGATATTTCTTTATAGAGTTTTCCAGCATCTCCATTAGTGTTCGGTTTTGAACCATATTTTTTTTCAATCTCGCCTTTATTTCGTCATTAAGAAGCTTTTTTAGGACTTCAAGAGCGATATTTTTATGCTCCATGTTCTGAACTTCTAAAAGAAATTCTTCTGATAATATAGAAATATCTGGTTTTTTGATGCCTGCAGCATCGAAAATGTCTACCACCTGGTCTGTTATGAGGGCTTTATCTATAACCTGTCTGATTGCAGTTTCAATTTCTTCGTCAGTTCTGCCTGTTCCAGTGCTATTGAATTTTACAAGTCTGGCCTTTACCGCCTGAAAAAATGAGATTTTATCCTTTGCATCCATTGCTTGCTCGTGCGGAATGGCGATAGAAAATGCTCTTGATAATGCAGTTACTTCATCAATATACCGTTTCTTACCATTTTCAAGCCCAAGTATATGCTCTTCCGCGGCAAGTATTATAGATAGCTTCGTTGAGGTGTCTGCTGTAAAGTAATGCTCATAAGGAAAGCCATAAAACATCTGAGAAACGATTTCTAATTTTTCAAGCATCAGTTGAACAGCTTTTTCCTGAAGAACGGCGGGGTCACCTTTCCCCCCACTATCAGAATAAAATGATAAAGCTTCTTTCAGGTCGGATGCAATTCCGAGATAATCAACAATCAGGCCACCGGACTTGTCCTTGTAAACCCTGTTCACACGTGCAATTGCCTGCATAAGAGTATGGCCTTTCATTGGTTTGTCAATATACATGGTATGCAGACATGGAACATCAAAACCAGTAAGCCACATATCCCGAACAATGACAAGTTTTAATTCGTCTTCCGGGTCTTTCATTCTTTCTGCTAAAACTCGTCTCTGTTCTTTTGTGGTATGATGCTTTGAAATCTTTGGCCCATCGGAAGATGCAGAGCTCATAACCACTTTAATAACGCCTTTTTTAAGGTTGTCGTTGTGCCACTGCGGTTTAATGTTGATAATCTCATCGTAGAGGTCGGCGGCAATCCTTCTTGACATTGCCACAATCATTCCCTTACCCTCAAATACTTCCTGTCTTAGCTCGAAATGGGTTACAATGTCTTTTGCAATTTGCCTTATTCTATCCTTACTTCCAATCAAAGCTTCAAGTTGTGTCCATTTCGCCTTGGCCTTTTGTGTATCGGCGAGGTTTTCTTTTTCCAATTCCTCGTCCAGTTCAGCTATCAGTTTTTTACCTTCCTCACTGAGAGCGATTTTTGCCAGTCTGCTCTCGTAATAAATTCTTACTGTTGCTCCGTCTTCGACCGCCTGTGATATATCGTAAACATCGACATAATTACCGAACACTGCGGGCGTATTCACATCTGTTTTTTCAATGGGTGTGCCTGTAAAACCGATGTAGGTTGCATTGGGAAGAGCGTCGCGCATATATTTCGCAAAACCATAAACAATCTTTTTGCCTGTTATATTTCCTTGTTCGTCTTTAGCATCAATTGTTTTTGCCTTAAAGCCATATTGAGTACGGTGGGCTTCGTCGGCTATTACAATGATGTTTCTTCTGTCTGATAGTTTTGGATAAACGTTTCCTTTTTCGGGCATGAATTTCTGGATGGTTGTAAAGACAATTCCTCCCGATGCAACGTTCAGCAGTTTTTTCAAGTGATTCCTGTTTTCTGCCTGTACAGGTTCCTGTCGGAGAAGTTGTTTTGAAGCGGAAAAGGTATCAAACAACTGGTCGTCCAGATCGTTTCGGTCGTTTATTACCAGAATGGTAGGATTGTCCAGGGCGAGAACAATCTTACCTGTGAAAAAGACCATTGATAAGGATTTACCGCTTCCCTGCGTATGCCAAACGACGCCTCCTTTGTGGTCCCCCACCGATTGGGAATCTACTTTGACAAGACCATTGCTTACAGGCGACTTCACCATGGGCCCATCTGAACTTTCTGCTCTGGTTTTGGAATAGTTAGATGCCCGCAAGGTCGATTCCACGGCTCGATTCACCGCATAGTATTGATGATAATATGCCAGTTTCTTTACAGTGTATATATTTGTATTACCAGTATCTTTATCTTCTTTTTTATATTTATCAAATACAATAAAGTGGCGGATGATATCTAATAAAGCTTCCTTGTTCAACATCCCTTTGATCAGGGTTTCCAGCTGACCTATTAGATGCGACGCTTCCGTTTTGCCATCTGACGACTTCCATGCCATAAAGCGATTGTAATCAGATGAAAGAGAACCTGCTTTTGATTCTAGAGCATCTGAAATAACGATGAAACCGTTGTAAGTAAAAAGATCTGGTATTGTTTGTTCGTAGGTCTGGATCTGCCGGAAGGCAGATTTCACGGTTGCATTTTCATCGGCAGGGTTCTTAAGTTCTATAACCACTAGGGGGAGACCGTTAACAAAAAGGATTATATCAGGACGCTTGTTCACATCGTTTTCTATGACTGTGAATTGATTTATAACGAGGAAATCGTTGTTTTCATGGTTCTTAAAATCAATCAGCCAGACCAGATCGCCCCGTTCTTCTCCATCTTTGCGGTAGGTTACTTTTATGCCTTCAGTGAGCATCCGGTGAAAGGCCTCGTTATTTGTAATCAGTTCAGGCGAATTTATCCTTAGAATCTGCTTGATGGTGTCTTCCCTGGCAGATTTTGGAATATTGGGGTTTATCCTGCCAACGGCTATTCTAAGACGGTCAATCAATAGAACATCTTCAAAGGTTTTCCTTCCTGGCGTGTCGCCGTCAGGGGCGATATCGGGGCCGTAGAGATACTGATAACCGGACTTTTCCAATAACTCTATGGTAAATCCTTCAATATCACTTTCGGTTATCCTAGCCATTTTTAAAGCTCCCTAGGAATCTTGAGATTTTCCTATCTTTATAATCCCCCCAAGGCATTAATCTTTTTTTAGGCCAAGTTACATATAAAAACCTCTTTGCTCTTGTAAAAGCCACATATAAATCATTCTTTTCTTGAGTTAGTGCAATTCCACCACTTCTTATCGCTCGATAATCAGGAAAAGTCTCATCATCCATTCCCATTAGAAAAACAATGTCGAACTCTTGTCCCTTCATTGTATGCACGGTACTTAGTGCTATACCATTCTGCTGTGCCAAAGGATGTGTTTGACCTAAAGCCATTGCGTTCATAAATTGAGTAAGAGATTTATTATCCGTTTTCGTGGCATAATTACGCCAATGTTTCAATAAATCTTCAATATCATTTAAGACCATTCTTCTCTCATCCTCATCTTGGATAGCAATATCATCTTTAAAAGCCTCAAACTCCTTTTTGAAGTTACTGCCATCTTCATTCAGCCTGATCACAACTTCTAAAAGCTCTTTTTTCATTCCCTTATTTAATTTAGATACAACAACTTGTAATTTAGTAGTCTCTATATGGGTAATCTTAAGCAATTTAAATAAATGATTTCTATGTAAGGTGTCTAGTGGATTTAATTTAAAACGAATTGCCAAGTCAAATATTTTCATGAGATCGGATTCAAACTGAATTGAGCCAGGTGTCATCTTGTAATAAAAAGGTATATCATTTTTATCTAATAGTAACTCCAATTTATTGAATACATATTTACTCCTGCCAAGAAAGGCTATCTTTTCATATGTAATCCTTCCTTCAATGTCGTTATGTTTTTTAAGTTGAATCAATTCTTTTGTCTTTTTAATAATCCATTCAGCTTCGACATCTTCATCCTCGAATCCATGTATTTCAAAAATGCCTTCTAAGATTGTATTTGCAATGTCTTCTGCTTCTGGCACTATCTTTTTTGTTGCTGCTAACACTGCTTTTGAAGAGCGATAGTTTTCATTAAGCTCAATAGCCACAGGATTGAATTTTTTGACGAACTTTTCAGCCATAAAATCAGATGAAGAACCACTGAAAGCAAAGATGGATTGATTCGGGTCACCAACCATCATAATATCTTTATGTTCAGCATTGACAAGCGCAAGAAGCAGTTGGTATTGGGCATTATTTAGGTCTTGGGCTTCGTCAATGCAGATGTATTGATAACTTCTTCTGTATAAAGACGATACCGCTGGATGGTTTACAAAAAGGTTGTAAGTCAATAAAAGCAGATCATCAAAATCAATTGCGTTTTGTGACCTTAAAATATCTTGATATGTTTGATATAACAGGACAACATTTTCATCATCCGTTGAATTAAAAAGGTCGTTTTCAGAAATAAGTTCTCTTTTGACATGAGATATAAATTTCAATACTCTGTAACAAAATTTGATCTGTTCTTCTTTACTCAGTTCTTTGTATTCTTTCGCATAAGAAGGTGTTTGTTCGATAGCTTGACCAATCAGTTCAAGCCGATCAATTTCATTTTCAAATATATGCGGCATTTTAGATAAGCCTATCAAGTTTCCATGGTTTTCCAATACATATTCACAAAAACTATGGAATGTTCCGATAAATAGACGCTCTTTTAATTCTGGAATATCTTTTAAACGCTCTTTTATCTCCTCACCAGCCTTGTTGGTAAAGGTCAGTGCCAGAATTTTTCTTTTTGTTTTTCCCAATAAATGTCTAATCCTTTCGGTAAGTACCCTAGTTTTACCACTGCCAGCACTCGCCTTTACATAAATTGGTCCATCTTCTATGTCAACGATGTGTTGTTGCTTTGAGGACAAATTGACTGTTGGAGACATTAGTCTGCCTTCTTTTTGTTAAAGTAAGGTTTCATAATTTTGAATAAGTCAATAATTTTAGGTGGTAACTTTTTTCCACTCTTTATGATTTCTTCTGCAATAATGTGTCCATATTTTGTCTTATCTCTCTTTATTATCTCGAGTATTGTATCCTCATTATAACCATTGATCTCTTTTACTTTGTTCTGTTTATGTTGTTTACTTTCAAAAGTTGTAAGATTAATGATTGCCTTTTTTATTTCGTTAGTAAACCCATCAGAAATTAACTGTCTTTCAAAATTATTTCCGTTATCAAGAAAAACAATTATGTCCTTTTCATCTCTCTTACAACCACATTCATTAAACTGGTTATGGATTTTAGTTTTAGTATTTTCTTCTGCATCACTAAAAATAAACCACGGGATGTTAAATCCTTCAGCGAACCTCATAAAAGGAAGGTAATTTCCATTGCCGCCAACCCCTACAAAATTAATACCCATTTCTTCAGGTGTTATATTGAAATGATCTTTGGCAAATATTGGCAATGCCTGTTCTTCTGTTTCACCTTCTGAAAAAACTATTGCCTTGGAAAAGAAGATTTCTCCACGAGTGTTAATCACTTGACGGTTGATTTTCTTCATATCTCCCTGTTTTAAATCATCCTTTTTAATCTTTCCACAACGAACCCCGCCATTACTTTTATAAAAACTTCGTATCTGTGTTAATTCAGCGGATGCAGCAATATATGGTGAATGGGTTGCGATGATCTTTTGCCCAGAGACCTCGTTGATTTGCCTATATAACTTTCTCTGAGCATTTGGGTGAATATATGCTTCAGGTTCTTCTAGGGCAAGTATAGGAAAAAATGGTGATTTGTCTTTTTTGGCATTGGCATCTAAAAAGGAAATAAAAGCTTTGAGTGTAAGCAGTGAAGACCAGCTTCTTGTCCCCATCCCATGATATTCCATGGAAAAACTATCTTTGTTATCTGTATAATAAATCGAAAACCCCTTATTTAAATCACGAATCTTTTTAGTGAACGGTGTGATTTCTACACCTCCACTTGTAGTGTCCATTGGCGTGTCCAAATCTTTTAATGTTGTTGTTATGTTAGATAAGATAACATTACTTTTGACCACCTTTTCGTTTAGTGATTTAATCTGTGTTTCGATTTCTTCGATTGCCTCTTTGGAATATTCGATTTTGGACAACATCTTGCCAAGATAAGAGCTTTTTAATTTTATATCCTCTATAATATCTCGTTGTGCATCCATGTAAAAAAACGGAACTTCATCAAAATGAAAGCTAATCTTTTTGCCGTTATCAATATCAAACCAATCGATACCATCCTGTTTGAATTTAGTCCAATTTTGCAGGATAAATTGCTGATTTTTGTAACTGTTTGTTATCGCATCAAAAGTAATGATTGTTCTAAGCGGTACAAAGGTATTACCCGCATTATCATTGCGAATTCTATCAGTGGTGAATAGAATTTCCCAGTTTGCTTCAAATTCATTTATTCTTCTTCCGTCACCACCAATTGGGATAATAAGTAAGTCGATGGTAATTCGTTCACTCGTATACTTTCCATCTATAAAAAAATCATCCTGAGAAATAAATTGTCTACTCCCGAGTGCCAGTTGCAAGGCTTTTAGAAAAGAAGTTTTTCCAGCATTATTCATTCCAGTTAAAACGGTTGTCTGCTCGAGTTCAACTTCAATGTTTTGCAAACCTCTAAAACCGGAAATCCGGACTGTATTTATTAAGATACTCATTTTTCACCCTCCAAAAATGCTTTATGCTCTGTTAAATATGCTTTGTAATCAACATTATATAAAATCTCACTTGCTGTATATGAATAATCACCCATCGTAAACTCACTATATGTATCATCCCAGAGTTCGTTGAAATCTTCATTCTCATCATACATAATCCTTTTTTCTATTCTTTCGAGTCTGGGATTTTCGTTCTCAAAATTCCTGATTAGAAATGAGGCAATGATAACTGTTGTATCAATAAGAAATTCCTTGGTTAGTTCATCAACCTTGTTGTTTCTTTCTTTTAACTCTTCCAGAGATTTGCCGTGGGATGTTGGGCTGATGTCGTTTCTGAGTTCACCAATATTCTGGCCGATAGTTGCCAAAGCCGTTGAAATTTGAGTAACCAAGTTATCGTTTGAGTATCCAATAGCAGTGAACGCTTTTTTCATTACGAAATTCATACTTGGTGTCCCTCCCAGTTCTATACCCTTTGATTTACAAATTTCCTTGCTGATGGTTTCTAAAAGTGCTTTAGCATTCTCTATGGCATGACTGAAATCAGTAGATTTATAAGCATCAATCCGGTCTATGTAAATGGTAAGTTCCGACCATCTACCGTGTTGTTCAATTACTTTTTTCAGTCTCTCCATTTTTACAGCGCCTTAGTTTTCATATTCAACCCTCACCTCTCCACTCATCAGTTTTGGGAGCAAAGTATCTCGGAGTTTTTCTAGGGTGCGGATTTGTTTATTGTTATTTTCAAGTTTTAAAAATACTGAATTGATTTTTTTATGAAATTTTAACAATAATTCATTGGGCGGTATAAGTATTGGATAATTATTAATATCATCTTTGGAAAGACCGAGAATTACACTTCCAGAAGCATTTGAAATTAATTCATTAATAATCCTTTTTAAGTGAAGTAGAACGAAATATCTGAAATGTTCTTCTTTGGGACTAATTGCAGCAACGCCACGGCCTAAACAAAATTCTTCTTTAGCTATTTCAATATTTCCGATAGTAGCACGTATGCAAAAAAGAATGTCTCCGATTTTATTAATCCTTTTTGGATCTGATGTGAATTTTCTAGCCTTATACTTGCTGTTATAGTCTGCAGCACCGTTAAGAAGTGGCACTCCATTTCCATCTTCATTATAAGTGTTGCCTTTAGGAGAAAGCCCCATCATAAGATGGAAAAAATTGCTAAAGTAACCTTCCTCCCACCCCTCATCCGCTTCCTCCACAAACCACTGCCTGAAAAGTGTTTCTGCCATGGCTTCGAGGGTTTTGTTCTGGTGATGGAGCAGGTCGATTTTGTCGTCCAGACTGGAAAGCACTGAGGAGATGGCCTTCTGCTCGTTTTCATCTTTCGGAATTGGCCATTCTGTTTCAACCATAAAATTCCAGTCTGCCCTTGGCATCCTTGTTCCAGATGAGCCCTTATAGGACATATCAACAAAATCCTGGTTAGCGAACAAGTAAAAAAGAAAATCTTTGTCTGTATTGTTTTTGGGTCTTACAACCCAAATATCCGTGGAACAAATACCTTTAAACTCTGGCCGGTATAACTTTCTGAAATATGGCCTTAATCTACCAAAGAGAAACTTGTTCTCGGTGAAAATGAACTTGTTGCTCGCAATTTCATTTGAATCTCCCGCACCGTTTAATCTGAGGCTGTTTTCCTGTATGTGCTCAAGGCCAATATATGGAAGTCTTTCATCGCCGGGCTTCCAGATGTTTTTAGAAAGTTCTGCTATCCCCCTAAGTTTAACACTCTTCCAGCCATCGGGTAACTCTCCTTTCACTCATACACCTCTTTTATTGGATTCAACATCGCTCCTCCATTTTTTCAATTTGATGTCTAATTTCATTCTCTTGACGATGTTTTCTATTAATTTTTTATCCTCATCTTTTACTCTTGGTCCAAAGATTATCTCTTTAAGCTCGATTTTGATATCTCCCTTATGGGTAAAAACCCTTACTTCCGACTCGTAGCGCCAAGATTCGGTTTTATGTGTCAATATCACCTTAGCTTTTTCGGTTAGATCATCTGAATAGTTTATTTCACCGAACTTTTCACCGAACTTTCGTATTCCTTCATACTTTACCTCCTGGACGTTAATGTCTTTATCCGCTACTTTAACACCCAACACAACGCCCTTTCCACCATTGGCATAATGAGCCAGCATCACTTCATTGTCGCATACTTTTGATAATGAACATATTTTCACTTGCTCTTTAGATTTTTTAAGGTCATCAATTATTTGTTTTGAAACATTACCAGAATTATAAAGATAATGGCCCTCCATATAATCATTCATTTCAGAATACATCGATCCATGCAGTCTGTTGTTTACTACAACGTCCATAAAATGTTTGAAATTTTCCAGCGAACGATACTTATAAAACGTCTTTTTTGAATAATCTTCTTCTTTCATCGTGTGGCCTCCTGTCTTCTGTTGTGCCGTGCAATACGGCCGGTCATATCATCCCTCTAGTCTGGAAAGCATGGTGGCGGTGCTGGTTCGTCTGGTTTCTTCGGTTATGTGGGCTGTCTTTTGCAGTTCTCATAGAATTACCTCCCAGTGACTGTCCTTCGCCGACCCTTTTCAGAACGCCCATGACCTTCAGCCTGTCCGTGTGATATCCGATGCCACCCACATTTAAGCCGAGCTTTTCCGCCATTTCCTTCTGAGATATCCACGGGTCAGACCTTATGAGGGCGATTATTTCCTTCTGTATTCCAGAAAGTCTCTTATAGGTAGTTTTATCGGTAACATCCACCAACATCTCGACCTCGATGTGTTTCTGCAGAACAAGCGGGATTATTTTTCTGAAAATATCGCCCTCGTTTATGAGCCTGAGAAGCTCTCGCCTGTCCATACCTTACTCACTCCTCTCTTCTATCTTTATCCTTTCCAGATTCTCCAGTATCCTTCTGTTGAGTTCTTCTTCCTCCTTCAGCTGTTCCATAAACTCGGCCTTTAGCACCGTGAATCTCTCCTTGAAATCGAAATCGTCCTCTTCTTCCGGAAGGCCGACATATCGCCCCGGAGTAAGCACATAATCCAGTTCCCTCACCTCTTCTATAGTGGCAGATTTGCAGAACCCTTTGACATCTTCATAATCTCCATCTAAATTACGCCAGTTGTGGTAGGTTTCTGCAATTTTTTCAATATCCTCGTTTGAAAACTCACGAGTTCTGCGATTTATCAGGTGTCCCATGTTACGAGCATCAATAAACAGAATTTCATCAGTTCGACTCCTGTATTTTCCATTAGCCTTGTTTCTACTCAAAAACCAGAGGCTGGCAGGAATCTGTGTGTTTAAGAAAAGTTTTGTAGGAAGGTTTACAATACAATCAACTAATCGAGCTTCAACAAGTTCTTTTCTTATATTTCCTTCACCAGAAGTCTTAGAAGTCAAAGCACCTTTAGCCAGAACAAAACCAGCAACTCCACTAGGACTTAAATGGTAAAGGAAGTGTTGTATCCAGGCATAATTTGCATTTCCTGTAGGTGGTATGCCATGTTTCCATCTACCATCTTTACGTAAGAGGTCGCCACTCCAGTCACTATCATTAAATGGTGGATTGGCAATAACATAATCTGCTTTCAGGTCTTTATGAGCATCGTTCAGGAATGAACCTTCGTTATTCCATTTAATCTGAGAGCTGTCAATACCTCTTATGGCAAGATTCATTTTACATAATCGCCAGGTGGTCTGATTACTCTCTTGCCCAAAAATAGATATATCATTTACTTTTCCCTGGTGTTCACCAACAAACTTTTCTGAATGAACAAACATACCACCAGAACCACAGCATGGGTCAAACACCCTACCATTATATGGCTCAAGCATTTCTACCAGTAATTGAACAACACTCCTTGGTGTGTAGAACTGTCCTCCTTTTTTTCCTTCTGCAAGGGCAAATTCACCAAGGAAATACTCAAAAACATGACCTAGAATATCTGCACTTTTAGCTTTTGCATCACCTAAAGCGATATTGCCAATAAGGTCAATCAATCCACCCAGAGTTGTTGGGTCTAGATTACCTTTTGCATATACCTTTGGTAAAACACCCTTAAGTGAAGGGTTTTCTTTTTCTATGGCATCCATAGCGTCATCTATATCTTTACCAATTTCAGGCTGTTTAGCTCTTGATTGAAGATAAGACCAACGAGCCTCTGGAGGAACAAAAAAAACATTTTCTGCTTTATATTCATCTATATCTTCAGGGTCAGCGTAATCACCCTTTTCTTCTTTTAATTTATTATATAATTCCTCAAAAGCATCTGAAATATATCTGAGGAAAATCAACCCCATAATTATATGCTTGTATTCAGCAGCATCGATATTCTTTCTGAGTTTGTCTGCTGCTTTCCACAGTTGTTTCTCAAGAGGTTCTTCTTTTATTTTATTATTGTTCTTTACTATTTTATCAATCCTCTCAAATAAATGATTTTCATTAGTGAGTTTATATAATCATTTTTTATTTTAGTAACAGAGATATAATATTCTTTAAAAGTATATAAAGGAATCAGAAGATTTGAGGAAAATAACAGAACTTAAGAGAACCTTCTCTATTGTTTCAACCTTTCTTCTCAACAGGTTGATAAAAAAAGATTTCACAAGTTAAATAATGGCATAGATAAACTGAATGGAATCCCACTGCGTCACCAAGAGTTTATGAGACACAACACCTTGTTGCAAAATGTTATATAGTGTGCAGTTTAATATTGTTATGATACCATGAGTACCTCTTCTCTGGGACTAATAAGGTTTCGCAAGGAAGGGTATTTCCAATCGTCCACCACCTCAATTACTTTACGAATTACTTATTATTAATTATATTACTCTACTTGACAACTTTTTTCTGGTGGTCTATTTTCACTTTTCCCACGCTCTTGGCGAACCTTCATATAACCACCGTTAAATCTTTAATTATT
>VAOZ01258223.1_pt1 | contig 12345 bp, 10 predicted proteins | sample 3394041 | NCBI WGS metagenome assembly VAOZ01 (sample SAMN08290431, study PRJNA428436) | hydrothermal vent metagenome | isolation source: Deep-sea hydrothermal vent chimney | place: Indian Ocean: Southwest Indian Ridge
AATATACTTGGTGCTTGTGGAAGTCCGGTAAGATACACACACTGACCAAATGTGAGGTGATCTAGATCAGTACCAAAATATGCATACGCTGCCCGCTCTATGCCTGTTGCAGACCGTCCATAATAGACGCTGTTTAGATAAAGAGTTAAAATCTCATGTTTACTAAAAATAGTATTAACAATAAAAGTGTAGTACAGCACGCGCAAAAGTCCGTGCGCGTATAAGAATGGATTGGCAGTATGCCTCGGCTCACGAATTATACGCCGTGCTAGTTGTTGCGTAAGCGTGCTTCCTCCATGATCAGTATGATCATTAGAAAAGCTTTTAATAAAGACACGCACAGCAGCAATTATATCAATACCATTTGTATTATAGAACCTCTTATCTTCAACTGAAATAATCCCATCAATCGCGCAACGTGGTATTTTTGCATATGGTACAAATATACTTTGCTCCTTTGCAATTTCTTTATTCACGACAGAAGGATACGCAAGAACTGTTCTGGTGGCGTTGCTTGAAGAGATAATGCTTCCTATCATGGACGTAATTGGATTAAGAAATATACCAATAAGAAAAAGTGTCCAAACTACAACAAGAAATATTGTAAATATTTTTTTACCCATGAGATACGATAGTATCATAGTACACTTGTGACAAAATTATGCATACATAGAACTATGTATATGGATTAAAAAAGATATAGAAATCTTATTCCTTGGTACTTCACAAGTGTTATATGTCATTCCATGAGAAAATATATTTTTTATACGGTATACTGAAACATACATTCAACTTATGTACGTTGCTCTAATCATTTTTTCTGCAAAATATCTATACCTCGTTTCAGCTGGCATCTTCATTTGGTGGGGAGCAAGAAGCATACAGCGAAAAGAGTTCATATTTCTCTCTATTTTTGTACTGCCTATCAGCTATATAATCTCTCGCATAGGAAGCCTGCTTTATTATAATCCTCGTCCATTTATAAGTGAGCACATCATACCACTCATTCATCATGTTGCTGATAACGGGTTTCCATCTGATCATGCACTTCTTACAGGAACATTAGCAGCGATTGTTACTGTATTTGATAAGCGTATCGGTATACTACTATGGATTCTTGCGATTATTGTTGGCGGTGCCCGCGTGCTAGCCGGAATACATCACACTGTAGATATTATTGGCTCTTACATTATTGCCATTGTCGGGCTTGGAATTGGATATATACTTATGCACTACATACTACTTCATAAACGTACTAAGCAGACTACAAATAAATAGCACTTAACATATTCAAAGAGAAACAAAGACGATTATACTATTTTATAGTTATTATAATGAAATCTATCGTATATATAAGAGAACTGCTTTCCCGTCAGAAAAAAATGGGTCACCAGTTATGTTAGTACCAATAATCGGTTTTGAAAGTGTAATATATTTTTTTTGTGTCACAACACCAGCACGCTCAAATCCAGTAATAAAATAAGTTCGTTGTGCATCAATATTTGGACTGATACGATGTACAACGAACCACTTCAATCCAACATCAAGACTAACAGTAGCAACATAAATATGTTCTCCTGATGATGTTATGGTGCCCGTATCCCACACACGCACATGATGACGCTCTCGTATAGAATGAGCTGAAGTTGGCTTTTCAAAATTTACATTATTAACTTTTTCATCCCAGAAAAATGGACTTATTGGTGCGTTGAGATATTCTTTATTTAAGAAAGCGGCAATAGCTGAGCGCGCTAGAACCTGTATAGTAACTGAATCCGCGCGATACCATCCAGCTTGTGAAAAAGCATTCTTTAGAATTGCAAAATTTGGGGATACTAGAATTAGATTAATTGGAACATGCTTTGATCCAACAATTCCGCGCGTAAAGATTGGTAATGCGTATGGTCCAGAAAAAATATTACTAGCAGTAACAACACGAACTTTTGTACTATCAGTACGTTGCGGTAGCGGTACAACAGATGAAGCATATGAAAAAGAATATATTCCTGAAATAATCAGGACCGATGCCGTAACTGCAAATGTTATTAAAAGAGCGCTGCGACGAGAAATAGACAAAATTTCTTCATGAAGTGTATATTTTCTCCACAATACAATAGCAGCACCAACAATAAGCCACATCGCACCATCAAGATATCCGCCAATAACATCACTCAAAAAATGTACACCCAAATAGAGACGACTGAACCCAAGTAGGAATATAAATGTAACACCAAGGAAAAGAACTGTAGTCTTTTTACGAAATGGATGAATATGGTGCCATAACATATAAATAATAAATCCATACAGAGCAACGGCTATTGCCGCATGCCCACTTGGAAATGAAAAACTCGGTTCATAATATACTGGTATTAATCCTCCTGGACGCAAACGATGAATGAAATATTTTCCCAAAAGGACGAATAATTGGCTTCCCAATACAGTTATCCATAACGCTTCAACATAGCGCCTCTTTTTCCACAGAAGACCAATAGCGGACGCACTCAAAAGAACTATAATAACAACTGGAAATGTTCCAAAAGCGGTAACCAAAAGAAAAAAATGAATGAGTCCTGTATCACGAAAAACAAAAAGAAGATGAGCCAGACGCACATCAACAAAAACAATTGGATCAAACGTAATGATATCTTCAAGCACACCAATAAGTGCGTATAATGTACCAATAAACAAAATAGAAAGAACTGTAAATGGTAATCCAAAAAAAGAATCTCTTCTAAAACGGTTTTTTATAAAATGTACAAATAATGGATTTTCTCGTATAAATGTTTGGGTGTTTTTGTGGGTACGAATATTTGTCCATACCGAGTTAATATACGAACTAATCAAATGCCAAAAAGGTGAGCTTTGTTTAATTGCATACCACAAAAGGAATATTGCCACTAATAGAAGTACGGTAAAAATACCCACTCTTCCAGCCCAAACCTCAATTGAAGAGAAAGAATCCCCCAAAAAATAACCGAGGAAGATATATAGTATTGACCATAACACTCCACTTAATACATTCCAAAAGATGAATAACTTTATATTCATGCGTGATATACCAGCGACAAACGGAACGATTGGGCGTAGTACACCAATAAATCTACCTATAAAGATACTTTTCTCGCCATAACGAGCAAAAAAGTGTTTTCCTCTTTCAAGATGACTAATATTCAATACACGATTTTCTTTTTTAAATAGATGTGTCCCCTTTGTGCCAAGAAAATAACTTGTACTGTCACCTAAAATTGCACCAATAGCAGAAACTGTGATAAGTATCCATACATTTAAATCTCCGTGTGCTGACAAAAAACCAAAAATTATTATCAAGATAGTCCCCGGAATGAAAGCACCAATGAGCGCAAGTGATTCTGAAAATGCAATTATAAATGCAATAGCATATCCCCATGTACCGAAAGACAAAGCTGTAGAAATAATATTAATACTATGGAACATAAATAATATTCGAGACCTATGGTTGCGAATGGAAATACATCATTGTGTCGTTAATTCTTATTTGCATCATTTATTCTATATTAGCAAAAAAACATGCATTCTGATACCTCTTTTAATAAGATTGTCGCCTACAAATGTACAACTAATGGTAAATTGAGAATCATATTATTATATAATTACAAAAAACACCTCATTGCCTATTTTAGACAGTGAGGTGTTTTTTGTATGTTTATACGATTTAAGATCGCTGTTTTGCCTGAATGAAAGTAAGCGCTTGACCATGCTTCCCTGCTCGACCAGTACGACCAATACGGTGTACATAATCCTCAAATGTGTTTGGCAAATCATAATTGATAACATGAGACACATCATTGATATGAATACCGCGCGCAGCAACATCAGTGGCAACCAATACACGCACTACTCCATCCTTAAATTTTGTCAGTGCACGCTGTCGTTGTCCATGGTTTTTATTTCCATGAATTGATTCTGCTCGCACTTTATTTTCTGAAAGTTGCATTGCTAACTTCTCAACGCTGTGTTTCATTGAACCAAAAATAAGCACACGCTTGAAATCTGGGTTTGAAAGCAGCTCAAGAAGTTGTTCAAATTTTGTGCTCTGTTTAAAATAGACGACATCTTGCGCAATACTATTCGCAACATCTTTCTTTTTAACAGAAATCATAATTGGATTTATAAGAAACTCATTAACGAGTTGCTTTGCATCCTTTGTCATAGTTGCAGAAAAAAGAAGTGTTTCTCTTTCTTTTGGAGTCGTTGAAAGTATAGAACGCATATCATGAATAAATCCCATATCAAGCATACGGTCAGCTTCATCTAGCACAACTGTGGTTATTTTGCTGGTGTTGAATATCTTACGATTAATGAGATCAAGTACGCGACCTGGTGTACCGATAACAAAATGGTTTTTTCGACGCAGTGCTTTAATCTGTGGATATATATTTACTCCACCAACACAGGTGACGGAAAACATTCTCAATGAGCGAGACAGTTTTCTAAATTCTCCTTCAATTTGAATTGCGAGCTCACGCGTTGGTGTCAATATGAGTGTTTGTCTTGTGTCATCTTTAAGTGTCTTCTCAATGATAGGAAGAAGGAATGCTGCTGTCTTCCCTGTTCCTGTTTCGGCCAATCCGATAACATCATTCCCTTTAAGAATTTCAGGAATAATTTGATCTTGAATCGGAGTTGGGGTTTCCATTCCAGAGGTTGCAATTGTGTGCACAAGTTTTTCATTAAGCCCAAAAGTATCAAAGTGATGTTTTGGTTTATAGACATCCTCAGTAATATCAACAGGATTGGTATTAATGAATTGCGATGGATTAAATGTTGACATTTTTCTAGCACCACCACGATGCGACCCTCTGCCACCTCCGTATCCTCTTGATGCGCCACCAGCACCAGCACCAGCACCAGCACCAGCACCGGTACGACGCATTGCTGAGTGTCCACCATAGCCACCGCGTGAAGGTGACGAATGAGAAAATGATTTAGAACGAGAAAATGATTTACGATTAGGTGAATTTGAATAGCTCCGACTTGGTCGGCTTTTTGTTGGGTTCATATTTTAATTGTGTTATTGAAACTGGTAATCAGTCTCAGGGCTGTGCAGGTGGTAATCCAAACGGTGACTATCATTTCTATAGAACAAACGTCTGCAGCTCAAGAGCCCTACACGAGTATCAAAAGCTTGTATATACAATAATATATGTTTATATGTTTGTCAACTTTAATAAAGGGGCACTAAATCTAGGAAATACCGTCAACTCTTGAGAATTACCTATTGGCGCGGTACAGTGGTGAAAGCGCTGTTTATATGTTCACATATTAAACAATGCTTTCACCACTGGGGCCCTTAGCTCATCTGGTAGAGCGCATCCATGGCATGGATGAGGCAAGCGGTTCAAGTCCGCTAGGGTCCACCAGATTGAATTAAAATTTTATAAAACCATCATTGAAGTAAAACTTCAATGATGGTTTTATATGAACTTTTGAATTATACTGGCTGTGTCATTAGGTCCAGCGACTTGCTCCGTTGAAATCCCAGTTTCTTTCACAATTTCATCATTGCCACCATGGAAAAGCGCGTCTCCAACATAAAGCATATCTGAAATAGGTGTATGAATTATTTCAGAAAACTGTAGTACGCCAAACGATTTACTCATACCACTATGAGTAATATCAATAGAGTTTGTTGCATTTGCGCGCACAGCAAAACCGGGGAGACGCTTCAGCAATGCTTTCTGAAGTGGTAATCGCTTTGCACGATTTGGATCCCACGCTTTCTTTTGGTCAGTTGGAGCAAGTTGACCAAGAGCAGACCAAGTGATTTGTGATCCACGATCCTCTATCTGTTCACCCCAAAGTTTTGATGGTAAACGGTCAAGACCAGTTTCTCGCAGTGATTCTTTCAATGCGCGCATAACCTTATTTCTTTCCTCCGATGTAAAAGAATAATTGTAGAGAGAGATCCATTGTCCGTCTTTCCAGACATAACACTGTGAAGCACTTGTTGGAAAAAGATACAAATTTATAAAGTTCGCATCCGGTGGCATATCATTCAATAATTGCTTTTGAAATTGAGTGTAGGAACCGCCAGACATAATGGCAACCGACATATTCCTGAACAAACGCGCAAGAAGATGAGCCATCTCTGATGTGAGTGATGACTTACTTTCAGTTAATGTTCCATCTAGATCAAAAATAATTGCTTTAGGTATCATATTTTTTATTTATGATAATGCACTAATTATATGAGTAAGCGATGCTGTTGCAACACCAAGAACTCTGTCAGCGGCGCCATAATATAGAAATATGGTGTCACCGCGAACAACCGCGCCACATGAAAAGACAACATTATGAATTTCACCGTCCATCTCGTATGGTTCAGCTGGTTCAAAGATTGGGTCAGCAGTCCTTGCAATAACCGAGGTGCCTTTAGCGTCTAAAATAGCCACACCAAGACGATAAACTGCATGGCGTGAGACTCCGTGATACAACATCAACCATTTATCGCCAATTTTTATTGGTGGCGCGGCAATACCAACTTTTGCACCATCCCACATTCCACGGCGTGGACTAATGACCTCAATACAACGACTTACTCTCTTCCCTGAGAAAATGTCTGGTAAGAGATCAGCGCAAATCTGGTCGTTAATGCGATGATAAAGAAGAAAATTATCATCAATCTTTTCTGGAAGCAATGCAATATCTTTATCATCAATATCATTTGGAGTAAGAATCATCGGTTCTTTCCACTGGTCAAAATGTCGTGAAAGAAAATCATCTACACTAATTGAAGATACTGCTCCAGCAGGGTTGTGCACACCATCATAAGCTGTATAGGTCATGTAAAGTGTATTACCAATACGCACAATACGAGAATCTTCACACCCAGAATTACCATTTGGGTCACCTAGCTTCATTTCAAATTCTGCACGAGGTACATATATTGGTTTAGATAATCGCTCGTCTATAACAATTCCATCTTTAGAGATTGCCAAACCAATTGTTGAAGTATTTTTAGCACTCATGGCTCGGTAAAAAATATATATATTTCCATCAATTTCAATTGATCCTGCATTAAATACATCTCGTTCTTCAAAACCATTTCCCTGCGGTATAAGAATTGGATTTTGTGAGGCACGATGGAATGTGCGAGATGTATCTTCAGGATTTAATGCGCGAATTAGGTCAGAGAGTCGTACACTTGCCTTAGCACAAACGGTATCAGCAGCACCATACCATATGCTAAGCATACCAGTATCGTCTTTTGTAGTACTTGTTGGAAAAACAATATGAGGTACTAAACCATATTCTTCATAGAATTCTTGCGGTACAATAATGGATTCTGTTCTTGAAATTAATTTCTGTGGGTTATCCTTATCAAGAAGCGCAGCCTCAATAGTAAAGATACGCTTCCCTTCATCATAAAAATCAACAATGTATGAATATATAAGTAACCACCCTTGCTCGGTTAAAATTGGTGCTGCCCCAACCTCAACATGATCATCATCAGTACGACGCATGTCTTGAATTGCATGGTCAGAAAGGTGTGCATACCACTCTAACCAGTATTTTGTGTCAAAAAAATCCTCTATCTTCTTGGAGCGAGCAAGAGCGATTGTAGGTCTTGGATTTTCTTTTGTCCAATCTGTATGCACAGTAAGTAGCATGACTATATCGCCATCAATTCGTTCAGGAAAAATAGTGGCTGCCTTGGCGTTAAATGGAGTAATTAGATGGCGCTCGGTAAAATTATCAGGTGTATCTCCTATAGCAAGTGCTACTTTAATATTATTAGGTCCGAACGGATACCCACCGAGTGCCGTGTAAAAGCAATACCACTTCCCTTCAAAAAAGGAAATGCGAGGATCTTCGCAACCAAACTGATCCCAAGATTCTTTTGGAGTTATTACTTGTTTACGAGAATGGAAATGTATACTATCTTCAGAAAAAGCCATACCTATGGTGGAGATATTAGCTGCTGATGCTCCGATAATATTTGAATTTCCAAAAGCACGATAAAATAAATAGGTACCTTCTTTGGTCTGTAATACAGAAGGATTAAAAGTTGCCACTGATTCCCACGGATGAGTGTGTTGTGGAATAAGTATTGGATTCTCTAGTTCTCTTTGTATGGTAAACATATACTATTGTATGATTTGTGTATTTTTATTAATAAATAAAAGTTCTTTTTCTTGAACGAGCGCGCGAACAAACATATCAAGTGGAACGGTTGCGACACAAACAACCTTATCTGCTCCACCATAGTAAATAAACAATATATTATCGCGTACAACGGCACCACAGGCATACACAATTCCTGGCTTACCATGATTTTCATATGGTGCATCAGGTGAAAGTATTGGCACAGAAGACCGGTGTAGGACTTTCGTTGGGTCGTCATTATCAAGAAGCATTACACCGAGTTTATAACGATTTGGTTCTCGTTCATCATTAGCATGATAAAAAAGTAACCACCCTTGCTCTGTTTTAACTGGCGGTGGTCCAGTACTTCGAACACGACTATCCCATACATTTTTTCGACAAGAGAGATCGCTTCGTGATCCAACCCAACTTTTTATAAAAGGTTCTGTCACTCCTACGCTCTCTATATCATTATGATAAGATATTTCTATTTCTGGAGCAATACTGTGAAGAACGGCAAATTTATTACCTATCTTTTCAGGGAAAAGCACCCAATTTTTTTGAGTTTCATTAGGACGAGAGAGTATGTGTGGCTTACTCCACTTCCAGAATCGTTCAGCCAGAAAATCATGTCGATCTATAGATATAACGGCAACACGAATAAAATCCCATCCATCAAACATGTTAAAGGTCACATATATTTGTCCACCAAGGAGCACCATGCGAGGATCTTCGCAACCGCCAAAACTACCACCTGACGGATATAATGTTGGAGAATAAATTGGTATGTGAGATGTATGATTTCGTGGCTTCCACGCGGTATAAATTGGATACGAAAGTTGTTTATCAAAGGTAATACCTTCGTCACTTGATGCGTAGCCAAGTCTAGAAACGCCATCATTTCCGATTGCACGATACACAAGGTGGGTCTTATCATCAAGTACAAGCGCGGCTGGATTCATAACCGCTTCAGCAGTCCATGGATATGTCCCTGGTTGAAGAATTGGATTTTTAGCATGTTTCCCGAGCAATAAATGTCTAATTGGGTGTATCTTTTTGTATCTTTTCTGGGAAGACTTAAAAAAGATGACACTAAATAAGGCTCCAACAGCAAAAAAGAGAACAGCAAAAACAATAATATCTATAAAAAATACACTATCCATATTTCTTATATATTAACACGCTAATATTGCATATTTATAATATGTTATGCACTAATTTACATTTTTGAAAAAAGTTAATAATTTTTTGGTGGACCCAAGGAGAGTTGAACTCCTGACCTCTGCAATGCGAATGCAGCGCTCTACCAAACTGAGCTATGGGCCCATTATCTTCTTATCGCATCATACAGACATGCCTGTTACCAATCAAGAGTGGCAAGTTTTTTGGTGAGTGAGCGCATGGCAAAAAGAAATAAAATTGGGATGGAAATAGCGATGATAATTTTAAGGTCTTTTGGTACATAGACAAGAACATTGCCGAATAGATAGCCAATGCTCATAAGAGAGAATACCCAAATAAATCCTCCGATAAGGTTGATAAGAAAATATCGTATAAAAGAAATTCGCAACATCCCGGCAACCGATAGTATGACTGAGGCAAGACCTAGCCCCATGGTTAATTTTGAAAATATAAGAATGCGCATATGATATTTATGAAATCTCCGTTCAACTTTCGCGATAATCTCAGGAGTAACGCCCATTAAATATCCCCACCGTAAAAAGAAGGGTCGCGCACCAAAAAAACCAATAAAATACCACATGATGTCAGACAAAACATCACCTACTAAAAGCATCACATACGCAGGCCAAAACTCAACAATGCCAGTGTGCCAAAGTAGTCCTGTCGCCACCATAACTGCTGATCCTTCAAAAAAAGAACCCAAGAAAATGAGTATATATTTAGAACTCTCTAAAAAAGCTATGACGGCAGCTACAATATGCATATATAGATTAGATGTAAAGATTATACTACAGAAGCACGCACATCAACGCGCGCCTGCGGCGCGCGTTGATGTGCTATTCCATTTTTGGTTTATCAAGCGCAAGCGTTTCAACACCAACGCTGGTGTCAGTTACGCGGTACACATCTTTATCTATTTTCCCAAGCTCCTTATAACCAGCATTATAATGCGAAACGGTAGTGCCAAGTGTTGTGCCGAGCTTGCGATAGTATTCTTCATACGCACCGATGTGTTTACCAAGCTCGCCTACCCTTTTCTTAATCTCCTCTGCTTTCTTCTCTATTTGAAGCGCCTTAAGCCCTTGCATGACCGTTTGCAAATAGGCATGGAAAGAGGTCGGCGATACGATTATAACTTTTTTATCAAATGCATATTGAATTAGGTCGCGCTCAGAAGATTTCAGTGAACCAACTTGATTCACCAGTAAATCATAGTACACTCCCTCAGAAGGAATAAACATAAAAGCAAATTCCATCGTCCCCTCTTCTGGACGAACATATTTTGATGTCTCATCAATGCGCGTCTTTAAGTCTTGTTTAAATGCTTTGGCGAAACGCTCTTTATCTGCAGGGTCGTGTGCTTCAATCTCACGATTATAATTTTCAAGTGAGAACTTTGAATCTATCGGAACAATACGCTTATCAATGAAAACTACCGCGTCAACAATCTCTCCATTTGAAAATGCATATTGCATTTTATAACTATTGGGCGACAAAGTATTTTTTAACATCGTTTCAAGATAATATTCACCCAAAATTCCACGCTGTTTTGGGTTTTTCAAAATATCCTGCAAACTTTTTAACTGGTCGGCAAAAGAAACAACCTGTCGGTTTGTTTCGTCAAGTTTTGTGAGCCCTTCGGTCACTTCACGAATAATTCGTGTAGACTCGGAAAGTTGATGATGAACACTTTCTTGCATTTGTTTTGATGAATCAGCTACACGTTTATCAAGAGTACGCGACAACTCTTGCAATTGTTGCTGTATCAATATCATGCCGTTTTCTTTTTCTTCTTCTGGTTTATCGTTTAAATCCTGTGACAAAGCATTTCGTTTCGAAATAAACCAGAATGCACCAACCTGCGCTACAACAAGGAGAATGATAAGAAGAAGAATAGTGGCAACATTCATAAAAACCATTATACCTGAATTTTAATTTTTATGCTCATATCTTTAATGTAAAAAACTCTATATGTGCTTATATAATAGATGAATATCTTAACATCTGTTAAAAACTTCGCGTGCGTTTCCGATACATAGAGCGTGTACCAATGTGTAGAATCTATGTTCCTCCAGTATAGCAATATGGTACACTATTGTGCGTATGGCTATCCACGAATCAATAAAGGCAAAAATCACCGATGCAATGCGCGCGCACGATGCGGTGCGTCTAACCACATTGCGCTCTTTGCTCACGGCGATGACCAACGAAGTGATTACAAAAAAAAGAAAACCGACAGAATTTCTTACCGATGACGAAGCGCTTGCAGTGATAAAACGCGCGGCAAACCAAAGAAAAGAGTCAGCCAAACAATTTGAAGAAGGCGGTCGCCAAGAACTAGCAGAAAAAGAAAAAGAGGAGCTCAAGATTGTTTCTTCTTTTCTTCCAGAACAAATGTCACTTGAGGAAATAGAAAAAATCGCTACAAAAAAGGTGGAAGAAATGAATATAACCGGCAATGCATCAACAGGCAAACTCATCGGCATGCTTATGAAAGAGTTTAAAGGGCGTGCCGATGGCAATGATGTTAAAATAGTTGTTGATAGGTTGCTTTTTTAGAAAAATATGATTTAATATTATCAGACAAATACCACTGAGGAGGTGGCATGATGAGCATCAATCCTAAGCCGGCACAAGTTTTAGATGCTATATTGCATCAGGATACCATGGCACTTAGTGCCATGGGCAGAAAAGGAGGGCGAGTTGCAGCAAAAAATCGTGCGCAAAAAAAGAAGTCAAATGAAGAACAAGAACGACTTGCCCAAGATTTCAAGAAACCAGCTATTGGAAACAGCGTGGATATCTCTCCTAATAGAGAAATCAGAGAACAACTCCAGCTGAACTACGAATGAACTATGAGTAAATTCGCTGACCAATAAATGTCGCACGCCTTATGTGCGACATTTTTTATGTGATGCATTTGGCGCACACGAACAACTCGTGTATCATAATATGTATTATAAAAAGTAATAGATAAAATTGTATGAAAAATAAATCAAAGACAATGTGGTGGGTCGGCGGTATTATAGTCGTGATAGC
>VAOZ01186572.1_pt1 | contig 12321 bp, 12 predicted proteins | sample 3394041 | NCBI WGS metagenome assembly VAOZ01 (sample SAMN08290431, study PRJNA428436) | hydrothermal vent metagenome | isolation source: Deep-sea hydrothermal vent chimney | place: Indian Ocean: Southwest Indian Ridge
GATCGCCTGCATTCGGTTGTTTTTGGGGCTGATGTAGACCCCCGGGTTTAGTTGCGGTTGTAACGCGTAGTGTTGCGGCTTTAAGTCTTAAGCGTTAAGAATATCCTATGCCATTGATTGGAATCTCCGCGCAGTACCGCAGACACAGCGAGCGCTGGGCTTATATTTTCTGGGGCATCGTTGAGGGGTATATCGAAGCGCTGAAGTTGAGTGGTGCTGAGGTAGTACTCTTACCGCCCCAGCCAGAGGACCAGCTTTCCTCGATTCTTGCAAGATTAGATGGGCTGGTGCTCACCGGCGGTCCTGACCTGGACCCACTTCACTACGGCGAAGAGCCCAGCCTGAGAATGGGTGAAATTAATGAGGTCCGTGACGCTGCTGAACTATTCATGGCTCGCTACGCCGCCGAACGGGGATTGCCGCTTTTGGGTATCTGCCGTGGCATGCAGGTAGCCACGGTGGCGCTTGGGGGAAGCCTGTACCAGGATCTGGAGCAGGCCGGTTTCCTGGAAGTCGCGCATTGGCAAAAATCACCTCCGCCGAGCCTGTGGCACACCATGAACCGTGTGGCTGCAAGCCCGCTCGACACCTACTTCGATGCGAGTTACCGGGTAAACTCGTACCACCATCAGGGCGTAAAGGAACTCGGCCAAGGGCTTGTCGCGGTAGCCAAAGCTACAGATGACTTGGTAGAGGCGGCGGTGCTCAAAGAGCACCCTTATTATCTGCTGGTCCAGTGGCATCCGGAGATGCTGCCAAGCCAGTGGCCGATGTTTGGCGGCTTGGTTGAGGCGGGGAGGCGTAAACCGGCGCGGTTATGAGCGGTACCGGTCAGTGGACCGGGGTATTTCCGCTGGGAAACCGCCGTTTTACATAGGCTTCCACTAATTCCATAAAGGCTTCGGGAATTCGCTTACCTTGGAGGGTATGTGTTAGCTTGCCATCAATGTACACGGGCACACGCGGCGCCTCGCCGGCACCGGGCAGCGAGATACCGATATCAGCATATTTAGACTCACCGGGACCGTTGACTACGCAGCCCATTACTGCTATGTTCAGCTGCTCCACACCGGGGTAGCGTTCGCGCCAGACGTGCATATTACTGGTCAGATCCTTCTGGATCCTCTCGGCTAGTTCCTGGTACAAGCTACTGCTAGTGCGGCCACAGCCGGGACAGCTACTTATGCTGGGGGCAAAGCGACGTAGCCCCGCGGCCTGTAAGATGAGTTGCGCGGCCTCTACCTCTCGTGTCCGCGGTGTGCCGGGCTCCGGGGTGAGTGAGACGCGGATAGTATCCCCAATGCCCTTGGCTAGAAGCGGTATCAGGCCTGCCGTGCTGGCTACCAGACCCTTGGCGCCCATCCCAGCCTCGGTCAGGCCCAGGTGTAAAGGGTAGTCCACCCGGCCAGCCAACCTATGATAGACCGTCCAAAGATCCGGAGCATGCGAGACCTTGGCCGAAAGGATGATCTTGTCGTGGGGCATGCCGTATTGCTCGGCTAATTCGGCCGAATGTACCGCCGACTCTATGATGGCCTCGAGGAGTACTTGGTGGCTACTCTTAGGTTCAGCTAAATTAGCGTTATTATCCATAAGTTTGGCTAACAAACCCTGGTCCAGCGAGCCCCAATTGACACCAATCCGTACCGGACGTCCGTACGCTACGGCTATCTCGATCATGGTGCGGAAGTTCTGGTCCTGATAGCGTCCAGGCCCCACTGTTCCGGGATTAATCCGGTACTTGTCCAGGGCCTGGGCGGCTTCTGGAGCCCCGCGCAGCAACTCGTGGCCGTTGAAGTGGAAATCACCCACCAAGGGCACCTCCACGCCCTGATCAGCCAGTCGCGCCCTGATCTCGGGCAGTGCTTCTGCGGCGGCCGTGGTGTTGACGGTAAGGCGAACCAGTTCGCTACCGGCTTGGGCCAAGGACTTAATCTGGGCCACTGTAGCCCAGATATCGGCGGTGGGGGTGTTGGTCATGGACTGGACAACAATAGGGTGCGCTGACCCTAAGGGGATGCTCCCCACCCATACCGTTGGCGTTGATCGGCGATTCATAACCCCTTGAGTCTACGGCTTTTGCGTGGAATGAGCGTGCTTGTGCGCTAAGCTGACAGTCATGCTGATCTACGGTCGAAATGCGGTAATTGAGGCTATCAAGGAAGATAGTGTGCACCAGGTATGGGCCGCAGTAGGCGTCGAGCGCCGCCTACTCAAAATACTCTCGGCCCTTGGTGTCCACCCCCTTATGGTGCCTAGGATTGAACTGGATCAGATGGTGAAGACTACCCACCATCAGGGGGTAGTGGCTGTGCTCGAGTCCCCAATGTTTCAGGATCCCGAGGCTCCTTTTACCCTTGCGCAACAGCGTGGTGAGCCGCTCCTACTGGTGTTGCTTGACGGTGTGACCGATCCGGGCAACTATGGGGCGATTATCCGTTCCGCCGAAGCTCTGGGTGCGCACGGTGTGGTTAGCGAGACCCGCCGTAGCGCGCCACTCTCCGCAGTGACCATCAAGGCTTCAGCGGGTGCGGCGCACCATCTTCCGCTGGTGCAGGTGGTTAATCTGCCGCGGCATATTGAGTGGCTGAAGAGCCGTGGTGTATGGGTCTACGGTACGGCCAGTGAGGTAGATCGCCCGATCTGGACACTCGATTTTCAACGCCCGGTGGCTGTAGTGCTGGGCTCGGAGGGTAGAGGGCTCAGGCGGTTGGTGCGTGAACATTGCGACGAACTGGGCCGCATACCACTTTACGGACAGATCGGTTCGCTCAATGTGGCATCCGCTCTGGCTGTGGTGCTGTACCAGGCGGCCCGCTGGCGGGAAGGGTAGGATATATACATGGACGTGGTCAAATTGTTGCAGGAGCTCATTCAGGCTGGCAGCCCCTCCGGACGAGAAGCCCCAGCAGCGCAGGTGCTATCGGAGGCACTGGCCAGAATAGGCTTGTCGCCCTCGCTCGACCAGGTTGGTAATGTGGAAGCGGTTTTGGGTGACGTAGGTAAGGAAGTACTGTTGACCGGGCACATGGACGTGGTGCCGGCGGGCGAGGCGGGGGACTGGCTACATCCACCCCTTTCAGGCACTGTGGCGGACGGAGCGGTCTGGGGTCGTGGCAGCGTGGATATGAAGGGAGCGCTGGCGGCTATGGTGGCGGCTATGGACGTGCTCCGCAGCCGGTCTCTGGCTGGCCGTGTTCGCTTCCTTGGCGTGGTGCAGGAGGAGATCGGCGGGTTGGGTAGCCGTTTTGCAGCTGATCGGATCTCGCCCATGGTGGCGGTGATAGGTGAACCTTCTAGTTTGGAATTGATGCGTGGTCACCGGGGACGCGCCGAGTTCAGCCTTGATTTCCAGGGGAAGATGGCGCATGCTGCGAGGCCTGAGTTGGGTGAGAATCCCCTTTTGACCTTGGGTCATTTTCTGCACAATCTGGACAATCTAGCGCTGCCCAGCCACCCCGAGCTGGGGCCGGCTAGTTGCACGCCCACTCGAGTAGCCTCACTACCCGAGTCCAGCAACGTGGTCCCGGGACTGGCGCAGCTGGTGATTGACTATCGGTTCTTACCCGATGAGGATCCTCAGCAGATCCTGTCAGTATTGCGTGATCGTGCGGGTGACGCCTCAGTGTACGTACTTGATGCCGAACGTGTCTCTGGCCAGGTGGAGATGCGCTTCCCGGCTATTTACCCGCCTTACCTGATTGCTGCGGATCACCCCGTGGTGCTACGTGCCCAACGGGCCTTGGGGACTACAAGTAGTTCAATGTGGTGGTTCATGACCGACGCGCCCTACCTGGCTGGGCGGGCGCCGGTGATCGGCTATGGACCGGGAGATGCGACCCTGGCGCATACTACGCGGGAACATCTGCCGGTGCGGGAACTCGAGGCTGCGGTGCGAGGCTATGTGCGTCTGGTGGAGGGTTTGTGGGCCTGAACGATGAACCCAGAGTAGAACCGATAGGCGGTGAGCCCTACGCGCTGGTCGGTGAGTTTGATCGTTTTTACGCAGATGCGCTTTTGATGAAATTACACCAGGTAGGTATTCCCGCCCGAATCAGGACGCCCTTTGAGCAGGCTGAAGCCTACACTGGCGTATATACCGGCGTAGTTAGTCTATGGGTGCCCCAGGTGCTATACGAGCGGGCTTTAGCCTGGCTCGAGCGAGACGCGGACTAAAAACCCTGCAAGTTTTGGGAGCAAGATTATGGCGACGATAGGTATTGACCTAGGCGGAACAAAGATTGCGGTAGGAGTATGGGTGTCCGACCGGTTGGTCTACAAGCAAATCCATCCTACGCCCCGGGAGGGCGGGCAAAAAGTTGTGCTGGCTATGGCCGAAGCGGCGCGCGAGGCTCTGAAGGAGGGCGGGCAGGAAGTCGATACCGTGGGGGTGGGTACACCAGGGCCATTGGACTTCGAGCACGGGGTAGTGAAGTTTGCGCCGAACATTCCCTTTTTTAATAACTTCCCCTTGCGATCACGCTTGGAAGAACTTCTAGGCATGTCGGTGGTTCTGGAAAACGACGCCAATGCTGCGGCGCTTGGTGAGCACTACCAGGGTGCCGCGCGGGGTGCTTCCAGCTCTTTGTATGTCACGGTGTCCACCGGTATCGGCGGTGGGTTGGTGATCGGCGGGAAAGTTTGGCGTGGACATAATGGCCAGGGTGGAGAGGTAGGGCATATAACTGTGCTACCCGGCGGACCGGTCTGTGGTTGTGGCCTAGATGGTTGCCTGGAAGCGGTGGCCTCTGGCGTGGCTATTGCGCGGGACGGTCGTTATGCCTACAAGGAAGAGCTTGATACACCCGAGGTCTTTCGGCGTTGGCAGTCCGGCGAGGCCAAAGCCACCCGTATTGTCGAGCAAGCCGCTCGTTACCTGGGTACCGGGCTGGCCTCGCTGCAGAAGGCGCTGGACCCGGAGGTTATTGTGCTGGGTGGGGGTGTTGCATTGGGCGCCGGCGAGCCCTACCGCCGAATGGTACATGCGGCCTACGTGGAGTATTTACGAGGGTGGGTACTGGGGGAGATCCGCCTGGCCAAGCTTGGTGACGAAGTGGGCGTGGTTGGTGCGGCGCTGGCGGCTGAGGTGGGCGCTCTCTAGCTGTCTTGCTTTGCTACCCCAGCGATTAGCTGCTCTCGCTAGTGTGGGGAATGTGCGCTACGTAAGATAAAGCAGTTCTTACCTAGATGTGAAATGCTCTACGGGATTATCTTGATTCACGCTATTGCTACGATTACTCTGAGGCCTTGGGACTTGAGACGTGGAGGTTGCACCGTGCTAATCCAAAGGTCTTGTACACGCCTAATAGTTGAAATCTGTGCTGGAAAAGCACCAAGCTACAGAAGCGTGTGGCCCAGGTTTGCCACCCCATGAGATGCATGGTGAGCCTGTGGCCCGGGGGGTTGCTTCTATTGTGGTGATAGCTATTGCAGATCTTAGTGTTTCCACTGTACGCCTCTCAGCTCGGTGGTTTGGGTCTAGTCAAATCGTAACTCGAATTGCTGAAAAGAGTATTGATACTTGCCGAAAATTGGCTGAGCACACCGGAGAGTATGTAAGTAGGAGTATTGCCGAGCGCGTGCTCGGATGCTACGAATAGGTGTGGAAGCCCTGACCCTCTATACCACTGCTTGGTGTCCAGACTGCCATGCCTGTAAGGAGGCACTGGGTGCACTGGGTCTTACTTATATCGAGATCGATGTGGACTATGAACCCGAGGCCGAGCGACGGCTCATGGAGCTGAACGCGGGCAGGCGCAGTGTGCCCACGCTGGTTTACGGGGATGCCTATGCCTCCATGAGCCGTTTTTCCATCACTCGCCTTAGGCAGTGGCTGCGGGAGATTGGGGTGCTCTCGCCCCTGTAGGGCTGTAGGCGTAAGTTACCGACTAGGCTCGGCTGGGTAGACTGTAGCCCATGAGACTGCATTTCCAGGGCGTATTGATCCTGGCTGTGGTGACGGTGCTCTGGGGTACTACCTTCGTGGTAGTGAAGGTGGCAGTGGGTTCGCTTGCACCGAGCCTACTGGTGCTGCTCAGATTCGCCATCGCTGCGGTGTTGTTCCTGCCCTGGCTGCGGCGCGATGTAGGTCTTTGGCTTGCCGGGCTCGAGCTGGGCTTCTGGCTCTGGCTGGGCTATGCCAGCCAGACGGTGGGCCTGACCTACACTACCGCTGACCGCAGCGCTTTTATCACCGCATTGAGTGTGGTTATGGTGCCGCTTATCGCCAGCCGGTTCGGGCGCAGAATTGGGCCGGTGATCTGGTTCTCAGCTATCCTTTCGCTTGTCGGCGTAGGTCTCCTTTCCCATGCTGGTACTCCGCCCAACCTAGGTGACTTGCTGACTTTTGTCACCGCGCTGGCGTATGCGGGCTATATCCTGCGCCTGGAAACCTACGTAGTCAGGTACGAGGCGTTGCCCTTGACCGCGGTACAGCTTGTAGGCGTATTGCCCTTGACCGCGATCTGGGTGGGTTTGGATCACCCTTCTTTTACGTCAATTCCCTGGGCTACGGTGATCTATTTAGGTCTTGTCACTACCGCACTCTCTACTTGGCTGCAGGTGCTGGGACAGGGGCGGGTCAGCGCGACGGAGGCCGCGGTTATCTATACACTGGAGCCGGTCTGGGCCTCTATCTTCTCCTTCTTCTTGTTGCGCGAGACTCTGGGTGTTTATGGTGCTGTGGGCGCCGGGCTGATTGTGTTGGCTACACTGTTCTCACAGTGGCCGCGGGTGCGACGGCGGGTTTCCTGAGGACCGCTGTAGAATACGCGCGGAGGTTCTGATGCTAACGTCTGGACTGGATATCCTGAAGAAGGCCCGCGCGCAAGGGTATGGTGTGGGTGCGTTCAACACCAACAACCTGGAAATCACACAGGCCATCTTGGAGGCGGCAGAAGAAACACGAAGCCCGGTCATCCTTGCTCTTTCCGAGGGGGCCTTGAAATACGGCGGCAAGGATCTGGTAATGCTGGTCAGGGAGTGTGCACGGGACGCTTCTGTTCCCGTGGCTGTTCACCTGGACCACGGCAGCAGTTATACATCGGTGCTGCGCGCGTTGGCCTTAGGCTTTACTTCAGTGATGATTGACAAGTCCCATGAAGACATGGAGACCAACATCCGGGAAACCAAGCGGGTAGTGGAGGCTGCGCATGCTGTGGGGGTGGACGTGGAGGCTGAGATCGGCCGCTTGGGCGGGGTGGAAGAGCACGTAGTAGTTGATGAGAAGGACGCGTTTCTGACTGATCCCGAGGAAGCGCGGGTTTTTATGGAGCGTACCGGGGCCGACTACTTGGCGGTGGCTATCGGCACCTCTCATGGTGCCTACAAGAGCAAGGGGCGCCCCTTTATCGATCATGAACGTGTGAAGAAGATCGCCCGGCTTATTTCCCTCCCCTTGGTAATGCACGGTGCCTCGGGGGTGCCTCAGATGTTGGTCGAGCGATTCCGCAACAGTGGTGGAGAAATAGGCGATGCGGTGGGTATTCACAACGACGATGTCAAGAAGGCTGTGACTGAAGGGATTGCTAAGATCAACACCGATACCGACCTGCGGCTAGCCTTTGCCACCGCGGTACGCGAGGTACTTGGTACCAAGCCGGCCGAATTCGATCCGCGTAAGATCCTGGGCCCAGCGCGCGAGGAGATAAAGAAGGTAGCCCGCGCGCGGATAGACCTGTTTGGTTCTACCGGAAAGGCTTAGCGCGGTTGGGCAGTGCCGGTGTCTATTCTCACTCCAGGAGAAGATCTTAAGGTTAGATTTTAATCATGTCCAAGAAACCACTCTGGGGGCATTCCCGCGCGGCGGTGGGAATGCCCCTGCATCGGTCAGGATCCTATCGTAGCCCATCAGGGCGCGTACGATTGTGGCTGATGGGTAAAAAGGGTATCCCGCCGGTAATGAAGCCGCTCACCGGAGTGTACATGCCCGCAGTGGGCCTCCTTCAATCCCTCTATCTGCCCGGCGCGGAAGCCGCTTCAGGCCTATAGCTGACAACGGCATATGGCCTACAGCCTGTATCCGATCCAGTCCAGCCAGCGGCCCGTTACGGCTGCGGTTTTCTGCGCGATGCAAATGCTATCCGCCGGTTCCCGGGTCTGGAGATCTAACCTTGCCTGTTTTGCACGATGAGCTCCTATAGTCAAACTTTAGTGAGGGAATCGGCCGGGGAGCCAACCAGATAGACGGTCTGTGTGGGGAAGGCAAACTCCACTCCCATTAATTCCAACCGCTGCTTGAGTTGTAGATTTATGGTTTGTTGAGCGTCCATATACTGTGTGTAGTCGGGAACTAGTATATAGTAGACTACTTGATAGTCGAGGCTGGAGGCGCCGAACTGGAAGAAGTGTGCGCGGTCAAAGCGGGTGTTGGGCGTGTTATCGACGACTTCACGCACCACCTGAGGGATCTTCCCCAGGGTTTCCGAAGGCGTATCGTAGGTGACACCAAACCCAAAGACGATGCGACGCTCCTTCATTCGCTTATAGTTCTTAATCCATCCTGAGGTGAGGTCGGTGTTGGAGACAACCAGTTCTTCGCCTGATAGGCTGCGTAGACGGGTACTGCGGATGCCGATATGTTCGACTGTACCCAAGTAGCTGCCGACGATAATAAAGTCGCCTAGTTCAAAGGGCCGATCGAGAAGGATCAATACATGGCTGAAGAAGTCGCGCAGCATGGACTGCGCGGCCAGAGCTACGGCTATGCCGCCGATACCCAGGCTGGCCACTACCGCCGATACCCGAAGGCCCATGTTGTCGAGCAGGAAGACTATAGCCACACCCCACACCAGCACGCTGAGCACCGGCATCAAGGCCATCAGGCTTTTGGCCCTTTGATCGTTGCCGTTCTCCCGCTTGATGTAGTGCTCGAGCAGGTACGAGGCTACGCCCAGCACGGTACGTAGGGTGAAGAAGGTGGTAATCGCGATGGTCACAAAGCCCAGCGCGCGTGCAAAGCCCGGGGCCAGCCGCAGGCTGGCTACCGCCAGGTAGGTCGCTACAAAATACAAGAGTGGAACGCCGTTCTTCTTGATCAATCGGACCGCCAGATCATCCAACTGGGTCTGTGTCCGCCGGCTTAGCCGGTCCAGGGCCCCAAGGCCGATCCTGGCCACCAGGCGCGCTGCTATTACCCCCGCCAGCAGCACTACTAGGGCTACTAGATATGCCGAGACTGTGTTGTCCAGATAGGCCCGTTGAAGAAAGCCGTTCAGCAAGTCCATGGCTTATCCTAACCGAAGCCCACGTAAGGGAAACCTTCCCGAGGCGGGAGGGTTTATATGGTAACCGCGTAGGCGCAGGGGTGAGCCGCTAGCCGTGCTGTACTTGAGGCCCAGACCACCGGTCGAGGGGAGGACGCCGGTCATTGGATATATCGGCGTGCAGTGGTGCCGAGTAGAGAAAGGTCTGCACCACTGCATAACCGACCATGAGTTTAACCTGGCCAGTAGTGCAGAATATATGGGGATCCGCAACTCACCGTTACACCGTACCTACTTTCTCCAGTGCAGTGGTGTGAGTTTGTAGTGGCCGTACCCGCTGGGCGGCGCATCCTTCTAGATACCGCTGCTGCTTTGAGGCACCACTGCCGCTGCACTGGTAGGGGTGGATAAAAAACCTGGACTACCGGGCACCAGGGTTTGTACGGTAATCCTAGTGCCTTGCTGGCGGGCGGGTTGCGAGCACCCAGTCATACGCCCGAGAATACTAATGCCGTGGCCATTCAGACATGCTGTCTATTCATTCTAAAAACACCCTCATTTAAAGATAAATGTTGATGGTCTGTATTCCAGAAGGAGCAGGCCGGCTGGCCATAAGGGGCCGAGACTCCCGGTAGCGTAGAATAACCCCGTATGCATCCCGTAGAATTTATTCGTACCAAGAGGAATGGCGGCCGCCACACAAAACAGGCCCTGGAGACCTTTCTCAATGCCTACCTGGGAGGGCAAGTTCCCGACTATCAGTTGGCTGCTTGGTTGATGGCGGTCTATTTCCGGGGCATGGATGAGGACGAGACCCTAGCCCTGACCCAGGTAATGGCACAATCGGGGGAGACCCTGGACCTAAGCGCATTGGGTGAGACTGTGGACAAGCACTCATCGGGTGGGGTGGGCGACAAAACCAGTTTAGTGGTGCTGCCCGTACTAGCGGCTTGCGGGCTGGTAGTGGCCAAGATGAGCGGTCGGGGCCTCGCGCACACCGGTGGCACCATCGATAAACTTGAGTCCATTCCCGGCTGGAGCGGCGAGTTGAATGAGGAAGGCTTCCTGCGCCAGGCGGAGGGTGTGGGCATGGTGCTGGTGGGCCAGTCTAAGGACCTGGCGCCTGCCGACGGCCAGCTATACGCCCTTAGGGACGTGACTGCGACTGTGGATTCTATTCCTCTCATCGCCAGCTCGATCATGTCCAAGAAGCTGGCTGCCGGTGCGCGTACCATAGTGCTGGACGTAAAGGTTGGGCGAGGGGCTTTTATGAAGAGTCTGGCCGAGGCCCGGGAGCTAGCCGGGCTGATGGTACGTATCGGGCGGGCGGCGGGCCGCCGGGTGCGTGCGGTTCTCTCACAGATGGACCAGCCGCTGGGCCATGCAGTGGGCAACGCTATCGAAGTGCGCGAGGCTATAGCTACCTTAAAGGGTGAAGGTCCAGATGACCTGAGGCGGTTGGTCCTACGCCTTGCCGAGGAGGCGCTCACCGCCGCCGGCCGGCCAACTGGGCAGGCGCGGGAGGCGCTCGATTCAGGCGCTGCGCTCTCTAAGTTCCGCGCGTTCGTGGAAGCTCAAGGCGGAGACGGCCGGGTGGTGGAGGACCAAAACCTTCTTCCGCTGGCCCCCGGAATATTTGAGATCAGAGCGCAAACCGATGGTGGGGTGCTCGAGCTGGATGCTCACCGGGTGGGCCAGGCGGCGCTATGGCTGGGGGGTGGCCGCGAGGCCAAAGGTAAGCCAATCGACCATAGTGTGGGCGTCTACCTGGAAAAGAAGATCGGCGATTCAGTGCGCGCGGGCGAGATCCTAGCCAGGGTATACCACCGCAACGGTTACGGGCTGGATGAAGCCGTCTCGGCAATTCAGACTGCCTATGTCCTGGGGGATTCAGTCTCCAAGCCACCACTGGTTCTTGAGGTGCTTACCTGAATTTAGCCCAGGCTTGTACCCAACTACACTATTCTCCGGCAGGATTCTGAATGTAATAAGCCGGTACAAAGCCATAATCATAGACACGCAGCCTCCCAGCGCAACTGCCTGATGCTGAGCTGGCATATGCCTGTGTCCCCCGCGACAAACGCACCCGGGAAACCCGGAGATTAGTGAGGTATTGAAATATTTTTTGCCCACACCCCATAGCTTGTCTCAATGGCTATCAGTGAAGGTGGGCTAAGGTGTGCTTACCCTTACCCGAAACGCCACAGAGGTGTTTTCCCGGTCCACGCTTTCTCGGCCCTATCAAAAACGGTAAAGCTGAAACTATACATCCACTCATTGAAACGTCATAGCTATAGCTGCGCTCGTAGGCTGTTTTGGCGGTAGCGGGGTGGGCGCAGGTAAAGCCAGAGCCCCGGCAGTAGGTAGGTCAAGTAGGCCGCGAGCTGAAGGAGAGAGGGTCGGTCGTTGTACCCAAGAAAGCCGTGCAACAGATCCCCGAGGAGGCTTTCCTGCGAGAGGAATCCGCTCAGATTCCATACCGGATCCGCCGCTCCGCCCAACCAGCCGAGTAACTGTAGGTTACCTACTGCGTTGACAAGGAGGCCCGCACCGAAGAAAAGGAGCAGGCTACCCAACAGGGAGAAGAAGAGGCTCAGCCGAATCCTTAAACCGAAGCGGTAGACCGGGTAGGTCAGCGCGAGCGCGGTCGTAAGACCGGCTGTTGCGCCTATGGCTAGGGGGATTAGAGATCCGGAGAAAGCCAGGGCCAAACCGAAGGCCACTGTTTCCAAGCCCTCTCTGCCCACTGCTTGGAAGGCCAAAAAGCCTAACGTGAATCCCGATCCTCCTGAGAGGGCTTGCCGTGCGCGGGACTCCAGGCCTTTCTTGAGTTGCCGGCTCTCCGCTTTCATCCAGAAGGTCATGTAGACCATGACCCCCGATGCCAGGAAATACGTAGTGGTCTCGAAGATAATCTGGGTATGGGAACCTTCGTAGCTGCGGATGAAGAGGTAGGCCAAGAGCCCTCCTGCCGCGGCTAGACCCAGGCCTAGACCCACCCCCAAGTAAACCTCGCGAAACCGCTCTCGCGCGCCGAGTCGCTCCAGGGCCGATAGTAGGAGGGCCACAATCAACCCTCCCTCAAGGCCTTCGCGCAGAAGAAGGACCATGGCAGCGA